>Ga0214923_10002782_pt1 | contig 22713 bp, 18 predicted proteins | sample LL1510_MetaG_FD_177993 | JGI IMG/M metagenome (GOLD analysis project Ga0214923, IMG submission 177993) | Freshwater microbial communities from Lake Lanier, Atlanta, Georgia, United States - LL-1510 | ecosystem: Environmental > Aquatic > Freshwater > Lake | place: USA: Georgia | collected...
CTGATTGCGCCGATTGCGATGGATCAGGGTCTGCGTTTTGCGATTCGTGAAGGCGGCCGTACCGTCGGTGCAGGCGTCGTCGCCAGCATCATCGCGTAACTTTTACACGTTGAATGAATTAAAAGCAGGGGCTAAAAACCCCTGCTTTTTTATTTAAATCAAAACCTTATCTGTTTAGGTCTGCCAAATAATAAGTGCGTTTGGTGCGCCGCAATATTTTTCTGCTTGCAACGCAGCAAATCTTGGTCTTAACTGGAAGGAACAACAAGAACTATTTGCAGGAACGAAACATAACTCTTAACCTTCAAAGGAGTCTTTATGCTTCGTTTCATTTCTGCCTTTATGGCAGCTGCTCTTCTGCCGTGCTTGGCGCTGGCTGAAGATGCTCCAGTCCCCACACTGAATTCCGGTGATACGGCGTGGATGTTAACCTCGTCGCTGTTGGTATTGATGATGAGCCTGCCCGGTCTGGCGCTGTTTTACGGCGGTCTGGTTCGCAAGGATAATATTCTGGCAACGCTCATGCAGACCTTTGCCGTTGCCTGCGTGGTCAGCGTGGTGTGGCCACTTTTGGGATATTCGCTGGCCTTCACAGAAGGCAATGAGTGGCTGGGTGGGTTTAGCCGCGTGCTGCTGGTTGGGCTGAAACCCGATTCACTGACGGGCACGATTCCCGAATCTGTATTCATTATGTTCCAGATGACTTTTGCGGTTATCACCTGCGCGCTGCTCATGGGCGCGGTGGCAGACCGTATTAAATTCTCTGCGATCATTCTGCTCTCGGTGCTGTGGGTGGTGCTGGTTTACTCGCCAATTGCGCATTGGGTCTGGGGACCAGGTGGCATGATTGGCGGCGTTGGTTTGCAAAATTATGCAGGCCTGTTTGGTTTTGGCACAGCACTGGATTTTGCGGGCGGCACCGTGGTGCATATCAGCTCTGGTATTGCAGGGCTGGTGGCGGCGCTGGTGTTGGGTAAACGCCTTGAAACGCCATCTACCTCAAATAATGTGATCCTCAGCATGATGGGGGCGTGTTTCCTGTGGGTGGGCTGGTTTGGTTTCAACGCGGGTTCTGCCGTTGCAGCCAATGGCTCTGCGGGCATGGCAATGCTGGTGACCAACTCTGCGGCAGCCATGGCGTCTATCGCATGGATTATTGCCGAATGGATGCATAGCGGCAAACCCAGCGTGGTGGGTGCGATTTCCGGTGCGGTGGCGGGCCTGGTTGCCATCACTCCGGCAGCGGGCTTTGTGACCTTTGCTTCATCGCTCATGATTGGTCTGGCAGGTGGCCTGTGTTGCTTCTTGATGGTGACCTTCCTGAAGGAAAAACTGGGTTTTGATGACTCGCTGGATGTGTTTGGTATTCACGGCGTGGGCGGCATCGTCGGTGCGATTCTGACCGGTGTCTATGCCTCGTCATCCGTATCCACGGCCAAAGGCGCGCTGGAAGGCAATGTCGACCAGCTGATCGCTCAGATTATTGCCGTGGGTGTGGTGATTGTCTTCACTGCCATCGCAACCTACCTGATTCTGCAGCTGGTGAACCTGCTGGTTGGCCTGCGGGTGGATGAACAGGCAGAACGTGGCGGGCTGGATATGGCACTCCATGGTCAGCGGGTGACGGTCTATAACTAATCAACGTGTTTGACAGAACAACCCCTCACTCGATGCAACCGCAGCATCACCCGGAGTGAGGGGTTTTTCTTTGAGCGTTCGGTTTACAGTACGTTAATCATTCTGCGTTAGAATGGCACTGGGCGAGTGTGTCGATCAACGGTAAGGTGCGGCAGAATGAACCAACCAAAACAGGCAGCGCAGACGATTGAGCAATTGCTGAAACAGTCGATTTCGGCTGAAAATCTTCTGGGTTCCGGCGAGAACTGCACCTCCTTCGCACTGACAGGCTTTGGGGAAGATCAGGCAGACCATCGGTTTGTGGTGCGTATTCCCAATAATATTTTACCGGTCGATTTTCCGATTCACTATCCTTATCCCCGGGTGGGTAATGTGGATGCGATATTGGCAAGTCACACAATGTTAACCCCAATGCAGCATATTTTTACCCAAGGTAATGTGGGGCAGGCCTTGATTGCGGTCGCGGATCAAAAAAAGATGTCACCCATACGCATTCACTTGCGGCAAGAAGGGGTGTCCTTAGCCAATAGGATTGAACAGCGGCGCCAATTTCATGAGTCTTCGTTACCCGCTGATGTGCCGGAAAGAACAACGCAAGCCGATGCATTGGCAAAAATTGATGTGATGAAGCTTTTGATGGAACGGCCGCACACATTGCCCGCTTTAGCCGAGCGTACCGCGCAGCTTGGCGCACAGGGAGTAAAGTTTCTGGACCCACATACGGGTAATATTCTGCTCGATGATCGAGGTATGCCTGGGTTTGTCGACGTGGTTTGTACGGGTAAAGAAGTAACCGATAGAGGGTCGCTTGCAACCAAAGCGTCTATCTATCTAGAGCAGTTACGTAAGGATCTGCTGGAGGATTTTTCACCGCAGGCGGCATTAAAAGATGAAACGATCAGAGCTCAATATTGTGCTACCAAAAGGCAGTTTGAAACGGCACTGGATCAGGCGATTTCAGACATGGCCCCGTTGGTTGCCGATAGCCGCAGCCGTTTGTATCAACCGATGCCGGTCTTTGCAAAATCCCACAGTGTTACTGCAGTCTCTCTTGCAGACCCGCCCCGGGCCCTGCTCGAACAACTCAACCAGCTGGCCGCGCAGGTGCAAAGCGCGGCTCGTTAAGTCCAGCCGCAGCGCATGAAAAGGGGATTGCATCGCCGCCATCAATCGCCTATACCCTGACTTACCAATCGATAGGGGTGTAGCTCAGTTGGTAGAGCGGCGGTCTCCAAAACCGCAGGTCGCAGGTTCGAATCCTGTCGCCCCTGCCATTCATCAAGCCCCTTTTAGGGGTTTGGTGAATGGCTTGGGTGGACATGAGAGCCGTTAGGTTCGACAATAAGCTTAGCCAGAAAATCCTGTCGCCCCTGCAAGCGCCTAATGCGGGTGGCTTTCAAGAAAATTATTTTAACACGCCTTACTTCTCGCTATAGCCCAGCGAGAGCAGCATGGTACCGGCGAAATGCTGGAAGGTGTCGATGCTGGCTTCCGGCAGGTCATTCATCCAGTTATTGGCAATGCTGGTACGGGTGAAGGCCACAATATGACCGTTGCTGATATCGATCAGCGGGTTTCCGCTGGCGGTGGCGGGGTTGGCCACGCTAACGCAATGCTCAATCTGCTCCAGATCGGGCATTAGCCCAAGGAATAGCAGAATGCGCAGCAATTCTTCCTGCGGATACATCACCAGATCTTCATAGCGCAGCTCGCAATAATCGGCGGTGTGGTCGCGCGCAAACAGCTGGGCCCGGGCGATGCGGTCCTGCCATTTGGCGGCGAGGATGCCGGCCATGCTTTCCGCACTGTACTCTGCGGCATCTTCTGTCATGGGGTGTTGTTTGAGATGGGACACCAGCACATCGCGCCCATCGCGAATGATATGGATGAATTTGGCGCGCGGAAACAGCGCCTTGAGCGCCTTCATATGCTGAATGTTGGGTGCCGAATAATCGCCGAAATAGCGCACATTGTCTGATAGCCCGCCGGGTACGGACAGCAGCGCCGTAAACAAAATGGCGGCGTGGCAGGCGTCTTCCCCCAGCGGCACATGCCGGTCTGTTTGTTTGCTATCGGAATGGTTGGCCAGTTGCTTGATGGATTGGTTATAGGGGTTGATCAGCTGTTCCATGGGGCGTGCCACGCGGTCAATATAGTTGCCATCGCGAATACAGCGGATGGCCGGATGCGCATCAAGCATCCGTTGCAGCAGCTCGCCGCCGGATTCTTCAAACCCAACAATAAAAAAGATTTGTCTGGCCAAAATGGCCTCAACATGCTGACTGAGTCGTCTGAACTGCGCAATATCCATATCTGACCGATTAGCATTAATCGGCGGAGCGTGTCACGAAATTTCCTTGCATTGTAGCGCGTTTGGGTCTACATACCCTGCTTGAGGCACACCAAAATGGTGTGCATTTTTATGTTTGGGATTTGGAAAGAGAGCAGGCCTTATGTCTAGTCCAGCAAAGTTTATCCGTGAGGTGCGGCAGGAAGCCAAGAAAGTGACTTGGCCAACGCGCAAAGAGACCATGGTATCAACCTTGATGATTGTGATTCTGGTCTTTATCGCCGCAGTCTTTTTCCTGCTGGTAGATAATCTGGCGGCTGTGGTAGTGCGCTGGATACTAGGTTTTGGAGGATAATATGAGTGAGCAAGCAGCACAAGCACCAGAAATGGAAGCAGAGAAGCCAAAAACGAATAGCAAAATGCGTTGGTATATCATTCACGCTTATTCCGGCTTTGAAAAGAAAGTGGCTCAGGCCATTCTGGAAACGGCAGCTCAGCGCGGCCTGTCTGATAAATTTGAAGCCGTTACCGTGCCCACCGAAGAAGTGGTAGAGGTGCGAAAAGGTAAAAAGGTGCAGGCGGAACGCAAATTCTTCCCCGGCTATGTGCTGGCGAAGATGGAGATGTCCGATGAAACATGGCAGCTGGTAAAAAGCACCGAAAAGGTAACCGGCTTTCTGGGCGGCGGCGGCATTCGCCCGCAACCGATCACCGAAGCGGAAGCCAATGCAATCTTCCGTCAGGTGCAAGACGGTATCGATACCCCAAAACGCGCGATCAATTTCGATATTGGCGAGCAGGTGAAGGTTATCGATGGTCCGTTCGAATCGTTCATCGGCGTGGTGGAAGATATCGACGAGTCGAAAGAGAAATTGAAGGTATCGGTATCCATCTTTGGACGCCCAACCCCTGTCGAGCTGGAATTTAAGCAAGTAGACAGAATTTAACCTTTTTCTTCAATTAGTTAACCGAAAGTCAACAAAAAAGAGTATTTTTTCCTAAAAAATGGTTGTGTTTTGGGCGCTTTACGCTATAACTTGCGCTCCCTGAATCACGGCATATCAGGAAAAAACGTAGATAAAAGAGTAAGAAATGGCAAAAGAAGTCACACGTCTTATCAAGCTGCAGATCCCTGCAGGAAAGGCAAACCCATCACCGCCCGTGGGCCCGGCTTTGGGTCAGGCTGGTGCGAACATCATGGAATTCTGCAAAGCATTCAATGCTGCAACGCAGGAAAAAGAGCCTGGCATGCCGATTCCGGTGGTCATTTCTGTTTATAAAGACCGTAGCTTTACCTTTGAAATGAAGCTGCCGCCGGTGTCTTATTTCATCAAGCAGGCGGTGAAGCTGGCAAAAGGTTCTCAGGAGCCGGGTAAGAAAGTAGTGGGTAAAATCACGATGGATCAGATCAAGACCATCGCGGAGCAAAAAATGAAAGACCTGAACGCTCATACAGTTGAGGCGGCGATGCAGATGGTGCGTGGCTCGGCTCTGTCTATGGGTCTTGAGGTGGTGGAGTAGGGTATGGCAAAGCACGGTAAGCGTTATAATTCAGCGCGCACGGCGGTTGATTCCAATAAAAGCTACACGCTGACAGAAGCGGTGAAGCTGATTAAGGCGGGCGCCAAAACGAAGTTTGATGAAACGGTCGATGTGGCAATGAATCTGGGTGTTGACCCGCGTCACTCTGATCAGATGGTGCGTGGCACGATTGCGATGCCGAATGGCTTGGGCAAGAATGTGCGCGTGGCTGTGTTCGCTAAAGGCGATAAAGCAGAGCAGGCGAAAGCGGCAGGTGCTGAAATCGTGGGTGCAGAAGATCTGGCTGACCGTATTCAAAAAGGTGAAATGGATTTTGATCGCTGTATTGCGACGCCGGACATGATGGCGCTGGTGGGCCGTGTAGGTAAAGTATTGGGTCCGCGTGGCCTGATGCCGAATCCAAAACTCGGCACCGTGACGCCGGATGTGGCAAAAGCGGTTAAAGAAGCCAAAAGCGGTAGCGTTGAGTTCAAGGTAGAAAAAGCCGGTATCGTGCATGCGGGCGTTGGAAAAGCCAGCTTCTCTGAAGAAGCCCTGGCGGCGAACATCAAGGCGCTGGTGCAGGCGGTTGCTAAGGCTAAACCGGCAGGTGCCAAAGGCACTTACATTAAGAAAATCTCTGTCTCGTCTACCATGGGTCCTGGCGTTAAGCTGGATATCGCGGATGTCGTGGCGGCATAAGGAGGACACATGGATCGTTCACAGAAACAAGAATGGGTCGCCTCGGCCAATAGCTATTTCGATAACGCCGATATCGTCATTGTGACGCACTATCAGGGGTTGACGGTAGCGGATATCTCTAAGCTGCGTGCGTCGGTGCGTGCGGCAGGTGCCTCGTTCAAAGTAACGAAAAACAGCCTCGCTAAACGCGCGGTCGTGGGTACCAAATATGAAAAGCTGGCGGACATGTTCAAAGGTCCGACGGCGGTTGCTTATGCAAATGATCCGGTTGCTGCGGCAAAGGTGATCGCTGATTTTGCGAAGCAAAATGAGAAACTGGTAATGCTTGGTGGTGCATTTGGCGAACAAGTGCTGAACGAATCAGGCATTAAGCAGCTGGCTACCTTGCCGTCGCTTGATGAGCTCCGCGGTAAGATTGTAGCGCTTTTGAATACACCTGCCACGCGGTTAGCCGGTGTATTGCAGGCACCTGCCGGGCAACTGGCGCGTGTCTTTGGTGCGTATGGTGCGCAGGGTTAATTATATTTTTTAGATAAGTTTAATTTAAGGGGTAAGTAACATGGCAAATTTGGAAAAACTGGTAGACGATCTGTCTGCGCTGACTGTGATTGAAGCGGCTGAACTGTCTAAGCTTCTGGAAGAAAAATGGGGCGTTTCTGCTGCAGCTCCGGTTGCATTCGCAGCACCTGCTGCAGGTGGTGCTCCAGCGGCAGCTGCCGAAGAGAAAACCGAATTCACGGTTGTCCTCGCTAACTCAGGCGACAAAAAGATCAACGTGATTAAAGAAATCCGTGCGATCACTGGCCTGGGCCTGAAAGAAGCAAAAGACCTCGTTGAAGGCGCGCCAAAAACCGTTAAGGAAGGCGTGTCTAAAGCTGAAGCAGAAGAGATCAAGAAGAAGCTCGCTGAAGCTGGTGCTACTGTTGAGTTCAAGTAGTGCTATTGAAATAGTTAAATAAGGACACCGGCTTTAAGCATGGTGTCCTTGTTTGCGTTTCAATCATCGCTGCTCACCCGTTTACACAACGCATTCTTTTTTGATCGAGGCATATATGGCGAAGGCCGCTCTGAAAACGCAACATAGTTTTACTTCACGCAAACGTATTCGCAAAAGCTTTGGCAAGCTGAAATCTTCAGCGATCATGCCGAATCTGATCGAGATTCAGAAGAACTCGTATGATCTGTTTTTGCAATATAATCAGGCAGCGGATGTTCGCAAAACGGCGGGCCTGTTCAATGTGATGAAGTCGGTATTCCCGATCAAGGACTTCTCTGAAACGGCAACGCTTGAGTTTGTGTCGTATGATTTTGATGCCCCTAAATACGACGTGGATGAATGCCGTCAGCGCGGGATCAACTTTTCTGCTCCACTGCGCGTAACTTTGCGCCTGATCGTGTGGATTGTCGATGAAGATACCGGCGCTCGCGAGATCAAAGACATTAAAGAACAAGATGTGTATATGGGCGATATTCCGCTCATGACCGAAAATGGTACTTTCATCATCAATGGTACCGAGCGCGTGATTGTAAGCCAGATGCACCGCTCTCCCGGTGTATTCTTCGACCATGATCAGGGCAAAACTCACAGCTCTGGTAAATACTTGTATTCTGCCCGCGTGATTCCTTACCGTGGCTCATGGTTGGATTTCGAATTCGATGCGAAGGACATTGTGCATGTGCGCATTGACCGCCGCCGCAAGCTGCCAGCTACCACGATTCTGCGCGCGCTGGGTATGGAAACGCAGGAAATCCTGAATGTGTTCTATGATACGGTGGTGTTTAAAAAGCACAAATCCGGCTGGTCAACCAAGTTTGATATCAATGCCTATAAAGGTGTGAAACTGACCTATGATCTGATTGATGCGAAAACCGGCAAAGTGGTGTCTGAAGCGGGCACTAAACTGACGACGCGTGCGCTTAAGAAGTTGGAAGAAGCTGGTCTGAAAGAAGTGGTGATTGCTGATGAAGAGCTGGTAGGCAAATATGCTGCGGTTGACATCATCAACACGGCTACGGGTGAAATTTTTGCGGAGGCGTGCGATGAATTTTCTGCGTCGAAAGTAAAAGAACTCAAGGAAGCCGGCGTGAAAGAAATTCCGGTGCTGGCCATCGATCACCAGAATGTTGGATCTTATATCCGCAACACGCTGGTGGTGGATAAGAACTCTACCAGAGACGATGCGTTGATTGATATTTATCGCGTCATGCGCCCAGGCGAACCTACCACTCCAGAAGCGGCAGGAACGTTGTTCAATTCGCTGTTCTTCGAAGCCGATCGTTATGACCTGTCCGATGTGGGCCGCGTGAAAATCAATGCGCGTCTGAATCTGAACTTCCCGGAAAACCAAGGCACTCTCACCAAAGAAGACATCGTTGCGACGCTGAAAACCCTCGTTGAGTTGAAAGATGGCCGCGGTTACACCGACGATATTGACCATCTGGGTAACCGTCGTGTGCGCTCGGTGGGTGAGTTGATGGAAAACCAATTCCGTATCGGTCTGCTGCGCATGGAGCGTGGCATCGTGGAGCGTATGAGCTCGGTTGATATTGATACGGTGATGCCGCATGATCTGGTGAATGCGAAGCCTCTGGCAGCGGCTGTGCGCGAGTTTTTTGGTTCGTCACAGCTGTCTCAGTTCATGGATCAAACCAATCCGCTGTCTGAGATTACCCACAAGCGTCGCTTGTCTGCGCTTGGGCCGGGTGGTCTGACACGTGAACGCGCGGGCTTCGAAGTGCGCGACGTACATCCGACGCATTATGGCCGTATCTGTCCGATTGAGACGCCTGAGGGTCCGAATATCGGTCTGATCAATTCGATGGCAACCTATGCGCGTATCAACAAATACGGTTTCATCGAAACGCCGTATCGCGTGGTAAAAGATGCCCGTGTAACGGATGAAGTGATTTATCTGTCTGCTATCGAAGAAGGCAAATATACCATTGCACAGGCGAATGCCGAACTGGATGAAAAAGGTAGCTTCAAACACGATCTGGTTAGCTGCCGCGTGGATGGTGACTTCCAGATGGCGTCACCTGATCAGATTAACTTCATCGACGTATCACCAAAACAGCTGGTGTCTGTGGCTGCATCGCTGATTCCGTTCCTGGAAAATGACGATGCGAACCGCGCGCTGATGGGATCAAACATGCAACGCCAGGCCGTGCCCTGCATCAAAACTGATGCGCCACTGGTTGGGACTGGCATGGAAGCCATCGTGGCTAAAGATTCCGGCTCGGCCATTTCCGCACGCCGTACCGGTGTGGTGGATCAGGTGGATGCGGCACGTATCGTGATTCGTTGCGACGAGCCATCTTCTGATGGTACGCCGGGCGTAGATATTTATAACCTGATGAAATTCCAGCGCTCGAACCAAAACACCTGTATTAACCAGCGTCCGCTGGTGAAAGTGGGTGATAAGGTGAAATCCGGCGACGTGATCGCGGATGGCCCTTCTACGGATCTGGGCGAATTGGCGCTGGGTCAGAACGTCCTCGTGGCGTTCATGCCTTGGAATGGTTACAACTTCGAAGATTCGATCCTCATCTCTGAGAAGCTGGTATCCGATGACCGCTTTACCTCGATTCACATTGAAGAATTTGAGGTGATGGCGCGTGATACCAAGCTAGGCTCTGAAGAAATTACCCGCGATATTCCGAATGTGGGTGAAGAGGGGCTGCGCAGTCTGGACGAAATTGGTGTGGTGCATATCGGTGCCGAAGTGCATCCTGGCGATATTCTGGTGGGCAAAGTGACGCCGAAAAGCGAATCACCCATGACGCCGGAAGAAAAGCTGCTGCGCGCCATTTTTGGTGAGAAAGCATCGGATGTACGCGATTCATCGCTGCGCTTACCTCCGGGTAACAGCGGTACGGTGGTGGGTGTGAAAATCTTTTCTCGCCGCGGTATTGAAAAAGACGAACGCGCACTGGCTATCGAGAAGCTTGAGATCGATCGTCTGGCCAAAGACCGTGACGATGAACGCAGCATCATTGAGCGTTATGTGTATGGTGCAATGCGCGAAATCCTGATTGGCAAAGAAGCAACCAAAGGACCAAAAGGGTTCAAAGCCGGCAAGATTACTGCTGAGACGCTGGATGAATTCCCCAAAGGCACCTGGTGGCAGTTTGCGCTGAAGGTTGAGAAAAACATGCAGCAAATCGAAGGGCTGAAAAAGCAGCTCGACGATTCGATCGACTCGCTCAATAAGCGTTTTGAGGAAAAAGTTGGCAAGGTACAAAGCGGCGACGATTTGATGCCTGGCGTGTTGAAAATGGTGAAAGTGTTTGTGGCTGTGAAGCGCAAACTTCAGCCCGGGGATAAAATGGCGGGCCGCCATGGTAACAAAGGGGTGATTTCACGCATTACGCCGGTGGAAGATATGCCGCATCTGGAAGATGGCCGTCCGGTGGATATCGTACTCAACCCGCTGGGCGTACCGTCACGCATGAATGTGGGGCAGATTCTGGAAACCCATCTGGGCTGGGCTGCGGCTGGTATTGGCCGTCAGATCCGCGAGGCGTTGGAGCAGTATCAGGCGAGCCATAAGGCCGATGAGCTGCGTAAAACGCTGCTTGGCGTGTATGACGAAAAAGACAATCAGGAAGAAATCAAATCCATGGAAGACAAGGATCTGGTTGAGCTGGCTGTCAACACGACGAAAGGCGTTCCATTCGCCACACCGGTATTTGATGGTGCCCGCGAAGAAGACATCAATTATTGGCTGCAACGTTCCGGACATGATTCATCCGGTCAGGTTCAGCTGATCGATGGGCGTACGGGTGAGCGTTTTGATCGCAAAACCACGGTTGGCTACATCTATATGCTGAAGCTACACCATCTGGTGGACGATAAGATTCACGCCCGCTCGATTGGTCCATACAGCCTTGTTACGCAGCAGCCTCTGGGCGGTAAGTCACAGTTTGGTGGCCAGCGCTTCGGGGAGATGGAATGCTGGGCATTGCAGGCTTATGGCGCGGCATATACGCTGCAGGAAATGCTGACGGTGAAGTCAGATGACGTGGCTGGTCGTAGCAAAGTGTACGAATCTATCGTGCGCGGAGACCATTCGTTTGAATCAGGTATTCCTGAATCATTCCACGTGATGGTAAAAGAGCTGCGTTCGCTGTGCTTGAACGTCGATCTGATTGAAAAAGAAGCGTAGATCGCTGGTAAAACGAGAAACCAAGGGGATTATAATGGCCGCTAACGAAGTCATGAGCATGTTCGGGCAACTTAACCCGATTAAACAATTTGACGAAATCCAAATCTCGATTGCCAGCCCGGAGAAAATCCGTTCCTGGTCATTTGGGGAAGTGAAAAAGCCGGAAACCATCAACTATCGTACGTTCAAACCGGAGCGTGATGGTTTGTTCTGCGCGCGCATCTTTGGCCCGATCAAAGATTACGAATGTTTGTGCGGCAAATATAAGCGCATGAAATATCGTGGCATCGTGTGCGAAAAATGCGGCGTGGAAGTGACTACCTCTAAAGTTCGCCGCGAACGTATGGGCCATATCGAACTGGCGGCGCCGGTGGCGCATATCTGGTTCCTGAAATCATTGCCGAGCCGCATTGGTACGCTGCTGGACATGACGCTGAAGGATCTGGAGAAGGTGCTGTATTTCGAAAATTACATCATCACCGATCCGGGCATTTCACCGTTTGAGCGCAATGAATTGCTGTCTGAAGAGCAATATTATGATGCGCTGGATGAATATGGTGAAGGTACCTTCACGGCAAAAATTGGCGCAGAGGCGATTCGCGATATTCTAAGCCAGATTGACCTGAAGGAACTGCAAGAAGGTATGCGCGCAGAGATGAAAGACAATACGTCTGAAGCCAAGCGCAAAAAACTGGTAAAACGCCTCAAGCTGGTTGAAAACTTCATTGAATCTGGCAATAAACCGGAATGGATGGTGATGGAAGTGATTCCTGTGATCCCGCCGGAATTGCGCCCGCTGGTACCGCTGGATGGCGGTCGTTTTGCGACTTCTGACCTGAACGATCTGTATCGTCGTGTAATCAACCGTAATAATCGTTTGAAGCGCCTGCTGGAATTGCGTGCGCCGGATATCATTGTCCGTAACGAAAAACGGATGTTGCAGGAAGCGGTCGATGCGCTGTTCGATAACGGTCGTCGTGGTCGCGTTATCACCGGTAGTAATAAGCGTCCGCTGAAATCGCTGTCAGACATGCTGAAAGGTAAGCAAGGTCGCTTCCGTCAGAATCTGCTGGGTAAGCGCGTGGATTATTCTGGCCGTTCCGTAATCGTGGTAGGACCGGAACTGAAGCTGCATCAGTGCGGTCTGCCAAAGAAAATGGCGCTGGAGCTGTTCAAGCCGTTTATTTACGCGAAGCTGGAATTGTATGGCATTGCCACGACGATTAAAGCCGCGAAGAAAATGGTGGAATCTGAGCGTCCGGAAGTTTGGGATATTCTTGAAGAAGTGATTCGCGAACACCCGGTGTTGCTCAACCGTGCGCCGACGCTGCACCGTTTGGGTATTCAGGCATTTGAACCGATGCTGATTGAAGGTAAAGCGATTCAGCTGCATCCGTTGGTCTGTACCGCATTCAACGCTGACTTTGATGGTGACCAGATGGCTGTTCACGTGCCGCTGTCTATTGAGGCGCAGTTGGAAGCCCGCGTGCTGATGATGTCGACCAATAACATTCTGTCTCCTGCCAACGGCAAACCAATCATTGTACCGTCTCAGGACATGGTGTTGGGCCTGTTCTATCTGTCGCTGGAAAGTGATAAAGATGTGGGCGAAAACATGGCATTCAGCGATATGAATGAAGTGCAGATCGCGCTCGATAACAAAGTGATCTCGCTGCATTCTAAAGTGCGTGCGCGTTGGACATCCGTGGATGCCGATGGCAAGCCAACGTCTGAAATCGTCAACACGACGCCGGGTCGTATGATGATCGCGCAGTATTTGCCGAAGCATCACATGGTGCCTTATACCATGATCAACAAACCGCTTACCAAAAAAGAGATCAGTAAGATTCTGGATGTGGTGTATCGCCATTGCGGTCAGAAAGAGACTGTATTGTTTGCAGACCGCATCATGGGTCTGGGCTTCAAACACGCATGTATGGCGGGTATTTCTTTCGGTAAAGACGACATGATTGTGCCGAACTCTAAAGAGAAGCACATCAATGAAACCATGAAGGAAGTGAAGCAGTTTGAGAAACAATACTCCGATGGTTTGATTACTTCCGGTGAGAAATACAACAAGGTCATCGACGCTTGGTCACACTGCACGGAGCGCGTGGCGCAGGATATGATGAGCGAAATCTCCAGCATCGGTATGGCAGAAGGTAAGAAGAACGCGAAAGCGGTAAACTCTATCTTCATGATGGCGCATTCCGGCGCACGCGGTTCCGCTGCTCAGATGAAGCAGTTGTCCGGTATGCGCGGGTTGATGGCCAAACCATCCGGCGAGATTATCGAGACACCAATTATCTCTAACTTCAAAGAGGGCCTGTCCGTACTTGAGTACTTCAACTCATCGCACGGTGCACGTAAAGGTCTGGCAGACACGGCATTGAAGACTGCAAACTCAGGTTACCTGACACGCCGTCTGGTGGATGTGGCCCAAGACTGTATCGTGGCGCAGCATGATTGCGGCACCCAAAAAGGCATTATCGCTAAGGCGGTGATTGAAGGCGGTGAAGTGGTGGTGAATCTGTCTGATAAGATTCTTGGCCGTACTTCAGCGCGTGATATTCGCCACCCAACGACCAATGAGATGATCGTGAAGGCAGGCGGGCTGATTGATGAAACCCGCGTAGAGCTGATCGATGAGGCTGGCGTTGAGGCGGTGCTGATTCGTTCGCCGCTGACATGTGAAAGCGAAGGTGGCGTGTGCGCACAATGCTATGGTCGCGATCTGGCGCGCGGTACACCGGTGAATGTGGGTGAAGCCGTTGGTGTTATCGCTGCACAATCGATTGGTGAGCCTGGCACTCAGCTGACCATGCGTACTTTCCACATTGGTGGTGCGGCACAGCGCGGTGCGGAGCAATCGAGCATTGAGGCTTCTCATGATGCGATTGTTGAGTTGACCACGAAAAACGTGGTGAAAGACTCAAAAGGTCGCCCTGTGGTAATGAGCCGTTCATGCGAATTGATGTTGCGTGATGAGCAAGGCCGTGAGAAAGCACGTTTCAAAGTACCGTATGGTTCGCGCTTGACGGTCGAAGTGGGTCACAAAGTGAAAGCCGGTGATAAAATCGTGGAATGGGATCCATACACGATTCCGATCATCACCGAGCGTAACGGTATTGCACGCTACCGCGATCTGGTAGAGGGCATCAGCTTGCGCGAAGTGACCGATGAATCAACCGGTATTTCCAACAAGGTAATCACTGACTGGCGCCAGCAGGCTAAAGGTCAGGATCTGAAGCCGCGCGTTGCATTGCGCGATGAAAAGGATCAGATCCTTACGTTGGCGAATGGTCTGGAAGCTCGCTACTTCCTGCCGGTGGATGCCATCTTGAACGTGGAAGACGGTCAAAAGGTGCATGCAGGTGACGTGTTGGCACGTATTCCGCGTGAGTCTTCGAAAACGCGCGACATCACCGGCGGTCTGCCGCGTGTGGCCGAGCTGTTCGAAGCGCGTAAACCAAAAGACCACGCCATCATCAGCGAAATCGAGGGTACGATTGAGTTTGGTAAAGATTATAAAACCAAACGTCGCGTTATCGTTCGTCCTCGTGAAGCAGACCAAGAGCCAATGGAATATATGATTCCAAAGGGCAAACACATCGACGTCAACGAAGGCGACTATGTGGAAAAAGGCGATCTGCTGATGGATGGTAATCCCGTACCGCACGATATTCTGCGTGTTATGGGTGTTGAAGCACTGGCGAACTACATGGTGAATGAAGTTCAGGCGGTGTATCGCCTGCAAGGTGTGACCATCAACGACAAACACATCGAAGTCATTGTGCGTCAAATGTTGCAGAAGATCGAGATTACCAACCCATGCGAAACCACCTTCCTGGCTGGTGAAATCGTCGATCGCGAAGAGTTCGATCTGGTCAACGACAAAGCGTCTCGTGAAGGTCTGAAACCAGCAGAAGGGTTGCCAGTACTGCAAGGTATTACCAAAGCATCGCTGCAAACCCGCTCATTCATTTCTGCGGCATCGTTCCAGGAAACTACTCGCGTGCTGACCGAAGCGTCAGTTGCAGGTAAAACCGACGATCTGCAAGGCTTGAAAGAGAATGTGATTGTGGGTCGCCTCATTCCTGCGGGAACGGGTGCGGCGATCAATCGCATGAAGAGCATTGCAAAAGATCGCGATGCGGAACTCGAATCTCAGCGTGTGCCTCAGGTTCAGTCCTCTGCGTCTGACAATGAGCCGTCTGCGATGGCGGGCTGATCGTCAACAGACAAAAGCTTTCAAAAAAGGCTGCCAATGGGCAGCCTTTTTTTTATGGTGTGTGTGGGCCTGCAAAAGAGTGTAACGATGTGCAGCAATATGGGTGCGTGCCTTAATAGAGGTGATTAGTGCAACTTCACCTTCTGGCCCTTTTTCAGCTCGCTATCGGATTTTAGTTGTCCGCAAGCGGCAAGAATATCCTGCCCGCGCGGTGTACGGATTGGGTTTGGTAGCTTGTGTTTGGAAAGGATGCGGGCGAAAGCATGGATCCGATTATTTGACGAACATTCATAAGGAGAGTTGGGCCACGGATTGAAAGGAATCAAATTGACCTTTACCGGCAATCCTCTCAGCAACTGCACCAGCGTCTCCGCATCGGCATCCGAATCATTGACATCTTTCAGCATCACATATTCGATGAGAATGCTGCGGGTAGGGTGCTTGCTGATGTAGTAATGCAGCGATGCGATCAATTCCTGCAGAGGGTATTTACGGTTGATCGGCACGATCTCGTTGCGAAGCTCATCGCGCACAGCATGCAGTGAAATAGCCAGATTCACGCCAAGCTCATCGGCCATTTGGTAAATTTTTGGCACTACGCCGGAGGTTGAGATCGTGATTTTGCGACGCGACAAATAAAGCCCCTGATCATCGAGCAGAATCTCGCACGCCTTCGCTACATGATCATAGTTAAACAGCGGCTCACCCATACCCATGAACACAATATTGGTCACTTTACGTTTGCTTTCATCGGTCGAGGGCCATTCTTCCAACTGATCACGTGCGGTCAGAATCTGTCCCACAATTTCCGAAGCAGTGAGGTTTCGCACCAACCGCTGCGTACCGGTGTGACAGAAGGTGCAAGACAGCGTGCACCCTACTTGCGAAGAAATGCACAAGGTGCCGCGGGTTTCTTCGGGAATGAATACGGTTTCTACTTTGTTGCAGTCAGAAAACTCGAGCAGCCATTTGCGCGTACCGTCGCTGGATAGTTGATCCTGATCAATATGAGCGCGGCCAATGCAGAAGTGCTCTTTCATGATCGCCAGAGAGGCTTTTGCAATATTGTCGATACCATCAAAATGCTGCACCCCGCGTTTATAGATCCAGTGCCATAATTGTTTTGCCCGGAACTTCTCAATGCCGACCAACTCAAAATGTGCGGCAACTTCCTCGCGCGTCAGGCCGATGAGGTTGGTGAGTTTACCAATCTGTTGCGTTGGCTCAGCCTGTTCGGCTTCTTTTAATATCAGCGGTTCCATAGCGTCATCCTATAAGGCCGCGAAAATGACCGATTTTCGCAAGAAAATCAAGCTATTTGCATTGTTCCTTCATTTGTGTGTAGGCGGCAGAAAACCCGTTCAACGAGTAGGTATCGATGGAGTGTGTGCCGCGCTTTGAATTGCCCACGGCTTCTAACGTGGTGGCCTGACGCATCACGGCGATCAATTGATTATCTGCCTCGGCGTTGGGCAGCCACGCTATTTCGCCACGAGTATAGGAGTTGAAGGTTTGGCCATTGATCGCCAGATGATTATCTGCTGTCGGATCAAAGTCGTAACCCGGAGAATAACTCACCTCATCAATGGTTCTGCTTTTATAGGTCACGAGCAAATAGGGGGCACCACGCTTGCTATAGTTGCCCTGTTTGGAGACAGGGGTGCTTGCAATATAGCAGGCAAGCTGCCCATCTTTTTTTGCAGCAAACAACGCCCAGTTCTGAAACACTTTGATCGGATCAATTGCATAAGCAATAGAGGCCGACATCAGATGAAAGGTCAGCCCGAGAACTACTATTTTTGCTGCGCAGCAAAAATGGTTGCGGCGTGTGGCAACCGCACAAGAATTAACGCAAGAATCCATAGCCATCTGCATGAGTAACCAAGCCTTTTCCTTCGGTGAGAATATCGGATAATTTGGTGCGCAATCGGTAGATATGCGTTTCGAGAGTGTGCGTGTCAACCTGCTCTCCATATCCCCATATTTGCTGCAGCAAACTATCCTTGCTGACGGTGTGTGGAGAAGCTTGCAATAAGGCGGACAACAGGTCGCCTTCCTTGTCGGTGAGTGCGATACTGCGTTTGGTGTGTGAGTGGATAAGCAGTTTGCGGGGCATGGTCAGTTGCCACCCATCGGCAACATCGAGCAGATAGTCCAGCTCGGGCATGCTCCATTCCAAAATGGTGTGGCCTATAGCAGACAGACAAACCGGTTTGTTAAAATAGCGGATAGCATTATCCGCAGACGGATCGGGCGTGCGGGTTCCCACGACAATGACGTGTCCACCGTTAGTGGAGAGTTGCAATAAAGGCTGCTGAATCCTATCGGCATCAACCATCAGCACATCATCTTTTGTCATCGGATGATCTGGGGTGTCGCAGATGGAAATGTGATTAGAAAAGCGACTCAGATAGTGCTGGTAGCTTTGTGCGATTTCGGGATGGAATCCGTATAGATAAAACATGAGCGTCAGGGTTGTTGCAATATTGGAAGCGCAGGACTGACTTCTGTCCTTTCTGGATTGGCAGTAAGTTCTTCGGTGTAGCTTGAACCGGTGAATTTAAGGGTAACCACGCGATCTTCAAGGGTGGGTATGGGCGCAACGCCGCCCCTGATGAGCACGGAGCGTCCGCCGATCCGCTGGAGTTGAGACCGCTCAGAAGCAGGATGGAAGCTGATATATAAAATGGCGTTGAGCGATACGATGATGCCGACAATCGTTAGCAAGAACCGGTTGTCCCAGTTTTTCAGTGCAGGGGCAGGAGCAAGATTAGGCTTTCCTGCAGCCGCTTCGGGCGTTTTTTCCTTTAAATAGCGGTCGCTGGATCGATATCCGTTGCTCAGCGTCACTTCGTGGATGGGATCAGGCGGCAGAGGTGCAAAGGCGTCTGGCGTGCCTGCGTGCTTCATCATGTGCATCGATGGCCCTCTCCGAATGAAGGAGGGCAAGTCATCTTCCACATACACACGCCCTTGAGTTTTTTTGCGTAACTCCATTTTTTCCTCTTGGAATTTAATAGAAAATTATACAAAAACCGCCATTTTTTAAAGCACAATCGACGATTTGTTAACAATTTCCCATTATATTGTGTGGGTCATATGTGCCGGATTATCCTTGTAAGTGAATTAGATGCTATGTTTTTATAGGATTGTTGGTTGCAGAGAGCAAAAAAATTAGTAATAAGAAGCCCAGCATATAAATTGGAAAGTCATCTACCGATGAAAACAGAACAAGACAGTATCATGACGCGAGACTCCTTCGATATTGCCAAGAAGGTCTTGTTATTGACTGCGAAACACGGGGTGCAGCCAACCCCCAAAAATTATGCCATCTGGTATGAATACAGCATTGGCAAGAAAACAGCGCTAAAAGCAGAGATTGATCGCCTGATTGAATCATCGTCTGACTTCAACGAGCTGATTAACGAGGAATTGTATCTGAAGCACATTGCCAGCGCACTGTCGCCGGATGACAAAGTGGAAGCAAAAAAAGCAGAAGTGGTGGATGAGGCGTCGGAAGGCGTGCACAAGCTGTTGGCAGAGATTCTGGCGTCCATGCAGAGTTTCAGCGGTGAAGCATCGCAGCATGAGAAAGAAATGGATCACCAGATGCAGCAGATGGCCGGTGCGCATGATGGTGAGCAAATCAAGGCGATGGTGCAGAAAATCATTCATAGCGCCAAGCAGATCAAGAAAAGCGGCGATGATTTGAATGCAAAGCTGGAAGAATCGCAAAAAGAGATCGGCCAGCTGCGCGAGAATCTGCAGAAAATCAAGAGCGAGTCGGAACGTGATTTCTTGACCAGCGTGCTGAACCGTAAGGCGCTGGATAAGCGGCTGGAGCAGTTGACAAGCCTGTCGGTACAAAAGAAAGAGCCGGTGTGTGTGTTGATGATTGATATCGACCACTTCAAGAAGTTTAACGATACCTACGGTCACCAGATGGGTGATCAGGTGCTCAAAATCGTGGCTAAGGCGCTGACGGAGTGTGTGAAAGGCAGCGATATCGTGGCGCGTTATGGCGGCGAAGAATTCTCGGTTATTCTGCCCAACACCCCCATTGGCGGGGCGGTTGCGGTAGGAGAGAGCATTCGTAAGAATATTGCATCAAAAGAACTCAAACGGCGCGATACGGGCGAAAATTATGGCCAGATTACGGTCTCGATTGGAGCGGCGATGTTTCGTCCAAAAAGTGATACAATTGAGACGTTTGTCGGCCGTGCCGATGAGGCGCTTTATAAGTCGAAGCAAACCGGACGTAACCGCGTGACCATGGAAGCTCCCAAAGACGCCGCTTAAACCAGCGATGAGTGGGATTTGAGGATTGACTTTTTATCCACTGGCTTTTAAAACCACGACTCCTTGACACCATAGCGTCGAAGGGCCAGTAGCTCAGGTGGTTAGAGCGCACGCCTGATAAGCGTGAGGTCGGAGGTTCAACTCCTCCCTGGCCCACCATGTTTTTCCTCAAAGATGAAATACTCTGTACAGGCATCATTTGGATAGTGATTGCGTGTTGGCCTAATTCTGTCAAAATTGCCGCACGCTATAGGTTTGAGCGGTGATAGCAGGAGAGCAAGAGGGTATGAATCAACCGGAATGGACAACAAAGCCCATGACGCAGATGACGCAGACCGAATGGGAAGCGCTATGCGACGGGTGCGGTTTATGTTGCAAGCATCGCATTACGCACCCCGATACAGGGCGTGAAGTGCGCAGCAATGTCGCGTGCTGGTTGCTGGATTGCAATACGGTGCGGTGTTCGCAGTATGCAAAACGTGCTGAGTTGAATCCGGGTTGTGTGACGTTGACGCCGGACAATCTGGATCGGGTATATTGGTTGCCAAAAACCTGTGCATACAAGCTGGTTGCTGCAGGCAATCCGCTTCCGCACTGGCATTATCTGGTATGCGGTGACCGTGAAGCAGTGCATCGTGAGGGTATCTCCAAGCGTGAGGAAATTCTGCCGGAGTCGGAGTATCGCAAGATGATGCGTTATTATGAAGACTATGATTTGCCAGAAACATCATCTCAAGAGTCACAATCCTGATATGTCCGCACAAGTTTCCCCAATGACATTCGCGGTGATGGGGGGGCTTGGCACCATGGCGTCGCCCATGGCACGGCATTGGGCCGGGCATGAGGTGGCGAAGGTAATGGCGGTGCATGATCGGGGCACGCAAACACCGCAGCATGAGGCGGCACGGCAGGCGTGGAGTGAGCAGGGTGCAGCATTGGTTGGCGATTATGATGCGTTATTGGCAGACGCGTCGCTGGATGGTGTGGTGGTGTGCTGCGGAAAGAATGGCGATGATGTAGCGATTATTAGCGAATTGGCACGACGGTTGAGTTCAGGAAAAATCATCTGCCATCTCTCAACGGTGAGTGCGCGTTTTGTGCGGCTGGCACAGGATTATTGTGCGCAGCAAAACGTGGTGTATGTCAATTATCCTCTTACCGGCGGGCCGATGGGAGCGCAACAGGCGTCAATGCTTATTCTGGCCAGCGGAGACAAAGCGGCTTTCGATAAGCTGGAACCCGCTTTGTCGCGTATTGGCAAGCCACGTTATTTCGGTGAATCGGTGGCTGCTGGTGCTGAGGTAAAGCTGATGGGGCAATTGATGGTATTTAACGCGCTGTTGGGGTTATGTTCGGCGGCAGCGGTGCATGCTCATGCGTTTCAGGGCGGGCAGATTGGCGGAGCTGATCAGGCAGCATTTTTCGATTTTCTGAACACCGGCGCCGGCGGTTCGCGGCAGTGGGATGTAGCGCTCAGTCAGGGTATTCGCAACAACGTATGGAACAGTGGATTTTCGCTGCGTTATGCAGCAGTGGATGTACTTTATGCTGCAGATTTATGTGCGCAGCATCGCGTATCGTTTCTGGCAGCAGAAGTGATGATTCAGATGGCGCTGTGCTTTTCGTTCATGTTGCAGCAAACGGGCAGCGATCTGGCGACGCAATCCTTGGTGCGCGAGCTGGTGGCAAGCCGTCGTGAAGCGCTGGACCAGTTTGTGCTGAGTCATAGCGCTCCCAGAGGTGACATTAAAGGCGGAATTGAGCGTTGTTTGGCCTCATTTCCTGCCGCCATTCGTACGAGCGCGTTGGTGGATGTTAATATTAACAACTTCAAAGCGTTACGGTGATATAAAGCGCGGCGCCCCAGTAAAGAAATCGGCAGAAATCCATCCTATAACTTGTCAGCAAGGGCATATGGTGTTATGCATAGCGGCCCGCTTTTTGGGTTCTGGAAACAATAGAGGAAATTTGCATGTTTAACAGCGTGTTAATAGCGAATCGCGGTGAGATTGCAATCCGGATTATGCATACAGCAAAAAAGCTTGGTATGCGTACTATCGCCGTTTACTCAGAGGCCGATACCAATGCCCTGCACGTCAAGCATGCAGATGATGCGGTGTATGTGGGGCCGTCGCCTGCGTCTGAGAGCTACCTCAATGTTGAGGAATTATTATCTGCAATCGATCAAAGCGGCGCGCAGTGTGTGCATCCGGGTTATGGATTTCTCTCGGAAAAGAGTCATTTCTGCAAAGCGGTGACGGATATGGGTGTGACTTGGGTTGGTCCTGGGGCAGATGCCATCCATAAAATGGGTGATAAAATCGAATCGAAAAAAATTGCAAAAAAAGCAGGCGTGAGAACGGTTCCCGGTGTGCTCGATGCGGTGTCCAATCCGGATGAGGCAAGGCGTATTGCCAATGATATCGGGTATCCGGTGATGATTAAGGCTGCGGCTGGTGGCGGCGGTAAAGGGATGCGTGTGGCACGCAACGACGCGGAGTTGGTGGAAGGCATGGAGCGTGCCGCCAGCGAAGCGAAATCGAGCTTTGGGGACGCACGTGTATTCATCGAGAAATTTTTTGATAATCCGCGCCATATTGAAATCCAGGTGTTGGCCGATAAACATGGCAATATCTTGTCATTGGGTGAGCGTGAGTGCTCCATTCAGCGCCGTCACCAGAAGGTGCTCGAAGAAGCGCCCAGCATGTTTCTGACTGAAGAACGGCGCGCGCAGATGAGCGCGCAGTCGATCGCTCTGGCGCGTGAAGTGGGGTATGTCTCTGCCGGTACGGTGGAGTTTATTGTTGATCAGAATGGCGAATTTTACTTTCTTGAGATGAATACCCGCCTGCAGGTAGAACACCGTG
>Ga0214923_10002783_pt1 | contig 22707 bp, 22 predicted proteins | sample LL1510_MetaG_FD_177993 | JGI IMG/M metagenome (GOLD analysis project Ga0214923, IMG submission 177993) | Freshwater microbial communities from Lake Lanier, Atlanta, Georgia, United States - LL-1510 | ecosystem: Environmental > Aquatic > Freshwater > Lake | place: USA: Georgia | collected...
TGACGCCGTGCCGATGACGGCGGGGAAGGGAAGCGAAATTGGGTGGATGCCGCGCCCTCAGGGCCGCCGGCATGCGGGCGCGCAAGCGGGGTTTACAAAGCCCTTTGGCAGGGACCTTGCAAGACCAGAGGCTTTACGCCGCTTGGACGGTGGGTGCGCTGGTGGCGCGGCCTTTGTAATCGGTCCAGCATTGACGGGTGAAGTCGTAGAGTTTGCAAGCACGTGCGGTTTGAAAATACCAGCGCCATGAAAAAGGTTGCACGATGATGCGGCCAGGCAACAAATTTTCAAGCTTGGCCTGGGCTTGTTTGAGCTTGTACAAAGGAATGGTCATGTCCACATGGTGGGCGGTGTGCTCCATGATGTGGTGCATCAAGGCGCCGAATTTGAACGGGAAGGTCAGGTGCACCGTGGTGGACACAAAGGGCTGGGCTTTGGACCAAGCGCTGCGGTCATCGTGCCAAGATACCTTGACATGGGTGTGGTGCACATAAACCACAAAACCAATCATGCCGCACCAAAACAAAAACGGCACAGCGCCACCCATGAGCAGCACCAAGACCACCGACTGCTCAAAGACCAGCGCACCGGCGATCAAGGCACCCAACCATACCGCAGCGAATGCACTGACCAGCCAACTGTCTTTGGTGAAGATGGTTCGGCGGGTGGGCATTTCTTTGGCGTTGGGGAAGATCATTTTTTTCCACCAAATTTCAACCATGTAGTACAGGCCCGGGGCCCAGCCGCTGCGGTAAATGCGGTCGAGCCAGCGGCCCACGGGGCTGAGTTGGGCAAATTCTTCTTGCGTCAACGGGGCCCAAACGAAATCAAAGCCTTTGAGATTGGTGTAACCATGGTGCACCACATTGTGGCCAATGTCCCACAGGCTGAAGGTGGTCAAGGAAGGTAAAAAAGCGATGCGACCCAGCCATTTGTTGAGGCCCCGGTGCGGTGTCAGGCTTTGGTGGCAAGCGTCATGGCCGATGATGAACAAGCGACCGATCATGAAGCCGGCCATGACGCCGCAAGCGAGCTTGGCCCACCATGCCTCCAAAGCAACCGTGCCAAACATCAGGGCGGCCCAACATGTGAGATCGATCAGCAGCAGTACCAAAGCCCGGGCCGTGGTGCGTTGGGCCAAAGGGATCAGCCATTCACGGATGATTTTGCGGTGCGGCAGAGGTTCGTGGGGGGCGATGGGCTGTTCAATAGGGGTCATCATGGTTGCATATGGGCGCATTCACAGAGCGTGAAAAAAACTGTGTTGTTAAAAAATGGTGGGTGATTCTACAAAACCGTTGATTTTGCGCCCCGCGCAAGGGCTTTGCCCTTGGTTGGGTTCACAAGCCGTCATCGGACCGAAATGGGCGCGTGTCAAAATGGCTTACACAGAACAAGGACATTCGCATGCCATACCGCTCGACCAAGATCGTCGCCACCCTTGGCCCCGCCTCCAACACCCCAGAGTTGCTGGAGGAGATGATCAAAGCAGGGGTCAACGTGGTGCGTCTCAATTTCAGCCATGGCAGCGCGCAAGACCACATTGAGCGCGCCCAAATGGTGCGCGAAGCGGCCAAACGGGCGGGGCGCGATGTGGCCATCATGGCCGACTTGCAAGGCCCCAAGATCCGGGTGGGCAAGTTCGCCCAGGGCAAGGTCCTGCTTGAGGCTGGCCAGCCGTTTGTGTTGGATGCCTCGCGCACCGAGTTGGGCGACTTGCAAGGCGTGGGTCTGGATTACAAAGAATTGCCGCGCGATGTGGTGGCCGGTGATGTGCTGCTGCTCAATGACGGCTTGATTGTGCTGAGCGTGGACAAGGTGCAAGGCGAGCAGGTGCACACCACGGTCAAGATGGGCGGCGAGCTGTCCAACAACAAAGGCATCAATAAAAAAGGCGGTGGCTTGACCGCACCGGCCTTGACGGGCAAAGACATGGAAGACATCAAAACCGCGATGTCCTTTCAAGCCGACTATTTGGCGGTGAGCTTTCCCAAAAACGCAACGGATATGGAAATGGCCCGCCAATTGGCGAATGTGGCCGCGGCCCAGTACAAGCACAAGCCAGGATTGATTGCCAAGATCGAGCGGGCCGAGGCGATTCCCCGCCTGGAAGAAATATTGCGGGCCTCGGACGGCATCATGGTGGCGCGCGGCGACTTGGCGGTGGAGGTGGGCAATGCGGCGGTACCGGCGTTGCAAAAACGCATGATCAAAATGGCGCGCGAGATGGACAAGGTGGCGATCACCGCCACCCAAATGATGGAGAGCATGATCACCAATCCAGTGCCCACCCGCGCCGAGGTCAGTGATGTGGCCAACGCGGTGCTCGACGGCACCGATGCGGTGATGCTCAGCGCCGAAACCGCTGCGGGCAAATACCCCTTGGAGACGGTGGTGGAAATGGCCCAAATTTGCCTGGCCGCTGAATCGGCGGAATTGGTGGAGTTGGACGCCGACTTCACCGGCAAGACCTTCACCCGCATCGATCAAACCATTGCCATGGGGGCGTTGTTCACCGCCCACCATTTGGGGGCCAAGGCCATCGTCGCCCTGACCGAGTCCGGCTCCACGGTGCTTTGGATGAGCCGCCATCGCATCCACATCCCCATTTATGCCTTGACCGCCGATCAGAGCACCCAGCGCAAAATGGCGCTGTACCGCAATGTGCGCCCTTTGCTGATGGACACCAGCGCTGATCGCGACACCGCCTTGGCGCAGGCCCAGGCACATCTGAAGTCGCGCGGCATCATGCAGGCGGGCGATGTCTATGCCATCACCTGCGGCGAGCCCATGGGTTCTCCCGGCGGCACCAATATGCTGAAAATTTGCAAAGTCGCTTGAGCGCACCCCGCTGGGCGTTTGGAGCACAACCCCAACAGAGCGCCCGCGCCTGACCGCCGACAACCGCCCCAGGCACAGACCTATAAAATCATCTTCGCGTTGTCTCCCCTCATCAACCCCCCCCAAAGGAAGTCCCGTGGCCATAGTTTCCATGCGCGAACTGCTCGACCATGCCGCAGAGCATGGTTATGGCATCCCCGCTTTCAACGTCAACAACTTGGAACAAGTGCAAGCTGTGATGGCTGCGGCCGATGAAACCGGTGCGCCGGTGATCTTGCAAGCCAGTGCGGGTGCGCGCAAATACGCGGGCGAACCGTTCATCAAGCATTTGATCCAAGCGGCGGTGGAGTCGTACCCCCACATCCCGCTGGTCATGCACCAAGACCATGGGCAAAACCCCTCGGTGTGCGAAGGCGCCATCAAACTGGGGTTCAGCTCGGTGATGATGGACGGCAGCTTGGAGGCCGACGGCAAGACCATTGCCAGCTACGAGTACAACCTGCAGGTGACCAAGGAAGTGGTGGCCATGGCGCACAAGCTGGGCATCACCGTGGAAGGCGAGCTCGGTTGCCTGGGATCGCTAGAGACCATGAGGGGCGACAAGGAGGACGGCCACGGCACCGATGCCACCATGACCCGCGAGCAACTGCTCACTGACCCCGAGCAAGCGGCCGACTTTGTCAAGCAAACCCAGCTGGACGCCTTGGCCATTGCGATTGGCACCAGCCATGGCGCGTATAAATTTTCGCGCCAGCCCACTGGCGATATTTTGGCCATTGACCGCATCCAGGCGATCCACAAGCGCATCCCCAATACCCATTTGGTCATGCATGGATCGAGCAGCGTGCCGCAAGATTTGCTGGCCAAGATCCGTCAGTTTGGCGGCGACATGAAAGAGACCTACGGCGTGCCGGTCGCGGAAATTCAAAAAGCCATCCAATTTGGCGTTCGCAAAATCAACATCGATACCGACATCCGTTTGGCCATGACCGCCGCCGTGCGTCAATTCATGCACGAAAACCCCGACAAATTTGATGCCCGCGAATGGCTCAAGCCCGCACGCGAGGCGGCCAAGCAAATTTGCAAAGAGCGCTACATCCAATTTGGTTGTCAGGGTCAGGGCAGCAAGATCAAAGTCACCCCCTTGCCCATGATCGCGGCCAAATACTCGCAAGGCTTGCTCTCGCAAGTGGTGCACTGACCGTCCCTCGCACACCCTTGGGCTCAATGGCTTGCCGGCCCTGCACATGAGCCCCGTCCTGCACACCCACACCCTGGGCTCCCTCCCTCTGATGGCGCGCGGCAAGGTGCGTGACAACTACGCCGTGGGCGACGACCGCATCCTGATGGTCGCGTCCGACCGCATCAGCGCGTTTGACGTGGTGATGGGCGAGCCGATCCCGGGCAAGGGCGTGCTGCTCACCCAAATGGCGTTGTTTTGGTTTGACCAGTTGGGCCACATTTGCCCCAACCACCTGACCGGCGATGACCCCGAGGGCGTGGTGTCCGATGCCGACAAGCCCTTTGTGGCCCAACGCTCGATGTTGGTGCGCCGCTTGCAGCCCATCCCCGTGGAAGCGGTGGTGCGCGGCTACTTGGCGGGCAGCGGTTGGAAGGAATACCAAGACGGCCAGTCGGTGTGCGGTGTGCCCTTGCCAGCGGGTTTGAACATGGCTTCGCGCCTGCCCGAGCCGATCTTCACCCCAGCGGCCAAGGCCGCCGTGGGCGAACACGACGAGAACATCAGCTTCGAGCAAACCGTGGCCCTGATTGGGCAGGATTTGGCCGAGCGCATCCGCCGCATCAGCATCGCGCTGTATGAAGCGGCGTATGACATCGCCGCCGCCAAAGGCATTTTGATCGCCGACACCAAATTCGAATTTGGCTTGAGCCAAGAAGGCACGCTGGTGTTGATGGACGAGGTGTTGACACCCGATTCATCGCGCTACTGGCCCGCCGATGCCTATGCCGAAGGGGTAAACCCACCCAGCTTTGACAAACAGTTTTTGCGCGACTGGCTGGAAACTGCCCAAGTCCATGGCGCTGCATGGAACAAATCTGCGCCAGCACCCGCCTTGCCGTCAGAAGTGATTTCACTCACCGCGGACAAATACCAAGAGGCTTGGGCGCGGTTGCAGGGCCGTTAAGCCGTCGCATCCGCAGCCTTTTTCACGATTTCGGGGGGTGAAGCGCCCACCGGTGTGCGGATCAAATGGTCAAAGGCGCTCAGCGCGGCCTTGGCGCCTTCGCCAGCGGCGATGACGATTTGTTTGTAGGGCACGGTGGTCACATCACCGGCCGCAAACACGCCGGGCAGGTTGGTGTGGCAGCGGTCATCGATGACGATTTCACCAAATTTGCTTAACTCGACCGTGCCTTTCAAAAACTCGGTGTTGGGCACCAAGCCAATTTGCACGAACACGCCTTCCAAGGCCAGCGCATGTTCTTCTTGGGTGGCGCGGTCTTTGTAACGCAAGCCGTTGACCTTTTGGCCATCGCCAGTGATTTCGGTGGTTTGCGCGTTGACCACGATGCGCACATTGGGCAGGCTTTTGAGCTTGCTGACCAGCACCGCATCGGCTTTCAAGGCGTCGGCAAACTCAATCAAGGTGACATGGGCGACCACGCCGGCCAAATCGATGGCCGCTTCCACCCCGGAGTTGCCCCCGCCAATCACCGCCACCCGCTTGCCTTTGAACAAGGGGCCGTCGCAATGCGGGCAGTAGGCCACGCCTTTGTTTTGGTATTGCGATTCACCCGGCACATTGACATTGCGCCAGCGTGCGCCGGTGGACAACACCAGGCTGCGCGCGCTGAGCACGCCGCCATTGGCCATGTGCACTTGGATCAGGCCACCGGGGTGGGGGGCGGGCACAATTTTTTCGGCCCGCTGCAGGTTCATGATGTCCACCTCGTAGTGGCGCACCTGGGCTTCCAAGGCGGCGGCAAATTTCGGGCCGTCGGTTTCCAGCACCGAGATGTAGTTTTCAATCGCCATGGTGTCATTGGTTTGGCCACCAAAACGCTCTGCGGCCACGCCCACGCGAATGCCTTTGCGCGCCGCGTACACAGCGGCCGCCGCTCCGGCCGGGCCGCCGCCCACGATGAGCATGTCAAACGGCTCTTTCTCGCTGAGTTTTTCGGCCTCGCGCTCGGCCGAGCGGGTGTCCAATTTGGCGACGATCTCTTCCAGGCTCATGCGGCCAGCGCCAAACACCTGGTCGTTCAGATAGACCATGGGCACGGCCATGACCTGGCGTGCATCGACCTCGGCCTGGTTCAGGGCACCATCGATCACCGTGGTTTCCATCAAGGGGTTGTAAATGGCCATCAAGCTGGCCGCTTGCACCACATCCGGGCAGTTGTGGCAGGACAAAGACATGTAGACCTCGAACTTCATGGGCTGGTCCAAGGCTTTGATCTGTTCGATCACCTCGGGGGCCACTTTGGGCGGGTGTCCGCCGGTCCACAACAAGGCCAGCACCAAAGACGTGAATTCATGGCCCAAAGGAATGGCGGCAAAGCGAACGCCACGGGTTTCACCGGCTTTGGCCAACACAAACGAGGGCACTCGCGCATCGTTGCCGCTGTCGTCAAAGCTGACTTTGTCGGACAGCTCGGCGATTTCCTGCAACAACTCACGCAACTCGGCGCTGTGGGCGCTGTTGTCGAGGCTGGCGATCAAGCGGATGGGGTTGCGCAAGTTTTGCAAATAGGCTTGCAACTGGGTTTTCATGGCAGTGTCGAGCATGCTGGACTCCTATGGGTAATGGATGCGGTGGATCGGCGAAGCGGCCACAAGGCTTCTGCCAAAAGGGGCGCACAGCGCACGCCCCTATGAGCAGAGCACCTGATCAGATCTTGCCGACGAGGTCCAGCGATGGGGTCAGGGTTTTGGCGCCTTCATTCCACTTGGCCGGGCACACCTGGCCGGGGTTGGCGGCGGTGTACTGGGCGGCTTTGAGCTTGCGCAGGGTTTCCTTGACATCGCGTGCGATTTCATTGGAGTGCACTTCGGCGGTCTTGATGATGCCTTCGGGGTTGATGACAAAGGTGCCGCGCAAAGCCAAGCCCTCTTCTTCAATGTGCACGCCAAAAGCGCGGGTCAGTTGGTGGGTGGGGTCGCCAATCAGGGGAAACTTGGCCTTGCCCACCGCGGGGGAGGTCTCGTGCCAGACCTTGTGGGAAAAGTGGGTGTCGGTGGTCACGATGTACACCTCGGCACCGGCCTTTTGGAATTCGGCGTAGTTGTCGGCCGCGTCTTCCACTTCGGTGGGGCAGTTGAAGGTGAAGGCGGCGGGCATGAAGATCAGGACCGACCACTCGCCTTTGAGCGACTCGTTGGAGACTTGCACAAATTTGCCGTTGTGAAACGCTTGGGCCTTGAAGGGCTGCACGGGGGTGTTGATGAGGGACATGGGGGATTCCTTTCAATGGTTGATAAAAACTATCTAATGAGTAAAACTCATTGGCTGGAATCATAATCAATATTCGGGTTAACCCTGATTGTTTGTGTCAATGGCTGGCATTGAACAAAGCTAAATCAATCCTCTCTGCCCAGGCCGTGGAACCAATGGCCCAGCAGGTCGCTCGTGCGGGTTGGCTGCGGTCGCGGTTCAGCGTGGGCTGGGGATCACTTGGTGGCCGAGAACCTGGCCGTTGGGCTTGATCTGGGCCAAGACCATGTCACCCGAGCCAATGTTTTGGCCCATGAATTCGAAAATATTCACATGGTGGGTGACCAAAATCAAGGCCTGCTGGCCCTTGCTTTTGAGCCGCTGGGCCAGCATGGCTTGCAAGGCTTGATTGGCGCTTTTGGCGCGTTGCATCTGATCGAAAAATGAGGACAAGCTGGGCTCGACCGTCACCGGCCCCACATCCATCAAGCGGGCGGTGTCTTGGCAGCGGCACCAAGGACTGGTCAGCACCTGCGCTGTGCCCAGGCCCTGGCCTTTGAGCCAAACCCCTATGGCCTTGGCCTGGGCCCTGCCCTCGTCATTGAGGTTGCGCTGGGTGTTGCAGTCTTGCAGGGAGAAATGGGCCGGATCACCCACGCCCGGGGCCAGTGCATGGCGGATCAGCAAAATGTGGTGGGGCCCGTGCAGTTTTTGCGCCAAATCACTGGCCTGGGCCGCGCCAGTGATCCATAGGCTGGCCAGCACCACCCTGAGCAACGCATGGGCCCGGGCGCGGACAGGCCGTGGCAGCCAGAGCCACCGTTGCAAAACAGCGCGCATTTGAAAATTCCCGCCCAGAATGCACCGCCTCAGTTCAGCGCCATGCTCAGCTTGCGCCGGTAGCGCGACAGCAACTCGGCCTGGGGGTCTTCCAAGGCGGCGGACTGGCCGGTGAGTTCAATGCCACCCGCCGATTTGCCGGGCACGGGCGCATCGGCCTTGGCCTTGGGTGGGGTGAGCAACTCCAAGATGGCGACAAAGTGCTTGCGCGCGGTTTGATCGGACCAGGCCTTGTCGCGCATGATGATTTCCAACAACTCATCCATGGCCCGGGTCCATTGGCCAGCGGCCATGAGCAAGCGGGCTTTGGCCAAGCGGGTGTCGAAGTCACGTTTGTTTTTGTCGATCAAGGCGTCAAACTGCGCCAGCTCCCACTGACCGCGCTCGTCGGTGGTGGCAAACACCATGGCTTGCAACCAGTGGTTGAGCGCGTCAAAGCGCAGCTGCAAAGGGATTTGCGCCAGCGCCGGGGCCAGCGCGGTGTGGGCGGTTTCCAACTCGCCCATGGCGATGAGCAGCTTGACGTAGTCGAAGCGGGCCTCGTCGTTGGCGGGGTTGACGGCCAAGGCCTCTTGCAATTTGGCCAGGGCGGATTCGGTGTCACCCTGGGCCAGCAGTTGTTCGGCTTCGCTCAGGTCTTCTTCGGCGATCAACTCGTCGGCGCTGGGCAGGTGTTTGTCCAAAAACTCACGCACCTTGCCCTCGGGCAACGCACCCATGAAGCCATCGGCGGGTTTGCCGCCTTTGAGCAGCACACAGGTGGGAATGGAGCGAATGCCAAAGGCCTGGGCCAGTTGCTGTTCGTCGTCGGAGTTGATCTTGACCAGTTTGAAGCGGCCGCCGTAGTCCGTTTCGAGCTTTTCCAGCACCGGGCCGAGGGATTTGCATGGGCCGCACCAAGGCGCCCAAAAGTCGACCAACACAGGAACCTGGGTCGAGGCTTGCAGCACTTCGGCTTCGAAATTTTCAACAGTCACATCAATCATGGGGGCGTCCGGGGTGAAACCTTAAAATTCAACATGAACCACACGCAGCTCGCCTGCCTCAACAACATGACACAACCACTCGTGGGCGTGGTCATGGGCTCCCGTTCAGACTGGGACACCATGCAACACGCAGCCCTGATTCTCCAAGAATTTTCAGTGGGCTTTGAAACCCAGGTGGTTTCGGCCCACCGCATGCCCGATGATATGTTCGCCTACGCCGAGGCGGCGCATGGCCGGGGCCTGCGCGCCATCATCGCCGGGGCTGGGGGTGCGGCCCATTTGCCCGGCATGCTGGCGGCCAAAACCACCGTGCCGGTGCTGGGTGTGCCCGTACCCAGCCCCCATTTGCAAGGCGCGGATTCATTGCACAGCATCGTGCAAATGCCCAAAGGCATTCCCGTGGCCACCTTTGCCATTGGGTCGGCAGGCGCGGCCAATGCGGCCTTGTTTGCGGTGGCCATGTTGGCGCACGGCAACCCCGCCTTGACCCAAGCCTTGCAGGCCTTTCGACAACGCCAAACCGATGCAGCGCGCCAAATGACGCTGCCCCCGCTGGCGTGAGCCCCAAACCAGGGTCTGTGCACACCCCAGTGCCGCCGGGGGCCATGCTCGGGGTGCTCGGTGGCGGGCAGTTGGGCCGCATGTGGGCGCATGCGGCGCAAACCTTGGGCTATACAACAGCGGTGCTCGACCCCGACCCGCACAGCCCAGCGGGCTTGGTCAGCCACCTGCACCTGTGTGCCGATTACCTCGACCCACAGGCCCTGGCGCAAATGGCCCAGCAGTGCGCGGCCATCACCACCGAGTTCGAGAACGTGCCTGCCCAGGCCTTGGTGCAACTGGGCCAAACCCTGCCGGTGTCGCCCGCTGCCGCATCGGTGGCGGTGGCCCAAGACCGGGCCCAAGAAAAGGCCCACTTCACCCGCTGTGGCGTGCCGGTGGCCCCGCACGCGGTGCTGGCCAGTGCCGCCGATGTGGCGGCGGTGTATGACGCTTTGCTGCCCGGCATCCTCAAAACCGCCCGCTTGGGTTACGACGGCAAAGGCCAAGCCCGGGTGGCGAACCGCGCTGCGTTGTTGGCCGCGTGGCAGGCCATGCAAACAGCTGACCCAGGCCCAAGGTCAGCACCCTCGCCAGGGCAAACCACATCGAACACCACCGTTTGCGTGCTGGAAAAAATGCTGCCCCTGGCCGCCGAATGTTCGGTGGTGTTGGCCCGTGGGCACGACGGCCACATGGTGCATCTGCCGGTTCAAGCCAACCTGCACCGCGACGGCATCTTGGCGGTGACCGAGGTCGGCGACGGCGCGCTCGATACCGCGCTGGCCGCGCAAGCCCTGAAAGCCGCCCACGATGTGGCCCAAGGCCTGGATTACGTGGGTGTGTTGTGCGTGGAATTTTTTGTGCTGCATCCGGCCACACCGGGTGGCCCGCCCAGCTTGGTGGTCAACGAAATCGCGCCGCGCCCGCACAACAGCGGGCACCACAGCATCGACAGCTGCGATGTGTCGCAATTTGACTTGCAGGTGCGTTGCATGGCGGGCTTGCCTTTGGTGCAGCCGCGTGCTCACAGCGCGGCGGTCATGCTCAATCTGTTGGGCGATTTGTGGTGGCCAGCCGCCGACAGCGGCAGCACGGCGCCAGGTACTGCCCCCGCGCAAGCACCCGATTGGGCGGCTGTGATGGCACTGCCTGGCGTGCACCTTCACTGTTATGGCAAAACTCAGGCCCGCCCAGGCCGCAAGATGGGTCACCTGACCTGCACCGCCGCCACCTTGGTGCAAGCGCGGGCACTGGCGCGGCAAGCGGCACAATGCCTGGGCATGCCCGCATGGTGAGACACCCATGATCCTCCCCGGCACCGACCCCCAGGCGCTGGCCCAAGCCGCCCAATGTTTGCGGGATGGCGGTTTGGTGGGTATGCCCACCGAGACGGTTTATGGTTTGGCGGCCGATGCCTGCCAACCGGGGGCTGTGGCCCAGATTTTTCAATCCAAGGGACGGCCCAGCGACCACCCCCTGATCGTGCATGTGGTGGGCGTGGAGCAGGTGGGTTTTTGGGTCAGCGAAGTGCCCGACTTTGCGCGCCGCTTGATGGCGGCTTTTTGGCCTGGCCCTTTGACACTGATCTTGCTGCGCCGCGCAGGGGTGGCCGAACAAGCGGCTGGCGGCCAGGCCACGCTGGGTTTGCGCTGCCCCTCGCACCCGGTGGCCCAGGCCTTGTTGCAACAGGCGTTGGCCTTGGGTGTGCGCGGGGTGGCCGCGCCCAGCGCCAACCGGTTTGGCCGCGTCAGCCCCACCACCGCTGCCCATGTGGTGCAAGAGTTGGGCCATGATTTGCTGGTTCTCGATGGCGGGGCCTGTGCCGTGGGCATCGAGTCCACCATCGTCGACTGCAGCCGGGGCATGCCAGCTTTGCTGCGCCCAGGCATGCTGCCCATGCAAGCCCTGAGCGCGGCGGCCGGACAAACCGTTTGGCCCATGGGCTCAGCGGCACAGGCAGCGCATGACTTGTCTGGCGCAAGCGTGCACGGGCTATCCCATGCCATGCCAGCACCCAAGGTCTCGGGCACCTTGGCCGCGCATTACGCACCCCGCGCCACCGTGCGCTTGCTCAGCCTTGCGCAAATGTGGGACCGGCACCATGCACGCTCCCTGCCCCCCGGGTCAAGTTGCGCGGTTTGGTCGCGTCAGCCCATTGCGGGCCCTGGTCTGCAACACCATCCCATGCCCTCAGACCCTGCCTTGGCCGCCCAGGTTTTATTCGCCTGTTTGCGCCAATGGGATGATGATGGGGTGGCAGAAATATGGGTCGAGCCGCCGCCTTGCGACCCGGCTTGGGACGGCGTGCGCGACCGCTTGCAACGCGCCGCCGCCGCCGCGCCAGTGCAGCAGCTCGACAGTCGTTAAACTCAGGGTCTGTCCCTGACCTGATACATCCACATGCCACAAATGAACCGATCAACCCGCGTATTGGCCATGGCCGCCTTGGTGGCTGGCACGCTCAGCTTGTTGGCTTGCGGATCGGCCAGCACCTACGACCCCATCACCCCCAGCCGCATCGTCGCATTTGGCGATGGTTTGGTCGATGTGGGGCAGGCGGGTCGCACGGTGACTGTCAAAAACAGCAGTGGCACGGACGTGACGTTTGCTTACCGTTTCACCGTGAACTCAGGCACCACCAGCAATACCTCGTCCACTTTTATTGAAGCCCTGGCCAGCTATTTTGGTTTTGCATCGGTCGTATATCCTTCCTCCAATACCCGCCTGCCCGGCTCGGGGGCTTACAGTTATGGCGAGTTTGGAGCTTTGGTGTCGGGTGCTGCAGGCACCAAAGATGCGCGTGGTTGCATCAAAGATCCCCAAAATGCAAGCACGGCTTACTGTGCCTACAGCTTGCAAGCTCAAATCGATTTATTTTTGGCCCAAGGGGCGCCCTCAGCCAACGACTTGTTTGTCATCTCCATTGGCACCGGCGATATCATGGCCACTGGCATACAGGGCACATCCACCAGTCCTTACGAAGGCTTTGACGAATTGCGAACCTTGCTGGGTGGTACCCTGACAGCGACGCAAATCAATGCCCGCATGCAAGCCGCTGCAGACGCCTTGGCGGTGCAAATCAAGCGACTCACCGATGCGGGTGCCACGTACGTCTTGGTGGTGGGGCCGCCCAACGTCGGCCGCAGCCCATGGGCGGCGGATACCGGGAATGCCACCTTGCTGCAAAACCTCAGTTACAACACCGGCTCGGGTGTCACATCCATGGGCTCAGAGGGCCTGGCGCGCATCCAAGCCACTTTTGGCAACAAGACCAAAAACCCTGTGTTGTTTGTAGAGATCAGTGGTTTGGTCAACACCTTGACCGATGGCACCAACACCATTTTTGCAAACCGTTCCAGTCCAGTTTGTGCCAGCACCACAACCATCACAGTGGGAGGGGTTGCTACCACCACCAACTCCGCCACGACCGATATTGCCAAAAGCATTGGTACCGGCCTCAAACCGGCAGCCGCTGTGGGCAATGTGCCCGCCGGTCGTTTGACCTCTGCGTTGTGCACTGTTGACACCTTGGGCGGCAACAATCCTGGCACTTATGTTTACGCCGATGGTGTGAATTTCACACCCTCTATGCAAAGCCAGTTTTACAGCCAGGCCTTGACGCGCATGCGATTGGCCGCTTGGATCAACTGAACCGGCTGTGCCTGTGAATGGCGCGTTGCATTGCTTGACCCACCGCTGGCATCTGCGGTTTCTAACCTTCACGGTCTGACTTGCCGATCGGCTTGTTTGGCGCTCCAGTCGACCAGCACATCAAACCATGCACGGGCATTTGCGCCGCTGACTTGAGGGCTGTTGACCAGCGCCACCAGCACCAGGGTTTTGCCACCCGGGCTGTGCACAAAACCAGCCACCCCGGAGACATCGCGCAAGCTGCCTGTTTTCAGGTGTGCGCTGGCCTGCGCACGGCTGCGGCGCAAGGTGCCGTCTTGGCCGCTGAGTGGCAATGAAGCCACCAATTCGGCCTGAAAGGGACTGCGGTGGACCCAGGAGAGCAAGCGTGCCAGGCCCTGGGCCGAGCTGCGTTCATCCCGGCTCAGGCCTGAACCGTTGTCGAGTACGGGCAGCGGTTCACCCAAGCGCTCGCGCCACCAGCGCGACACCACTTCGCGGGCGGCTTCGAAACTGCCCACGCCGCGTTGTTGCAAGCCCAAGCTTAAAAACAACTGCTGCGCCATCACGTTGTTGCTGAACTTGTTGATGTCGCGGATCAACTCGCCCAACGGGGCCGATTCAAACTGGAACAAGGGACGCAAATCGGGCGGCACCGTGCCTTCGCGCACCGTGCCGCTCAGGCCATGCGGGCCAGCGATGAGTTGCCACATCGCGGCCACGGCACGGCGGCTGTGGCTGGCGGGGTCGGCATAGGCCAGGGGCCACGACCGCTCGCCACAACTGGCCGGGTAGCTGCCCAGCAAGCGGATGCGCTCGGGGTCTTGAAAATCCGCGCGCAAGCTGGCACGGTAATCGGTGCAAGGCCCGGCCACCAGGGGCACGCTGGCCGTGTGGCTGACACCGGCCAAGGGCGGGTCGAGCTGCACATGGACTGATTTGGCCGCCGGATCGGGCACAAAGCCCAGCACGATGGATTTGAAGTTGATCAGCAAGGCGTCGGGCGCGGCGTTATAGGGCCGAAGGGGCTCGCCATCAAAGCTGGCGGGGTCGCTCGGGGCCAGCACAAAGGCACTGCGGTCGAGCACGATATCGCCTTGGATACGGGTCACCCCCATGGCTTGCAAACGGCGCATCAACAGCCACAAACGCTCGACCACCAAGCGCGGGTCGCCCTGGCCGCGCAGGTACACATTGCCCTGCAACAGGCCGTCTTTGATCGGGCCGTCCACATACACCGGCGTGTTCCAGGTGAAGGCGGGCCCGAGCAGGTCCAGCGCGGCGGTGGTGGTGATCAGCTTCATCAAGGAGGCTGGGTTGACGCTGGCATCAGCGCGGTGCTGCCACAGCACATGTGCGCTGCGTTGCGGGTCCAAGATGACCACGCTCAAGGCTTCGGCAGGGATTTTCAGGCGCTCCATGGCCTGGGCCAGCTCCTGCGGCCAGGATGTTGGCTTGGGGGGTGTGTCTCGCCCCAGTGCCTCGGTGGGCGGGCGTGGAGCAGCTTGGGGCTTGCTCATCACAGGTAGATGGGCCACCAGCCAGGCGGCGCAGCCCAGGCGCGCGAGCCATATCACACAGGGGCAGTGCCAAATTCGCATATCTGAATTATCTGCCTCTGAGGTTTGCCCCTGCCGGGCCTGCACTATCCACCGCTCAGCGCCAGCAGCACACTGCCCGGATAATGCGGCCATGACTCCAACTCCGCGCGGCCTGGGCCGTTTGAGCGCTTCGCAACAAGGCGCACTGGCCGCAGCCCTCACCATCACGGTGTGGACCTCGTTCATTCTCATCTCGCGCGCCTCGGCCGCGCACACTTTGCAACCCTTTGACTTGGCGTTGTTGCGCTCATTGGGGGCGGGCGTGATCTTGTTGCCCTGGGGGGCATGGATGGTGGCCCGCCAGCGCCAGCAGGTCGGGCATTCATCGAGCTTTGCGGGCTTTTCGCCCTTGCCCTGGGGCCTGAGCTTGAAGCTGGGAATCAGCGGTGGCGTGTTATTTGGATTGTTTTCGTATTCGGCTTTTTTCATGGCCCCTGCCGGGCACGCCTCGGTGTTTTTGACGGGCAGCTTGCCGCTGTGGTCCACCTTGGTCGCCTGGATTTGGTTGCACGAGCAAATCGGGCCGCGCCGAGCCCTGGCCCTGCTGTTGATTTTGGTGGGCGATGCGGTGGTCGGATGGAACAGTTTGCGCCAGGCGTTTGACGGCAGTGGCGTTTGGCGAGGCGATTTGTGCTTCATGGCCACGGCATTCACCTGGTCTTGTTACAGCGTGATGATCAAGCGCTATCAAGTCGATCCGGTGCGCGCCACCATAGCCACCACGGTGGTGGCCTTTTTCATTTTGGTGCCGGTTTATGGGATTGCCTCATTCATGGGATGGATCAGCTCGGCCTTGCCGCAGGCAGCATGGACAGAAATCGCTTTTCAAGCGTTTTTTCAGGGGGGTATTTCCGTGGTCGTCTCAGGTTTGTCCTTCACCCAAATGGTGCGCCATTACGGTCCGGTGCGCACCAGCATGATCACCTCGGTGGTGCCCGCCACCTCGGCCGTGGGTGCGGTCCTGTTACTGGGCGAGCCTTTGCATGCCCATTTGCTGTGGGGCCTGTTGTGCGTGACCCTGGGCATTTTGGGCGGCGTGTGGGCGGTCAAGCCTGCAGCGGTCAAAAGCGCATGAACCGACTGGCCATTGAAACCAGCACAGAACTGCTGTCGGTGGCCGTGTCGGCTGGTGGACAGATGTGGTCGCACCAAGGCCCGGGCGGGGCACAGGCTTCCAGCGGATTGCTTGCTGCCGTGCACCAGGTGACGGCGCAAGCGGGTGTGCGTTTGGCCGACCTGGGGGTGATCGCCATGGGCCGAGGGCCAGGCTCCTTTACGGGCTTGCGGACGGCTTGCGCGGTGTCGCAAGGCCTGGCCTTTGGCCTGGGCATTGGCATACTGCCCATCGACACCTTGCTGGCCCTGGCCGAGGAGGGTCGGTTTTTGTGCGGCGCAACGGGCGACGGAGTCGGCCGCTTTTATGCGGCGCTCGATGCGCGCATGGGCCAGTTGTACACCGCCGCTTACGAGCACCAAGCCGGGCGCTGGCGCACTGTGCAAGCGCCAGCGGTTCAAAACCCGAGAGATTGCAGGCTGCCCACGCCTTGGGCGGGGCATGCGGTACAGGCGGTGGGCCTGACCCAGACCTTGTTGCCCCAAGTCGGTGGGGTGGATCTGCCATGGGTTGCCGCCAGCCCCACGGCCATGGCTTTGCTGCGTTTGGCCGACCAAGCCCGGGCCGATGGGTGCGAGGTGGCCCCGGCCTTGGCGCTGCCGTTGTACCTGCGTGACAAAGTGGCCCAAACCACGGCCGAGCGCGCCCTGGCAAAAGCCGTTGCGGGCCCCGCATAAAACCTGGCGCCACCATCTGGCTGGACTGCGCCATGTCGGACAATCTGAACATGTCTGCCTCTTACCCGATCTGTTCCCCTGCCGCTGCGGCCTTGGCCCTGCGGCCCATGGTCATGACCGATGTGGATGCGGTGGTCATGCTCGAACAACAGGTCTACCCCCATCCATGGACCAGGGGCAACTTTGCCGATGCCTTGGCTGCGCGTTACCACGCCCAGTGCCTGTTCCAGGGTGAAGAGCTGTGCGCCTACCTGGTGGCCATGGCTGGCGTGCAAGAGGCCCATTTGCTCAACATCACGGTGGACCGCCAGCGCCAAGGCCAAGGCTTGGGCAAAGCACTGTGGCAGCACCTGTGCGAATGGGCGCCCACCGTGGGCGCGGTGCGCATTTGGTTGGAGGTGCGCCGCAGCAACCTCTTGGCACGTGACATCTACACCCACTGGGGCTTTGAGACCGTGGGTGAGCGCAAAAACTATTACCCCGCAGGCCGGGGTCAGCGCGAGGATGCGCTGGTCATGGGCCTGACGCTGTGAGCCTCTCACTCGATGCACGCCAACGCGCCATGCTGGCCGAGATGCACATCCGCGTGTGGACCCCGCACAGCGATACAACGGACCGCACGCAGGCCGCACCCAACAAACCCGCCAAGGCATCCGCGCCAAGCGTGACACCCACCGCCAGCTTCAGCGATGCAACGGCACCAAGGCCCCTTGGCGAGGCATGGCCCGACGACCCAGCCCGCAGGGCCACGCTGGGCTGGGCCGCTTTGCAATCGGCCGTGCAGCAATGCCAGTCCTGCGCCTTGGGACAAAGCCGACAGCAGGCCATATGGGGCCAGCCAGTGCAGGCACATGACACCCCCCATGCCGATTGGGTGGTGGTGCTACCCCCGCCCAGTGCCGATGAAGATGCCCAAGGCCTGCCCATGGTGGGCGAACCCGGTCAACTGCTGGACAACATTTTGGCGGCCGTTGGCTTGCAGCGCGAGGGCTTGGGGGCCTTGGGGCAAAGCGTGTTCCTCACACCTGCCGTCAAATGTGCCCCGCCCCAAGCGCGCAACCCGCAAGCGCCAGAGTTGGACATGTGTGCCCCCTACCTGGCCCGCCAAATCGCGTTGTTGCAACCCCGGGTGATCGTGGCCATGGGCTTGGTGGCTGCGCAGGCGGTGCTGCGACACGATGCCGCGTCAATCGCCAACCTGCCTTTGGGTCGGTTGCGCGCCCAGCTGTGGCAACACCATGGCATTCCTGTGGTGGTGACTTACCCCAGCGCTTACTTGTTGCGCAACCCCGCGGACAAAGCCAAGTCATGGGCCGATTGGTGCATGGCGCGTTCGCTGGCGGCGGCCTTAACCGGGTAAATCCCTAGGCGGTGGGTCGGGGTTTTTCGACAACACTTGTCGTTCGTAGGCGCAGGCGCAGCGTACCCATGCGTTGCGGCTTTGCTGATTGCGTTTGATGCAACCCTGTTGTCCGCCATGACCCACCGTGTGACCTTGAAACCGAGCGCCAGCCAATTCATCTGTGCGCCTGGTCAAGCCATTTTGAAGGCTGGCTTGGCCGCCGGTCTGCGAATGCCCTTCAGTTGCCGATCTGGCATGTGCCGCACCTGCAAAGGCCGAGTGGTCTCGGGTCGGGTTGACTTTGGTGATGCCCATGTCAAATACCTGTCCGATGCCGAGCGCGAACAAGGCTTTGCCTTGCTGTGTTGTGCTTCTGCTTTGAGCGACCTGGTGGTGGAGGTGCAAGAGATCAATCCCGACCGCCACCTCGCACCCCAGCGCATGCCCGCGCGCGTACTGTCGTTTGAAGCGCTGTCTCCCGATGTGCGCATCGTCACCTTGGGCCTACCGGCCAATGAGCCGGTGCAATTTCGCGCTGGGCAATTCATCGATGTGCTGCGCCCGGACGGCGCACGGCGCAGCTATTCAATCGCCACCATGCCAGAGGCGGCCGGTGTGCGCCAGTTGGAGCTGCACATCCGGCACATGCCCGGTGGGGTGTTTACCGATCATGTGTTTGGGCCGATGAAGCTTCGCGAAATTTGGCAAATCGAAATGCCCTTGGGCTCTTTTTACCTGCGCGAAGAAAGCGCAGCGCCCATGGTCATGTTGTGCTCGGGCACAGGCTTTGCGCCGATACAAGCCATGGTCGAAGACGGCTTGGCGCGCGGTTTGCGCCGCCCCATTCATTTGTACTGGGGCGGTCGCCAGCGTGCCGACCTGTACCGCGCCGACAAAGCCCAGGCCTGGGCCGATGCGCACCCCCACATCCGCTTCACACCGGTGCTGAGCGAAGCCACCGCCAGCGACGCCTGGAGCGGGCGAACCGGCTTGGTGCACCAAGCCGTGTTGCAAGACCACCCTGATCTGAGTGGCATGCAGGTGTATGCCTGTGGTGCGCCGGTGATGGTGGAAGCGGCCAGGCGCGACTTTGTCCAGCAAGCCGGCTTGTGCGAAGCGCAGTTTTTTGCCGATTCTTTTTTGAGCGCGGCCGACCAAGCGGTCCAGCCCGCATGACCCCCTTATGTTTTTAGGAGACCCTCACCATGCTGCCCGAAAATTGCACCGTTGTACCCCAAGAGCGCCAATCCGTCATCAAGCCCTATTGCATGAGCCACGGCACCTTGGAGGTTTACAGCCTCAAGGCATCACGCCGTTTTTACGAAGAATTTTTAGGCCTGGAGTGTGTGCGCCACGGCAAACCGGCGATGGTCATTCGCTTGGGCATGCGCTTTCATGTGGTGTGCGTGGAGGTAGGCGACCAAATCCACCCGTGCAACTTGCTCAACCACTGGGGTGTGGATGTGGCCACCCGCGCGGAAGTCGATGAAGCCCATGCCAAAGCCTTGGCCCACAAAGACAAATACCAAATTCGCCAGGTGCTGCCAGTGCAAGAAATGCACGGTGTCTATAGCTTTTACATGGAAGACCTGGACCACAACTGGTGGGAAATCCAGCACTATGCCAATGGCTTTCAGCACGACGACTTTTTTGACTTTGGCGACCGCTTCACCATGGACGAAGAAGGTGATGCAGCCAACCTGCAAGAGCTGAAAAACTGATCGCCTGGCGGGCTCCAGCCTGTCTTTTGCAATCCATTGATTCACGGAGACCAACCAATGTTCAAAGGCTTTCAAAACCTGCGCGCCAGCTTGCTGGCGGCCCTTGGCTTGAGCGCCGCCCTGTGGGCCGTGCCTGCCCTGGCGCAAACCAGCCCCATCCGCATCGGCGGCTCGCTGGCGCTCACCGGGCCGCTGAGCGCCACTGCGGTGATGCAAAAAATTGCGGGCGACATTTACCTGGAGCAACTCAACAAGCGCGGCGGCTGGATGGGCCGCCCGGTCGAGTGGGTGCTCAAAGACGACCAGTCCAAGCCCGACGTGGCACGCACCTTGTATGAACAATTGTTGACCGTGGAGAAAGTCGATTTGTTGATGGGCCCTTACGCCACGCCCAACATATTGTCGGCCATGGGCATTGCCCAGCGCTACAGCAAGCTGCTGCTGCACAACACCTTTGGCCTGCCTGCCTTGGCAAAGTATGACATGCTGTTTTCGGTGGGCGGTCAAGCCTTTGAGATCGAAAGCACCTGGCCCAACTTGGTGTTCGATGCCGTGGCCTCGGGCAACAAAGCCCCCAAAACTGTGGCGGTGCTGACCAGCAAATTTGCCTCGGTGCATTTTGTCACCCAAGGTGCCCGCGAGGCAATGAAAAAGCGTGGCCTGAGCGAAGCCACTTATCTGGAGTGGGAGTTTGGTAACCGCGACTTTGGGGCCATTGCCGCCCGAGTCAAAGAGGCCAAGCCTGATATGGTGTGGGTCGGTGGTGTGGGCTTGGACGGTAACTTGCTGCTTGATGCCATGAAAAAAATCGACTATGTGCCGCCGCAGTTTTTCATAGCCTTCCCCGCCTCAGGCCCCATGCTCAAGTCGCCCGATGGCAAAGGCGTGTTGGCCCTCACCGTTTTTGAAGAGCATCCGCCCTTTACTAGCAACCCAGTGGCCGCCGAATTTGTCAAACAGTTCAACGAACGTGCCGCCAAAGTCAACCTGCCCGATACCTCGGTAGAGTTGATTGCGGCCGTGGCCTATGCCACTTGGCAGGTGCTGGACGCGGCGGTGATGGCCACCAAAAGCTTGGATGACAAAACCTTGGCCGCATGGCTAAAGAAAAACCAGGTTGAGACCATCATTGGCAAAGTTCGTTGGGACGGCACCAACAACTTCATGAAGGGCACCGACCTGTACCGCGTCAAGCAGGTGCAAAACGGCAAATGGGTGGTGGTGTGGCCGCGCGACTCTGCCGCCCCTGGGGCCAAACTCATTTCGCCTTGAGCCGAGCCCTTTATGGCTGAACACCTGGGGGGGACCGCTCCCATCCAAACCGCAGCGCCCAAGACTGCCACTGTACAGCCACTGCTTCTTTCGCATGGCACCTTGTTGTGCCGCAACCTGGCCAACACCCGGCGCTTTTACGAGCGGTTTTTGGGCTTGCAAGTGGTGCGCCATGCCAAGCCGGCCATGATGGTGCGCCTGCACTCGGGCCTGTACATCGTGTGCGTGTGCATAGGCGAGAACGTGCCCAACCAGCACGTGCTCACCCATTGGGGCCTGAATGTGGCCACCCGCGCCGAGGTCGATGCCGCGCATGCGGCCGCGCTGGCCGAGCAAACCACCCATGGCATTCGCAAGATCCAAAGCGTTCGCGAACGACACGGAGCCTACGGTTTTTATTTGCAAGACCTGGACTTCAACTGGTGGGAAATTCAGCACGAAGAACGCACCATCAACCATTTTTTCAACGGCGGTGACCGCTTTGGCGACGACGTGCAAGCCACGGAAAGCGCCGATGGCCATGAATGAACACCCCAACCCGTCTCTAAGGAAACCATGAACACCTATAAATTGCTCAGTTACAGCGCCAACAAATTGCCCCGCGCCGGGGTGTTGGTGGGGGAGACGGTTTACGACGCGCAAAAAGCCACGGGTGTGGCGGCCCACGCCAGCATGTTGGGCCTACTGGCCGATTGGGCCGCTGCCAAGAAGGCACTGGCGGCTTTTGAAGCCAAGGTGCATGCGGGCAAGACCCGGGTGCAAGGCACGCCTTTGAAAAAAACCAAGCTGCTCGCCCCGGTGCTCTACCCCGGCCAAATTTACTGTGCCGGTGCCAACTACACCGATCACATGCAAGAGATGGCGCGGGTGCTCAACCAACCCCAAGGCCCATCGATGAAAGAGCTGGGCGAACTGCCGTGGCACTTCATCAAAACCGGCGCATCCTCGGTGGTCGGCCCCGGTGCCAAGGTCAAGATGCCCGCCGGCTCAAAGATGGTGGACTGGGAAATTGAATTGGTCGCTGTCATCGGCAAGACCGCCAAGAATGTGCCTGTGCACAAAGCCTTGTCTTATGTGGCGGGCTACACCATTGCCGACGATTTGTCGGCCCGAGACTTCATGAAGCGCGACAAAATTCCGCAGTCCTTGCCGTTTCACATCGACTGGATTGGCCAAAAATGTTTTGATGGTGCCTGCCCCTTGGGCCCTTGGATCGTGCCCAGCGACCAAATCAAAGACCCGCACCAACTCGCCCTCAAGCTTTGGCTCAACGGCGAGTTGATGCAAGACTCGCACACCAGCCAATTGATTTTCGATGTGGCCGAGCAAATCGCCGGTTTGTCCTCGCGCGTGACCTTGCACCCCGGCGACCTCATCCTCACCGGCACCCCAGCGGGTGTGGGCATGGGCCGGCGCTTGTTCTTGAAACCAGGGGATCAGATCAAGATGTGGATCGAGGGCATTGGTGAATTGAGCCACAGCATGGCCTGATGGCGTGGCCGCGCCCAGACCTCATGCGCCTCAAGGGTTGCAGCGGTCACAACGCGATGGGTCGGCGTGGGTGCTTGTGGCCAATTTTTCAGATTGGCTGTGTGAGCAATGCGCGCAGCGCCACACCACATGGGTGGCCATGCGGGTGGGCAAGCCACAGGCGGCGCAGGGCAAACCGCTTTGGTGTGAAGCCACCTGGTAACCCGGCTTGTGGCAGGCGGGGCAGTCGTGGCGGATTTTCTCCACCAGGTC
>Ga0214923_10002784_pt1 | contig 22707 bp, 22 predicted proteins | sample LL1510_MetaG_FD_177993 | JGI IMG/M metagenome (GOLD analysis project Ga0214923, IMG submission 177993) | Freshwater microbial communities from Lake Lanier, Atlanta, Georgia, United States - LL-1510 | ecosystem: Environmental > Aquatic > Freshwater > Lake | place: USA: Georgia | collected...
AAAGTAATCGGAAGTTGCAGCGTCAGGTTTTTGCCCTCGCGACCAAACAAATGATGAGTTGCGACATTGCATGTAATGAAAAGATCACCAGCGGGACCACCGCTGCGCCCTGGTTCGCCACGACCCTTGATTCGAATTCGTTGTCCGTTATCAACCCCGGCAGGTATTCGAACATTGACTTCACGAGGCGATTTTTCAGAATCCGTTGAAAGTCGCAGCGATGTTGTCATGCCGTAAACAGCGTCGGTAAAACTTAGATCAAGACTCGCCTCGAGGTCGACACCACGACGTGGATCAACACCATTGCGCGAGCGTCCACCGCGCCCGCCAAACATCTGACTGATTAGGTCGCTGATGTCGGCGCCACCCATATCAAACGGTTGTCCACCGTTGAAACCTTGCGGCCCTGTGCCACCGCCATTCATGCCGAAAGCAGCAGGGCCAGCGCGACGCACTTCGTCGTATTCTTTGCGACGCTTCTCATCACCGAGCACGTCGTAAGCGGCCGATATTTCTTTGAATTTGTTTTCAGCAGTCGTATTATTCGGGTTTGTATCAGGGTGATATTTGCGCGCGAGCTTGCGATAAGTCTTGGTGATCTCTTTATCGGTTGCTGTCTTAGAAACACCTAGGACGGCGTAATAATCTTTTTCGAACCACTCACGCTGTGCAGTCATTGCACGACGCCTTTGTTATCCCTTGACCTTCACCATGGCGGCGCGAAGTACACGACCCTTCCAGAGATAGCCAGTGCGCAAAACTTCGACAACACGCGTTTCATTGTTCGATGCGCCGTCACCGGCAACATCGTCAGACGGCTCGTGTACGACAGCATCGGCGACACTCGGGTCGAAAACCGTGTCAACAAGATTCAAGGCTTCGAGACCTTGCTTTTGAAGTTCTGTGAGCAACGAGCCATAGATTGGCTCGATGTCGGTCGCGCCGTGTGCGATCGCCGCCTCACACGCGTCAAGTGTCGAGAGCAGGCTTTCAACTATGCGACCAACATTGCGGTTTGACTCGTCGACCAACTGAGTTGCTGAGCGCTTGCGATAATTTTCAAACTCTGCCTGCACACGCAAGGCAATATCTTTGAATTCATCTCGCTCTTTTGTCAGTTGCTCGACGAGTGCATCAATGCTCAGCTCGTCGCTCGACATCTCGGCTTTTTCATCTGTCATATCGAACTATGAATTCAGATTATTTCTCGTCGACAATTTCGGCGTCAACGATGTCTGAATCGTTGCCACCAGATTGCTGACCAGAAGCAGAGGTGCCGGCTGCGTTCGCGTCACGCGAAGCTGCCTCGTAAAGTTTCTGACTGAATGCCTGGCTTGCAGCCATCAACTTTTCTGTGGCGTTTTTGATCGTGTCGGTGTCGCTGCCATTCAGAGCCGAACGCAGATCGGAAAGCGGACCTTCAACAGCCGATTTGTCATCGGCCGTCAACTTGTCGCCCTGCTCACGCAGAACTTTTTCGGTCTGATAGACCAAAGAGTCTGCGTTGTTGCGCACTTCAGCTTCTTCGCGACGTTTCTTGTCTTCTTCAGCGTGCGCTTCGGCATCTTTGACCATCTTGTTGATGTCGTCTTTTGAAAGCGACGACTGACCGGTGATCGTCATTGACTGTTCTTTATTGGTGCCACGATCTTTGGCCGACACATGAACGATGCCGTTGGCGTCGATGTCGAATGTGACTTCAATTTGTGGCACGCCTCGCGGTGCTGGTGGCAAGTCAACAAGTTGAAACTTGCCAAGTGTCTTGTTGTAACTGGCCATCTCGCGCTCGCCTTGCAGAACATGAATTTCTACGGACGGCTGCATGTCTTCGGCTGTCGAAAACACCTCGGTACGACGCGTCGGAATTGTCGTGTTGCGCTCGATGAGTTTGGTCATTACGCCACCCTTGGTTTCGATGCCCAACGACAACGGTGTTACGTCAAGCAACAAAACATCTTTGACGTCGCCACGTAGAACGCCAGCTTGAATTGCTGCGCCCGCGGCAACCACTTCGTCAGGGTTGACCGAGCGATTTGGTTCTTTGCCTGTGAGTGACTGAACCAGATCGAGCACAGCCGGCATGCGGGTTGAACCGCCGACCAAAATCACGTGCTTGATTTGACTCTTTGTGACACCTGCATCGGTGATCGCCTGCTCGAACGGCTTGCGACAGCGCTCAAGCAAGTCGTTGGTCATCTCTTGAAACTTCGAGCGTGACAACGAAACATCAAGATGCAACGGGCCACTCGGGGTCGCAGTGATGAACGGAAGATTGATCTGTGTCTGTTGAACTTGCGACAACTCGATCTTGGCTTTCTCTGCGGCTTCTTTTAGGCGTTGCAAAGCCATGCGATCTGTGCCGAGATCGACACCGTGCGCCGACTTGAACTCTTTGACTAGCCAGTCGATGACGCGTTGGTCCCAGTCGTCGCCGCCCAAGTGCGTGTCGCCATGGGTGCTCTTGACTTCGAACACGCCGTCACCAATTTCGAGAACGCTGACGTCAAAGGTGCCACCGCCGAGGTCGAACACAAGAATTGTTTCGTCTTCGCTGCCCTTGTCGAGCCCGTATGCGAGTGCTGCCGCGGTCGGCTCGTTGATGATCCGCAAAACTTCAAGACCGGCGATCTGGCCGGCTTCTTTTGTTGCAGTGCGTTGAGCGTCGTCGAAATATGCCGGCACGGTGATGACGGCCTGCGTGACCGAAGTGCCGAGATATGCCTCAGCATCGCGCTTGAGTTTCATCAAGGTGCGGGCGCTGATTTCTTGTGGCGTATATTTCTTGCCGTCAATATCTGTCGATTTCCAATTCGAGCCCATGTGTCGCTTGATGCTGCGAAAGGTTCGCTCGGTGTTCGTAATCGCTTGACGCTTGGCAACTTCGCCGACCAACACGTCACCACCTTTTGAAAAGGCAACTACTGATGGTGTCGTGCGTGCACCTTCTGAGTTTGGTACGACAACTGGCTCGCCCGCTTCAAGAACGCACACAACCGAGTTGGTTGTACCGAGGTCAATTCCGACTGCTTTTGACATTTTTTCTCCGTTTTTAATGATTCGATTTAAATGCCTGCCAAAGGGGGTTTTGTCAGGCTCAAAGTACGATAAGGCGCTTTACGAGTCTTTACAACCTATTAAGCATAAAACTTTAGTCACTATGACTCAAGTTTGGTTTTTACCATATCCCATAAGGGTAGTGAGGGCACGGCACCCTCAGTTTGAGTAGCCAAAGCTCCGGCAATCACGGCCGCTCGAAGCGAAAATGTCATTGATTCGCCAAGTGCCAGGCGAGCGGCCAACATGCCACAGAAGGCATCCCCGGCACCGGTTGTGTCAACTGGCGTGACTTTAAAAGGATCAACCTGCCTCGTGCCAGTTTCGTCAACGACCATCGCACCCTTTTCGCCTTGAGTGACAATCACCGTCTTGACACCGAGGCTTTGCAATTTGCTCACGCCTCCTAAAAGTTGAACTTCATGTTCGTTGGGGGTGACGATGTCAACCACACCAAGCAATGAATGGGGAAGTGTCTGCGCTGGAGCGGGATTCAAGATTCGCTTAGTCGATGGTCCTGCCAATTCGAACGCGCGTTGAACAACCGACAACGGCACTTCAAGTTGACACAACAAAACTCTTGCCGCAGAAATTAACGACTTGTATTTTTCGATGTCGTCATTACTGATCGCATGATTCGCGCCAGGTACAACAATGATCGAATTTTCGCCGTCGTCGCTGACCCCAATTAAAGCGCGACCGGTTGGCGCCGATACTCGCTGCACCGCAGAAACATCAACACCGTCATTAATTAGTGCGGCGAGCAATGTTTCGCCAGCATGATCGCGACCGAGCGCACCCACGAACGCAGTACGCGCTCCGGCTCTGGCGGAAGCAATCGCTTGATTAACGCCCTTACCACCGCAAGCTTCAAAAAAGTGTGAACCAGAAACTGTCTCTCCTGGTTTTGGTAAACGACTCGTTCGCGCAACGAGATCGAGATTCGCCGAGCCAACGACGACTACATCAAAACGAGTTGAACTACTTGAACTCATACATCCATTGTTACATCGTTTTAACGCATAGAATTTGTTAGTGAGGCTTCAATGACTGGCTTGCTTGTACTGCTTCGGCATGGTCAAAGCACATGGAACGAACTCAACCTATTTACTGGCTGGCACGATGTTGCACTCACGCCAAAAGGCGAGAGTGAAGCAAGACAGGCGGGCGAAACACTCAAGCAAGCCGGAATCAAATTTGACGTTGTTTTCACTTCGCTTTTAACGCGAGCGATCGCAACCAATCGACTGACGCTTGAGACACTTGGCCAATCAGATCTTGAAGTGAGACAAGATTGGCGACTCAATGAACGTCACTACGGGGCGTTGCAAGGCCTCGATAAAAAAGCGACGACGCTTAAATACGGGGTCGAGCAGACAAACCTGTGGCGCAGAAGTTTTGATGTTGCGCCGCCGCCGGTCGACTCATCGAGCCCCGAGCATCCGCGTAATGACCCGCGATACCGCGACATCTCACCGAATGTTCTGCCTAATACTGAATGTCTTAAAGATGTCGTCGCGCGTGTCGTGCCGTTTTATTTTCAAAACGTCGTCGGAGAATTGCAGAACAATAAAAACGTTTTGATAACCGCCCACGGCAACTCTCTGCGGGCATTAGTGATGTATCTTGAAAATTTGAGCCCCGAGCAAATCGCCAAATTCAACATCCCAACTGGGGTACCGCGCAAATATGAGTTCTCGAACCAAATGAAAGTCGTCACGGTTGGCTATCTTGGCGACCAGGAAGAGATCGCCAAAGCGATTACCGAAGTTGGCAACCAGAGCAACGCCGAAAAACACTAGAATTCAAGGCATGGCTGAACTAAAAAATTCTCTAAAACACTTGCGCTATTCACCTCTCTTTTCATCGTGCTCGTCAAAAGATCTTGAGCGAATCGCTAAGGCGGGCGATCGGGTGACCATGTCTAAAGGTGAAACGATGGTCAAACAGGGTGAACCTGGCAAAGAAGCGTTCATTATTTTGAGTGGCAAGGCCTCTGTGAAACGCGGCGGCAAAAAAGTGGCAACGCTCGGTACGGGCTCAGTCGTGGGCGAACTTTCGCTTCTTGACCACGGTCCGCGCACCGCGACTGTTGTGTGCGAATCCGAATGTCAACTATTGGTCATCGGTCGAGGCAACTTCTTGCGATTAACCGACAAAGTGCCCGCACTTACACACAAGTTGCTGGCCTCGCTGTCGTTGCGCATTCGCGATCTGGATCGCGCGTATTTCGGTTAAAAAAACTAGTCTGAGTACCAGTCGATAATCAGGGGTGCTCAAAAAATATGACAACTGAAACTGCTGTCAAAAAACGTTTCAAGCCGTATCAACTTTCGATTGCCTTCGGTATTGGCATCGGAACATTCACATTAATTTCGGGCATCGTGCCGCATCTGACGGGGTGGAAGAACGAATCGCTGATTCACCGCGAAGTTTTTGCCGGCATCCCAACTGCACTGGTCGTTGCTTTCTACACGGTCATTCCAATGATGTTGATTTGGGGTTCGCTGCGGTTCGCTGATCGAATTCGCAACTGGGAGCGTGGAGCACCAGACCGTCGAAAAACAACACCAAAAAATGTAAAGCGCCGTCTTGCCGACTATCGCGCCGGTGTCTACATGCGCACACTTTTGCGCGATAGCGCCGCAGGTCTAATGCACTCGATGATCTATTTCGGTTTCTTGGTGTTGCTCGGGGTTACCACTGTGCTTGAGATCGACCACCAAATGCCCGAAGCGCTCAAGTTTTTGCATGGTGATGTTTATCGCGGTTACGCGCTTGTTGGCGATGTCGCCGGTGTTGTGTTCACTGCTGGTGTCGTATGGGCGATTCTGCGTCGATATATACAGCGTCCATATCGAATTCGTATCAAAACAAAACCAGAACACGCATTGATTCTTGGCGTGTTGTTGGCAATCGGTGTAACAGGCTTTGGCGCAGAAATGTTTCGCATCGCCCAAGGCCAAGCCGCGGGCGTAAACCTCGACCACGAAAAATGGAGTGTGGTTGGTTACCCACTCGCACAACTTGTCAACGGTGCAAGCACGTCAACATTGACAACGTGGCATCAAGGATGGTGGGTTACTCACGTATTGACCTTCATCGTCTTCTTGGCGATATTGCCGATCACGATGTTGCGCCACATGTTTACCTCGCCGCTCAATATGTATCTCAAAGATCGCGAACGCCCCAAGGGAGCGATGAAAGCGATGCCGAATTTGACTGAGACTTCTCTCGAGTCTTTCGGCGTAAATATGATCGAAGAATTCACATGGAAACAACTACTCGACCTGGACGCCTGCACGATGTGCGGACGCTGCACGAGCGTCTGCCCAGCACACGCCACGGGTAAACCACTCGACCCACGCGAAATCGTTCTCAAGAGTGGCGAAGTGATGGCCGCCACCGCGAGTCATGCACCTGGTGGCAAGGTTTCTCCACCGCTGAGCGCCGACAGTGAAATAAAAGTCAGTGCCAACTCACTGTTTGAGCGCATCACCGCCGAAGAAATTTGGTCATGTACAAGTTGCAAAGCTTGCGACGAGATTTGCCCGGTAAACATTGAAATTCTTGACAAGATTCTCGACATGCGTCGTTATCTGTCGCTTATGGAAAGCAACTTTCCGGCACAACTCGGAAACGCATATCGCTCAATGGAGAACCAAGGCAATCCATGGGGCATGAGCCAAACCGATCGCGGTGAGTGGGCCAAAGATCTAGACGTCGAAATTCTTGACCCAGGTGCGCCGTTGAAGAGCGAATATTTGTATTGGGTTGGTTGCGCCGGCAGTTTCGACGACAAAAACAAAAAAGTGACTCAGTCAATGGCCAAGTTGCTGAAGCGGGCCGGTATTGATGTGGCGATCCTTGGTCCGAGCGAAATGTGCACAGGTGACAGCGCACGTCGCAGTGGCAACGAATACCTGTTTCAAATGTTGGCGATGCCAAACGTCGAGATGCTCAACACGATGGGCGTGCGCAAAATCATCACGCAATGTCCGCACTGCTTCAACACACTTAAGAACGAATACCCACAGTTGGGCGGCAACTACGAGGTAATTCACCACTCACAGTTGCTCGAAGACTTAATCGAATCAGGCACGCTAGATGTCAGCAACGCTTCTCTCGAAGAACGAATCACATATCACGACTCGTGCTATCTAGGTCGACACAACGATGTTTATGTTGCGCCGCGAAAAGTGGTTGGCTCGATTAAAGGCATCGAAATTGTTGAGATGCCACGTAACGGCACCAAGGGCATGTGCTGTGGCGCTGGTGGCGCAAGAATGTGGATGGAAGAAGACATCGGCACCAAAGTCAACGATGAGCGTGCGCGCGAGGCAATCGCCACTGGTGCGAGTCGCGTTGCAACGGCATGCCCGTTTTGCTACATCATGCTCGATGACGGCGTCAAAGGCGCAGGCAAAGACGAATCTGAAATCAAAGTTGGCGACATTGCAATTCACTTGCTCGATGCGATCGAAAACGGCGAGCGATCAATTGCGAATCAGAATGCACCTCTTGCGGCGGCCAATATTGCGGCAAGCACAACTAGTTTCAGTTAATTATTTGAAATTTTCAAAATAGCGACTCGGTGTCGGGCCGCGCTGGCCCTGATATTTTGAGCCACTTGCACCAGAGCCATACGGCTTGTCGGCTGGAGTCGTCATAGTCATGAAACTGACTTGTCCTATTTTCATTGCCGGGTAAATAGTGATCGGCAGGTTCGCAACATTCGATAATTCGAGAGTGATGTGGCCGTCAAAGCCTGCATCAATAAAACCAGCAGTCGAATGAATCAACAAGCCAAGTCGTCCGAGCGAACTCTTACCTTCGACGCGAGCAACAAGATCGTCAGCGATTGCAATGCGCTCGAGAGTCGAACCGAGCACGAATTCGCCAGGGTGCAGCATAAAAACACCGTTTGGTTCGATCTCGACGAGTTCTGTCAAATCAGAGAGATCGCGTTTAACGTCGATTGTGCCTGCTGTATGGTTGCGAAACACACGAAATAGATTTGAAACCTTGACGTCAATCGATGACGGTTGAATGCACGACATATCTAGCGGATCAATGATGATTCGCTTGGCGTCTAGAGCCTCTTTGATGCTTCGATCTGACAAAATCACGACTAAAGAACCTTAGTGAATTTTTTGTTGAACTTAAATTTCGGACACAAAGCTGTGTTGCTACGCTCAAATAAGCAATTGCGGGTGTAGTTCAGTGGCAGAACATCAGCTTCCCAAGCTGAATACGCGGGTCCGATTCCCGTCACCCGCTCAAAACTGGTGGCTCAGCGAACCAGTCGCGCGGCACAATAATCAGCGAGCGACGACGATGTTTGGTTTCAATGGCGACCAAGTCTCGGTTCGGGGTGATCCACACCCATGCCCACCGGCCGTCGCGAGTTTGACGCGAGAACCAACCCATCAACCACCAACCGGGCACGGCAGTGCCCGAAATGCGAAAACGCAACATTCGTCTGGCTTCTTTCGACGATGTAGAACTCAGCGAAATGATGTCGGCACGCAACACGATGAACTTTCGGCGCGACAGACCGAAGATCGCACCAATCCAGTCAAGATTAATTTTCAAACAAGTGTCGTCGAGCCTGGCCGTCGAAGACATGATTACTTTCTAGCGCAACCCAGTTATCGGAATGAACAAATTCACTACCGAAGTTGATGCGCGATTGTCAATGGGTTGCGGCAGTCACCAGGCATCTCTCGGTATCAAAAACAAACTCGATGTTGTCGCCAACCTCACAGTTGATGGCCCGCGTTGAATCTGACATACGCACAACATGATCAGTGCCGAGTACCGAAATCTCTGCGGCGGTGGTGGCGCCACCAAAATGCAGGGTCTTGACTATTCCTTTCAATGTGCCCGTGTCGTCTTGACTCGCGATTCGCACGTCTTCAGGGCGAAGCAAAACTCGTGCAACGCCCCGGATACCACTAGTGGCAGGCACCGTGAATTCTTGAGCATGCCCCACAAGGCGAGCCACACCTGGTTTTAAAATTTCGACTTCTAAGTCATTGACGCGACCAACAAATCGGGCCACAAACGGGGTGGATGGAAACCGATAAATCGTTTTCGGTGCGCCAACTTGTTCGACTTTGCCGCTATTCATGACACAAACTTGATCTGAAATTGCCATCGCCTCTTCTTGATCATGTGTGACGAACAGGGTCGCGATGCCTGAGTCACGCTGAATGCGACGAATTTCTTCACGCACCTCAAGTCGAACTGTCGCGTCAAGCGCACTCAAAGGTTCATCCAGTAATAATGCTTGCGGCTCGACGGCCAAGGCCCGGGCAAGAGCAACTCGCTGTTGCTGACCACCCGACAACTGGTGGGGGAATCTTTCTGCCAGACCAACAAGTCGAACAAGATCTAGCAATTCAGCGACACGGGCCGACCGTCTAAGTTTTGAAACTCGACGAACGCGCATGCCGAACTCAAGGTTCTCGAGCACCGTCAAATGAGGGAACAGACTGTAATTTTGAAAAACAATTCCGAGTCCGCGTTTGTTTGCCGGCAAGCCAAGAACGCTATTTGTGCCGAGTCTTACGTCGCCAATATCGGGTGCTTCGAAGCCGGCGGCGACACGCAACGCGGTCGACTTGCCACATCCGCTCGGGCCCAACAACGTGACGAGTTCACCTTCGTTAACGTGCACTGAAAAACTATCGAGCGCAATTGTCGTGCCAAATTTTTTGGTGACATCGTTGAAACTCAGGTTTCCACTCATGAAACAACTCTCTTTCCAAAACGATTTGCTGCCGTGACGAATCCAGCTGAAAGCACAACCAGAACCAAACCAACCGCAAACGAACCCTGCGGATTTTGGCCCTGGGCATATGCGAGGTAAAGGGGAAGGGTGTTCTTCAATAACAGCGAAGCAATGGTGAACTCGCCGAGCACCACGGTTAAAGCAAGAAATGAAGCAGTAGCGATGCTCGCGCGCATATTCGGGACGATGACAAACAGCACGGTTCGTATCCAACTTGCACCCAGACTGCGTGACGCATCGATCAATGTGCGCAAATCAAGCGACGCCAAACCGTTCTCGAGCGTTCGATGGGTGAATGGCAACGCAGTGATCACATAGAGCGGCACCATGCCAAATGGGCTTCTGATCAACTGCGGTATGGTGTCTCGAAAAGCACCTGCAAAACCCACGACGAGAGCAATTGCTGGTACGACAAAAGGTAAAACGGCAGAAATTTCGATCACTCGGCGCATTCGTGGTGAACGCAAATGGGCGATCGTCATCGTCGGAACAAGAAGCAACAATGTCAAAACTGCAGTGGCGATAGCCAGCCAAATGCTAAGCATCGCGCTACTTCGAAAACCAGAGTCTGAGAATGTTGTGAGCAGGGGCTCGATCGTCCACTTGCTGAAAACATTATTGAATGACAATTTGATCACCGGAATTCTTTGAAATGCAAATCGGGTCATCGAGAGCATCGGGATCAAATAGAACAGGCCTACGACCCAAATCACCAACCACCAGGCGAGTCGACCTGGTTTCATTGACGCCACCTTTCAGAACGACGCACGAGTGTCTGAAACCCAATCACCAAAACCAATGTGAGCAATACCATCCATGCGGCCATCGCGTAACCCAAGTTTGTCTTGCCTGTAATCGTCTCGCCTTGCAGAAAAAAACGAATCTGCACGGGCACAAGTCTTGAACCACCCGACGACAACGCGAAAGCCGTCGCGTAGGCAGCAAACGCATTGGCAATGAGCAATAAAAATCCGCCAAGCAAAGCAGGTGTCAAGATTGGTAACGCAACAAAACGCCAATATTGGTTGGCGGTCGCACCAAGACTTTGTGCAACTTCGTGCCACGTGCGACGCAAGCCGTCGATCGCGGGCACCAAAATCAGGGTCATCAAAGGAATCTGAAAATATAAATAAACCAAAACGATGCCCCAAAAATCGGTGATACGAAACCCCCAGCCGATTAGGTCGATGTTGATCTCACGAAGCAAGCGCGTGGCCAAACCTTGCATACCAAATGCCGAAAGAAACGCAAATGCAAGTGGTATGCCACCCATGTTTGCCGCTACTGATGAATATCCCACCACGAGACTTCGCAGCACTCGCACATTTTCAAGTCGAACTATCGCGATCGCAACGAGCGACCCAATAAACAGACCAATCGCGGCACTGACTGCAGAAAGTTCAAGACTGTAGATGAAACTTGCTCTGTATTGACCGGTAACTGCTTCGACCATCGGGTGTCGCTCGGCAGAATTTTTCTCGAAGGCCGCGCGAAAGACATAGATGCCTGGCCAAACGAGAAAAACCGACAAAAAAATCAGATATGGCAAATAAATAAAATGGCGGGCTCGTGATTTAAACGAGCCCGCCATTATTAGAAGACTATTCGCCGAGTATTTTGCTTCTCGGTTATTTGTCCGCCACCATCGGACCCCAATTTGCAGCCAACGCCTCTTTCATTGCGGTGACTTGCTCTGCAGTCGGGAACTTGATCTGGGCGATCAATGCGGGATCTGGAAGATTCTTTTTGGATTCTTCAGAAACTTTGCCTGCTGCGACTAGTGCCTCGAAGCGAGCGGGGATAGCGCCACCCTCGAGATAGCCAAGGGCGCCCTCATCTGAAATGATGTGATCAATCCAGAGTTTGGCCGCATTGTTGTTTGGTCCACCTTTGACGACACCCTGGGCGTAAAAGCCGCCGTGAACTCCGTCGGTTGGCACTCGAATTGCCCAAGTGATGCCGTTTTCGACAAGTTTTGGAGCAAGACCTGGATAGTTGTATGTCCAGTCGAGCCAGATTGGTGTCTCACCCGAGATCACCCCGGCTTCAGTAACGTCCGTGCCTGCCAAGTTGCCCGATGCTTTGAGATCAGCAAAATATTTGATACCTGGCATGATGTCATCAAACGAGCCACCATTGGCGAGCGATGCCGCAACAACTGCGTTGAACGCTGCACCTGCTTCGCGAGGATCACCGTTCAACGAAACAAGACCTTTGTATTCTGGTTTCGCAAGTTCAGCAAAACTCGACGGAGCATTCTCCACCACTGTCGTGTTTGTGCCAATGGCCATGATGCCGTAGTAAGCAGCGACCCAATTACCGTTCGGATCTTTCAACACTTCAGGAATTTCATCCCAACCGCAAGGCTTGTAAGGCTCCCAATAGCCCTTGGTGTCAACTTCTTGAGCAATCGCTGGCGAAACGTCGAGTGCGTCGGGCATATCGGGTTGACCCTTCAATGTTTCTACGGCTACAAGTTCGTCAGCCGAAGATGCATCTGGATTGGCAACAGGGTTTTCGATGTTTGGATACTTCTCACGGAATGAAGCGAGAATACCTTTGTAATTTGCCCAGTTGTCTGGGAGAGCAATCAAGTTGACCTTGCCTTCGGCGTTTGCTGCATCCAAGATTTCTTGACTTGGGCAGTCAGTGCTGGCTGTCGCAACTGAGTCGGTTGCAGCAGTAGTTTCGCTTGAATCTTCTGAATCGGCTTCGTCATCGCTACCGCATGCACTGAGTGCCAAGGTGCCGACCACGAGCAATGCAGAAAGCTTGCGCCAACGTGAACCGCTATTTTCTTTTTCTGTGATTTTCATGTGATTTTTTGTCATGCGAACGAGAGTAACTTTCGCAAATAAACCCAAGTAGAACCTGCGCCGAACTCGAAGTGAATTAATGGTTGCTTACGCGAACAATTTTTTGTTCAGCCGGTGCCCTTGTTGCTATCTGTCATTTCTTCTGTGGTGTAGCAACCAACCGGCGACATCGCTGACTCGTTATACAAAGATGCATCAGATCGCTCGGTCTCCCATGCAGCCAATGCTTTGCTGAAAGTCGAGAGCATCGCAGTTTTCTTTGAGGGATCAAGGTAGCTAGTCAAACATGCGTGCCATGGCGCATTTGAACCTTTTTTACTGAAGAACACTCCTGTCTCGATGATGCCGAGACCTTTAGCTTTCCAATGCGGGTTATAGTCACTGGCGATCGCAATTTTTTGACCTGCAGTCACCTTGTCGCCAACCTTCACAGACGGTGCGAGAACATGCTCGTGTTCAAAGAGTATGTATGCCCCGCCTTGCATGCACGCCATGCCGGGTGGCGCAATGCGAATGCTGTAATCATTGCTATACAACTTTGGAACATCACAAACGGTCCCCGTGACCATAGAAATCACCGAAGTACCCAGCGGAACAATAAAAGCAAGTTGCGGTTCAACGGCACCCCGAACAATTTCACCGATAACCCCGATCAAATGCCGATACATCGCATTATCTTCGGCCGCAGTCGCACCTGTGAAGGTTGGCGGCACAACACCCTTGATCAGCATGTCTCCGGCCATACCTGTTGACGAATTGAAGTCAGCAAGATTGAAGCCCCAGTTCTGAATAATTGCCGGGATATCTTTCTGCGAAGTTGGCTGCGCACCAGAGCTTGAAGAGCCAGAGCCCGACGCGCCAGAGCCAGAGCCAGACTTGTTGCTCTGCACGACCCAAACAAGATTTTTTCCGACTTTGGTGCACTTAAGTGTCTTCGAGCCAGAATTGGTCGTCACGCCAACCTTCGAACATTTGCCACCTGCATTGTTGGCCGCGTTCACGAGAGTTGCCGAAAAACAACTGACGACGATCAAGACAAAAAGAATCGCCACGCGCTGTAAAGCACGCTTTGTCGACACATAGGCATCGTAATACACATTTGGGCACACATTTGAAATCGAGAATTCTGCGCGAACTAAACTTGCAGCGAATGTCGGTGCTTATATTTGCGCTGGTTGGCGCGCTTGCCCAACTGATTGACGGCACTCTCGGCATGGCGTTCGGCATAACTTCGAGCAGCCTGCTCGTTGTTTTCGGCGCGACACCACTCGCCGCCAGCGCAGCCGTGCACTTCGCCGAACTCGGCACGACATTTGCCTCGGGCGCCTCGCATTGGCGGTCAAAAAATGTCGATTGGCGAATTGTTCTTCGACTCGGTCTGCCCGGGGCAATTGGTGCGGCACTCGGCGCGACGGTCTTGTCACGTTTTTCACTGAGCGACGCCAAAGTGTGGATGGCATGGCTCTTGCTCGCGCTCGGCTGCGTATTGTTGGCCCGCTTTGGTTTTGGGGTGCGCTTGGTGCCGGCACTCGCAGGTCAGCCGACTTCGAAATTATTGGTTCCGCTCGGTGCACTCGCCGGCTTCATCGACTCTTCTGGTGGCGGTGGCTGGGGACCGATCACCACCCCGACACTGTTGTCGACGACTCAGCACTCACCACGCACCGTAATCGGCACGGTGAGTGCTTCTGAATTTCTCGTCGCGTCGGCTGCGAGCGCAGGCTTTCTTGCTGGTTCGGCGACGAGCGGTCTCGATTGGAAAGTAATTTCAGGTTTGTTACTGGGCGGAGTTCTAATGGCACCGTTCGCCGCAATGCTCGCGGGAAAACTTCCACATGCTCCATTTGGTGCGCTGATCGGCGGTGTAGTGCTAATCACCAACACGCGCACGATAATGAGCGCGGGCGATTTTGCGTCACGCACGATCGTTTCGGTTCTTGTGGTCGAAAGTTTGTTGAGCCTCGCCCTCGCCTACAAAGCCTCGGTTCGCGAGCGCAAATTGGGCATCGAACGATCGTTTTTTGAAACGCGCGAATAAGCGCGACGGGGGTTGCTAAAGCAGACTGACAAATGCCCAGAGCGCGGCAATTGCGCCGACTGTTGCCATCACGACACTTCGGATCAATGGCGCCTTTACTAAATCATTGGCATCACGAGGTTTTTTGGGTGGGCGAATCAAGGCGGCGAAATTTCCCGCGAACATCGCGCCACCAAGCGCAATTATCATCCACGCCAAAAGGTCTTCGCCGAGAAACATAACTAATTAGAAGTGGGGTCGGACGCAAAATTTTCGAAGCGTGTGTACGCAGCCAGCCATGCGAGCCGCACCTTGCCGAGTGGGCCAGCACGATGCTTTGACACGTTCAATTCAGCGATACCCAGTTCGGTTTTATTGTCAGGGTTGTAGACCTCGTCGCGATACAAAAACATTACGACGTCGGCGTCTTGCTCAAGCGCGCCAGACTCACGCAAGTCAGAAAGTGTCGGGCGTTTGTCGTTTCGTGCTTCAAGACCACGACTCAACTGACTAAGCGCCAAAATTGGCACCTTAAATTCGCGCGCCAAAAGTTTGAGTTTTCGACTGATCTCACTGACTTCGAGTTGTCGGTTCTCTGGCTTGCCGTCACCACCCATGAGTTGCAAGTAGTCGATAACAATTAGTGCAACTTCGCCTTGTCGACTTACGATGCGTCGAGTTTTTGCACGTATAGCACCGACAGATGTGCCTGGGCTGTCGTCAATAATCAACGGAATGTCGAGGCGACCAACGGCGTGACCAATTTTTGTCCAGTCGTTTGGTGATGGTCTTCCGCTACGCAAAACTTTCGAGTCAACACCTGCTTCGCTGGCGAGAATACGTTGCACAAGTTCGGCTGTGCCCATTTCAAGCGAGAAAAACAAAACTTGCTTGCCTGAAGAGCGAGCAACATGCACCGCCAAACCGAGCGCTAGAGCCGACTTACCCATTGCTGGTCGGGCACCCAAAATATTCAGCGTGCCGGGTTGCAGACCGAGCAAAATTTTGTCGAGATCATCAAGACCAGTCGCCGTGCCGGTGATCAATTCTTTGTTGTTGGCACGATCTTCAAGTTTTTCCATTGCTTCATTCACCAACAGGCCGAGTCGCTGAGAGGCGTCACCAATATTGGTTTCAGAAACATCAAAGATCTTCGACTCGGACTCGTCAATCGCACGCGCGACATCTTCAGGGCCGCTATAGGCAATCTCGGCAATCTCTGAAGCAACCGAAATTAATTTGCGCAATGACGCGGTTTCGCGCACAATTTTGGCGTACCGCTCTGCACTCGTAATTGCAGGTGTCGCATTTTGTAAAGTGAGCAATGCATCAATGCCACCGATGCCATCTAACAAGTTGTTGCGACGAAGTTCGTCACCGACAGTTATCGGATCAACTGGTTCACCAGCACTGTTAAGTGCACGAATCGCATCAAAAATGTGTTGGTGCGCAGGTTTATAAAATTCATCTGAACGAACCCCGCGCTCGAATGCAATGCTGACCGCTTCGCGCGATAAAAGCATCGCACCCAACAAAGAAGCTTCGGCTTCAACACTGTGTGGGGGAATTCGGTTTGAAGATCGCTGCGTTGCCGCGCCACGATCGCCGCGATCACCGCGATCACCACGGGGAAATTCAGCAATCGACATGTCTACACAATGCCTTAAATTGCCTGTTGATTGCTACGGGTATAACCCTGTGATTCTTCTGTGGATAACAGGTGGATAACTAAGAGATTTTGTTGAAAATTATTTGGCAACAATCTCTAGTTTGAGAGTGGCCACAACATCAGAGAAAATTTCGGCCGACACCGAGTGCTCACCGAGTTGTCGCAATGGTGTCTCAACTTGAATACTTTTGCGATCGATAGTCACACCAGTTTGATCAAACACTGCTTTTGCAATTTCAGCAGCGTTGATTGACCCGAACAAACGACCTTCGTTGCCGGCCTTTGCTGCGATTTTGATGACTGTTGTCGACAATGATGTAGCCACGAGACGAGCCGACTCGCGATCAGCAGCGATCTGCTGTTCGCGCGACTTGCGCATCACCTCGGCCTGAGCAATCGTGCCTGCATTGGCAACAATGGCCAAGTCGTTTGGCAACAAAAAGTTGCGGGCGTGACCAGACGAAACATTGACAATGTCGCCACGACGGCCGATGCCCTTGATGTCAGATCGAAGCAGAACTTTCATGATGCTAATCCGTCGACGATGGCTTCAACATTTGCGTCGTCAGATAACTCTGCGGAGATATTGTCGGCAATTTCTACCTGGGTTACGTCTCCAGCGACTTCATCACGGCGTGGACGGCGCGGACCACGATCGCGACCGCGATCGTCAGAGCCGAACTCGCCACGCTCACGTGGCGCGCGAGTTGCTGAAACACGCTTTGTGTATGGCAACAAAGCCATTTCGCGAGCATTCTTAACTGCAGTTGCGATATCACGCTGTTGTTGCACTGAGTTACCGTTCATGCGTCGAGCGCGAAGTTTTGATCGGTCTGACATGTAGCGCTGTAGCAAGTTGACATCTTTGTAATCGACGAAGCCAACTTTTTCTTGCACCATCATGTTCGGGCGCTTCTTGGGTTTGCGAAGAAGCGCTTTCTTGGCTCTTAACTTGTTGGATTTACTTGTCATGGGAAAGTCCTTGTTTGGTTTGTTGGTTGGTTATTTGCTTAGAACGGTTCTTCGCCATCAAATGGCGTTGCTTCGGTGCCCGGGTTTGTACCCGTGTTTGACGGACGATTTGCCGAACCGCCACCTTGACCATCTTGTTTGGGCGTACGAACAACTGTCGCAGTCGCCCAACGCAAACTTGGCCCAAGTTCGTCGGCAATGACGTCTATCGCGGTGCGCTTTTCGCCTTCTCGTGTCGTGTATTCACGCTGCTCAAGGCGACCAGTTACGACAACGCGGGTGCCCTTCGTGAAAGTTGCTGCTGCATTTTCGCCAAGTTGGCCCCACGCAGTGATATTGAAATATGAAGTTTGCTCTTGCCATTCGCCGTTTACTTGATAGCGACGACCCACCGCGATGCCAAACGATGCAACTGCACGTCCTGTTGCTGTGAATCGAATTTCTGGGTCGCGAGTTAAGTTTCCGACAAGTGTGATGCTGTTATCAGCCATTTGGTTTTCGTTCCTTTAGTAATTGAATTGCTTATGAATTTGCTGCGACCGAAAGACCGCGACGTGCGGCCTCGTCATCAGGAAGGCGGAGGAGTTTGTGTCGCAACACATCGTCAGCGATGCGCAACGCACGCTCGGCTTCATCAAGCGCACCACCTGGTGCTGTGATGTTGAAGACTGCGTAATAACCATCGTCTTGTTTTTTGATTGGGTAAGCCAAGCGACGCTTGCCCCACCAATCAGGTGTGCCATGAACGGCGCCACCGGCATTTGTAACTGACTTGGTGATGACGCTCAACCAGTTGTGGGCAGCCGACTCTTCGAGGTTGCCGCTAATGATGACCATTAATTCATATGCACGCATGAACGTGATAACTCCCTTCGGACCCAACTATTGATTGGGGCCCCCGAAGGGGCAGGTATGTGGATTTGAAAGTGTAACGGCACAACAGCACTGTGCCACGGGGCTGTTGCAGGGTTAGAAATCGCCTAGATGTCGCGAGTTTTCAACAAATGGTGCCACGAACAACTGCGGCAAACCTCAATCAGATAGCCCGTGAAGTGCTCTGGTCGCCGCGCAAACTGTTCGATTTCAGATCGGGTCGCAATGAACTTGCCGTGGCTCGGCAAACGAGGTCCAAACAAATAAGTGACGGTCACGAGGTGATCTTTCACACAAATAGGACACTTAACGCGGGTTGTTCGGCCAAAGTTTCGCGCCACGCGCATGAGTTCGGGGTGTGCATCACAAATGCTGTCTTGCGAAATTACTCCGCGACGAAAATTTTGAATTACCGCGCGACGTGTCAGCCTGTGGTCAATTTCTCCGAGATGCTGATCGAAGTCTTCGGTCTCGGTGCTCTGTTTTTTTTGCACCTGTTTACGTGGCATATTCAGAAAACCCTAACAAATCATTTCACTTTTTTTGCAAATCCCACCAAGACTGCAATCGACGACGAATTTCTGCATCACCGAGAAGACCTTCTTCAATTCGAATCTCCATCAGAAAATCCAAAGCTTGTCCAACGTGGCGACTCGGTTGAATATTCAAAAATTCCATCACTTGTGCACCGTCCAACTCTGGTCGCATCGCCGCAAGTTCTTCGCGCGCGGTGAGTTCGGCGATGCGTTGCTCGAGTTCGTCCATGCGACGGGCGAGAGCAGCGACCTTCTTTTCGTTGCGCGTAGTGCAGTCACTTTTTGTCAAGACATTTAGTTCAGCCAAGTGTGCGCCTGCGTCACGAACATAGCGTCGAACCGCTGCGTCGGTCCATCCCATTTGATAAGTGTGAAAGCGCGCGCTGAGTGCGACAAGTTCGGCAACAGTTTCAATATCTTGCACCGAGTAGCGAAGTTTGCGCATGCGCTCGCGGGTCATTCGCGCACCAACTGCTTCGTGGTGATAAAAAGTTACTCCTTTGCCGGGGCGAATCGCCCGAGTTTTTGGTTTACCAACATCGTGAAACAGCGCCGCCAGTCTCGTGATTCGAAAATCACAAGGATCGTCGCGCTTTACGTTTTCAATAACTGCAAGCGTGTGCGTGAGAACATCTTTGTGCCGATGAATCGGGTCTTGCTCAAGTTGCATCGCCGCAAGTTCGGGCAAAAAGTGCTTCGACAGACCATTGTCAACCAAGAACCACAGACCCAAAGACGGTCGATCGGTGACGATCAGTCGATCGAACTCATCACGAATTCGTTCGGCACTGACGATCGTGATGCGATCAGACATCTTCTTGACCGCTGCAATCAGTTCGGGCACAGCGACCATTCCCAAACCTGAAATAAAACGTGCTGCGCGCATCATGCGCAAGGGGTCGTCACTGAAACTGATCTCTGGTGACAACGGCGTGCGCAAAACTTTGCCCATTAGATCAGCCATGCCGTCAAACGGGTCAACCAAGACGGGCGAGTCAGATGTGACATCGAGTGCCATCGCATTAATCGTGAAGTCACGTCGCGACAAATCTTCATGTATGTCTTTTGAAAACTGCACATCAGGTTTGCGCGAATCAGGCGAATAAGCCTCAGCGCGATGTGTGGTTATCTCGTAAACACGCTGACCTTTTTTGGCTCCTATCGTGCCGAATCTTTCACCTTGCACCCACAACGAATCGCTCCAACCTGCAAGCAAATCTTTGATTTGATCGGGCAACGCATCGGTGGTCAAGTCAAAGTCAAGTTCGGTGACCGATTTGTCCAACATCAAATCGCGAACGGTGCCACCAACTACAAATAGTTTGAAACCAGCATCACGAAACCTAGAAGCAATCGGAGCTATCTCGCTCAAAACTGGCGCGAAGCGCTGGGGCACCACGCTCTAAAGGATACGCACTAGGTCATAACAAGTGATGCGTTTGCTCAATTGACAACCGCATGAGCATTAGCGTGATTATGTCTTGATTTATCGCTCTTACTCCGAAAAATTCTCGAAAGTGCCCAAGTTGGCGCTGAAGGTTGTTCTCGCACTCGGTTTTGCTCTGTCGACACTGCCAGCCCAATCATCGCAGGCAGCCGTTGAATCGAGTGAACTTACGTTGACCGCACAAAATTTTCATATATATACGTCTGGGAACCTACGTTTTGTTCTTGGTATCAACTCTCAGCCACTGATTGATGAATTTTTGGGCAACCCAACAGCAGTTTTCAGAATCTCACTTGGCCAGAAAATTAGCGGAGGTGAAAAGCAAGTACGAGCGATCAACACTGCAACCGAAGAATTTGTGGCGACCGACTCTATTGACTTGACAGTTCGCGAAGTAACTCGCCGAACCGACGGCCAATTCGAATTGATCGCACTTTCTACTGATATTCCATCGGGCACACGGCGAATCGAATTTAACGGTCCAGGTATTTATCCGGTGCGTGTTGAGGTCGTGATCAACGACGTTTCGCGGGCGACACTGCTGACATTTGTCAACAGGTTTAACCCTTCGCGCGAAATACGGCCGATGCCCATCAATGTGATCGTTGCACTTGATTCACCAATCACACTCCAACCGAACGGATCTCGACTAATTGACCAACCGACCCGCGCAAAATTAGAAAAGTTAATCAAACTGCTCAAACTTGACGCAGCAAGAATAACGGTGCAGATTTCGCCCGAGTTAATTGATGGCTTAAGTCGATCGACAAACCCAGACGATCAGTCGCTGCTCGTGCAACTTGTTGCAGCCCTCGGCTCTGCGCCGATCGTTTCTGGACCATATGTGCAATTTGACCCTTCAGCGGCAAGTGCCAACAAACAAACTGATCAGTTCAATGCGTTAATTAAAAGAAGTTCAATAATTTGGCAGCAAGTCTTGCCAAACACAAAAACTGTTTCGTCGATTTGGTTTGCCCAGAAACCACTTGATCAAAACGGACTCGATTTGTTGGCGAAAATTGGTGTGCGCTCGATAGTTATGTTGCCCACGTCAAGCGTCGCTCTGGGTGAATTTGATAACGCTGCGCGACCATATCGCCTTGAAAGTAACGATGTTGACATTTCGCTTCACTTGGTCGACAAAAATTATGTTGACCAGCTCAGTACTCCAACCAAAAATGCATTTACTTCGGCTACATACCTTGCCGCACAAATTTTGGCTCAGCGTAGTCAGATCGAAACCGAAGGCGGCACCCCGGCTTTGCGCAGAGTTGTGTTGGCGTCACGTGATGGCTCTGTGGTCAATGAAGATTTGATCCACGAAGCAATGCTGATCTTGAGTCGCGTGCCCCAACAGGTTGCACTACGCACAATGGCAAATTTGCCCGCGCCACGACTCGACGCCTATAAACCAAGCCTGCCAAAAGTCAACAACGCGAGTTTTGTCGACCGCGCAACAAAGATTGCCGACCTGCGCAAAGACATCGAGAAGTTGCGGGGCACGATAAGCCCCGACGCCACGGTCTGGCAAGACTGGGATGAACGACTGCTGGTGATGTCTAGCGACTCGATGTCTGAGGCTCAGCGTGACAATTATATTTCGGCAACTCGTGATCAACTTAAAACAATTCGGCAATCAGTGACTCTTCAAGATGGCACGACATTCACACTCGGTAGTCGCGAGAGCACACTTCGGCTCGATCTCCAAAACTCATCTGACTTTGCAATGACGGTTCAAGTTCGAGTTGTCAGTTCGAAACTTCGATTTGAAAACGACATTTCAACAATTCAAATACCGGCAAATAGTTCAAACGAACTTGTAGTTGATGTTGTCGCACTCTCAAACGGACTATTTCCGGTTGAAGTACGAATCTTCTCCGCAGACGGGTTAAGTCAGTTGGGCAGAAAAATCGAGGTGTCGGCACGAGTAAATGCGCTCGCAGGTCTTGGTCAGGTTGTAACTGGTGTTGGATTGCTGCTTCTAGCCACTTGGTGGGTTGCTCACATTCGCCGAAAATATCGCAAAAAAATCAGCAAGAACCATCCTGTACTACGCTCAAAACCATGACCATTCGAATTGTCACCGACTCAGCCTGCGACCTCCCAGAATCGTTGGCAAAAAAACACAACATCACGATCGTCCCCCTCACTTTTAGTCTCGGCGACCAAGAATTCACCGACCGAATAAGTTTGACAACCACCGAATTCTGGAATCGTTGCGCAGAATCGCCAGTTCTGCCCCAGACTGCTGCGCCCGCGCCCGGCAAATTTGCCGAGGCATTCAAGAAACTCGCAGCCGATGGCGCTACAGGTATTTTGATGATCGGTCTGTCACGTGAACTTTCGGCCACGATTCAATCCGCAGAAACTGGAGCGAAAGAATCAGGCGTGAGTATTCCGATTCAGTTTGTTGATAGTCGTTCAGCCAGTATGGGTGAAGGCATCAATGTGCTTGTGGCTGCGCAGATGCTGATTGATAATCCTCAAATCACCCTCGACGAACTGGCTCGAAAAACCAACGAGTGGG
>Ga0214923_10002785_pt1 | contig 22707 bp, 20 predicted proteins | sample LL1510_MetaG_FD_177993 | JGI IMG/M metagenome (GOLD analysis project Ga0214923, IMG submission 177993) | Freshwater microbial communities from Lake Lanier, Atlanta, Georgia, United States - LL-1510 | ecosystem: Environmental > Aquatic > Freshwater > Lake | place: USA: Georgia | collected...
GTATAAATACTACAGTGACCACCTCCTCCAAAGGAGGACAATTACTATCCAATTTACTATTATTAGTCTAGTAATATATAATTCCTTTTGTCGACGATTACCTCATCTCATACAGGGATTTTTTATTTTTCAAAAAGTATGTTATAATATATTACATATTACATATTAAAAATTAATAAAAATGAATTACACACCAAACACCGCCTATATTTGTATGGAATTTGGGCTATCTGACGATATAAAACTATATACTGGAGGACTTGGAATATTAGCAGGAGACACCATCAAAAGCTTTGCTGATTTGGGATTGCCTGTAGTCGGAATAGGGATTCTTTATAAACATGGATATCTCGACCAAACTTTGGATGAGATGGATGGACAAATTACTCATCCACAAGAATGGGATTATACCAAAATCCTAAATCTAATAGGTAAAACCACTATTCCTTTAGCCAGTGAAACCGTGTCAGTAAATATTTGGGAATATGTATACACCTCTCCCCTATCTCATAAATCTGTTTCTATAATACTATTAGATACTGATTTGGAAGAAAATTCAGCAGAGTTTAGAGCTGTCTCAGATAAAGTTTATTCTCCTGACTCAGAAATATTCAGAAGACAATTATTAGTATTGGGACTCGGTAGTAAATATGCTCTCAATAGTCTAGGTTGTCATGAGATTAATACTTTTCACCTCAATGAAAGCCACAGCGCCTTAATTGCTCTTGAAATCAATCATCCTGTAGCTCAAGTTGTATTTACCACTCATACCCCTCTGATAGGTGGACATACTAGAGTACCAATAGAATGGCTCAAGAATATCTGCAAACCTGAACAATTACAAAATATTCCTAAAGCTGCCTTCGAGGCCGAAGACACTATTAATTTAACTAGATTAGCTTTAGCATTAGCTGATTATTCTAATGCCGTCTCAGCCAAACATCAAGAAGTTTCTCAGGTAATGTTTCCTGAACATAGCATAGACTATATTACCAATGGAGTACATAGCCCAACTTGGGTTTCAAGTGCAATTGATAAAGTCTTAAAGTCATATTTTCCTAATTGGCAAACACAACCCGAAATATTAAGATATATAGAAGGTATTCCTTATGAGGATATAAAGCAAGCACATCAAATTAATAAAGATAATTTAGCAAACTATCTACGAAAACAACCTAATATAGACTTTTTGCCAAATGCCTTTACCATAGGTTTTGCTAGAAGAGCCACCGAATATAAAAGAGCCCATTTGATATTCTCAGATATAGAAAGATTGCTAAAACTAGCCGAAAAATATAAAGGAATTAATATTATATTTGCCGGTAAAGCTTACCATACTGATTCAGTTGGGGCTGATATAATAAAGAGGATTTTATCTCTAGCTAAAGAATATAATAATGCATATCTAAAGATTATTTATCTGCCAAACTATAGTATGGAGATGTCAAAATTATTAGTAAGTGGAGTTGATGTTTGGCTGAATACACCTAGAATATGCTATGAAGCCTCTGGTACAAGTGGAATGAAAGCCTCCCTAAATGGAGTATTAAATATATCTACCTATGATGGTTGGTGGCCAGAAAGCGGAATCCATAATGTAAATGGCTGGACAATTTCAGGTAATGCTGAATATCAGGAAATTAATAGTATGTATGATAATATAAATAATGCTATTGATATATTCTATAATAATAGAGATAAATTTAGCAAAATGCAAAGGTCAGCCATCTCTCTAATTGGCAGCTATTATAATACCCAAAGAATGGTACTAGAATATATTCGCAAAGGGTATAAAGGTTGAGTTGGTATTCGTAGCAAATGGTTTACACATCCATTTTTTCGTAGAGTTGGCGACCCTGCCGACAATGGTGTGTCATAGGGAAATGTGAGCTTTTTGTCCTCCTTCGGAGGAGCTTTCAGTCCCTCCCAAACTGAAGTATGGGAGGGATAAAAGCCCTACGAATAAAAAATAATTTATATATCTAAAAGAAAGAAGGGAGTTGATTACTCCCTTTTTAGTTTGTAAAAGAAAAGAACCAATCAGATGTTGGTTCTATGGATAATTAAAATAAATTAGATAACTGTTCTGTGGACAATGTACATAATTTTTTCGCCTTTAGAATTATGGGTATAATTCCCATTATGTACTGCACAATGACAGGATTCGCACAAAGGCAGCAGATTATCGGGGTCATCTGTACCGCCGTCTCTTCGGCGAAGTATATGATGGATTTGCAATTTGTTACTAGGAAATTGTTTGTAACAGAATTGACAAATATGTTGATAAGTCTCTTGGACTTGCAGTCTGGTTCTAGTATAAGACACACACAGATCCTCCCAACATCAACAACATTATTACTATCCTATATTATTATAATATTGTCAAATTTATAAAAATATCTAAAAAATAATTTATATATCTAAAAGAAAGAAGGGAGTTAATTACTCCCTTCTTTCTTTTAGACAATCATCCCTCTGCTACAAAACCACTTAGCTCAATAAACTTGGAATTTGATTGATATCTAGTGAAGCTCCGCCTATTAGAAAGCCTGAGATTGATGTTATAGTTTTGAGCTCAGATATATTACCTTTGTTGACACTACCTCCGTATAGAATATTAGCTGTTGATTCTAATTCAATAGGAACTATATCTTGAAAAGTTTTTTTGATAAATATACTGACAGTCTCTATACTATCTAAGCTAGGGGTAATCCCACTACCAATAGCCCAAACTGGTTCATAGGCTATTAGAATATTTTTATTGGCCAATAATTCTTTATTGGGAGTGATGATTTCAGATAATTCTTGTTTTATAAGCTCTATATTAATTTCATTGGCTTGAGGATTGTCTTCATAACCTACACATAGAATTGGGGTTAGATTATATTTGAGGGCTTGAGTTAATTTATTAGCTATATCTTGTGTTGTATAATGTTGGTGTTTTCTAGTCTCAGAATGTCCTATTAAGGCATATTCTATTCCAAGATTAGATACCATTCCAGCTGATAATTGCCCGGTATAGGCTCCGTGACTAGCTTCGGATATATCTTGTACTCCTAATGAGGCGAAGATATTAGATTGTTTTTGTTGTAATAAATTGATATAAAGACTAGGTGGTAGAATTACGAGTTCTGACCTACCAACTGCTACAGATTCAGCTTCAATTACTTCTACAATCTTATTCACCTCATCTAGTGAGTTGGGGTTCATTTTCCAATTAAAAACTATTGTTTTCATAAAATTTTATTATAAACTGCCAATAATAACAGTATACCAAGAATTATCCGATAAGCAACAAAAATCTTAAATGACTGCTTCTGAATAATCTGATATAAAATATGAATAGTTATATAGGTAGTAATTCCAGAGGAAGTAAAAGCTACTAAACTAGCCCAAGAATATTTATACTCAGCTATAAAATCTGGTAAAGTAGCTATGGTAGCTATGAAAATTACCGGAGCTCCTAATAAAAAAGCAAAGGCAGTACTATCCTTACGATTAAGTCCCATCAATAAAGCTCCAGTCATAGTAGAGCCAGTTCTAGAAAATCCTGGAATTAAGGCTAAGACTTGAAAAAACCCAATAACCAAAACTCTAATGGGATTAAGAGTAGATAATGTATATTTTTGGCGAGCCCAATAATCCGCAATACCAAGCATTATACCACCTATAATCAAGGTTAAGGCTATCACAAAAGGGTTACGAGTATATTTCTCAATCCAGTTCTCTCCCAAATATCCAATTATAAGAGCTGGGATAGTAGCTATGGCCAAAAATAAAGCTAATTGAAAGGATTGTAATGAACTCTTGTAAAATTCAGTATCCTTAGAATAAGCTGTTTCTATTTTATTAAATCTAGGAATATATGGTTTTAAATTTGGTTCATTAGATAACCAAACACTAATGGTTATTTTAAAAAAGTTCAAAACTCCTACTATTAAATCTAGCCAAATATCCCAAAAATATATTATAATTGCAATCAAACTACCAAAATTCATCATTATATCGAATGACAAAGAAATATTCTCAAGTTGCATCACTTTTTGAGCTAATATCAAATGAGCTGTACTGGAAATTGGCAAAACCTCAGTAATTCCCTGCACTAAGCCTAAAATAAATCCCTCTACAATAGTCATATTTTATATAAATATTCTTGTACTTCCTGCCAAGTTTCAAACTTATGGGCACTAATACCATTAGCTTCAAATAACTCTATTGTCTTTAATGTATCATCCAAAAATACATCTATTTCCAAATCTTGGGCTAATTTTAATTTTCTCTCAGAAAAGCCTTTTTTGAGCCCCACACAATATAGATTATCATATTCTATATGAGCAATATTCTTTAACCATTGAGCTGTATATGGCTTCATTAGCTCAGGTCTTGCAGTAATAATTGAGATTTTATGTTTGGAAGCAATTGCTCTTGCTATTTCTATGTCATCCTGTAAAGGTTGTGCTAATGTCCAGTTTTCTATCACTTGTGGAAAATATTTTTGTAATAATGTAAATATACCTCTTACCCCTAATCTAGACACATGAGTGTAATCTCTTTTGGTCAATACTCCATCAATATCATAGCCTATATGCATATATTAAATATTATCGAGAGCTTTTTTGGCGGCATCTTGTTCGGCTTTTTGTTTGGAGCTACCAATCCCTCTGGCATATTCTTTTGAACCTATAAATACAGCTACTTCGAATAATTTGTTATGATCAGGCCCCTCTTCTGATACTACTGTGTAATTAGGGGTAATACTAAATTGTTCTTGAGATTTTTCTTGTAGTAAGCTTTTAGCATCAATAAAAGATTCCTCAGCAATAATCTGTTCTAAATCAATGATAATAAAATCTTTAATAAATTTTTGTACTACCTCATACCCTCCATCCAGCCTCAAAGCAGCGATTAAAGCCTCAATAGCATTGGCTGTAATATAGGCTTTAGCAGTTGCATCGTTTTTTTCACCTTTAGATATGTTGAGGCATTGATCTAATTGTATTTTATCTGCAACTTGTGATAAATGAGCTCCTCTGACCAAAGCTGCTCGCAAATTAGTCAATTCCCCTTCATTTTTATCTTTATAATTATGGAATAAATATGCCGTTACTACATCTTCTAATACCGCATCTCCATAAAATTCTAGTCTTTCATTATGCCCTAAAGTAAACTGAGGATTCTCATTTAGATAAGACCGATGAGTCAAAGCCTGTTTTAATAAATCTAGATTATGAAAGTTATACCCTATTTTTTCTTGCAACTCACTAAGTAGAATCATACTTCCGAGCTTATTTTGTCTTTATATAAACCACCAAGAATTCCATTTACAAATTTACCTGCCGCTGGGCCACTAAAAGCTTTGGCAAGTTCAATAGCCTCATTGATGGCTACTTTTGGGGGGATATCCTTATCTTTATAATATTCAATTTCATAAATAGCCAGTCTCAAAATACTTCTCTCAACTGGGGCAATTGTATCTACAACCCATCCAGTAGCATATTTAGTTATAGTTTCATCTATCTTTAGTTTATTTTGCAAAACTCCAGAGACTACTTCTTTAATATAAGAAATATCTTCTACTCCTTCAGACAATCTGCGTATAGATTCCTGAATAATATCCCATAAATTTTCATTATCCCAAAGGTCAGATACATCAATCTGATAAAGTGTTTGCATTGCTACTGACCTCATAAGGTGACGATTTGCCATATATTTTTTGTATTATTAGGAGCTTATTTTAAAATTTTGATAATATTTACCTTAACCATTAGTTCTAGATAAGAATTTTTTGAGACGATGAGATACTCCCCTCACTCTAGCTTCTACCTGCTTTAGAGCATGATGAGAGCGGTTTTTACCAGTTCTACTATGATTATGTCGTTTTTTAGGTACTGCCATATAGTATAATTACTTAATTATTATTACTAATTATACAGTATTATGCTTATGTTTGTCAATATTTCTTTTATACTTAGATATTAGGATAATGTATTCTATAGTAGCTTTATAAATTCTTCTAATTCTTTTGGGCTGTTGGATAAGACGGAATAACCACTCCAATCCTAACTTTTGCATCCATTTTGGGGCTCGCTTTTGAGTGCCTGCTAAAAAGTCAAATGTACCTCCAATACACATAATTATTCCTTTATGGTCATTATCTTTAAAATATTGCTTTAATTGAGAGGCAAAAATTTCTTGCTTAGGATATGACATTGCTACTAGCACTAGGTCTGATTGAGTATCTAATACTTTTTGAAATAAATCCTTATCCCCAAGAGATATTTTATCAGAATAGATACCCGTAATATTAACTCTAGGATAATGATCTTGTATATAAGTTTTTACTTTAGTAGGAACATCTCTCTCTCCTCCCAATAGATATACTCTGCTTTTTTGTTGATGAGCTAAGTTTAGTACATCATAAATCAAATCTGAGCCGCTGATTTTTTCTGTGAATACCGAGTATAATCGAATATCTAGATTAATAATACCCAATAAAGACATCCCTAAATTATTCCATTTACCAGCCAAATAGGCTCCCGCCCATAATATCCCAATCCCATCAGGTACTCTAATTTCACTGGTATTAATGGCTTTTCTAAATTCCAGATTATGTTCTGCCTCTACAATGAATTCAGAATATGGAGTCACTATTTGTAAGATTTTTTGTTTCTGGATTGCTTTACTAATCTTGGCAATTACTTCCTTTTTACTCCATTTATCTATCTCAACTTTCCCAATTTTAACTGACATAGTTTATTTTTAATCTTGTTCAAATAAAGATTTGACTGTTATATTGTCAATCGATTGCTTAACTAGAGGGGCTACTCGATTTTGTATATTATCTTGCAATGATGGTCTACTTCCATCTTGATATAGTATTCCTATTGGGAATTTTTGACCACTTTCAATTTCCATAGATTTTTTCATTGCTCTGACTCTATTATCTGGCTTATATGGTGTATTTGTAATATCATATACTCTTTTGGAATAATATTCATAAGTATTGATATAATTATAAGTCACACAAGGCTGATAAATATCTACTAAGGCAAATCCATTATGCAATATAGCTGACTTAATAATTTGAGTTAAATGAGGAGTATTCCCCGCAAAGCCAGCTGAGACAAAAGTAGCTTGAGCTGTCAGAGCTAATAATGATGGGTTAAGAGGAGTTTCATAAGCTCCCTCAGGAGTGGTAGAACTCTTATACCCTAGATCGGAAGTCGGAGAAGTCTGCCCCGTAGTCAATCCATATACTTGATTATTATGGAGAATTACCGCAATATTAACATTTCTCCTACAAGCATGCAAAAAATGTTGTAGACCCTCACCAAGTAGCCCCCCATCTCCACCAACTACAATCACTGTCAAGTCTGAATTAGCTATTTTGAGACCCTCTGCAATTGGAATTGCCCTACCATGCAAACTACCAAAACCATTATAATCAGTCCAATAAGCTAATTTACCAGAACATCCAATATCCCCTACCAAAACCACTTTATGAGCTAGTAATTTTAATTCCTGCAAAGCATTTTTGAGCGAAACCCAAATCCCAAAGTTTCCACATCCCGGACACCAGTTGGGAGTAGATTGAGTATAATGTGATGATAAATCTTTTTTTGGCTTCATATTTTAAAACATTTGATTAAGAATAATTTTAGCAATTTCATCTGGATAGAAAGGATGACCATCATATTTTAATAATGAATGTTCTGGTTCAAAATTAAAGTATTGCTTCAAAAGCCCAGCAAATTGACCTGTGGCATTATTTTCAATAATAATAGATTGTTTAATTTGATCTAATAAAGGCTGGGTTTTGGCTATATTAAAAGGATAGATATAATTAAAATGTAGCACATTAGCTAGAATATTATGTTCTGCCAATAATTCCGTAGCTTCTATAGCTGCCCATTTGGTAGAACCCCAACTGATTAGAGTAATATCTACATTAGTATGTCCATACATTTTAGGTTTAGGGATAGAAGCCAACATTGTCTTTTCTTTTTGCATTCTTTTATCCATCATCTTTACCCTATTATGAGGGTCTTCACAAATTTCACCATATTCATTATGCTCATCCGAGCCACTATGAAAAGTAATTCCACTCGATCCGGGTAAAGCTCTTGGAGATACTCCATCTTTAGTAAATAGATATCTTGCATATTTTTCATCTCCGCCCAATTCTTTTTGGCTATTAATCAGAATACCTCTATCTACTGCAATAGCATCCAAATCTGTATCTTTAGGGAATATCATCTGGGAAGTAGCTAGGTATTTATCGGTCAAGAGTATTACTGGTAACTGGTACAAATCAGCTAAATTAAAAGATTCTTGTATCAACTGATATAATTCTACGCTATCCCCCGGAGCTAGCACTACTCTTGGAAATTCTCCCTGAGAAGCATGTAATACAAATCTCAAATCGGATTGCTCAGTTTTGGTAGGAAGTCCTGTACTAGGGCCTCCTCGCATAGCATTAACTACCACCAAAGGGGTCTCCGTAATACCAGCTAGTCCGAGAGCCTCCACCATCAAAGAAAACCCTCCTCCTGATGACATAGTCAAAGCTCTAGCTCCCGCATAAGAAGCTCCAACAGTCATACAAATAGCAGAAATCTCATCCTCGGCTTGTTTCGCAATGATTCCATATTTATCGGAGTGAGTAGCTAAATGGTCAAAAATTGGAGTAGCTGGTGTCATCGGATAAGCGGCGGTAAATTTCACACCGGCCTTAATAGCTCCAAAGGCCAAAGCCTGACTACCATCAATAGAATAATATGGCTCAGCTTGCCCTTTATTGAGTTGATTAGTAAATATGCTATCATAATTTTCCTCAGCATATTCATAGCCTTGTTTCATTGCAGCGATATTATCATCTACAATTTGCTGACTTTTTTTCTTAAATTTTTTATCTAAAATCTTAGCATAAGTAGCAAGTTGCCAACCCAGTACATAATGTAAAGTAGCAATAGCAGCTGTATTAGCATAACGAGTAGATTTATTAATCCCTTTAGATATGGCATTAAAAGGCACTCCTACCCCAAAGAAAGATTGAGTTTTATTAGGCTTCTGGCTAATTTCTTTTTTGACAATATCCTTGTCATACATCAACACCCCTTTTTTGACAATTTCATCCCAATGGATCTCAAGACTCTCAGCATCAAGAGCAATGAGATAATTTATCTCCTCCACAGGAGTATAAATTGGCCTATCAGAAATTCTAATGAACACCACATTATGTCCCCCCTTAATCAAACTAGGATAATCAACCCAAATAAAACTATAAAGACCAACATTTTGAGCAATATGCTGGATAAAATCACCCATACTCAATATACCCTGTCCCGCCTTACCAGCGATTGCTATTACAAATTCATTTTTTAATTTCATAATTTTATCTATATATTTTAAGATAAAATTATTATATCATAAATTCTTATATTCTGCCAAATATATTGCTTTTTTGATAAAAATCATTATAATAATATAAGTATAGGGCGCATAGCTCAGTTGGTAGAGCAGAAGACTCTTAATCTTTTGGTCGGAGGTTCGAGCCCTCCTGCGCCCACTTCTACTATCACAATAAGTCTAGTAGACTTATTGTTAGGGCTCGAAGGACGGAGCCAGTGTGAGTTTGTGCAAAGCACAAGGCGAACACCGCGAGTCCCGGCCTGCAGGAATTTTCCGTCAGGAAAATTACCGGAATGGCGAGCCCTCCTGCGCCCACAATAACTGTACTAGATGAGGTTATCGTCAACAAAAGGTATTATATATATTACTAGACTAATAATAGTAAATTGGATAATAATTGTCCTCCTTTGGAGGAGGTGGCACGGAGTGTCGGAGGTGGATTGAGTTCTACTTTGTGTTTTATCCACCCTCCCCCTACGGGTACTCCCTCCTAAGGGAGACAAAATTAAGAACTCTTTTTACAATTATATAAACTACTTTCATGTATCACCTACAAAAGTCACAACTTCTCTAAGATGCATCTCATCTCGTACAAACCCTTGAATATTTAGCTTTTTTATGTTAGAGTAATATATAGATTATTGTGCCTTCATTTTGTAATTATGAAATGTATCATAATATATCATATTATTAACTAACTTTGGACACTTTATCAATATGGCACAAGATATTAATATAATGGAGTCTTTACTCCAAAACAACTCTCTCAACTTACCTGTAATCGGAGAAGATATAAAAGGAAAAGTTTTAGATATTGGGACTAATGCAATGTATATAGACCTAGGACCTATTGGAACTGGGATTGTATTAGGAGAGGAGTTACATGATGGTTTTGGAACCGTCAAGATTCTCAAAAAAGGAGATGAAGTTACCGCTACTGTAACCAACACAAATACTACAGATGGATATATAGAATTATCTCTCAGACAAGCTTCAGAAGATAAAGTTTGGGATGATTTATTGGCAAAACAAGCTTCAGAAGAGCCTGTAGATGTCAAGATTATAGATGCCAATAAAGGAGGACTACTAATTAGTATTAATGGGATTAGTGGATTCTTACCAGTCTCCCAACTAGCTTATGACCATTATCCCCGAGTTGACGGTGGAGATAAGACCAAAATTCTAGGTAGATTAAAAGAATATGCTGGAGAAACATTCCGTGTAGCTATTATCAATGTGAATCGAGAAGAGAACAAATTGATAGTGTCTGAGAAAGCAGCTCGTAAGACTGAAGAATTAAATCTAGTAAATAGTTATCAAAAAGGAGATACTATTGAAGGAGAAGTAACTGGAGTTGTAGACTTTGGAGTATTCGTCAAATTTGGGAAAAATGGACAAAAATTAGAAGGTTTGGTACATATTTCTGAATTATCATGGCAATTAGTAGAAAATCCTCGAGATTTGTATAAAGAAGGAGACAAAGTCAAAGCTAAAGTAATTGAAATTGTAAATGGAAAAGTTTCTTTATCTATCAAAGCATTAACCGAAGACCCTTGGAATAAAATTGCTGAGAAATTCTCAGTAGACCAAGTTATAGAAGGTCAAGTAGCTAGAATGAATCACTTTGGGATATTCGTGCAAATAGACCCTGAAGTAAGAGGACTTGTTCATAATTCTGAAGTTGAAAAAGCACGACCTCGGTATACTGAACTAAAAGAAGGAAGCACCGCACAATTCAAAATCTTATCTATAGACCCGCAAGAACATAGAATTAGCCTAGCTTTAATCTAAATAAATTTAATTTAAAAATTGCTATATGAAAAAATTCACCAAAAACATTCTCTCCGGACTGTTGTCAATTTTAGCTATTATAGTAATATTTGGATATTTGATTACCCAGAATAATAGCAATATTAGTAAGGTAGCCCTATCTGATATAGTACAAGATATTCAAAATGATAATATATCCTCCATAATAGTTTCTAATAATACTATTAAAGCTACTCTCAAAAATGATAGTATCAAAGAAGCCCAAAAAGAGCCCTCGGGAACATTCATAGAATCTCTGCAGACTTATGGAATATCGGAAGAAAAGATTAATAGTCTCAAGATTGAAATCCAAAATAATGAAGGAAGTAGTTTAGCTTTATCTATATTCTTGAACCTACTATTCCCTCTTATTTTGATTGGCGGATTATTATGGTTTTCTCTAAGACAAGCTCAAAAAGGTAATGCTCAAGCGATGATGTTTGGACGCTCTATGGCAAAAGTAATTATGCCAGACAAAGACCGTAAAAAAATGATTACCTTTGCTGATGTGGCAGGACTCAAAGAAGCTAAAGAAGAATTAGAAGAAATTGTAGAATTCCTAAAATACCCCCAAAAGTATACCGATATTGGAGCTAAAATTCCAAAAGGAGTATTATTAGTAGGACCTCCCGGAACTGGAAAAACCCTGCTAGCAAGAGCAGTAGCTAATGAAGCTGAGGTACCATTTTTCTTCACCTCTGGATCAGAGTTCGTAGAAATGTTTGTCGGAGTTGGAGCAAGTCGTATTCGAGATTTATTCAAAACTGCTGAGAAGAACTCCCCTGCTCTTATCTTTATTGATGAGCTAGATGCCGTCGGAAGATCACGAGGGATTGGAGTTGGTGGAGGTAATGATGAAAGGGAACAAACCTTAAATCAAATTTTAGTAGAAATGGATGGATTTGAAGCTAATAAAGGTCTGATTGTACTTGCCGCTACCAATAGACCTGATGTTTTAGATTCAGCTTTAATGCGACCGGGAAGATTTGATAGAAGAGTGACTCTTGATTTACCAGATATCAAGGAAAGAGAACAAATCTTGAAGGTTCATGCCAAAGGGAAACCTTTAGAAAAATCTGTAAACTTGAGAACTATTGCTGAGCGAACTCCGGGATTCTCTGGAGCTGACTTATCTAATTTATTAAATGAAGCTGCTATTGTAAGTGCTAGAAAGAATAAAAAAACTGTATCAGAAGAGAATATATTAATGTCGATAGATAAAGTTTTGATGGGACCAGAGCGAAAAAGCCGAGTTATAAGTGATAAGGAAAAGAAGATTGTAGCTTATCATGAAGGAGGGCATGCTGTAACTGGCCACTTTTTAGAACAATCCGACCCTATTCAAAAAGTAACTATTATTCCTAGAGGACGAGCTGGAGGATATACTCTCAAGATGCCAACTGAAGACAGGAGATTAGTCTCTAAATCACATTTTGAAGCCGATATGGCGGTGGCTTTAGGTGGATATGTAGCTGAGGAGATGATATTCGGAGAGATGACCACAGGAGCTTCAAATGACATACAGCAATTAACCCAAATTGCTGAGCAATATGTCAGATACTATGGAATGAGTAAATTAGGACCTATTAATTATTCTAATTATAGGAATAATCAAACTGGTGAGATTACCAATCATAGTGAAAAAACTTTACAAGAAATAGACGATGCTGTCAAAGCAATTATAGATAAAGCCTATAAAACTTGTAAAAAAACTCTTACTAATAATAAAGCCAAATTAGAACTATTAGCTCAAGCTTTAATAGAAAATGAGACTATTGAAAGAGCTGAATTCGAAGCTATAATGAATGGAGAAAAACTTCAATCTGAAGCTACTGAAATATAGTCTAAAAAAGTTAAGAAATGTTAAGAAAAAAATACTAGTATTTTCATATAATTTTATGATATACTAGTATAAATGGATGTGTAGCTCAGCTGGTTAGAGCAGTCGTCTTATAAGCGACAGGTCGGTGGTTCAAGTCCACCCATATCCACACTAAAGTAAGTCGTCTGTATTTTGTCTCCCTTTGGAGGCTTTAAGTCCATCCCATACATTGTTTGGGATGGGGAGTACCCGTAATAGACTGAAGGTCTGGGAAAGGGGTAAGTAATCCCCCTAAGTAGGAAGGCAGCGAGGAGCTATGGCTCCGAGTGTCGGAAACCGAGGGTGTCCGAGACGGGGTTGTAGGGGGATTAATGGAAATGGTGAGTTTTCCCGTGGAGGAAGGCTTGGCCAAACCTGAGAGGTTTCACAGGAGCAAATACCATTTGCGACGGGGGAGGGTGGATAAAATTAAAGCTATAGTATAAACTTTAACAAATATCCACCTCCGACCTAAAGGTCGCCTCCTCCAAAGGAGGATAAAAACTCTCCACCCCTAAATTTATCTCCCGCAGGGATGAGAGGGGAATTTTTAACACCAAAGACAGGAGACTGAAAGGTTGAGTACATCCGCCTTGGGCGTGACGCCCCTACGAATGGAGGGATAAACCCTCCGCTACAAAAACAAATCTCTACTTAGAGGTTTTTTGTTGAGTGACTATCTCATAGGCCATAATGGCGGTGGCAGTGGCTACATTGAGGGATTGAATTTGTCCATACATTGGTATATAACCGAGCATATCACAGCTAGAGGCAATGCTTGGTCTAAGCCCCTTACCTTCACTACCCATTACCAGTACAGTTGGCAAATTACTAAAATCATATTGATAAAAAGGTGTAGCTTCTGGATTACATTCGCTACCCATTATCCAAAATCCTGCCTGTTTGAGTGTATTGAGAGCCGTATTCATATTCCCAACTTGTACTAATGGCACATATTTGTCAGCCCCTGAGGCAACTTTGGAAGCCACAGGAGAGATTATCCCTCCACGATGTTTTGGGAATAAAACTCCCAGAGCTCCCATAGTCTCAGCTACTCTGATAATAGCTCCTATATTATGCTGATCTGTAATCTCATCTAAGGCTATGACTAAACCTCTAGAATTTTGGTCTACTTGAGACTTGATACTTTTGATCCAATCTTCTAATCCACGTAATGGCTCGGCGGTGATGAGTGCTACGATTCCCTGATGAATATAATCCCCTGCTTCGGCAATTTCTTTTTCTAATAAGCCAGTGATTTTTTGAATTGGGACATATTGGACGAGAGCCAGAGATTCTTTGGCAAGTTCCAGAATTTGCTCTAATCTCTTATCTCTGACTTGATTTTCTCTGGTTATATAAATTTTTTGTACTCGCTTTGGAGACTTTTTCAATACTTCTAGGACTGAGTTTTTACCATAAATATATTGACTACTATCTTTATCTATCAAAACCTTACCTTTACTTGATTTGGTAATTTGATTAGCTGGATTACGGCGATATTTGGTAGTAGGGAGAGAAGACTTTGGGACAATATCTCTCTTGGCTGGTCTATGATTAGACTTAGACTTCTTTTTGGTAGGATATGGCATAGAATAAAACATAAATAATTAAGGGTATACTAGCATAAAATATGGGTTTTGTATAGGTGGTGTATGAGATGAGGTAATCGTCGACAAAAGAAATTATATATTACTAGACTAATAATAGTAGGTTGTATGGTAATTGTCCTCCTTTGGAGGAGGTGGCACGAAGTGCCGGAGGTGGATTGAGTTCTAGTTTGTGTTTTATCCACCCTCCCCCTACGGGGACTCCCTCCTAAGGGAGACAAAATTAAGAACTCTTTTTATACCTATATAAACTACGATAAAGTATCACCTTACAAATCACAACTTGTCTACGATGCATCTCATCTTATTCAGGTGGGGAATTATAAAAATACTTCACCCCTAAATTTATTAGAGTTTTTTCTCCCTTTGCCTGCCTGCGGTAGGCAGGGAAGGAGTACCAATAGAACCAAAACAGAAATATATTTTATACTAATTATCCACCTCCGGCCTAAAGGCCACCTCCTCCAAAGGAGGACAAAAAGCAGGAACAAAAATGCCCCACCCCGTCTCCCTCCTAAGGGAGACAAAATTAAGAACTCTTTTTATACCTATATAAACTACGATAAAGTATCACCTTACAAATCACAACTTGTCTACGATGCATCTCATCTTATTCAGGTGGGGAATTATAAAAATACTTCACCCCTAAATTTATTAGAGTTTTTTCTCCCTTTGCCTGCCTGCGGTAGGCAGGGAAGGAGTACCAATAGAACCAAAACAGAAATATATTTTATACTAATTATCCACCTCCGGCCTAAAGGCCACCTCCTCCAAAGGAGGACAAAAAGCAGGAACAAAAATGCCCCACCCCGTCTCCCTCCTAAACTAAGATATAGGAGGGATCCACCCCTCTCCGCCCAAGGCGGATTGCCAAAAGAGGGGAATTTTAATACAAAGTACAGGCGACTGAAAGGTTGAGTACATCCGCCTTGGGCGTGACGTCCCTACTGAGCGAAAGTATATTTTATATTATACCCTAGATTGAGTGCTTGCTTTAGGAACGGTGATGGCTCTGGTTTCTGCAATTTTAGATTCTAAAGCTTGAATTTGTGATCTTTTTTCAGCTATTTCGGGTGGGGTTTGATAATTTTGTATGGATTCGACACCTATATTAATTGTTTGAGTTATAGTCTCAAAATTAGGGTTTTCTAGAGAGGTAAGACTTTTTTGTATAGACTGAGGTAAATTTTGATAAGATTCTTTTAATTTACTAATAGATTCCATGTTATTCCTAAATTGCTCTGAATTTTGCTGCCTCTCAGATTTTAGAGCATTATATTGGTCTATAGTTTGTGATACTTCTGTTGCTAGATTACCAAGAGTTTCAGCTTGTTTTTTCCCGCGTCCAAACCACTTGCTATTAGCTTTCTGCTTATCTTGATCAATTGCACTTACAATATCAGGTAAAGATTCTAAAGATTGTAGAGTATATCCTGCATTGTCTAGTAATGGTTTAATTGTTTTTAATAAATTCTCTTGCTTTGTATTAATTTCTTGTTGTTTTGCTGGGATATTGTCTAAAGCACTAAACTGTCCTTTTTCAAATTTGATTTGACCAGATTCTAAGGCCTGCTGTAATTCTGTCTGGAATTGATTTATATCATCTGTGTGTAATTTCTCCTTTTCTGACAACATAGCGCTGTCTTGTTTATCATAAGCTTCGATCCAGTTGCTATCAATTTTATCATACTGAAGACCAGATAATTCTCTTTGTAATTCTTCAATTTTAGTATTTTTATAGCTTTCAAGCTGAGTTGATATTCTATTATCAATTGCTACTCTTCTGGTATTATCCATTCTACTACCCAAATATTGTTGACCATCTGTTCTACCTGATTTGATTGCCTGTTGCTGTTGCTCATATCTTTTATTGGTTTCTCTATCTACATATTGTGCAAATTGAGGATGCTCAGCAATAACTTGGTCTATATTAGCATCTCTATCAAACCAAAAAGCTAATTTTTCCAATTGAGGGTCTCCTGAGTCCACCAGATAATCAAGTCTAGACTTTCCTTCTTTTGATAAAGCTGTTTTTATATCTTCTGATTCTGGATTAGATACTTGTAATGCTTCTAATTTAGGCTGAATATCTGCAATTAAGGCCTCAGCTAATTCTGGTATTTGGTTATACAAGTTTACACGAGACATAATATCTTTTCTAATCTCATCACGGGCAGCTTGTTCTCGAGCTTGATCGCTTTCTTTTTTTAGTTCTTCTAATTTTTCTAGTCCTTCTTTTATACCATAAATAGCAAAGATTGATGTAATATTGTTTTTACTAAATAATTGATCTGGGTCCGTTAATTGTTCTTTTAGTTGTCTTTCTAATAAAACTTTTTTATCATGAGCCTCAGCTCCAGTTTCTGTATAATTAACTTGGACTTTGGTTAATTGTTGATGTAATTCAATCTTTTTATTTTGTATGGCTGTCTCTATTAGGGTTTTTGTCTCTGAATCAAAAGCCTTTATTTCGTCTTCCTTAGCTTTTATAGCTGTATTATTAGTCTCTACAGCTTTACTAACGATTTTGTTCTTCATAGCAAGGGTAGTAAAGTCTTCCAATGTGGTTTTTGTCTTAGGATCTTTTTCTCGTACTTTATTATATGCTTGTAAGATCGAATTTGTAATTTTTGTTTTTTCACCTTCTAATTTAAACTTTTCGGCTTCTAAAGAAATTATTTTTTCTTGCATAGATTCAGTAATTTGAGATCTTATTGAATCAACTAAATCTCCTTCACCACTTTCTAATTGCTGAATTTGAGATTTAATACCCTGTATTTCTGATCCTTTTAAAGACAATCCATCTGCACCTACTTCAAACTTTGGTTTTGATGCCTCTACTACCTCTGCAATTAGAGAATCTAACTGACCTTCAAGTTCAGAACCATTCTCTTCAGGATTTGTCTCAGCAGAACCTATTAACACATTTCCACTTAACTCAGCATTTTCTTGCTCGGCTTGATTAGTCTGTCTATTAATCCCACCAGCTCCTCCTTCTTGGGTTTCTGGGCTGCTTAATATATGTGGATTTTGGTCTGGGTTGAAATTATTCATAGTAGTAATTTTAATTATAATTTAATCTGGAAATATTCTCTGTAATAGACCTTTTATTGGGTTGAATATTTTGGAGGATCCTTGCTTTATGGTATTAGAAATATCGCGAGATTCGGGATTGTCTGCTATATGCTCGAATTCGGATTTGATAAGTCCTACCAAATTGGCATAGATTGGATTATCTACATCAGCGATACTACCTTCTACTCCTTGTGGTGAGCCGATTTTGATTGGTAATTTGAGCTCTTGTTTAGCTAGATCAGCAATGGCTTTGAGATTAGCTCCTCCTCCGACTAAAACTACTCCAGCTGGGAGCAATCCATTTCTGTCTATTTTCTTTAGCTCTTGTATTATAAGTTCAAAAATTTCTTTTAACCTTGCTTCTATAATACTTGCTATATATGGTACTGGGAATACTCCTTCTTCTTCAGCATCAATTTTTGCTAAATCGATTTTAAGCTTGTCTGTATCCCCCAGAGATTTTTCTAAAGCTACTCCATATTTTAATTTGACTTTCTCTGCTACTTCAATAGATGTCCTAAGCCCAATTGCAAGGTCATTGGTAATATGATTAGCTCCTATTGGGATTACTCCGATATGGATTAGATGTCCCTCTTCATACACTGCCATTGAGGTAGTGCCTGACCCCATATCTATGACGGCTACTCCTAAATCTTTCTGTTTTTTGGTTAATACTGATTGAGCTGCTGCTATAATTCCAATTTCTTGGTCTTTTATAGCCAGTCCCAGATTATTAATACATTTTTCCAAATTCTTCATTGATGAAGAATTGTTTTCTATAATCAAAGCCTCTACTTCTAATCTAATTCCATTCATTCCTACTGGATTTTTGATACCAGTCTCTTCATCTAAGGTATAAGTTTTGGGTATTACTCCGATAATTTCTTTATTTTGTCCACTAGGTCCTGGATTTGCATTGACCATCACTCTATCCTTATCCTCTTCTATGACTTCACCATCTACTCTAGATATTGCTATTTTACCTGAAGTTAAATGGCTTTTGATATAGGCTCCATTAATCGAGATATAAACTGATTTTATATCTTCTTCTATCATCTTAGAGGCAATGTCTAAGGCTTCATTTATACTACGAGTAACATCTTGAATATCTATAACAACTCCTCGCCTTACCCCCTCAGTAGGAGCTACTCCCAATGCAATAATAGAGGGATTTTTATCTTCCCTTAGCCGTTTACCTATAGCCATCTTTGTAAATGATGTCCCGATATCTAATCCAACTATTATTTCATTTTTGATCATAGTTTATATATATTGTTTTTATATTTAATATTATATCATATACTTTTAAGAAAATGAATAGTGTTGTTTGATTAATTTCATTAACTCACGCTCTTTTTCTTTCATTGTCTGATAGTCTTTATCTATTTGATGATCATATCCTATTAGATGACATAATCCATGTATACATAGGGTAGCTATTTCATACTCTATACTATGCCCTAATTCCTTTGCTTGTGACATAGCTTTATTATAACAAATTAATATTTCTCCCAAAGTCATATCCTCACTAGAATGTTCAGACATTAGATTGAATGCCAGTACATCAGTAACCTTATCTTTATTCCGATACTGTTCATTCAAACTTTGAATAGTATTTTCTGAAACAATAGCCACACTGACCGTAGTATTTTGAAACCTACGGTCAATGTTTTGACTAAATATATCTATACATAATGCTATAAGATTATTATAATCTGGTATATTTAGAACTTGTGATTCAAATTCTAATATCATAGCTTAGGCTAATTTAGCTTGTACTAAATCTTTAATCTGATTACCATCAGCCTTACCTTGAGACTTAGCTATTACTGATTTCATAACTAAACCAAAATTAGCATTATCTCCTAATTCAGCTATGCTTTCCTCTACTAATTGAGTCAATTCTTCTGTAGTCAATTTAGCTGGTAAATACTTTTGTATAATTAAAAGCTCAGCTTCCTCAATAGCTACCAAATCTTCTCTACCCCCATCTTTGTAAGCCTGAATAGAGTCTTTTCTTTGCTTTTCTAATTTGGATAAAACTTTAATCACATCAGCATCTTCTAGTGGATTACCCTTGTCTATTTCAGCATTTTTGAATTCTGAGCTTAAAGTTCTAAGTACGGTTTTGGCAAGATCGTTTTTATCTTTCATTGCTTGTACCATATCTTTTTTAATTGTAAGAGCAATATTAGACATAAATCAATATATTATTTGATACTGGCTTTAATTTTAAGCTTATACTTATTAGGCAATTTTTCTGTAGACTTCACTTTACCCATTTTGACTAGCTTATCTTTTTCGCTTAAGAATTGAACTTTTTTGATTGCAGCTTGTCTCTGTTTGGTTTTAGACTTACCTTTAGTTAGAAATCTAGAGGCTCTAGCTTGAGATAAAACTTCGCTTTTTTGAATACGCCTAGTAAAGCGTCGAATCATAGATTCTACACTCTCTCTTTCTCGTTTTCTTACTTCTACCATATATTACAACCTCCTTTCATTATTGTGACCGACTAAAAATGGTCTTTTACAAGACTTTGACAATAATAATATCATAAAATATAATTTTTTGCAATAGTTTGTATTGACATTTATTTGGAGAGCTTTTTACTTAAGATGGAGATTAATTTGTCTATTGGGATAATTTCTTGATTTTCACTTTCTTTGTCTCTCAAAATTACAGTACCATCTACTGCTTCTTTCCTACCTATAATTAAAGTTATCTCGGCATCTGATTTTTTGGCTTTTGATAACTGATTTTTTAGGCTTTTAATCCCAAAGTTTTCTTTAACTTCTAGTCCATGTTTTTGAATTAAAGATAGAATTTTTAATGCACTTTTTTGTCCCTCAAGCCCAATAGAAGCTACAAAGACATCTGGCTTGATAGTCGGGGCTAGTTTTTGAGGTTCTAACTTTTGAATTAATTGTATCAGTAAATCAACATAAATTTCTATCCCAGCCGCTCCAGCATTTTTATCTCCTCCTAATAATTCAAATAATTCATTATGTCTTCCACCTCTTACCAAAACAACTTCTGGATCATCAGTACTAATAATCTCAAAATAAACTCCTTCATTAAACCCAATAGATCCTGAAAGACTGGAATCTAGATTATATTGTATATCCAAAGTATCCAAAAATTCCAATACTGATTTGAGGTATTGATTTTCCTCTACACTAAGATAATCTACAATTTGAGGAATTTTTATATTAATATCTGTATCTACACTCATCAATTCAGTATAAAGTTGAATCGGATTATATGATAAAGATTGGTATAAATTTTTGAATCTTTTTGGAGTCTTTGAGACTAACTCTTTATAATACTTTTCTCTAGAATCAGCTCCTCCAAGAGCATTGATATTGACTACTAAATTTTCTATACCTTGTAACTCTAACATTCTATAAGCTGTCAAAATCATCTCAGCATCTCTCACAGGATTAGTATCTCCTACACATTCAGCTTTAAAGACATGAAATTGTTTAGGCGTAGTAGAGCTATTATTATCATCATCTACTATAGATACCCCATAGTCAAATAATTTTAATGGCTCATCTCTATACCCCATATTATTATCTATGACTGCCTTTAATATACCGACTGGTCCCGGGGCACCTAATACTATAGTATTTTTAGATTTATATTGAACGGTGAATAATGACTCTTTAGCACTTATATTCAATTTATTTAATATCTTGGTATTAAAAATTGAAGCTTCTTGAGTAAAAGCAAAGCCACTATTTTGATACCCTGTACTTTTAAGAGTATCTCTAATGTCTGAGACTACACGATCCCAAGCATTTGAAAATTCTGAGTTAATTATAGGTTGCTTTACTAAATTATTTTTTCTGACAAATCTTCTTCTACGCATAATCTATTAATTATTTAAAAATACTTTGATTGTATTAAATGGGAATAATCTAATAAATGGTTTGCCGACTATATATGATTTGTCTACTGGCCCCCAAAATCTTGAGTCAGAACTATTACCTCTATTATCCCCCAATACAAAGTATTGATTATCTTGCAATACCACATCTACAGGCTCTTTTGCTATGGTTTTAAGACCATCTATTATATATTTTTCATCCAAAATAGTAGCGGTATCGGAATTATTTTCATATAAAATAACCTTACCCTCCTTAATTACAACTCTATCTCCTGGAACTCCAATCACTCTTTTGATATAATATTCTCCTCCACTACCTCCCGGAATAAATTCAGTGTGAAACACAACCACTTCAAATCTTTTAGGTGCAGTAAAGTTATATGTAAGTTGGTCCACAATCAAATAATCTCCATCTGAAAGAGTCTGTTCCATAGACCGTCCTTTAACCAAAAATGGTTGGGCTATATAGCCTTTAGTAACAAAATATATCATACAAAAAATAATTAATGTCTTTATTAGCTCAAATGATTCATTCTTAAAGGTATTTGGTTTTTGCTGATTTATTTGTTGATAATGCTCTTGTTGTTGCTGCTCCATTTATAGACTTGTTAACTATCAACATTATATATGATTTTTTACATTTAGTAAAGCCCTTGTATGAGATGAGAATTACTAAGTTAAATATCAATCTTTACTTTCTAATATGAATAAGATGAGATGCATCGTAGACAAGATGTGACTTTTATAGGTGATATATTAAAGTATTTTATATAATTATAAAAAGAGTTCTTAATTTTGTCTCCCTTAGGAGGGAGTACCCGTAATAGACTGAAAGTCTGGGAAAGGGGTCGGGAAAACGGTAGTTTTCCCGTAGAGGAAGGTTGGGAAACCGTGAGGTTTCACAGGAGCAAATCCCATTTGAGACGGGGGAGGGTGGATAAAACACAAACTATAACCCAATCCACCTCCGGCCACTCCCGTATAAATACGACAGTGACCACCTCCTCCAAAGGAGGACAATTACTATACAACTTACTATTATTAGTCTAGTA
>Ga0214923_10002786_pt1 | contig 22690 bp, 17 predicted proteins | sample LL1510_MetaG_FD_177993 | JGI IMG/M metagenome (GOLD analysis project Ga0214923, IMG submission 177993) | Freshwater microbial communities from Lake Lanier, Atlanta, Georgia, United States - LL-1510 | ecosystem: Environmental > Aquatic > Freshwater > Lake | place: USA: Georgia | collected...
TTCATCCGCATGAGAACTTGCCCAACTAGGAGAGTTGTTCCAAGTAAGCGTCATATATCTCACTCCTCTATTATAAAAGGTATCTAACTTTCGAATATCATCTTCAATCATATGGCCACCTTCTACTCCATATTGTGCCACTATTTTATGTTGTTTCAACGCTTTTTCAATTTCCTTCCATGTTTTACCTACCACTATCTTATTTGGGTTGCGTTTTGCGACGGCGTCTAATGTATCCATTTCGCGCATCGCCCAAGCATAGGGGTTCACTTTTTCGCCATCACACCAAATAGAGAATAATTGGTAATCTACCCCTCCTTGTTTGAAGCGAGTTAAATCGGAATGATTAATACCTCTAAGATCCTGGTCCAGGCTCACTTTTTTCTCAATACAGGCGGTGATACAATCGTTGTGTGTATCCACTAAAACAGATTTAAAATGAATAGGTTGTGCCTGAGTTCCTATGGCTAGTATTAGGAAAAAGAAGATTAAATTTTTCATAAAATCTGTTTTGTTTTAATTGACAACTAAAATAACTATTTTTGCTCACCTAAAAAGCACTATGTTAGATAAATTAGAAGCCATACAAGCTAGATTTGAACAAGTAGGGGTGGCTTTAACCAATCCTGAGATCATCAATAAGCAATCTGAATTCCAAAAATTCAGTAAGGAATATCGTTCCTTGGAAAAAATTATGCAACCTTTTGAGAAATATAAAAAAGTTGTTGCTGATTATCAATTTGCTAAGGAAAGCCTGAATGGGGATGATCCTGAAATGCGCGAATTAGGTAAGTTAGAATTACCAGGATTAGAAGATGAAAAATTGCAATTAGAAAAAGACTTAACTAAATTATTAATACCGAAGGATCCGCAGGATGATAAAAATGCCATTATTGAATTAAGGGCAGGAACTGGGGGTGATGAAGCAAGTTTATTTGTGGGTGATTTATTAACCATGTACACCAGATATTGTCAAAGAAAAGGATGGAAAGTGGCGATCGCAAGTGAGAGCGAAGGAACTGTAGGTGGTTATAAGGAAGTGATATTAGAAGTGACTGGAGAAGATGTATATGGTACTATGAAATTTGAAAGTGGGGTACATCGTGTACAACGTGTGCCAAGTACCGAAACGCAAGGTCGTGTGCATACCTCTGCTGCAACGGTAGCGGTGATGCCGGAAGCGGAAGAAGTAGATTTTGTTTTAAATCCTGCTGATGTGAAAATGGAAACCTCAAGAAGTGGTGGAGCAGGTGGACAAAACGTAAATAAGGTGGAAACCAAAGTAATGTTAACGCATATTCCTACAGGTACTGTTATTATTTGTCAAACAGAACGTTCTCAATTAGGTAACCGTGAGAAAGCGATGAATATGATGCGTACTAAATTATTTGAAGAGCAAGTACGTAAACAAGAAGATGAAATATCAAAGCATCGTAAAACATTAGTGAGTACTGGAGATAGAAGTGCAAAAATTAGAACCTATAATTGGCCTCAAGGTCGTGTGACGGATCATAGAGTAGGGGTCACTTCTTATAACTTAGATGCTGTTGTAAATGGAGATATTGATGAATTTATTGAAGCATTACAAGTTGCAGAGAACGCGGAAAAAATGTTAGTACAAAATTAATAGCACAAGATTTTAGACAGCTCGCTTTTTATTTTACTAAGCTTTGTTCCCAAGCCCAAGCAGTGCGCATCATATCTTCCAAGGAATATTTAATTTCCCATCCCAATTTTTTAACTGCGAAATCATTGTTGGCATATATCGCAACAATATCACCTGCGCGTCTAGGTCCAATTTTATAATTTAAGGAAACTCCAGCTACTTTTTCGAATGCTTTAATGGCTTCTAATACGGTAATACCATTGCCTGTTCCTAAGTTGAATACCTCGCAACTTTTTACTTGATTATTTTTGATAGAATATTGCAATGCTAAAGTATGCGCGTGTGCGATATCGCATACATGAATATAATCACGAATACAACTTCCATCTCTCGTGTCATAATCATCGCCATATACATGCATAGTATCTAATTTGCCAATAGCAGTTTGCGTGATAGCAGGTACTAAATTTTGAGGACGACCAATAGGAAGCTCGCCAATGGCGGTAGAAGGATGTGCGCCTACTGGATTAAAATATCTCAATAATATGGTAGAAAGAGGTTGTACAAAAGCGGTATCTCTCACAATGGTTTCGCCCATTTGTTTGGTAGCACCGTAAGGAGAAGCGGCAGGTTTTAATTCAGTTTGTTCTGTGACTGGAATGGCATCAGGATTTCCGTATACAGTGCAAGAAGATGAAAATATAAAATGCTTTGCATTATATTTCACTGCCATCTTTAATAAATGTACTAATGAGAAAATATTATTCTCATAATACTCTAAAGGTTTTTCAACCGATTCTCCAACTGCTTTGTAGGCGGCAAAATGAATGATACCAATAATTGAAGGGTTTTCTATAAATATATTTTCGGTTGCTATTGCGTCCGTTAAATCCACGCAATAGTTTTTTATTTTTTTACTCGTTATTTTTTCAATACCCGATAGTGAATGTTCCGAAGCTCGGGATAAATTATCCGCAGAAACAACTTCAAATCCATTCTCTAATAAATCAACAATAGTGTGTGCTCCAATATAACCACATCCACCTGTTACTAAAATAGTACCCATTTAAAAAATTTATAATGCAAAGAAACGAAAAATTATCCTTAAGAAGGGCTATTCGCTAAAGTAAAACCAACGGTAGTACCCAAATTCAGTGTGCTTCTAATATGTAATGATTCTTGATGCGCTTCTAAAATATGTTTACAAATGGCTAAGCCTAAGCCAGTGCCGCCAATATCCCTGCTTCGGGCATCATCTGTTCTATAAAATCTTTCGGTCAATCTAGGAATTTGCTCTTCGGTAATACCAATACCATCATCACTTATTTCAATCAGTATTTTACCTTCCTCTAATTTATATACGCTTGCAATAATTTGACCATCAATTTTTCCGTATTTGGCTGCATTAGAAAACACATTCACCAACACTTGATAAATTTTATTTTTATCCGCAAATACATTCACTGGGCTTTCACTTCCTTTTTTAAAATGAAATTGAATATTTTTTGCCTGCCACTGTATACTTAAGTTATTTACTACATCTTGGATCACATCCTGAATCACAAATGACTTTTTTAATAAAGGGTCTTTATTAATTTCTAAATTTGTGATCGTATCCACATCGCTTACTAATTGAACCAATCTTTGCACATTAGATTGTGCTTGATTCACAAATTTATGACGCAAGGCTGAATCTGTCACATCGGGGTCGCTCAGTAATTCTAGATAACCTTGTATAGAAAAAATAGGAGTCTTTATTTCGTGTGATAAATTTTGTAAAAATTCTTTTCTAAACTCCTCATTGGATTGAAGCTTTTCAATTTCTTTGGCTTTTTGTTCCGCCCAAGCTTCCACATCTTCTCTTACTTCATCAATTCCTTTTTTAGGTAAAACGTATTTTAAATAAGCTTCTTCACGTTTAGTCGCTTTGGTTTGTGCAATGAGTTTGTAAATCAATTTTATTTTTCGATAAATAAAATGATCTAGTATTCGATCTAGTAACAAATAGCAAACCACAAAACTGATGCAAAAATAAAAAAGTAAGTAACGCCAATCATACACTAGCAAATACACGCTGCAAGCAATGATGCTCGAAAGCAATAATGCAGTAAGAGCTGCTAATTGTTTAGGTGATAAATTTTGCTGTTTAAACATATAGGTAGGCCATTGATAGCCTTTACGAAGGTATCAAATTTGACTTAATAATCGAATTTGTATCCTACCCCTTTCACTGTGGTAATGCAGTCGATGCCCAGCTTAGCTCTTATTTTACGCACATGCACGTCAATGGTACGATCACCTACAATGACATCATTGCCCCAAACTTGAGATAAAATTTCGTTACGTAAAAAAACGCGTCCTTGTTGCGCCGCCAATAAATATAATAATTCAAATTCCTTTTTGGCCAAGATATGACTGGTTCCGTTTAATGTAGTGCTGTACTGAGAAGGGTCAATGACCAATCCATTTATATTTACAATTTTGTTATCTCCTGAAGCAGGTTGAATACGTCTAAATAAAGCGGTAATTCTGCTGATTAAAACTTTAGGACTAATAGGCTTGCTTACAAAATCATCTCCGCCTAATTCTAGCCCTTTAATATGTGAAGCTTCATCGTTCAATGCGGTTAATAATACAATCAAAGTTTTATCAAATTGACTATTGCTTCTAAGGTATTCGCACACTTCAAATCCAGTGCGTTTTGGCATCATCACATCTAATATGATACAATCGGGTTCAAATTGTTTTGCCTTTTCAATGGCTTCACTACCATCTTTTGCAGCAATCACTTCAAATCCTGCTTTGGTTAAATGAAAACTGATAATTTCAATAATATCAGCTTCATCATCTGCAATCAATATTTTAATGGGTCTCTCTGCCATAGTAGTACAAAAGTAAATCTAATAAAGGGAACCTTTAGCTTACTTCATCATTATTAAATTGTTAACTAAACAGCCTGCTAGTTATTTAATATATGTTGTATATAAGGGTTGTTTCGCTTTTCTCTACCCAGCGTGGTTTCAGGGCCGTGACCCGAATAAATAGTAAGGGTTTCTGGTAAGGGAAGAATTTGTTCTCGGATACTTTTGATTAAATCTAAAGGGTTGCTTCCAGGTAAATCGGTTCGTCCAACGCCATCCAAAAAAATCAAATCTCCACCCATGATAAAATCCTGCTTTTCATGGTAAAAGCAAACACTTCCGGGAGAATGTCCAGGAGTGACCAAAACTTTGAAAGTATCTTCCCCAAAAAGAATCAATTCATCTTGCTCTACATATTTTATGGTCCCAGTATACGCTTCGGTAGGAACACCCCATTTTGCTGCAGCTTCTGGTAAACGATCTAATACAATCTGTTCGTTTGCGTGAATATGTACTGGTAATTGATAGGTCTCACTGATAAAATTATTTCCAAAAACATGATCTAAATGGCAATGTGTGTTTAAAAATAAAGTGGGTGTAAGACCTTGTTCACTGATCCAATTTTTAAGTTGAACTTTTTCGGCAGAGAAATAACATCCTGGATCAATAATAATCGCTTCTTTTTTTGCATTGTATAACACATAGGTGTTTTCTTGAAAAGCATTAAAACAAAAACATTTTATTTGTAGCATCTTGAATTAAATATTTTTTTTGAGATTTCTTCCTCTTAGGATTACCTCTTCTTGATTTCTAATGATTGGTATGGCTAAGATATTCGCATAAATTTTTTACCATGCGAGGACCTTCATAAACAAAGCCCGTCCATACCTGTATTAAATGGGCGCCGGCATCTAATTTTTCTTTTGCATCTTCACCAGTAAAGATACCGCCGCTAGCTATAATGGGTGTATTAGATCCCAAGCCTTTGTGTAAATAAGATAAAACATCATTGGACTTTTTAAATAAAGGTTTACCGCTCAATCCGCCTACACCATAGGTTTCAGCTAGTTTTTGATTGTCTGCATTTAAAAGCGTTCTATCTAAAGTGGTATTACTGGATACCAAACCATCAATATTAATTTCTTGCGTCAATTGTATGATATCATCTAAAGCACTTGTTTCTAAATCTGGAGCAATTTTTAATAAAATAGGTTTCTTATTTTTATTGAGCAATTGTAATTCAGAAAATATTTTACGGAGTGCTTCTTTTTCTTGCAAGGCTCTTAATCCCGGAGTATTGGGTGAACTCACATTCACGACAAAATAATCCACAACTTCTTCCAGCCCTTTAAAGTTGATGCAATAATCTTTCCAGGCATCTTCATTTTCGGTGACTTTATTTTTACCAATATTTCCTCCAATAATTAAATCGCTTTGATTTTGAGAACGATATTTTTTTAATCTCGTTGTAATGGCTTCTACCCCTTCATTATTAAACCCCATTCTATTAATTAAAGCTTGATCACTAGGCAATCTAAATAAACGTGGACTCGGATTACCCGCTTGCGCTTTAGGCGTCACGGTTCCAATTTCTATAAATCCAAATCCCAATAAAGACAATACATCCAAGTGCTCCGCATTTTTATCAAATCCAGCACCTAAACCTACAGGGTTGGGAAAATGTAAACCCAGCACTTTTCTGGATAAGTCTTTTCCTTGATATTGAAATTGTTGTTTCAATAAAGAATTTCCTCCGGGTAGCTGTGCTAAAAAATGCAAGCCACTCATCGATACTTGATGTGCATTTTCGGGAGAGAGTTGAAATAATGCTTTTCGCAGCAAAGGATATAACATATTGCAAATTTACAAGGAAATATTTAGTTGCATAAACAACTTTTTATAAAAATCACTACATTTAGGGTGGAATTAATACCGATTTCAAAATTCTTTTTTTATGCAAGAGGCGTATATCGTAGCAGGGTTTAGAACTGCAGTGACAAAAAGCAAAAAAGGTGGTTTCAGATTTATGCGTTCCGATGAATTAGCCATCGAAGTGATTAAAGGTTTAATGAAATCTTTACCCATGGTGGATCCATTATTAGTAGATGATGTGATTGTAGGAAATGCAGTGCCCGAAGCAGAACAAGGTTTACAATTTGGAAGAATTATTGCTGCAAAAGCTTTAGGCATCGAAGTCCCTGGAATTACTATAAATAGATATTGTGCAAGTGGTTTAGAAAGTATTGCCATGGCGACTGCTAAAATAAGAACAGGCATGGCGCAATGTATTATTGCGGGTGGAACAGAATCCATGTCGATGGTCCCTACTGCAGGCTGGAAAACAGTTCCAGCGTATTCAATCACTGTTGATGAACCTGATTATTATTTATCCATGGGTCTTACTGCCGAAGCAGTTGCGAACGAATACAATGTATCTAGAGAGGATCAAGATGCATTCGCATTAGCTTCTCATCAAAAAGCAAAACTGGCCATTGAGAATGGATATTTTAAAAAAGGAATTTTACCTATTGATATTACCGAAACTTATATCAACGAAAAAAATAAAAGAGCCACACGTAATTATACAATAGATACAGATGAAGGGGTTCGCGCCGACACTACTTTAGAAGCGTTAGCAAAATTAAAACCTGCTTTTGCATTAAAAGGTTCGGTGACAGCGGGTAATTCATCACAAACCAGTGATGGTGCAAGTTTTGTTATGGTGATGAGCGAAAAAATGGTGCAATCTTTAGGATTAAAACCCATTGCTCGTTTGGTGAATTGTGCTTCTGCGGGGGTACATCCTCGTATTATGGGTATTGGCCCAGTGGCAGCTATTCCAAAAGTATTACAACAAGCAGGCATGACATTGGATCAAATTGATTTATTTGAATTAAATGAAGCTTTTGCTTCTCAATCTTTAGCGGTCATACGAACCCTAGGTTTGGACACCCAAAAAGTGAACATCAATGGTGGTGCCATCGCTTTAGGACATCCTCTAGGTTGCACCGGTTCCAAGCTAACTGTACAGATTATCAATGACTTAGAAAGATTAAACCAGAAATATGGCATTGTTACTGCCTGTGTTGGGGGAGGCCAAGGAATTGCAGGAATTATTGAAAAATTATAGATTCCGCATTTAGCTTTCCCGCAAAATGGTACCGCACATCAAAAGCTTTCTCGTTTTCTTCCTTTTTTTCTCCTTTTTTGCCTAAAAATTAATAGTTTAGGTACTTCATTCATTTGTAAAATCTGCAAATTTTTTAAAATGCGTATATCAATTATTGGATCCTTATTGGTTGCTATGATTTTATCTAGCACCACTTTAACTGCTCAAAAAGCAAAAAAGGTAGCTGCAGTAGTAGCGCCGGCACCTACGCCTCAAGTAGACATTAACAAAGTGTTTAAAAATTGGAAACCTCGTAACGTAGGTCCAGCCTCTATGAGTGGTCGTGTCACTACGATTGATGTGGAAGTTGCAAATCCTAATAATATTTGGATTGGTGCTGCATCAGGTGGTGTTTGGAAAACAAATAATAGTGGTGTGAGTTGGACACCTGTTTTTGATGAACAACCTATTTTAAATATTGGTGCTGTTGCCATTCAACAATCTAATCCAAGCGTGGTTTGGGTGGGAACAGGGGAAGGAAATCCAAGAAATTCAATCAGCATTGGAGAAGGTATTTATAAAACCTTAGATGCGGGAAAAACTTGGAAGAGAATGGGACTAGAACAAACAAGAAATATTCATAGAGTCATTGTAGATCCTACCAATGCTAATACAGTATATGCGGGTGCCATTGGAAATCCTTATGGACAAGGCAAAAGCCGTGGTGTATTTAAAACGACAGATGGCGGAGAAACTTGGAATCAAATTTTATATACCAATGACACATCAGGTGTAGGTGATATGATTATGGATCCTAAAAATCCCAATAAATTATTTGTTGCAATGTGGCATCATTATCGCAATCCTTATCATTTAGAAAGTGGCGGAAAGGGAAGTGGTATTTATATGACCATTGATGGGGGTAAAAACTTTATCAAGTTAGGCAAGGAGCATGGTTTACCTGATGGTAATTTAGGTAGAGTGGGTATTACTATTAGCCGATCTAATCCAAACAGAGTGTATGCTTTAGTTGAATCTACCAAGAGCGGTTTATATAAGAGTGATGATGGTGGATACAATTGGACTTTAGTGAATGCACAAAAAGCGATTGTAGATAATCGTCCGTTTTATTTCCAAGATGTTATTAGTGATCCTTTGAATGAAAATACTTTATGGTATATCAGTCAAACAGTGATGAAGAGTATTGATGCTGGTAAAAACTTTGAAACTATTATTCCATATAGCGGTATTCATCCTGATCACCATGCATTTTGGATTCACCCTACCGATAATAAATTTATGGTAGATGGAAATGATGGTGGTATTGGTATTACACGTGATGGTGGTAAAACATGGATGTTTGATGAAAAAATTCCAGTAGGACAATTTTATCATGTTAGTGTAGATAATGAAACACCTTATCATATTATGGGTGGTATGCAAGACAATGGTTCTTGGAGAGGACCTGCATATAATTATATGAAAGGAGGAATTAAAAATTTCCATTGGGATAATTTGTGGGGTGGTGATGGTTTTGATGTAATGCCTGATCAAGAAGATGCGAATTGGGTGTATGCTATGAGCCAAGGCGGTTCTGTAGGTAGATACAATACAGCTACAGGGGAATCTTCTTTTATTCAACCACCAGCACCAGATGCAAAAACATTATTGAGATTTAACTGGAATGCGGCTATTGCGCAAGATCCATTTGATAAAAAAACAATTTATTTTGGTTCTCAATTTTTACATAAGAGTACAAATAAAGGCGCTGCATGGAAAGTGATTTCTGGCGACTTAACGACGAATGATAGTGCGATGATTGATCAAACAAATAACGGTGGTTTAAGTATTGATATTACAGGTGCCGAAAATCATTGTACCATTTTAGCGATTGCGCCATCTTCCCTTCAAAAGGATTTAATTTGGGTGGGTACCGATGATGGTAATGTACAATTAACTACCAATGGTGGTGCTACTTGGAGTAATGTAACTCCCAATATTGCAGGTTTCCCTAAAGGTGGTTGGGTACAACAAGTTAGAGCCTCTACTTATAATGTGAATGAAGTATTTGTAGTCGTGAATAATTACAGACAAGGTGATTTTGCTCCTTATATTTTTAGATCATCTGACATGGGTAAAACTTGGACAAATATAGTGAACAGCACTAAGGTAACTGGTTATGCATTAACAGTGATACAAGATCCAGTAGAACCTAATTTGATTTTTGTAGGTGCGGAACAAGGTATGTTTGTGAGTTTAGATAATGGCGAACGTTTCCAACAATGGAAAAACGGATATCCTTCAGTGTCTACTTTTGATTTTGCAATTCAAGAAAGAGAATCAGATTTAGCGATTGCTACATTTGGTAGAGCGATGTGGGTGTTAGATGATATCAGACCTTTAAGAAAATTAGCACATGATAAAGGAGCGCCAGCTAGCTTCTTTGTAACTGCTCCTAATTTCAATATCAATGCTTCTTATAAAAATTCACCTTACGAATGGAGTACATGGGGAATGTATGATGGTGAGAACCGTCCTACTGGTTATCCTATTACCGTTTATTTAGTGGATAGTTTGAAAAAAGTAAAAGTGCAAATTAGAGATGCAAATGATATTGCAATTCGTAATTTAAGTTTTACAGTAGATACTGGATTTAACAGACAATATTGGAGCTACGAACAAAAAGGAACACGTGGTCCAGGTATGCCTAAATTAGGCGCTGCTGGTGGATTTGGTGGTCGCGGTGGTGGCATGGGTCGCAGAGGCGGCGGTGCTGGTGAAGAAGAAAGAGAATATCGTGGCCGTGATGTACTTCCTGGTAAATACAAAGTAGTAGTAACAGCGAACAATAAAAAAGATTCTGCTTGGATTGAAGTCAAAGATGATCCAAGAACTACAAGTCGTATTGATGTTGTTAAAAAACAAGACGAATTGAGTAAGAAATTTCAGCCGAGCGTTGATAAATTAAATACAGCATTAGATCAATTGGATGAAGTAGATGCTTTATTATTAGAATTGACTGCAGAGTGGAAAGATAAAAAAGACAAAGGCCTTGATACATTAAACAAAGCCCATAAAAAAGTAACAGAGTCTGCTAAGAAATTAAGAGAGTATGTGAATGGCAAAAAACAAGATAAGCAAGGATATGGTACTGTAGATGTGATTACACCTATGTCTATCATTCGTAATGCTACGATGTTAATCGCAGGAAAAAATACAGTTCCTGGCGAACAGGAGGAGCAAAAATTAAAAGAAGCAGAAGCGGCTATTCAAGATGTGGTGGCTAAAGCGAATGATTTCTTTACCAAAGAGTGGGCAAGCTTCAGAAAATTAGTGGAAGCGACACCAATTAAAAAGTTTAAAGACTACGAAGTCATAAAATAAAACAATTTCAAAACCCCTTTATCATCTGGTAGAGGGGTTTTGTTTTTTTGATTCAAAAATTATCATATGAAAAAAATTCTAGTAAGTGCATCATTATTGAGTTGTTTATTTATTGCTCAAACAACTTTCGCACAAAAAAAGAAAGCGGTTACGCCAGTAGTTCCTGCGACTTCTACATTAGCGCAGGATCCTATTTTAAAAGAGCAATCTTTTAGATTATTAGGTCCCTTTAGAGGAGGCCGTGCTGCAGCAGGCGTAGGATCTTATACCGATGTAAACACTTTTTACATGGGTGCCACTGGCGGGGGTGTTTGGAAAAGTACAGACGCAGGAAATAATTGGAAAAATATTTCTGATGGATTTTTTGGAGGTACTATTGGTGCGATTGCTATTGCTCCTTCTAATGAATCTATTGTGTATGTAGGCGAAGGAGAAAATTCCATGAGAGGTAATGTGAGTGAGGGTTTAGAAGGGATGTGGAAATCAACTGACGAAGGAAGAACATGGAAAAATATGGGATTGAAAGAAGGACGACATATTGTTCGTTTAATTGTACACCCTAAAAATCCAGATATTATTTGGGCTGCAGTAATGGGTCATTTATTTGGACCTAATGAAAACAGAGGGGTCTATAAAAGTATCGATGGCGGTGCTACTTGGAAAAAAGTATTGTATGTGAATGCGCAAACTGGAGCTAGTGATTTAGTAATTGATCCTAGCAATGCAGATGTATTATATGCAGGTACTTGGCAATTAATTCGTACTCCTTATAGTTTAGAAAGTGGTGGAGAAGGATCTGGTTTATATAAAAGTACGGATGGAGGAGAAACTTGGACTTCTATAAAAACGAATAAAGGGTTTCCAAAAGGAGTATGGGGTATCACTGGAATTGCTGTTGCAAAATCGAATCCAGATAAATTGTATGCTATCATTGAAAATGCGAATGGGGGTTTATACGTTTCTGAAAATGCAGGCAAAACTTGGGAATTAACATGTAGCGATAATAATATTCGTCAACGTGCTTGGTATTATACTAAAGTGTTTGTAGATCCTATGGATGAAAACAAAGTGTATTGCCCTAACGTTAATTTCATGGTGTCTAGTGATGGAGGTAAAACTTTCCAATCAGGACGTACCCCACATGGCGATCATCATGATTTATGGATTGACCCCAAAAATCCCAAAAGAATGATTGTAGCAGATGATGGCGGCGCACAAGTAAGTTTAGATGGTGCTAAAAATTGGAGCACTGTGATGAATCAACCTACCGTACAAGTATATCGTTTGAGTACCGATAATCATTTTCCTTACCGAGTTTTAGGAGCACAACAAGATAATTCTGCATTCAGAATTTTATCTAGCACTTATGGAAGTTATATTGGCGAGAGCGATTTTGATGTTACTGCGGGTGGAGAAAGTGGTTATATTGTTGCTGATCCATTAAATAGTGATGTGGTATATGGTGGCTCTTATGGTGGTTTGATCACTAGATATGATCATAAGACAGGTGAAAATAGAATTGTCAATGTTTGGCCTGACAATCCCATGGGTGCAGGAGCAGATGTTCAAAAATATCGCTTCCAATGGAACGCACCTATCTTCTTTAGCCCACATAATCCTAAAAAAATATACACATCGGGAAATCATTTATTTTCTAGTGAGAATGAAGGAGCCAGTTGGAAAGAAATTTCTCCAGACTTAACTACAAACGATAAGAGTCGTCAAAAAAGTTCAGGAGGTCCTATTACGCAGGATAATACCAGCGTTGAATATTACTGTACCATATTCACTGCAGCAGAATCACCTCTTGAAAAAGATTTATTATGGTCTGGAAGTGATGATGGTTTAATTTATGTGAGTAAAGATGGGGGGGATCATTGGAAAAATGTCACTCCTAAAGACGTTCCACAATGGATGATGTGGAATAGAGTAGAAGTAGATCCTTTACGTAAGGGAACCGCTTACTTTGCTGGAACTAGATATAAGCTAGATGATTTTGCACCCTATTTATATGTAACGCATGATTACGGTGAAACTTGGGAAAAAATCACCAATGGCATTGCTCCATTACATTTCACAAGATGTATTGTAGCAAGCCCACGTAAGTCTGGAGTCTTATTTGCAGGAACTGAATATGGTTTGTATGTTTCAGTGAATGATGGAAAAAATTGGGAACCCTTCCAATTAAATTTACCTGTGACTCCAGTGACAGATTTATTAGTGAGAGATAATAATTTAATTGTGGGTACACAAGGTCGTAGTATTTACATTTTAGATGATTTAAGATTCATTGAAAATCATGATGCAGCAACTGCGAATGCAAACAAGGTTTTCCCTATTGCAAAAACTTTCCGTGTTCCTCCTGCTATGGGCGGACGCCGCAATAGAGGAGCCAGTGCAGGTGTTCCTAATAATGTAGGAACGAATCCTCCAAAAGGGGTGGTGATTAATTATTGGTTGAAAAATGCAACAGATAGCACACAAGTAAATGTTACTATTTTAGATGCCTCCAAAAAATTAGTGCGTAAGTTTAGTTCTAAAGAAAAAGGGGGACCCATTGCCGAAAATGGAATGCAACAATTTGTTTGGAATTTATATCATAAGGAAATTGAAAAACCGGAAGAAGGGTTAATCTTATGGAATGGTTCTACAAGTCCTGTATTGGCAGCACCTGGTCAATATTTTGCCAAAGTTTCTATTGATAAAGATTCGGTTGAATTACCCTTTGAAGTGGTGGCAGATCCTAACTATAAAGTATCGGATGCTGACTTAAAAGCACAAGAACAATTTTTATTAGAAGTATCTTCTAGCTTTAGTAACATTATGAAAACGTTGAAAGGGATCAAGGAAATTAGAAGTCAAGTACAAGTATTACAAAAGAAGACGAAGGATAGTGCTTTCTTAAAACAAAGTAATAGTTTATTAGACAATTTAAAATTGGTAGAAGAAGCTTTACATCAAACCAAAGCGAAGAGTGGTCAAGATGTTTTAAATTTCCCTATTCGTTTGGATGATAAGATTGCTGGTGTATTTGAATCTGCAGCAGCGGGGTATACAGCTCCTACAAAGCAAGTCAAAGAAACTTATGCTGAATTAAAAGCTTTAGCTGATATTCAATTAAAGCAATATGAAACCTTGAAAAAGGAGGGCGTAAAAGCATTAAATGAAGCGGTACATAAGTTAGGCATTCCTGTCATTGGAAATTAATCTGACATTGAAGTAACTCATTGAAATAACTCAATAAAGTAGCTCATTATAAAAAATGCCCCCGAAATTCGGGGGCATTTTTTATAAAAATACCCTTACTCAAAATCCGGGTACATTAAATATTTTTTTCGGGTATTCTTAAATTTTGTGAGTGCGGGTTCCCAGCTTTTGCGAATATCAGCTTCGGATATCCCTAATTTCAATTGTTCCATTAGGCTTGCATTTCCTGCTAACTTATTAAAAAAGTAAGCAGTGGGTTCTCCCGATTTTGGACGAATAAAAAAGGAATCCTTTTGTGGAAAGCTTTGATACATTTCAATGATCAACGCTATATCTATCTTATTGTTAGGCGGATTTTTTTGTGTTAGGTCCCAACCAAAACATTTTTGTCCATATAATTTTGAACTCATGGCACCTACTCTAGGAGCCGGAACAAAACTAAATGCTTGATTGCTAATAGAAGGATGACCAATATAAGCAAAAGCATTTTCGGTCCCGCGTCCTTCACTCATCACAGTGCCTTCTACTAAACAAGTAGTCGGATACCAATAAATGGAATTCATACTTGATAAATTAGGAGAAGGAGCAACATCAATTGAGTACTTGCTTTTATGCGTATAATTTTTATTGGGTATAATGGTTAAGGACAATTGATTATTCCCATCCATTACTTTTAACCAATTTTCACCTTTTAATAATTGTGCATATTCGCCCATTGTTAATCCGTATACAGTTGGAATGGCGTTTTTACCTACACCACTTGAGTAGGGTGCTTCTAATACAGGACCATCTACATAAAATCCATTTGGGTTAGGACGGTCCAAAATAACAAGTGGTTTATGATTGGCCATAGCAGCTTCCATATAGTATTGTAGGGAATTGATATAAGTATAAAAACGAGTTCCTACATCTTGAATATCAAACAATAAAATGTCTACATCCATTAAGTCATTAGCGTCGGGCGCGTTTTTTTTACCATACAATGAAACAATTTTGATACCCGTTTTAGCATCTATCTCATCAGATACTTTTTCTCCGGCATCCGCAGTACCACGTAATCCATGTTCGGGGGTGAATATCTTTTGAATGTGAATCCCTGCACTTATTAAAGTATCAATAAGGTGCTTTTTATGAACGGTTGCAGTTTGATTGGTAAACAATCCCACTGATTTTCCTTTTAATAAGGGGAAATATTTTTCAGTTTGGTAAGCGCCGGGTAAAATAGCTACCTTTTTTTGAGCTATTACTTGTGTCAAAATCACCAGGCACATAACGGTGATAAAGAAGGCTTTTATTTTTTTCATATGAATTTGTGTCGTTGTCTTACACACAATTTAATATAAAATTGAAAGCGTTTGAAATATTTTTGATTAACTCAAATATTTGCCAACAATGGGCACTCTTCGTCCAACCCCAAAGGCTTTGGGAGAAATTCGTATGATGGGACAAAATTGGTTGCGTTTATACTCATTCGCATTCACCATCTTTAAGGTTTTATCAACTAGTGCTGCTTCAAATCCTAATGCTTTTATCACACTTGGATCGGATCTTCTTTCAATGTATTGATATAATATTTGATCCAAGGTTTCATAAGCAGGTAAACTGTCGCTGTCCTTTTGATCGGGTCTTAATTCGGCACTTGGTGATTTATTAAATAATATGCTGAGGAATGATTTCTTCATTTCTATTAATGTACTTGGCTAATTCGTACACTTGTAATTTGTAACAATCGCCTAATACCCCCAATCCCCCTGCCATATCACCATATAATGTTCCGTATCCAGTAGCCAATTCGCTTTTGTTAGAAGTATTTAATAATACATATCCAAATTTATTGGCAATGGCCATTAAGATATTTCCTCTAGAACGACTTTGTATGTTTTCTTCTGCTAAAGAAAAGGGTAAGTCTTTGAATAAAGGCTGTAGCGTGTTTAAAAAACTTTCATACACTTCTTTAATAGGAATAGTAGTATGTGGATTATTTAAATTTTTACTTAATTCAACTGCGTCATCCACAGAATGTTCGGTAGAATAAGGAGAAGGCATTAAAACAGCATGTACATTTTCTTTCCCTAATGCTTCGCAAGCAATCACTAAAGTCACTGCAGAATCAATTCCACCAGAAGAACCTAATATCGCTTTTGTAAAGCCCATTTTATTGAAATAGTCTTTCACACCTAGCACTAATGCTAGATATACTTGGTCAATATTTAAAGTAGGTATTAAATGATCCGGGTTCAATTCTTTATTAGGAACTCTTGCAGCAGGTTCTAGTATGGGTGCATTAATAGTACCATCTTCATTGCATTCGAAAGTAGCCATAGCCGATTCAAACATAGGCAAGGCGCCACATAAGTTAGCATCTTTATCAAATACTAATGAACTTCCATCAAATACAATTTCAGTTTGACTTCCAATAGCGTTACAATAAAATAATGGAATCTTATATTTTAATACATTGGATTTAATAGTGGCTTTTCTGTCCTCATCATGTGTATAATCAAATGGGGAAGCACTTAGATTCAATAAAATATCTGGATGTTGATCCATCATTTTATCCATGGGACAAATACGATACAAAGGATTGTCACCTAGGTTCCAAATATCTTCGCAAATAGTAATGGCTAATTTTTTCCCCTTGAAAGGAACTACTTTCCATTCGTCTGCAGGTTCAAAATATCGGTTCTCATCAAATACATCATAAGTAGGCAATAAAGTTTTATGAACTTCTGCAACTATCTTTTTTTCATATAAAAAGAAAGCTGCGTTGTATAAATTTTTGCCTTTATGGTTAGGATTGCGAGCAGGACTTCCAATTAATACACCAATAGTGTCAGCTGCTTCTTTGATACGGTCAATGGATAAATAACACTGATTGATAAAATCTTCAAACTCCACAAAGTCACGAGCAGGATAACCGCATACGCTCATTTCACTGAATAATATTAAATCAGCCCCTTGCTTTTTGGCTTCTTCAATGGCACACAAAATCTTTTGTGCGTTCTGTTCGAAATTCCCAATATGATAGTTTTGTTGTGCAATGCAAATCTTCATGGGACAAAGGTCGGTTTTTAACAGAAATAACCTTGCTTTTTTTAGTATTTTCGGTCATGCGTTTGACTTCTTATTGCTTTTTAATCCTCTTATTCAATTTAACAGCCTGTAAAAACAGCTATCAAAGACCTGTTCTTACTGCTCCTGCTTTTTCTTTGAAGGTAGAAAGAATGGATACTGCTTTATTTGAACTAGATAGTTTGGGCTTACTACAAAACAGGGAAGCGATCCAAAAAAAGCATTCATTTATAAAAGAGGTCTTTCTTTCCAATATACTTTTGTTGGATTCTAATAAAGGGGATAGGGAAGTATCAAATGAGCTGTATTCATTTGTAAAAGCGTATCAACCTATTTATCAGGAAACAAAAAAAATGAATTTGGTGGCTATTGCAACACCTCAATTACAACAATTGTTTACCTATTTTCATTATTATTTTCCTTCCTATCATTTACCTTCTACTTTAATTTATTTCATAGGACCCTTGGAGGGTTTTGCAAATACGATAGGGAAAGATGAAATGGCAATAGGATTACAAATGTATTTGGGAGCCTCTTCGCCATGGTATCAGTCTTCTAAAGTTCAAGGGCTGTATCCTAATTATATGAGTCAGCGGTTTACACCAGACTTTATTCCTATTATGGCAGCACAAAATTTATGGATGGACATGCAAGCTGCGTCCTCTATGATAAAAAACACTCCATCCTCTTTTTCTTCTTCCATTAATTTCATGCAACAGATGGTCCAAGAAGGAAAAAAAATAGTGACCCTTCAAAAATTATTGCCTCATAGCAAAATTGAAAATATATTAGGATACACACACGCGCAATGGCAACAAATACAAGAGTCTGAATCGGATATTTGGAAGTATATTTTAAAAATGAATTTATTATATTCCAAAGATCCGAAGCTCTTAAAAAATATGATGGAAGAGGGGCCATTTAATATTTACTTTGGAAATGATCAACCAGCGAATGTAGGATCCTATTTAGGATATCAAATAGTGCAATCATGGCTGAAGCAACAAAGTCCTATCAAACAAGATGACTTAAATTCTTTGCTAAAAATGTCGGAGCGTCAACTATGGGAAGAGAGCAAGTATCAGCAGTAATAATAATCAGTAAGAATCAGATTCTAATATGAAATTAGAAAAATTGACTTAGAAACAAAGAATGATTCTATAAGAAACAATCTTTAGTAAAAAGTATTTTTAGTTCAGTTTTACCGGAGCTGCCATTTTGAAAGCAGGAATATTTACATGTATACATTCCTTATTTTCAATATTTTCCATCGTATAATAACCTTGCATTTTACCTAATTCACTTTTTAAATGACAACCACTCACGTATTGATAATGTTTGCCAGGCATAATTAATGGTTGCACTCCAACCACACCTTCGCCTTCCACCACTCTGTGTTCGGTATTGCTATCAAAAACTTCCCAATAGCGCTTTAATAATTTTACAGGAAAGGAATTGTGATTTTCAATGGTAATACGATACGCAAACATGTACTCGTTTTGGAGCGGATTACTATAATCTTTTTGGTAAAAAGTTTCGATACTTACTTCGATGCCTTCTGAAATTTTAGAAACCATAATACATAGTGTCTAAGCGGTACAAGTGCAGAGAATACTGCGCGGTAAAAATAGGAAAAAAAGAAGCGGAAAATTATAAAAAATGTCCCTATTTTTTTAAAACCCAACGGAACTCTCGTAACTTTGCGGCAACTAAGGAGTTAGGTCAATTTTTCGACCATTTCACATACCCAAAATATTCTAAAATGAAGATCGCTGTAGCAAAAGGAGACGGAATAGGTCCTGAAATCATGGACGCTGTAATGGGTGTTTTTAATGCTGCTAAAGTGCCCATGGAGTATGTTTTTGTGGATATGGGTAAATGGGTCTTCGATAAAGGTTTTAGTAATGGGATGACTCCCGAAGCCAAGCAGACTATTGAAGATCTAGGCATTCTTTTTAAAGGACCCATGGAAACGCCCAAAGGAAAAGGAGTGAAAAGTGTGAATGTGACTGCACGTAAAACATGGAATACTTACGCAAACGATCGAAAATTTCAAACCTTAAGTGGAGTAGATACTGTTTTTAGTAAAGCAGGAATTCCTATTGACTTAACGATTGTAAGAGAAAATATTGAAGACACTTATGGAGGTATAGAACATATGTTGACACAGGATGTTGCATTAGGTCGTCGTTTTATTACGCGACCAGGAAGTGAGCAAGTGATTCGCTATGCATTTGAGATGGCTAAGAAAAAAGGGGCACGTCGCATTACATGTGGACACAAGGCCAATATCATGAAATTAACAGATGGTCTTTTTTTAGAAGTGTTTAAAGAAGTTGCGAAAGAATATCCTGAATTAAAATCAGATGATGTAATTGTGGATGATTTATGTATGAAATTAGTAAGTCGCCCAGATTTATTTGATGTGATTGTTTTAACCAATTTACAAGGGGATATTGTAAGTGATTTATGTGCTGGATTAGTGGGTGGGCTTGGTTTTGCACCTTCTGCAAATATTGGTGATCATATTTCCATTTTTGAAGCAGTACATGGCACTGCGCCAGATATTGCAGGAAAAAATATTGCAAATCCTACATCCCTTTTATTAAGTGGTTTAAGTATGTTGCGACATTTGGGTTTAATGGAACAAGCAGTCATGATTGAAAATGCATTATTATATACTTTAGAATCTGGAGTGCATACTGGTGACTTTGGAGATAAAAATATTCCATCCGTCAACACGACTCAATTTGCACAGTCAATCATTGATCATTTTGGAAAACAACCAGCGCATCATCCAAAACCATTTCTACCTAATTTTTATGTCACACCTACTAATTTTAAATTAGAACATAATCCCATGTTACAAAGTGATTTGAGAGAAGTGCATAAAATTGTAGGGGTTGATTTTTTTATTGAAAGTGCCGAACAACCACAAAAAATTGCAGACAAATGTGTCTTACATGCTACTGAAAAGTTGAAATTAGTCACCATCACTAATCGTGGCACACAAGTGTGGCCTTCAGGGTCGGTTTTCACAAATTTGGTGAATCAATATTATTGTCGATTTGAGACAGTCAATGAAACCGCTTTGACCCAGGATCAGGTCATCGATTTATACCGTTCTTTAGCCAAGGATTTTCAAATTTGTTCCTTAGAATTGTTGAATATGTGGGCGGATAAAAAAGCATATAGTTTAGCGCAAGGTCAATAGTACCTTTGCTTTGATACAAATAGCCCTTATTTGGCCCAATTTGACCAAAAATTGCATTTTTGGGTGGGAAAAAATACATTTTTAATGTAATTTCACGGCTCAATTACAAAACAGCCTTTTACTTATGGCAGAAGTTATCTTAATGCCCCGTTTGAGCGATACAATGACCGAAGGTGTTATCGCTGCTTGGCATAAAAAAGTGGGGGACACCGTAAAAAAAGGTGATTTATTAGCCGAGATAGAAACGGATAAAGCGACTATGGAATTAGAGAGCTATCAAGATGGCATTTTATTGCATATTGGTACGCCTCGTGGTGGAAAATTACAAGTGAATGATTTATTAGCCATTTTTGGAAAACAAGGTGAAGATGTTAGTGCCTTAATTACTCAACATACCAATGCATCTGCTAGTGTTACAGCTGCTACCAACAATGAACCTGCGGCAGCTACTACAACAACAGCTTCTGCACCAACTCCTGCTACTCCAACTGCAGCAAATTCTGATGTATTAAATAGCGACGAAATAGTTTTAATGCCTCGTTTAAGTGATACCATGACCGAAGGGGTGATTGCTGGATGGCAAAAAAAGGTAGGAGATGCCGTTAAAAAAGGAGAAGTATTAGCAGATATAGAAACCGATAAAGCGACAATGGAATTAGAATCCTATAAAGATGGGATTTTATTATACCAAGGAGCACAAGCGGGTGAAAAAATATTAGTAAATCAATTATTGTGTATCATTGGCCAACCTGGTATTGATATTGACGCGATGGTGAATGCCGTGAAAGCAAGTACTGATGCGCCTGCAGCAGTTGCGGCGCCTTCAACAGCAACGCCATCTACTTCATCAGTAGCTCCAGTGACAGCAGCTACTCCTATATCATCAGAAACAGTAGTGAATGAAGGTCGCATTTTTGCTTCTCCATTAGCTAAAAAAGTTGCAAAAGATAAAGGGATAGATTTAAAATTTGTAAAAGGAACCGGTGAGCATGGAAGAATTACTCGCGGAGATTTAGATCATTACACTCCTTCCCATAATGTGTCTGCTAAAGCAGCGCCTTTGGGTCAAGTGAGTTTTGTAGATACGCCCGTTTCTCAAATGAGAAAAGTGATTGCACGTAGATTAAGTGAAAGCTTGTTTACTGCACCGCATTTTTATTTGACCATGAAAATAAACATGGACGCAACGATAGCAGCAAGAGTATTATTAAATGAGACTTCTTCAGTTAAAATAAGTTTCAATGATTTTATTGTTAAAGCAGTGGCGCTTTCTTTAAAACAACATCCTACCGTGAATAGTAGTTGGTTAGGAGATGTGATCCGTACCAATCATCATGTAAATATTGGTATTGCAGTAGCAGTGGAGGAAGGATTATTAGTTCCTGTATTGCGTTTTGCAGATGGCTTATCATTGCCGCAAATCAGCACTTCAGTAAAAGAGTTTGCTAAAAAAGCGAAAGATAAAAAATTACAACCTGCCGATTGGGAAGGAAGTACTTTCACTATTTCTAATTTAGGTATGTTTGGAATAGATCAATTTACAGCGATCATCAATACTCCAGATGCTTGTATATTAGCGGTGGGTGGTATTGCGCAAGAGCCTGTTGTTAAAAATGGTCAAGTAGTACCAGGCAATGTGATGAATGTAACCCTAAGTTGTGATCATCGTGTGGTTGATGGAGCTTCAGGTGCCGCTTTCTTACAAACTTTGAAAGCTTATCTAGAAGAACCATTACGCATGTTTATCTAAAACAAGTAGATTGAAAAAATTATTACAAGTTTTAGTAGATTTCGAAAATCAAACACCTCATTATTTAGCTCAAAATAGTAATGTGTCCGAAGGCAACGTTGGATGGCATATCATACATAGTTGTTTGGTGATTACTTCAGTTACTAAGTCAATTTTGAACTCTTACCCTTCTCATTTTAAAAAGAAATTTAGCTGGAAAGCTTTTGTAGTATTGCTTTTGGCGAAATTTCCTAGAGGAAAAGCAAAAGCACCTTCCTTTACTCAACCTGCAGGTGAAATTACTTCGAATATAGTATTAGAACATATCAAAGAAGCACGCAAAAGCGCGAACTTGCTATTGACTGCAAATAAAAAACAATACTTTACACATCCCATTTTTGGAGATCTTCAATTGCCTAGTGCTATTCGTTTTTTATATGTACACAGCTATCATCATGAAAAAATTATAAGAGATATTGTAGGATAAGATTAGTAAGATCATTGCAAA
>Ga0214923_10002787_pt1 | contig 22688 bp, 21 predicted proteins | sample LL1510_MetaG_FD_177993 | JGI IMG/M metagenome (GOLD analysis project Ga0214923, IMG submission 177993) | Freshwater microbial communities from Lake Lanier, Atlanta, Georgia, United States - LL-1510 | ecosystem: Environmental > Aquatic > Freshwater > Lake | place: USA: Georgia | collected...
AGCGCTCCCGAGTGGTTAGATATTTTTGCGGAGCTACATACCCATCTTGGTAACGATGATTTTCTTTACAACATTCGACTCAAAAGCAATGACACTTCGACAAGCAAGAAGGGTGCTGTACTTATTCTCTTAACTGATGGTAAACGAGGGCCAGAAGTATTAATTACTTTGCGTTCTGAGGAGTTACGGGCGCATAGCGGGCAACCATCTTTTCCTGGAGGAGCCCTTGAAGGTAACGAAAGTGCAAAAGAGGCAGCTTTACGTGAGAGCGAAGAAGAGGTAGGGATTCGCCGCGAAAGCATTGAGCTTCTTTCAGAACTTCCAGATCTTTTTATTCCGCCAAGTAATTTCTTAGTAACTCCCATACTCGGTTATTGGCGAGAGCCGCACCAATTAACTCCCCAAATGAGTGGCGAGGTGGTGCGAATTGAGTTCATACCTTTCGAAGAATTAGCGCACCCTGCAAACCGCATCATGCTCCGCCATCAAAGCGGATATCAAGGGCCAGCATTTAACGTCTCAGATATGCGAATCTGGGGTTTCACTGGGGGGATCCTTGACCGGCTTATCTACCACGCTGGTTTTGAACAGGAGTGGAATCGCGAGAAGACCGTAGAGTTAGAACTATGAATGTGATCGATATCGCGCTCACCGCGCTTCTGGCCTACTCGATATATAGCGGCTATCGAAAGGGTTTAATCACTGGAATTTTTTCTTTTGTAGGTTTGGTGGGTGGCGGCCTCCTTGGACTTAAATTTGGCGCCGATCTTGTTGCGAACTTTTCCAGCACCTCATCGCGAATCCAAAGCACTGCACTCGTAGTGGCAGTGGGGGCTTTTCTTGGTCATTTCATTTTAGGACGGGCTGCAAAATGGTTCCGAAAGAATTTTCTCTGGAAACCCTTGAAGGCAGTGGATTCCGCATTAGGTGTGCTGCTACATCTTGCAAAAACTTTAATTTTGATCTGGATTTTTGGAGAACTGGCACTTATTTTGCCAAGCGAAGGAATTTCAAAAGCTGCAGATCAGAGTGTGATTATTACAGAAATCTCGACCAACGGTCCGAATTTTCTTGGAGATTTCATTATGACAATTGAGAGCAAACTGACTGGTCAGAAGCTTTAATTACTGCTTATCCATTTATCTGCAAACTAGCGGGTTTCATCCCAATTAGTCTTCGCTCTTGCCAGCCTTTAAGCCCTCAGAGATTAATTTCATAACGTTGGGATCTGCAAGTGTTGTTGAATCGCCAACGGCACGATTTTCGGCAACATCACGGAGTAAACGTCGCATGATCTTACCGCTTCGTGTTTTAGGTAGCTCCGCAACGACGAGAATCTGTTTCGGCTTTGCAATCGGCCCAATTTCTTTTGCGACATGGTTGCGAAGTTCCTGAATTAACTCTTCGCCACCAACATTTGGCACGCCACCACGTAAAATTACAAATGCAGCGATCGCTTGGCCAGTCATCGCATCATTAGCGCCAACCACTGCAGCTTCAGCAACAGCATGGTGCGAAACAAGCGCGGACTCCACCTCAGTAGTAGAGATTCGGTGGCCAGAAACGTTCATCACATCATCAACCCGACCGAGTAACCAGATTGCACCATCATCATCGAGTTTTGCGCCATCGCCTGCAAAGTACAGTCCTTCATAACGCGACCAATAAGTTTCCTTATATCGTTCTGGCTCACCCCAAATGCCGCGGAGCATTGATGGCCACGGTTTATCGAGAACAAGATAGCCACCGCCACCATTGCCAACAATTTTTGCCTCATCATCAACAACTTTTGCGCTGATACCTGGGAGCGCTTCCATTGCTGAGCCAGGTTTTGTGGCTGTGACTCCAGGAAGAGGTGAAATCATGATGGCGCCAGTTTCAGTCTGCCACCAGGTGTCCACGATTGGGCAGCGATTTCCACCAATTACCTCGCGGTACCACATCCATGCCTCAGGGTTAATCGGTTCGCCAACTGATCCAAGCAAGCGGAGCGTTGAAAGATTGGATGCTTTCGGAAACTCATCGCCCCACTTCATCCAGGTACGAATCAACGTTGGGGCGGTGTACAAAATAGTCACACCATACTTTTCAATGATTTCGAACATTCGACCCTTGTTTGGAGTATCTGGCGTTCCTTCATACATAACTTGAGTAGCGCCATTAATCATTGGCCCATAAACAATGTACGAATGACCCGTGACCCAACCGACATCAGCGGTGCACCAATAAATATCTTTTTCGGGCTTGAGATCAAAAACATTGCGATGTGTAAAAGCAGCTTGAGTTAGGTACCCACCGGTGGTGTGATAAATACCTTTTGGCTTTGCAGTTGTTCCTGATGTGTAGAGAATAAATAAACCATTTTCGCTATCAAAGGCTTCTGCTTTATGTTCTGCATTCTGGCGATCAACTATTTCGTGCCACCACACATCTCGCGCGCTATCCCACGCAACATCTTGTCCAGTGCGCTTTACGACAAGGACTTTTTTAACATTATGTTGACCTTTGAGCGCATCATCCACTGCAGGCTTAAGCGCATTTGCTGAACCTTTGCGATAGCCACCATCTGCAGTAATAACCACCTTTGCATCTGCATCTTGAATTCTCGAAAGGAGTGCTTCAGCAGAGAATCCACCAAAGACAACGGAGTGCATGGCACCAAGTCGAGCGCAGGCCAACATCGCAATTGCCGCTTCTGGAATCATCGGCATATATATAGCTACGCGATCACCGCTGGTAATACCTAACTCCATAAGTGCGTTTGCTGTCTTCTTTACCTCAGAGAGCATTTGAGAGTAGGTAATACTTCGAGTATCTCCAGGCTCTCCTTCGAAAAGAAGTGCGATGCGTTCACCGCGACCTTCCTCCACGTGGCGATCTAGACAGTTCACTGATGCATTGAGCTTTCCGCCAATAAACCACTTAGCAAATGGCACGTCCCACTCGAGGACCTTCTCCCATGGTTTATCCCATTGCAAGAAATGAGCCTGCTCTTCCCAGAACTTCAATCGATCTGCATCAGCGTGTGCATACATATCTTGCTTCGCATTTGCAGCGGCTGCGAACTCAGCCGACGGTGGAAAAGTTCTATTTTCAGAGAGCAGATTCTCAAGTGACATCAGGTCCTCCAGCGGATTTCTTTTTCCGATTTACCAAATAGATTATGGCACTCAATGCGCCTAAGCCAAGAGCAGTTGCAATTGCAGGCTTCGGGGGGATTGCAGCAAAACGCTGTTTTAGTGGAACTGGGCGAGTGAAATGGAATATCGGCCAGTTATTTGCCTCTGCATGTGCACGTAGACCGCGATCTGGATTTACTGCACACGGAAACCCAACAATTGAAAGTAGTGGAATATCAGTACTTGAGTCGGAATAGGCGAACGATTTCTGGAGGTCGTATCCATTTTTTTCAGCGATTGCGCGAACCGCCTCAGCCTTTTTCTCCGCATAGGCATAGTAAGAAACTTTGCCGGTATATAAACCATCAACAATTTCCATATCGGTCGCAATTACATCTGTGGCGCCAAGAAACTTTCCAATTGGTTCGACAATTTCCCGACCTGAAGTGGAAACAATTATTACATCACGTCCATCACGGAGATGTTTTTCAATTAACTCTGCTGCTTCGTCATAAATCATTGGATCAATAGAAGAATGTAGCGATTCATTTATAACGTTCTTTGTTTGCTCAACGTTCCATCCGGTAACCATTGAAGTAAGGGTCTGGCGCATTTTCTCCATCTGCGCATGATTTGCACCTGAGTTTGAGAAGAAGAATTGATTGACAAAATTACGCAACATTTTTTTGCGCGAAATTAATCCTGCCTCATTGAATGGTTTTGTAAAAGCTAGAAGTGAGGAGCGGGAAATAATAGTTTTATCCAGATCGAAGAATGCCGCGCTCTTGCTCACCTAATGAAGCGTAACGATTACCGACAGGTATGCCTACTTAAAGATTTCCTCGCCCCGAATCCTCAATGCTGCGCTCTGAAAAATAAACTGCCCATAATCCCCCCGTGCCCCACCTTCGATCCCCACGAGTGTGGGGCACATTCTCCGCCGCAGGCGGAGTAGGTAGCACGACTCTTACGCTTCACCTAGCTCGAATAGCGGGATCCTTGGGTTATCGAACTTTAGTTATAGAGACTGATCTGCGGGCGCCGATACGTGAGATTCTTGGGAGCTCATCGCCTTATTGGGAAGAATATCGATTAGGTGCAGCTCCAATTAAATCTGAAGCGCTACCTCAATCTCTTCCATATGGCTTCTCACTCTTAACCAGAAGAAGCAGCGGCGAGATCTCAGAAGAGCTCTTTACAGAAATTTGCACCGCAGCAGGAAACTTTTACGATCTCGTACTTCTAGATAATCCGAATTTTAAAAATCCTAAAATGAAAAGCTTACTCATAGTCGAAAACAATTTAACTTCACTGATTGGTTTGAATGCTCTTGCATTAGTAATAAAACCAAGAATTGTTGTGATCAATAAATATTCTTCTAAATCAAAGAAAAAATCAGGTATAACCGGATTTGTCAGTGATTCAAAAATCTTTAGCGCCCCTAAATCTCAGGATTTTGGTCTTGCTTTGAAATTTGGAGTGCTTCGAAAGCTATCACTCCACAATGAACAAAAGGTCGCTAAAATCGTTCGAGAAATTGTTAATTTATGAAAGAAGAAATTCTTGATGAGATTCGAAATCAAGTGGTAACAGAATTAATCAAGAAGCGACCGTGGATCTCGGAAATAGATTTTCAATCAGAATCGCAATCTTTTCGAGATCTATCTTCCGGATTAGGGCCTTTCACCGAATTACTTGAGCGCGCAAATTGCACCGATTTATTTATCAACGCAAATGATGGGGTGTGGATTAAAGAAGGTGCAGGGCTCAAAAAGCTTGATTATTTGATTAATGAAGAGTTGCTCATTAATTTTATCCGCTTGCAAGCTTTGCGCGTTGGAAAACATTTTGATCAAGCGCATCCAGCGATAGATCTGGAGCTGTCTGAAGGTATCCGACTACATGCCTTGTTTCCGCCACTGGTGGAGCATGGCGTACATGTTTCGATACGAGTCAACCAAAAGCAAGCTCATCCTAATTGTAATGATTTTTATGGAGAAGTTTTAACGTTAATAATTGAAAGTAAAAGAAATTTCTTAATTTCTGGTGGTACCGGAAGTGGTAAGACCACTTTTCTCTCGCATCTGATTGAAAAAATACCCGAAGAACAAAGAATATTGGTAATCGAAGATACTCGGGAAATTCTGGCGAAGCATAGCCATATGTTACGGTTGCAATCTCGAGGAAGTAATAGCGAGGGACTTGGCGCCTATTCAGCTCGTGAACTCATTAGACAAGCGCTTCGAATGCGGCCGGATCGTATCTATCTAGGCGAAGTTCGTGGTTCCGATGTCTTAGATTTACTTTTAGCGTTAAATACTGGCCATGAGGGTAGTGGGGGAACAATTCATGCTAATTCCCCTCGCGATGTGCCAAACCGTGTCGCTGCACTAGCGATGACAATCGGTATACCTCGAGAGGGCGCTTTAGCGTTATTTGCCAGTTCGATTAATCTCATAATTCATCTAGATGGAAAGCGTGACGGAAATCGAATTTCTTCAATTTCCCGAGTAGTTGCTCGAGAAAAATCTGTTTTTGTTGAAGAAATTTTATCTGTAGATGAGGATTTTTCTCTCGAAAATCTTTTAGCTCTCAAGAAGGCCTTGATTTTATGATCTTGACTTGGTTGCTTCCGGAGAATTTATCTCGACCTATAAATAAGAATGTATTTCACAGAAGATTGCAGTTTTTGGAATCAGTAATTGATGATTTAGAAAATGGCCAATCTGTTTATGAGAGTTTTGAGAAAAATTGGTACCCAGGATTATCACAAACAGCTATTGAGAAGTTTTTTTACCTATCTTTCTCACAAGGTTTAGTTATATTACCCGCGCTACGCGAATTCTTAAAGGAATGTCAATTCCAGATTGATCGTGAACGTGCAATAGATATCGAGATTGCTCCTATCCGTGCCACGTTAAAACTTCTTACTTACTTTCCCGGGATAATTTTGATCGGTGCAGCGTTTTCGAATGTTATGCCTTTAAACAAAACCTTGATAAATCCTATCCCGATAGCAATGATACTTGGGTCTATTGCACTTCAAATTATTGGACGACGATGGTCTGAGAGCATCATTTCTCATGTTAAAGATTAGTGCGGGGCTCTCTAAGGATCGGCTCCTCTCCGCAGTCGGGGCTATCACTCCCATGCTCTTTTTCGGTTGGTGGTGGCTGATATTGAGCCCTATGGGCTATTGGTTGTTTCGAAGAATTCTTAGGCTCCTACCAACTAAATTGAGCATTACTGAAGCGAAGGCGCGCGAAGCGGAAGGTTTACTTTTTTTATCCGCGCTGAGCGGCTCTCTCAAAGCAGGCTTACCGCTCTTAGCTGCTCTCTCGAGCGTTTCGGGGTTACTTTGCACTTCTTTAAAAAGTGATGTCGAGCGGGTCTATTCTCTCTTGCTCTTGGGCGCTGATCCTAAACAGGCGTGGGCAACGCTTAGAAGCGATATTCATCTTGGTTTATGTGCGCGCTCAATAGCACAAGCGCAAGTGGATGGGCGCTCAGTAGCGTTGGTGATTGGACGAGTTGTTCAAGAGTCGTATGAAAAATCCATGGCGCTCTCTAAGGAGCGGGTTAAGTCACTCTCTGTGAAGTTGGCGCTCCCTGTGGGCGCTTGTTTTCTACCCAGTTTTCTCATCGGTGGTATCGGACCTGTTATTTACTCTTTTTTTAGCTCTCTGAAAATTTTTTAACAGTTTGAAATTTTCCCCATTTTTTATAACAGAAATTCTTAGGAAATTCAGGTACGCCAGTATTTAGTCGCTTATTACATAGTAAGCAATAATATAAAAGGAGCGTTAAATGTTGAAAAGAATGACTCTGGTTGCAAAAAAAATATATTCAGCTCAGAAATCTGGAGAATTAGGAATTGCAACCGCAGAATACGCAGTGACTACTGTCGCTGCATGTGGTTTTGCGGGCGTTTTATACAAACTTCTCTCTTCAGAGAGCATTGCCCAGTTAATTGGTGATCTCCTGCGCCGAGCGCTTTCGACCTTCCTTCTCTAAAGTCCAAATCCATCACATTTTTCTTTAACGTTGAGTTATATGAAAAATAATCAAGGCGGAACAGCCACGGCTGAATTAGTTGTTGCGCTTCCAATCGTCATCACCGTTTTACTACTGGGAGTTAATTTCTTTGGCTCTGTGATTCAAAAAGAACGACTTCGATATATTGCTGAGGGCGTTGTGCAGGCAGTGATGCGGGAAGAGCGTGAAGAAGATATTGCTCGAGAGATGGATCGCTCACTCCCGGGCGCTTCGTACCTGGTTACTCGAAATGAATCTGACGGAACGTTTCGAGTAACGGTGCGCTATAAATCGGCGAGCGCCAGTGTGACTGGATTTCAATGACGCCACTAGCGTGGAAGGCGGCTCGGTTAAACTCAAATGGAGCAGACACGGTAAATGAGCGCGGGGGCGCAACGATTTTTGCTCTTCTCTTCGCCTTTCTATTAATAGGTGTGAGCGCACTCGCTGCCTTTGAAATGGGAGAAATTGGGGCGCGGCGCGCCGAGACCCGAAAAATTGAGGCGCTGGGCCTGGCTGTAATGGAGCGGGCTGGGGGAGGTGGCGCCCTTGCCTGCCAGCTGGCTGAAGGTAGATTCGATATTTCCTGTGTATTTGGCGGGGAAGAGATAGCTCTCTACCCAAAATGGAGCAAAGGCTCTTGGGCGATCCGAGTCGGCTGGCGAGCCCAGGAAAAGGGAATTTGGTAGCCAATGGTGCGTTTATTGCGAAACTGATTCCAATCTCTCCCGCCTCTCGCCTTACACTCGTCCTAGAAACGTTTCTGTCCGCCTACTCCGCTGATGCCCTAGACGTGGCAAAACGCTGGAGTAAATAGGAGTAATTAGGAGTATCTATGACTTCCACTGTCGCCACTGTCCAGGTGGCCGGCTCAAATCTGACCCTCGCCTACGCCGTTCTCGCCATCGCGATTGCAGCTTTAGCGGTTGCCTTCGGGCTTCGCGCTCGAGTCCTTGCAGCCAGCGAGGGAACCGAGAAGATGAAGGAGATTGCAGCTGCGGTTCAGGAGGGCGCCGCTGCATATCTTGCGCGTCAATTTCGCACACTTTCAATTTTCGTAGGAATCGTCTTCTTCCTGCTTCTTGCGCTACCAGGTGATGGCGAAGTTCGAATCGGACGTTCGCTCTTCTTCCTCGTCGGCGCAGCATTCTCTGCATTTGTTGGCTACCAAGGAATGTGGCTTGCAGTGCGCGCAAATGTTCGCGTTGCTGAGGCAGCTCGTGCCGGAAGCTCTGAGCGTTCAGTACAAATTGCATTCCGTACTGGTGGCGTTGTGGGAATGTTGACCGTTGGTCTTGGACTTGCAGGAGCAGCCCTTGTTGTTGTGATCTACAAAGCTGATGCGCCAGCCGTTCTTGAAGGTTTTGGTTTTGGTGCGGCGATGCTGGCGATGTTTATGCGTGTGGGTGGAGGTATCTTCACTAAGGCAGCAGATGTGGGAGCAGATCTCGTAGGAAAAGTTGAACAAGGTATTCCAGAAGATGATCCACGTAACGCTGCAACAATTGCAGATAACGTTGGCGACAACGTTGGTGACTGTGCTGGCATGGCAGCAGATCTCTTCGAGTCTTATGCAGTGACTCTCGTCGCTGCACTAATTCTGGGTCGCGCCGGCTTTGGTGATAGTGGATTAATTTTCCCTCTCATCGTTCCTGCTATCGGTGTGCTAACTGCCGTACTTGGAATCTTCCTTACTCGACTCCGTCCAACTGATAAGAATGCAATGAGCGCGATTAATCGTTCATTCTTCATGTCAGCAATTGTGAGCGCGATTCTTGTTGCTTTCGCAACGTTTATTTATCTACCGAGTAGCTACTCGCAATTTGCAAATGTTTCTGAAGAGATTGCCGGAGCGAGTGGTAGCCCACGAACGCTCGCATTAGGCGCAGTCCTCATCGGAATTATTCTTGCTACTGCAATTCAAGTTCTCACCGGTTTCTTCACCGAAGTTGGTCGCCGTCCAGTAAACGATGTCGCTGCTTCATCGCAAACCGGTGCCGCAACGGTAATTCTTGCTGGCATCTCGGTCGGCTTTGAATCTGCTGTTTATTCAGCGCTTCTCATCGCCGCTGGTGTATTTGGCGCTTATTTATTGGGTAATGGCATCGTCATACTCTCACTCCTTGCTGTTGCGCTCGCCGGTTGTGGTCTATTAACAACTGTTGGTGTAATTGTGGCAATGGATACCTTTGGTCCTATCTCTGATAACGCTCAAGGCATCGCTGAGATGTCAGGAGATGTGCATGGTGAAGGCGCAAAGATTCTTACCTCACTTGATGCAGTGGGAAACACAACAAAGGCAATTACAAAAGGCATTGCAATCGCTACCGCTGTTCTTGCAGCAACAGCGCTCTTTGGTTCCTTTACTGACGCAATTAAGAGTGCAGTTGTCGAGAGTGGAAAGAACGCCGCCAACTTGGCAGTTGAATTCTCTGGAATCCTCAATGTCGCAGATCCACGAAATCTCGTTGGTTTGATTATCGGTGCGGCAGTCGTCTTCCTCTTCTCTGGCCTTGCAGTCAATGCTGTTTCACGCGCGGCTGGCGCAGTGGTGATGGAAGTTCGTAATCAGTTCAAACTTCACCCTGGAATTATGAATGGCACAGAGAAGCCTGAGTATGGTCGCGTCGTTGATATCTGTACTCGTGATTCCCTCCGTGAGCTGGCAACCCCAGGACTTCTTGCCGTTCTAGCGCCAATCTCCGTTGGATTTGGACTTGGTGTAGGTGCGCTCGGTGCATATCTTGCGGGAGCAATTGGAACTGGAACGCTGATGGCGGTATTCCTTGCTAACTCTGGTGGCGCCTGGGATAACGCTAAGAAGATGGTCGAAGATGGTGTTTATGGTGGTAAAGGTTCTCCGGCGCACGCTGCAACCGTTATTGGCGATACCGTCGGTGATCCATTTAAAGATACCGCTGGCCCTGCAATCAACCCTCTCATCAAGGTTATGAACTTGGTAGCTCTTTTAGTAACGCCAGCAATTGTCTCGCTAACGCTCGCTGAAAATAGCACTGCACGAGTTGGCATCTCTTTGCTTGCTCTTGCTGTGATTATTTATTCACTCGTGCGTAGCCGTCGTAAGGCAACTGCGCTCGTCTAAATAACTCTCGTTATTCTGATACAGAGTTACTCGCTAGACCCGGGGAGGTAAACGTGGCTAAGAAAAAAACGCTAGTCATCGTTGAATCCCCGGCTAAGGCAAAAAAGATAGGTAGCTTCTTGGGAAGCGATTACGTTGTCGAAGCGAGCTTGGGCCATATTCGCGATTTACCTCAACGGGCAGCTGATATCCCTGCGGATGTTAAGAAAGAAAAGTGGGCTAAAGAGGGCGTAAATGTTGAAAAAGATTTCGAACCGCTTTATGTCATTAACCCAGATAAGAAAAAGAAAGTCTCTGAGTTAAAGGCGCTTTTAAAAGATGCTGATGAGCTCTATCTAGCAACAGATGAAGATCGTGAAGGCGAAGCTATTGCCTGGCACCTTCTAGAGATATTGAAACCGAAAGTTCCAGTACGTCGAATGGTCTTTCATGAAATCACCAAAGATGCGATTCTTGCGGCAGCACATGACACCCGTGAATTGGATCAACGACTAGTAGATGCACAAGAGACCAGACGAATCCTTGATCGCCTATACGGGTATCGACTCTCACCAGTGTTGTGGAAGAAAGTTATGCCACGAATTTCTGCCGGTCGGGTGCAATCAATTGCAATGCGCCTAGTGGTGGAGCGAGAGCGTGAACGACAAGCTTTCGTGGCTTCAGACTGGTGGGATATCACGGCGCATTGCGCTCTAGGTTTTAATGCACGGCTCTTAACTCTTGATGGTGCAAAACTCGCTGCATCTAACGATTTCGATGCCCAAGGAAAAGTAAAAGATAAATCTTCATCCATTTGGCTAAAAGAGAGTGAGGCGCTTGCGCTCGTTGATTCACTTGAAGGTTGCCAATTAACCGTCAAGTCAACTGAAGATTCGCCTCGAAGTGAAAAACCCAGAGCGCCATTTACGACCTCAACTCTTCAGCAAGATGCAGGTAGCCGTCTTGGCTGGGGTGCACAATTAACGATGCGGGTGGCACAACGTCTTTATGAAAATGGCTACATCACTTATATGCGAACTGATTCGGTAACTCTGGCGCCATCTGCCGTTGAATCGGCACGGACTGCGGTCAAGGCGCTTTATGGCGCTGAATATTTACCAGATTCTCCTCGTCTCTACACTGGCAAAACCAAGAATGCACAAGAAGCGCACGAAGCAATTCGTCCAGCAGGAGAAGTTTTTAAGACTCCAGGTGAATTAGCAAAAGAACTTACTCGCGAAGAGTTTTCGCTATACGACTTAATTTGGAAGCGGACCATCGCATCTCAAATGGCTGATGCCAAAAAGATGCAAATGCGAGTGGATTTAGAGACTAAGACTAAAGATGGAAAGAGCGCTGGTTTTCGCGCCAATGGTTCAGTTGTCACATTCCCTGGATATTTAGCGGCCTATGAGGAAATAGTTGATGATAAGAGCGCAGATCTTGATGATGAAGTAGAGATGCGATTACCGCCGATGAAAAGCGGCGATGTTATGGCAGTAACTCGATTTGTTGGTGAGGGTCACCAAACCAAGCCGCCAGCGCGTTACACCGAACCATCTCTTGTTAAGAAGTTGGAAGAGTTGGGAGTTGGTCGCCCTTCTACATTTGCGAGCACAATTCAAACCATTCAAGATCGCGGGTATGTAGCAAAACGTGGCCGTGCGTTAATTCCAACCTTCTTGGCGTTCTCAGTGACTAGCCTCTTAGAGCAACATTTTCCAAGATTAATTGATTATGACTTCACAGCGAGCATGGAAGAAGATCTCGACAAAATTGCGCTGGGCGAAGAGAATCGAGTTGCTTGGTTAAAGCGCTTCTTCTTCGGACACGATGGAATTCCTGGTCTTGCTGAGATGACCGATGATTTAGGCGCGATTGATGCTCGTGAAGTGAACACGATGAATTTGGGTGATGGAATAGAGATACGCGTTGGTCGCTATGGCGCTTATCTGCAAAAAGGCGAGGGAGATAATCGAGTCATCGCAAATATTCCGGAAGATTTAGCCCCAGATGAACTTACTTTGGCCAAAGCGCATGAACTCTTTGCGCGCCCTTCTGGTGAGCGACAACTTGGAGTACATCCTGAATCAGGTTTACCACTTGTTGCAAAGACTGGTCGTTTTGGTCCATACGTAGTTGAGGTCCTTCCCGAAGATACGCCGAAGGTAAAAGGCAAAGCGCCTAAGCCGCGAACTGCCTCGCTTTTTTCAACGATGTCATTAGATACGGTAACTCTCGAAGCAGCTTTGAAGTTATTCTCACTACCTCGCGAAGTTGGTATTGATCCAAATACAAATGAAGAGATCACTGCCCAAAATGGACCTTATGGCCCTTATTTGCGACGTGGTAAAGATTCACGACAACTAGCAAGCGAAGACCAAATTTTTACCTGCACGTTAGAAGAAGCGCTAGAGCTTTATGCGCAGCCAAAGCGACGCGGTCGAGGGGTCGCAAAAGGCCCCCTTAAAGATCTTGGCCCCGACCCCGTGACCGGAAAATCAATTCTGGTCAAAGATGGAAAATTTGGTACCTACGTGACCGATGGTGAGACAAATGCAACGCTGCGCCGTGGCGACATTGTTGAATTGTTAACGTTAGAGCGGGGCATGGAATTACTCGCAGAAAAGCGCGCTCGCGCGACTCAAGACTAGGCTTTCTCTATGGAGCCGACACTTCAAGGTGATATCCGAGGTGTACTCGCGATAAAGCCATTTCGCAAACTTTGGCAATCGATGGCATTTTCCAGTTTAGGAGATTGGCTCGGACTTCTAGCGACGACGGCATTGGCACGTCAACTAGCTGACGGTGATTATGCAAAAGCTAACTTTGCAATTGCTGGCGTCTTCATTTTTAGGCTACTTCCTTCAGTCATACTCGGACCCTTAGCGGGCGTAATCGCAGATCGATTCGATCGAAAACAGACCATGGTTGTCTGCGACGTCTTGCGTGGCGTTATCTTCGCCACTATTCCAATCGTTGGAAACTTGCTCTGGCTATACATAGCAACAATTCTCATCGAGTCGATAACGCTCTTCTGGTCTCCAGCGAAAGAGGCATCAGTTCCCAATCTGGTACCTCGCCAACATCTTGAGAGCGCAAATCAAGTAAGCCTTCTTGCTGGTTATGGCACAGCTCCGATTGCCGCTCTGCTCTTTACCTTCCTCGCAGTATTTAACTCGGCACTTGCAACGGGGATTACATTTTTCAAAAGCAATCCAGTAGATATGGCGTTATATATAAATGCGATTAGTTTTCTTTATAGCGCTCTAGTAATTGCGAAATTGCAATTACCTCGGGGTTCAGCAGAGAAGAGTGAAGCTCAAATTGGGATTCTTCGCTCGCTCCTAGATGGTTGGAAGTTTGTTGGTAAATCAAAGAATATTCGAGGCCTTGTTCTCGGGATGCTCGGGGCTTTTGTTGCTGCGGGGGCGGTAATTGGTCTCGCTCGAACTTTTGTAGGTGATCTTGGCGGTGGAGATGCCGCTTATGGAATTTTATTTGGCGCGGTATTTACAGGCTTAGCGCTTGGCATTGCATTTGGTCCAAAAATTTTTGCGCAGTTCTCCCGCAAGAGGCTCTTTGGCGCCTCGTTGTCAATGTCGGGAATCATGCTTGCTATCTTGGCTTTAATTTCCAACCTAGTCTTAGCAATTTTTATCGTGACAATTTTGGGCTTCTTTGCGGGAATTGGTTGGGTTTCTGGCTTCACGATGTTGGGATTGGAAGTTGAAGATTCCAAACGAGGACGAACTTTTGCATTTGTGCAATCTCTAATTCGGATCACTTTAGTTCTTGTTTTGGCAGTCGCGCCGATAATTGCAGCAGCAATCGGCGAACACACATATCGTTTTCGACAGAGCGTATTGGAATACAACGGCGCATCTGTGACGCTTCTGATTGCCGGAGTGATTGCAACAATTGTTGGAGTTATTTCATTTCGTCATATGGATGACCGTAAAGGCATCTCTATCTTCAGCGATATTTCTGCGGCGCTTCGTGGTGAATTGGGGGTACGTAATACCTTCTCGGCAACCGGTTTATTTATCGCATTTGAAGGTGGCGAGGGAGCAGGCAAGTCAACGCAAGTTGTGAAATTACGTGAAGCTCTTGAAAAAATAGGTGAGCAAGTTGTGGTCACGCGTGAGCCTGGTGGAACAGAGCTAGGAAAAAAACTTAGAGAGATTTTATTGAGTAATGAAACTGGGACAATTGCGCCCCGAAGTGAAGCGCTGCTCTACGCTGCAGATCGTGCTCATCACGTTGAAAGCGTGGTAAAGCCGGCGCTACGTGAAGGTGCGATAGTGATTACCGATAGGTATATGGATTCATCTATCGCATACCAAGGCGGTGGTCGCGTTCTCGCACCTCAAGAGATTGCGCGAATCTCGCGATGGGCAACAGATAACCTGACCCCATCCCTAACGATTTTGCTTGATGTTCCGGCCGAGATCGCTTTCAAACGATTCGCTGACCGCGATCGATTAGAGAGTGAGCCACTTGCCTTTCACGAAAGGGTTCGAACCACCTTCTTAGAGTTAGCGGCATTCTCCCCAGAGCGGTATCTCGTCATTGACGCCACGGAATCTATTGAGACAATTGCCGAACAGGTACTAGCGCGAGTGCAGAGCCTGTTAGCCAATCGGAGGAAGTAATGACGCCTCTCTTTGGCGAGATCATCGGCCAAGAGCGGGCGATCCACATTCTTGAACGAGCTGTAAGCGCAGCACATACACGCGATGGCTCTCAATCAATGGTGCAATCATGGCTTTTTACCGGTCCACCTGGTTCTGGTCGCTCACATGTTGCACTTGCTTTCGCCGCTGCACTTCTCTGTGGCGCAGATGGATGTGATTGTTGCCAATCATGTCACTTAGCAAAACGTGGATCTCACCCCGATCTTGAAGTAATTCGCACCGAAGGTCTCTCTCTGAAGATTGATGAAGTGCGCGAGATTATCTCTCGGGCATCGTGGGAGCCGAGTTCGAGCGCATTTCGAGTGGTGATCATTGAAGATGCCGAACGCTTAACTGAAAGTGCAGCCAACGCGCTGTTGAAAGCGATCGAAGAGCCAGGAGCGCGAACAATCTGGCTTCTCTGCGCTCCAACAGTTGAAGATGTCCTGCCCACAATTAGATCGCGTTGTAGACAAGTAGCGCTTGTTACCCCCAGTACATCAGCAATAACTCAATTACTTGTTCGTGAAGAAGAAGTTACGAAAGAGATTGCGGCATTTGCTGCTCGGGCAAGTCAAGGGAATATCGGCCGAGCTCGATTTTTGGTGCGAGAACCTGAGTCACGCGCTCGTCGAGATGAAATTATTAAGTTCGCATTGGAATTACATGATGTAGCGGGAGCTATGTCAGGAGCCGCTCGACTCATGGAGATAGCTGCTCTTGAGGCTGCAAGTGAAGCGAGTGAACGAGATGAAATTGAGCGGGAGGAATTAGCTATTGCCCTTGGCGCAGGTGGTACTGGGAAAGGTGCGCCAAGTGGCTCGAGTAAAGCGCTAAAAGATTTAGAAAAAGAGCAGAAGTCACGAGTGACTCGCGCCACCCGAGATTCTATTGACCGCGCATTACTAGATATTGCATCTGCATATCGTGATGTTCTAAGTATTCAAATGGGCGCTAGTGATTCTTTAGAACTGATCAATGGACATCTTCGCATTGATATTGAAAAACGGGCTGCTTCTAGCGATAGTGAAGGCGTTATGAAGCGATGGGAAGAAATCATGGCTACTCGTCGGGCCCTTAAATTTAACGTCGCTCCATTGCTGGCTCTTGAAGCGCTATTTTTGAAAGTCCGTTTCTAAATGGTCATAAATAAGCGGAAAATAGCGGCATTTACTGCAGTTCTCGTCACGGCTGCAACGTTATTTTTCTATCGAAGCCAAAGTAGTGGCGGCTGGAGCTTTTCTCAATATCAAAATCAAAAGTTAACATGGGTTAAATGTGGCGGTCCTTTTCTCTGCACCGATGTAACAGTGCCAGTTAATTATTCTAATCCTGGTGGAGAGAGAATGCAGTTGGCATTGGTGAAATATCCAGCTACTGATAAGAAGAAGAGATTGGGCTCGCTTTTTGTAAATCCCGGTGGCCCCGGAGCATCAGGTGTGCAATATGGTTACGCAGCCGAATATATTGTGAGCAAGAAAATCCTTAGCGCATATGACATAGTGGGTTTTGATCCTCGAGGAGTTGGCGGTAGTTCAGCAGAGCGGTGTCTTACCAATAGTGAAACTGACAAATTGATCGAAGCAAATGGACCGCCGGTAGCTGGGCTCAGTTTGTCGACTTTAGAGGAGGCATCAAAACTTCTCGCCACTCGATGCGAAGAGAAATTAGGTGAACGCCTTAAATATCTTGGCTCTGTAGATGTAGTGCGCGATATGGATCTGATGCGCAAAGTACTTGGTGATGAGAAACTTAATTTTCTTGGAAAGAGTTATGGCACATATTTAGGACTTGTCTATACCAGTATGTTTCCAAAGAATGTCGGCCGTTTCGTTCTAGATGGAGTGGTCGATCCAAATCTTAATGCAAATGAATTAAATAAGGCTCAGGCCCTTGGCTTTGAAATTGCTCTTGATGCATTTTTAACCGATTGTATAGGTAAAAAAGATTGTTTCTTTCAAGGAACGTTAGAGCAAGCTCGTGATGAAATCACGCGTTTACAAGATTTAGTGGCAAAAGAACCGTTGAGCGGTAAAGATGGTCGGATAGCTACCGAATCTATTCTCGTTCTAGCAATGGTTGCCTCACTCTATGATTCCGAAACCGGTTGGTCTGAACTCAATAAGGCGTTGAAAGATGTTTATAAAGGTAAAGGCGGAAAGCTATTTGATTTGGTTAATAGCTACGTTGTCCGAGATGCGAAGGGTCGCTACCCATCGAACGAAAATGAGATTGCATATATCGTCAATTGTCTCGATCGAACAGATGATGCGAGCCCGAAGCGTTTGGCTGCAGATGCAGAGCGTTTTGCGAGCTTTGCACCGCATTTTGGACCGTACATCGCATGGTCAACTTTGCCTTGTCATTACTGGCCTTACGAACCGGTCCGCCCACCTGTCCCACTTAACGGTAAAGGCGCTCCGGATTTTGTCGTGATTGGCACAACGCGAGACCCCGCAACGCCATATAGCTGGGCTACTGAGGTAACCGCCAGATTCCCCTCTGCATATCTGATTACTGCAGATGGTGATGGCCATACCGGCCATGGTCGTGGCTCTACCTGCGTTGATGGCGCGGTCGATATCTTTTTGCTCACGGGAAAGTTGCCCGCCCGCCCGCTCCGCTGCTCCCTTTAGTTGCGGGAAGAGCGGGAAAAAGAGGTGGTCAAGAGCACCCCTTCGGATAGGGCAGGATTTACCTCGTGCATCTAGACCACATCTCTTATGTCGCGTCACATGACCATCTCATCGATGAGGTTCAACGAATCGGTTCGCGCTTGGGCGCAGGTTTCATGGATGGCGGTATTCATCCTCGTTTTGGTACCCGTAATTTCACACTTCCCCTTCAAGGCGGACGTTACTTCGAGATTGTTTGCCCACTGGATCATCCTGCTGCAGATGCATCTGCCTTTGGGAAAGTTGTCTCACAGCGTGCGCAAGATGGTGGCGGATTGTTAACTTGGGTTCTTTCGGTAAATGATATTTCTACATTTGAAAAACGACTTGGTCGTGAGAGCGTCGATGGCAATCGTCGCCGTCCAGATGGCAGCGATTTGAATTGGAAACAAGTTGGCGTTTTAGGAACGTTAGAAGACCGACAATTACCATTCTTTATCGAATGGCTTACCGATGATCATCCTTCCAAAGAGGCTAAAGCTGTTGCCAAGATTGAGAAACTTGAGATTGCTGGCGATCCAGAGCGAGTTCGAGAATGGATTGGCGAAGATTTCGAATCAGCTTTCGCTGGAATCGCACTTGAGTGGGTTGATCCTGAAGAAAATAATGGCGAGACCGGAATTTTTGCGGTGCACTTTTCAACGCCAACTGGTTCATTCAGGCTTGATTAAATCTGAATTAAAACCTGCCGCCTTAGCTCAGGGGTAGAGCAACGCACTCGTAATGCGTAGGTCCCGGGTTCAAATCCCGGAGGCGGCCCCACCAGCGCAATTCGAATCCGGTAGGCCGGCTCGATATTCACTTTGCCTAAGTTTGTACGTAGATGAAATTAATATGTAATCTTTCGCTATGAAGACAAGAAAATTCCACGCATCACTTGTGGCTCTTGTATTTCTGGTTACAACAATCCTCCCGGCGCATGCCGCGTTTCCAGTAGAACGATCCTGGTGGCCGAAAGTGCCGTCACTCGGATTCTCTTCAACTGAAGCATTTACGCCAGGTGTGCGAGAAAAGTCTTGGGTTTCAGGTTATTCCTATGCAGAAGGTGCTTCTTCAGGTCTTTATACCCGCAGCATCTCATGTACTTCAGTAGATGATCCTGCCTGTGCCTCCGCAGATTCCATCGCTGCAAATTTTATCCTCCCACCGTGTGAGTTAAATGAAGGGGAGCTATGTGTTGATTCTCTTCAGTTATCTAATGCAGATGGCAAACTGGAACCTGCAACACTTAGTTACGAAGTGCCCTCGGCTAAATTTGCCGCAAGCAAGAGTCGTGGCACTCCGTTTGGTGGCGGAATAAGCCTTTGGAATTCAAAAAGTACTCTAAATGCACTTGGTGTTAATCAATTTGCAGTCCAAGTTCACTTAGATCTTCAAAATATGCGAAATAAAGCCTGCCTCACAGATACAAAATTATGCTCGTTTGAACTAGGAAATTTTTCAGCAAATGTTTTTCCAGTAAAATTACGTTCCGGCAATCCTGAAGATCAATGTCTTTGGATAGAAAACAGTAGTTGTGCTGCAATTACAGATTTCTTGCCTGGTACAAAAGTAGCGCTCACCGTAAGAATGGATAATTCATTAACTGGATTTCTCTTCGGAAGAATGCAAGATGTTTCAATGGAAGTGACGCCAATATCAAAGACACTAAATGCTCTTCGGGTCGAAGCTAGCCCAATCGATGTGCCTAGCATTCACGCTTTTGTTCCCAAGAGTGACTTATCAAAATACCCAGATTTAGTTAAGTATTGGAATCAACGGCGGGCAAACTTGGCTGCTATCGACATTGCGAGTGCGGAAACAATTGATCTTGGTTCTTGGCCACAATATGCAATGAATGATTTTCTAGCGTTTAATAATTTGGTTCAATCAGGAGAAATAGTCACCTCGATTTGGCGATTTGGCTCAGGGCTGGGACTCGGATCAGGGAGTGATTGTTACAAAGATAAAAGTAGAATCTTGGGATTAGTGACGACAAACGCACCTACATACGAACCTACTCCACCTGCATTTGATGGGGCGTTCTTGAATTACCGAGTTGGCGGGGCGCATTTTCTTGCGGATGGGAAAACGCTTTTTAAAGGATCGTATGATTTAGCACTTCGCTCTGAATTTGCACGTTGCCTCTATGGATTCTCCAATGCGCCACTATCTGCATCAATATCTGTGGTCTCGAGCGAGGGCGGCGTCCAAGATGTCGCAACCGAATCACTTCGTCAGGATTCGAATGGTCAATGGCTTTATCTGAGCGCCAAGAACTTCACATTTTCCAGCCCAACTATCCGAATAAAACTGGTTCAGAAAGCTCAAGTAGGGACGACTGCGAAACCAGCTGTGAAGAATCCTTCCGGGTCCACTCAGGGTTCCGTCAGGATAACGAGCACCACCATCAAATGTATGAAGGGGAAGAGCGTCAAGAAGGTCTCGGGCGTGAAACCCAAGTGTCCTTCAGGATATAGAAAGATTTAACGTAGCGGGTCGAGAAAGTTAATTAAGAAATTAAATTAGTAACGCCGCTATATTTCTCAACCTTCTCAGCATCCAATTCGATTCCGATACCTGGTCCAGATGGAATTACCAGCATTTCTCTCTTATCTAAAACCCAAGGCTTTGTGGTGATGTCATGAACTTAAGCTGCTCTGGAGGCAGCCCACTTACCCTATTTATTCAAGCGAATTAAAACGCTCAAGACGATGTGCTCTCCTAATACCGTATTTAATACTCGCTCGTCATTACTCAAAATAGCGTCAAGCACCTTTTTATGCTCATTCGCCTGCTCGATTAAAGATGGGCTTGCTCCAACTCGGCGGTCGCCAAAACGGACGATTGAGTGAGTAGTACCAATTTGAATTATTTCCAACCCAGAAACTTGACCCAATTGCGTAGATAAGAACCAAGAGCACACCTATCCCACCACCGAATGTACGCCATGTTTCCATAACTGAAATCTATCAGCGTACGTTATCTTTTGTTCTATGAACTTTGATGATTCAGTCCATCTGCAATTAGAAGCTTTGAATTTAGAAAGCAAGAGCCGATTGCGAGTTTCGATGGTCTGCCTTGGGAATATATGTCGATCACCAATGGCTGCAGCTGTGTTAAATAACCGCGCTCATGAAGTTAAACCTGTTGAACTTGTAGTTGATAGTGCAGGGACGGGCTCATGGCATGTTGGCGAAGGGCCCAATTTCTCATCTGAAGCAACGTGGCGAAAAGCAGGGTATGAATATGAGCATATCGCGCAACAGTTCACAGAAGAGTTTTTTCCTTCACGAGATTTAATATTGGTAATGGATTCCAGTAATTACCGAGATGTTTTGAAATTAGCGCCAAACTTGGACCTCGCGAGAAAGGTCTTCTATTTGCGGCAATTCGATCCAACTCTCTGCCATATCAATCCAAAGTCTGAGCAGGCAAAGGGCCTAGAAGTTCCGGACCCTTATGGTTTAGCTGAGCGAGCCTTTGAAAAGGTCTTAGAAATGGTGAAAGATTCGGTCGAGGGACTTCTGCAAGTTATCAAAAGTAAGGTAGGGGCATAATGCGCGCAGCGAGATTCCATGGACCAAAAGACTTGAGAATTGAAGAGGTACCAAATCCTCAAGTTCCTAATGGCCACACTCTTGTTGCGATGGAACGAGTAGGTATTTGTGGAACAGATTTAGAAGAGTACTTAATCGGTCCAGTAATTGTTCCTAAACATCGAATGCCGATGATCATCGGCCATGAATATCTTGGACGGGTTATCGACGATCCATTTGGAAAATTGAAGCCAGGAACGCTAGTGATTCCCGATGGAATCGTTGGTTGCGGGAATTGCTACTACTGCAATAGACATGAAGAGGGAATCTGCAAGAGTTACGAGTGTATTGGGCTTACTTGTGATGGCGGCATGGCTGAGTTCATGGCTACTGATCCAACTCGTTGGGTCGAAGTGCCAAAGCATGTACCGGCAGATGTTGCAGTATTTGCAGAGCCGATGTCAGTTGCTGTTCGTGCGCTAAATAAGGTTCCTTTTATTCCTGGGACAAAAGTTGCAGTCACTGGTGGAGGCACAGTTGGTTTATTAATTGCCCAAGTTGCTCGCTCTTTTGGCGCTGCTCAAGTTGTTGTGTATGAACCAAATCCAGTGCGTCAAGAAGTTAGCCGTGCTCTCGGATTCGAAACGCTAAATCCACTGATTGAAAAAGAGTGGGCGCATTATGATGAATTTGATTCGCTTCTTGAATGTTCGGGAGTTAAAGGCACTACAGCAAAATCTCTCGAGAAGATTAGAAATGCTGGCACTTTGATTCTAGTTGGCTTTAGGCCTGAAGAAGAGAGTTTTCATTTACTAAATTTTGTTTTGAGTGAGAAGAGAATTCAAGGGACTGCAGCGCATATGTGGGATGTCGATGTTGCTGCAGCAATTGCTCTTCTTGCTGGCAAGTCAATTGATACCAAACCGCTGTTAACTGATGTCATCGGGCTTAATGAAGTCGTGACGAAAGGTTTCGACCGACTACTCAATGATAAGAATGCCTTCAAGATTGTGGTCGACACTACTCGTTAGGTTGAATAGCAATTAATTTTGTGGGAAACCTAAATTTATTCCACCGTGGCTTGGGTCAAGCCAACGGCTAGTGACTACTTTGCCGCGGGTGAAGAAGTGAACTCCTTCAGTTCCATGTGCGTGAGAATCTCCAAAGAGTGAATTTTTCCAGCCACCAAAGGAGTAGTAAGCGACGGGAACTGGGATTGGCACGTTTATTCCCACCATTCCCACCAGAACTTCATTCTGGAACTTCCGCGCAGCTCCACCATCATTGGTAAAGATCGCAGTGCCATTCCCATATTGATGGGCATTTATAAGGTTCAAGCCCTCTTCATAACTTTTCACTCGAATCACACTGAGCACTGGGCCAAAAATTTCATCTTTATAAATAGACATTGATGAAGTTACATGATCAAAAAGTGTTGGTCCTAACCAAAATCCGCCGCTAACACCATCAATCTCAATATTTCTACCATCTTCAACAAGAATTGCGCCTTCTTTTATGCCCGCTTCGACGTAAGAAGCAACTTTGTCGCGATGGACTTTGGTGACTAGCGGTCCCATGTCAGT
>Ga0214923_10002788_pt1 | contig 22669 bp, 25 predicted proteins | sample LL1510_MetaG_FD_177993 | JGI IMG/M metagenome (GOLD analysis project Ga0214923, IMG submission 177993) | Freshwater microbial communities from Lake Lanier, Atlanta, Georgia, United States - LL-1510 | ecosystem: Environmental > Aquatic > Freshwater > Lake | place: USA: Georgia | collected...
ACTCACAGCGGGCTGCAAGCGGAAGGGCTAGAATGATGTCCTCTCGGATGAGTGGCGTCAAGTCGAGCAAAGCCTCATCTGGAGCGGCAAGAACCTGACAGAAGTCGTTGATCTTGAGCTCCCAAGGGATAAAATCGAGGCATCGAGCACAAGGGGTCTCAAAGTTGGAGGCTAGGGTTCCCGTGATTGTGACTTCTTGGCCAACTTTGTGGGCTTGGAACCGGTAGTGAATTGAGTTCCAACCGCGAATTTCCCCGATGGGAATATCGTAGTCGGCAAGGGGAACAGAACCTGTCAGTTCCAGTCCCTCCTCGGGAATCTGGCGGGGATCGATCTTCATTTTTTTGAGTAGTGTTGCCGCAAGGTTGAGGCTGTTGAGGCTGGAACGAAGTCCTCGAGGGGTGCCCCGAGACGAGCCAGTTCACGGACGAGGTGGGAACTGATGAAGGAGAGAGTTTCGCGGGGCATGAGAAAAACGGATTCAAGGTCTGGATGGAGCCTGCGGTTTGTGAGTGCGAGCTGGAATTCGTACTCGAAGTCAGACACGGCACGAAGGCCGCGAATCACCGCTACGGCCTGATTTTTTCGTGCGAATTCGACGAGCAGACCACGGAAGGATGTGACCTGAACTTGGGAGCTCCAAGGTTCGTTGCGGATACTTTCCTGAAGAAGTTGAACGCGAAGGGCGGTAGGAAAGGTGGCATCTTTTGAACTATCTTCAGCCACGGCGACGATGACCTGATCGAAAAGGCGGGCGGCGCGGGCAAGGACGTCGAGGTGACCCAGAGTTACGGGGTCGAACGTGCCGGGATAGATGGCGCGTCTCATGGAGGTAGGATTTTCACGCAAATGAGGCAGAGAGGCAAGGGTCTGAATCGCGGCGGGCCTCGACAAATCGAGGGCGGGAGGTGAGGTCGGAGTGGATAGTGGTGAATGAGTATCCGAACTGTTGGGCGAGAGCGGCAAGAGCAGAAGTTTGGTGGGCATTACATTCTAGAAGAAGAGTCGGGGAGATTTTGGCTGCTTGCGGAAGAAAACGCCGAAAAAGATCTAGTCCATCTTTTCCGCCGTCTAGGGCAAGGAGGGGATCGTGACGAACCTCAGGCTCTGCCGCTGCGATCTCGGCGGAGGTGAGGTAGGGCAGATTGGCGGTGATGAGGATCGCCGTTTCAGTAAAACCGTGCAGAAGGTCGCTCTGTTTCCATTCCATCTTTGTTCCTTCGGGCGGGGCAGAAGAAGTGCGAGACCCATTTTCTTGGGCAAGAAGAAGTGCTTCGGGCGAGATATCGAGACCAAGGTAGTGGTGCAAGGGATGTTTGCGAGCGAGGGCTAGGGGAATGGCGCCTGTGCCCGTGCCGACATCGATGACAAGGCCAGGGTGAAGATTTTTAAGAAGTTGGGAGGCGTGTTCTACGAGAAGTTCGGTTTCGGGGCGAGGAATCAGAGCGGCGGGGTTGCATTGAAGAGTCAGGCCAGAAAAACTTGTCGTACCCGTGATGTGTTGAACAGGCTCGCGGGAGGCGCGGCGGCGAACAAGAGGACGAAGGGCTTCTAGTTCGGACGGTGTCAGTTCGCGTTCAAACTGCAGGTAGAGGGCGAGCCGAGGAAGGTTGAGGGCGTGAGCGATGAGAAGTTCTGCCTGAAGACGGGGAGAGGAAAGGCCGTGTTTTGTGAAGTGAGCAGTGGTGGCTTCCAGTACGGCGAGAAGTTTCATGCGCCCAAACCAGACTCCTCCAATCGACGGCGGAGGTCGTCGTCGGCGAGAGCTTCCACGAGAGGTTCGATTCTTCCTTCCATCACGAGGTTGAGATCGTGGGAAGTGAAGCCAATGCGGTGGTCGGTTAAGCGATTTTGAGGAAAGTTGTAGGTACGGATTTTTTCATTTCGTTCGCCTGATCCGACCTGTTGGCGACGAGCAGCCTCGACCTTGCCGCGCTCCTCCTCGCGTTTCTTCTCCAAAAGGCGGGAGGCAAGGATGCGCATGGCCGTCGCGCGGTTTTTAATTTGCGAGCGGCTGTCTTGGCAACGGACAATCAGGCCCGTGGGAATATGCAGGACTTGTACGGCGGAATCGGTGGTGTTGACCCCTTGTCCACCAGGACCGCCTGAGCGACAGACTTCGACGCGTACTTCATCCGGGCGGATCTGAAGTTCGACCTCTTCGGCCACGGGAAGAACGGCGACCGTGGCAGTGGACGTGTGAATGCGGCCTTGGGCCTCGGTGGCGGGAACGCGTTGGACACGGTGCACACCACTTTCATGTCGCATGGCGGCAAAAACGGCAGGGCCAGAGAGTTCAAAAACGATCTCCTTCAGGCCACCGAGCTCGGAAGGACTTGAAGATAGGGGATCGAGTTTCCATCCACGGGTTTCCGCGTATCGGCTGTACATACGGAATAGATCTCCTGCAAAAATGGCCGCCTCGGTACCCCCAGCGCCGGCTCGAATTTCCACAATGGTATCACGGTGCTCGTCGGGATCAGGGGGCAGAATCGATCGAAGGACTTCGGCTTTTGCTGCGGCCTCGTCTCTCGTTAGTTCAGTCGCTTCCTCTTCGGCCATTTGGCGCATTTCGGGATTGGTGGTGGATGTGCGAAGGGCTGCATTTTCCTGAATCTGAGAAGTCAGGGTGACGAGCCGACGAGCGGCTTCGGTCCCTGAGCGTATTCGGGCATGTTCGCGAGCTAGATCGCGGGCGCGTGTCCCTTGGCGATAGAGATCGGGATCGGCCATTTCACGATCCAACTCCTGCAGTCGGAATTCGAGCCGGGCAAGTTGAGCAGTGGGATCCACAAGGGGAGGGGCGGTGCCGTACCTACGCCCAGAGGCGAAGGAACGGAGAATCCGCGCGGGCGCCTACGAGCGCTTTTTCGCCTTCGGGGCGGCGGTGGTGGCATCGAAACGGCGGCGGAACTTTTCGACTCGGCCAGCGGTATCGACCAACTTTTGGGTACCTGTGAAGAAAGGGTGGCAAGAGGCGCAGATTCCAAGACGAACCTGGGCTTTTGTGGAGCGAGTGTTGTAGGTGGCCCCGCAGGCACACGTCATAACACAGGCTTCAAACTTGGGATGAATTTCCGCCTTCATAGAAAACAAATTAAACCAGACGAGAAGCCACGATGCAAGCATTGTGGCCTCCGAACCCAAAGGAGTTGTTCATCACGATCTTAGCTTTTTGTTCTCTGGGTTTTAAGGGGATGTAATCCAAATCACATTCAGGATCAGGCTCTTCCAGATTGATGGTTGCGGGAAGTAGATTGGTTTCGAGGGCTTTGAGGCAGATGGCCATTTCAACGGAACCTGCTGCACCGAGTAAATGGCCGAGGCTGGATTTCGTCGAACTGACGGCGACTTTTTTTGCATGGGCGCCCATGACGGATTTGATGGCTTGGGTTTCACAAATATCGCCTTGGGGAGTGGAGGTGCCGTGAGCATTAATATAGTCAACCTGCTCTGGGTTGAGCTCTGCGTGTTGAAGAGCGATACGCATGGCGCGTGCGGCTCCTGCGCCTTCAGGGGCGGGGGCGGTCAAGTGGTAGGCATCCGCAGTGGCGCCATAGCCGAGAATTTCTCCGTAAATTCGAGCGCTTCGTTTCTTCGCGTGTTCATACTCTTCCAGAATAATAACGCCTGCTCCTTCACTGAGAACAAATCCGTCCCGGCCTTTGTCAAAGGGGCGAGACGCACGGGTCGGTTCATCATTTCGGGTCGAGAGAGCTTTCATTGCCCCGAATCCGCTTAGGCCAAGACCGACCACGGCAGCTTCGCTCCCGCCGGCGATGATTAGGTCTGCCTCCGATTCGCGAATGAGACGCCATCCTTCCCCGATCGAGTGTGTGGCGGTGGCGCAGGCAGAAACGATGGCAAAGTTGGGGCCACGAAGCCCGAAGTGCATCGAGATATGGCCAGAAGCGATGTTGTTAATCATCATCGGAATCATGAATGGGGAAACTTTTTTTGGGCCGCGGTCACGGAGGAGGGTGTGTTGCTCTTCCAGTGTTCTGAGACCCCCGATTCCAGACCCAACAAGAACGCCAGCTCGGTCGAGGTCGAGAGTGGCTGTTTCCAGGCCTGCGTCTTTCCATGCTTCGCCTGCAGCTGCCATTGCGAGGTGGGTGTAGCGATCCGTTCGGCGAACGTCTTTTGGGTTTTTAAAAGCAGAGGCGGGGTCGAAATTTCGAACTTCGCCTGCGATACGGCAGTCATATCCCGTGGTGTCGAAAGCGGTGACGGGGGCAATTCCACTCTCCCCGCGGATCAAGCGGGACCAAGTCTGGGGGAAATCGTTGGCGAGAGGGGTAAGGGCCCCCAATCCTGTCACCACAACGCGACGCGTGCTCATAAAAGACGAGGGGCGAGGAGCCCGACCGGAAAGGATTTCCGATCTGGGCGCATCAGAACCAGCGTTATTTGGACTGCTTGTCCTCGATGTACTTTACAACATCGCCGACAGTCAGGAGTTTTTCCGCATCGCTGTCGGGAACTTCCACGCCGAATTCTTCCTCGAATGCCATGACGAGCTCGACGATGTCGAGGGAGTCAGCACCCAAGTCTTCGATAAACTTGGCTTCGGGGGTTACCTGTTCCGCGTTGACGCTGAGTTGCTCAACGATGATGTCTTTGACTTTTAGGTCGATTGATTTTTCGCTCATAGTGTTATTACTCCTGTGTTTGTGAGGAGCGCAGTAAGGATTCTCGCGGGCATTAAGGCAATAAGAAAATTTAGGGGGGGGTCTACTTTTTCACATCGTCATGCCGCCATCGATAGCCCAAGCCTGGCCTGTGACGTATCCAGCGTCTGGACCACAGAGAAAAGATACAAGTCCGGCGACTTCCTCTGGCTTTCCAAATCGATTTAAAGGTATGGTGGTTAACACTTTAGACTTAAGGTCATCCTTCAAAACTGAGGTCATATCCGTATCGAAGAAGCCTGGGCATACACAGTTGCAAGTGATGCCTCGGGATGCGAACTCGCGTGCAACAGATTGGGTGAGCCCAATGAGGCCTGCTTTGGCGGCTGCGTAATTGGCCTGCCCGGCGTTGCCAACGAGGCCTACAACAGAACCAATATTCACAATTCTGCCTTTGCGGGCTTTGAGCATTCCGCGCGAGGCCGCGCGGATCCAGCGGAAGGCTCCAGTAAGATTGGTATCGATGACGGAGCACCAGTCCGCGTCTTCCATTCGCATCACGAGGCCGTCCTTGGTGATGCCCGCGTTGTTGATGAGGGCAGCCAGAGGACCTGACTCTTTTTCAACATTGGCGATGACTTGGTCAGCGGACTTAGGGTCAGAAATATCCGCCGTGTGGACAGAGGCTTTGCCTCCCGCCGCTTCAATGGCGGTGCGGACTTCTTGGAGCTTGTCGGCCTGACGGGCGACAAGGGCCACGGACCATCCGTCACGGGCGAGGCGTTCGGCGATTGCACGACCGAGGCCGCGACTGGCTCCTGTGACGAGGGCGGTTTGGGAATTAGCGGGGGAGTTCATGAATGACCTTCTCCAGTTCCGCCAGAGTTCCGGCACTGTGGCAAGGAAGATCGGGAACAATCTTTTTAGCAAGGCCGGCCAAGACGCCACCTGGTCCGAGCTCGATAAGATGGTGGATTCCTGATTTTGAGAGTTGAAGGATACAGGCTTCCCAGCGAACGGTTCCTGTGACTTGATTCAGCAAGCTGGAGCGAATCTCCGAATCGGACGAGGTGGGTCGACCCAGAAAGTTCGAAAGAACGGGGACAGAGGGCATTTTGAGAGAGGTCTTCTCAATGGCTTGGGTAAGGCCCTCTTTGGCCGAGGTCATGAGAGAGGAGTGGTACGCGCCAGCAACTTTGAGGGGAATCGAGCGTTTTACTCCTGCAGTTTTTGCGGCGGCTTGGGCGGCTTCGATTTTTTCGGCGGGACCTGAGAGAACGACCTGTCCGCCACCGTTGAGATTGGCGACTTCCCATCCAGACTCCTGGGCTACGCGAGAGGCTAGCGCTTCATCGGCACCGAGAAGGGCAAGCATAGCCCCCTTTGTTTGAGCGCAGGCTTTCTCCATAAGAAGGCCACGTTGGGCAACGAGCCGAAGTCCCTCTATGGTCGAGAAGGTTCCAGCGGCGGCGTGGGCGGTGAATTCGCCGAGGGAGAGGCCGGCGGTGGCGTCGAAGGTGAAGTCGGGTTTTTGTTCCTTCAAGACGGAGAGGAGGGCAAGACCGTGAAGGTAAAGAGCAGGCTGACAGTATGCGGTGCGCGTGAGGGTTTCCTCGGGACCGGAGCGTAAAACGGTTAGGAAGTCAGGGGGAAGGATCTCGTTACTGAGCTCGAGAATTTTTCGGGCAGCAGGGGAAGCCGCGGCAAGGTCGGTCCCCATGCCGACGCGTTGAGCGCCTTGGCCGGAGAAGAGGAGGGCGATCTTTGGCATAACTAAGAAAGGGCCTCTAAAAGTTTGACGTAGACGGTAGGGAGGTCGCCTGGGTGGATGCGAGTAGAGCCCGTGGTGGTGAGAAAGTTGGCATCGTTGGGCCAGCGGGGAACGACGTGGACGTGGAGGTGTTTTGGAACGCCTGCACCTGCAGCAGTGCCGAGGTTGATTCCGATGTTTAGGCCTTCAGGGTTCATGGCTTTTTTTAAAGCTGCAGTCATGCGGTTGACAAGAGTCCAGAGGTCGGCGGATTCCTGGGCGGAGAGGGAGGCGAGATCGTCTACCTCGCGATAGGGGCACACCATGAGGTGGCCGAGGTTATAGGGGTATCGGTTGAGAACGGCGAAAGAGGCTTTGGTTCGAGCTAGGACGTAGTGCGTGGCATCGTCTGAAGATTGGGCGATTTTGCGAAAAAGATCTTCACCGGGCTTTTCTTCGCCGGCGACATATCGATTGCGCCAAGGGGCCCAGAGGTGTTCCATCATTAAAGAATGGCCACGACGCAAGATCAGGGCAAACCCCAACACTGCATGGTAGGTGGGGGAGATGAGCCGGAGGTTTCTAGGAGGGCGAAGGAACTTTTTAAGGAGTGGGCGCCTGAGGATCCATTAAATGCAGAGAGGGTAGATGGGCGGGTGGAGACCGTTGAGGCAGCGCTTCAAGCGATTGCGAAGACGCGAGAAGGGTTGGAGACGTTGCCGTTCTTGGGTGGACGAAAGCTTGTTTGGTTGTCCGACTGCACATTTTTGGGAGACAACCCTGCGGGCAGAAATGAGGGAGTACTGGATTCGTTGGCATCCTTAACGGATCTTTTGAAAAAATTACCTGCGAGTGAGGCGCAGCTTTTGGTTTCGGCACCGGGAGTGGATAAGCGGAGATCTTTTTTCAGGCAGTTTGAGGCTTTGGGCAAGGTAGAGGTTTTTGACCCTCCGGATTTAAGGCGGGGTCGGGACCGAGGGGATTGGATGGATGAGATTGGGGAGCGCTTTCGCCAAGCTGGGCTTACGCTTAGCCCTGGAGTGGTGGAGTTGATGGTGGAGATCGTGGGGTGGGACGGAAGGGCCTTGGAAAAAGAGATTGAGAAATTACGGCTTTATTTAAAGCCAGACACAAAAGTCACGGAGCAGGCGATTCGGGAAGTGGGAGCGGGCCGGCGAGAGTTGGAGGTGTGGGATTGGTGCGATGCGGTGGTGGCGGGAAAATTGGGGCCTGCGCGGGCTGGGCTTCGCCGATTGTTGGACCAAGGCGAGAGTGAGGTTGGGTTGATGATGATCTTGGCGGGGAGTTTGCGTTTGGCAGCTTTGGGCAAGGCGTTGCAGGAGGCGAAGTATTTACGGCTTCCTCCTCCAGGGGGGTATGGGCAACCGAGTTTGGATCCAGCAGCGGACAGTGTGCTGCCCCGAAACGCAAAAGGGGAGAAACCGAATCTATGGAGGTTAGGGAAAGTGACTGGTTTGTGTGCACATCGTCCCGCGGCAGGAGTTCGACGTGCGCTTCACCGCCTGCACGAACTTCAGATCGAGTTAGTGTCGGGGGCAGATCGGGTACGGGCTTTGGAGGATGGGGTGCTTCGACTCTGTCTGGATTAGGGAGGTTTGGCGGGTTAGGGTGGGTCTTATATGTTAGGGGAAGATCCTCGGGAGAACCGAATCGCCGAGTGGTTTCGTGGACTCACGATGGGAGTCCGTATTCAGATTGTTTTATTCAGCGTGGTAGGAATTGTTTTAGCTGTTGTTGGATCAATAGCCCTGATTCAGGAGGCCCCCGTGCTTCTGCCCGCTGTAGCGCCTGACTCAAAGCCCGTCCCAGGGGAAATACCCCGAGTGGCGGCCACGAATGTAGTTAAGGATTGGCGAACTGCGGAAGCAATGGCAGGAAAACAGAAGGCGCCCGATGGAGCGGCAGAGGGAAGAGGGGAGGTTGAGGCGATGCGAAAGTTGGTGGCAATGGATCCTAACGATGCGGATAGTTGGGATCGGTTGGGTAAAAGCCTGTTTTCTTCCGGACAACATGCGGAAGCGATTCGGGCCTTTCAGAAGGCACTGGAGATCAAGCCTGGGGTGGCGGAAGTTTTGGCGAACCTGGGTGTCACATTAAAAACTTCTGGAGAGATGACGGAGTATGAAAAGATTGTTCAGAGTCTGGCTTTGGTAGACCCGAAGCTGGCTCGAGATCTGATGGAGTTTTCACCGGGTAAAACGGGAACTCCAGTGGCCTCATCCACACCTACTCCACCTCCTGTCCCTTCATCGTCTCAGACTGATTCTGTAGGCCAAAAGGAGTCGGGCGAGATTGGGGCACTAAGAAAGCTGGTCGCGATGGATCCCAAGGATGCGGACAGTTGGGATCGGCTCGGAAAAGCTCTTTTTATGGTGAAGAATTATGATGAGGCGATTCAGTGTTTCGAAAAGTCTCTCGAACTGAAGCCCGATGTTGTGGAGGTGTTGGCGAATCTCGGCGTGACCTCAAAAAGCAAGGGGGACAAAGGTCGTTACGGGAAGGTTCTTGAAAAACTTTCTGCTTTGGATCCCAAGACGGCGAAGGCCTTGGAGGAGTTCCAACCTGCCCCTGCAAAGTAACTTCTGTGTGGTTTTTAGACCTTGAGGAGTTCGGCTTCTTTTCCCGTGACGAGAGCTTCGATTTTGCCCGTATACTGGTCGGTGAGCTTCTGAACTTCTTTTTCGCCCAAGCTTAATTCATCTTCCGTAATCTTGCCGTCCTTCTGCTCTTTTTTTAGGGCTTCTAGGCCGTGGCGTCGCTCATGGCGTAGGGCGACACGTCCATCCTCGGCCAGTTTTCCGATGAGTTTAATCAGGTCGCGGCGGCGCTCCTCCGAAAGTTGGGGGATAGGCAGGCGGATGATTTTTCCGTCCACCTGCGGGGTAATCCCGAGTTGGGATTCTTCGAGCGCTTTCCGGACGGGATCGACGGTGGTGGCATCCCATGGTTGAACAACCAGTAAGCGAGGTTCAGGAGCTGTGATTCCAGCCAACTCTTTGAGTCGCATGGTGGAGCCGTAGGCTTCGACCCTGAGATTCTCGACAAGAGCGGCAGAGGCTTTGCCCGTGCGGACGCCTTGAAAATCCTCCTCTACCTTACGGAGGGTTTTTTCCATTTTCTCCTCGGTTTCGAGAAGGATGTCGTCGGAGGCCATAAAGTGGGAGTGGCCCTGCTAGAGGGTTAGCTCTTCGAGCCCTCGCCTGGTCGGTACTCTTCCTCGGCTTTCTCGAAGGCAGCTTCCATGCCACCCAAGAAGTCCGTGGACTTAGAGGTATCTTCCAGAACGGTGCGCTCTTTTTCGAAGGCCTCGTCTGAGTAAGCCGCTGCTTTGATCGACAGACCGATGCGACGCTCTGCTTTGTTCAGGCGAATGACGCGGGCTTCGATCTCTTGCCCGGGCTTGAGAACATCTTTGACCTTTGCAACCCGCTCTTCGGAGATTTGGGAGATGTGAACCAAGCCGTCCAACTCGCCCTCGAGTTGGATGAAAGCCCCAAAGCTGGCGACTTTGCTGACTGTGCCTTTGACCATCTGTCCGATCTTGAATCGGGTTTCGACCTGTTTCCACGGATCTTCGGCGAGTTGTTTCAAGCCGAGAGAGATACGTTGGTTCGCCTTGTCGATTCCGAGGACCTGAGCTTCAACGCTGTCTCCTTTTTTGAGGAGTTCGGAAGCGTGGGCAGGCTTGCGGGTCCACGACATATCGGAGACGTGGATCATTCCGTCGATGCCTTCCTCCAGCTCCACAAAGGCACCGTAGGCTGTGGTGTTTCGGACGATTCCCTTCACAGGGCGACCCACGGGATACCGCAGGTGGATCTCTTCCCAAGGATTGGCTTCAAGGTGACGCACGGAGAGAGAGAGTTTCTGCTCCTCTTTGCTGACGCTAATCACGATGGCGTCAATCTCCTGGCCGTCCTGCAACACATCGCTGGGTCGGTTGATTCGGCGTGTCCAAGAGAGCTCGGAGACGTGAACGAGACCTTCCACTCCGGGTTCGAGTTGGATGAAGGCGCCGTAGGGAACGAGGCTGGTGATTTTTCCGCGAACCTTGAGATTGACTGGGTATTTCTCGGCAATCTTGTCCCATGGGTTTTCCGACATCTGTTTCATACCTAGGGAAACGCGAAGGCGTTCCTTATCGATCTCGAGAACGATCACTTCAATTTCCTGGCCTGTTTGAAGCATTTCCGAGGGGTGACCTAGCCGACCCCATGTCATATCGGTGACGTGGAGGAGGCCGTCCAGACCATCCAGATCCACGAAGGCGCCAAATTCGGTGAGATTTTTGACGCGGCCTTTGACTTTGGCTCCTTTGTCGAGGTGGGAGAGGAGTTTGGAGCGTTTTTCGTTGCGCTCTTCTTCGATGAGTTCGCGACGGGAGAGAACGACGTTCTTGCGATCTTCGTTTAGCTTGACGATTCGGCATTCGAGCGTCTGGCCGAGGAATTCGCGTAGATTTTTTGGAGGGTTGATGTCGATTTGTGAAGAGGGGAGGAAGGCTTCAACTCCGACATCCACCATGAGGCCACCTTTGACGATGCCCTTGACCAGCCCTTGGACTGTTTTGCCTGCTTCGCTGAGTTTGAGGATTTTATCCCAATTTTGTTTGTGAGCCGCTTTTTGGCGGGAAAGGATAACCTGACCGTCCTCGTTTTCGAGGCGTTCGAGAAGGACTTCGATCTCTTGGCCAATGGCAAGATCGTCCGCGGAGCTGAACTCATTGAGGTCGATGGCGCCTTCGGATTTGTAGCCGATGTCGACCATGACTTCACGAGGGCGGCGCTCGATAATGCGGCCTTTGACAATCGTGCCTTCCTTAAAGTTCTGCATTGATTGGGATAAAAGAGTTTCGAAATTGGTCATATGGTTGATTTTCTTGGGTTAGAGTGGGGGCGTATGAAAAGGCCCCAATTTGAGGGCGGTCTGAGAACCGCTGTTATTCTGTGTTAAGGGTGGGTTCTTATGTCCCCCGAAATGCTTCGGGTGGGAAGACACAAGAGGGAAAGAATACTCTTCAGGTCACGGCGGGCAAGCTTAGGATTGTCGCGCGAGGAGAGTGGAGGTTGGGGGAGGAGGTGGATGATCTGTGGGCCGGGGCGAAGGCGGGCAGGTGGTTGGGGGAGAGAGGAAGTGCGATGGTGCGGGCGGGGTTACGGGCGTGGATGGCGAGTGGGGTGGAAGAGGCGGAGGGAAGAAGGGTGGGGATCATTGGGGTGGGGCGGGGTGGAGAGTGGCCGGGTTGGTTGGAGGGAGTAGCCGCGAGGGAAGTTGTAGAAAAGTGGAGAGAGAAATCTCCGCTGTGGTTGTTGGAGGTGTTGCCCAACCTGCCTGTTGCCCAAATGGCGGTGGAAATTGGGGCGCGGGGGCCCGTTGAAACCTTGCGAGAGAGGGATGGAGTAGAAGGGGATGTGGAGAGGAGAATTCAGCGATGGGGAAGGCGGGGTGTGGAGTGGGTGGTGTCGGTTCGGGCGACGAGCACGGGAGCCAAAGCGGAAGTGTGGGGATGGGAGGGAGAGACATGAGAACGTCGGAGGAATTGAAAGAGTTGGTGAGGCAATCGGTGGCAGAGACGTTACGAAAAAAAGATGCCGTACTTGATGAGCACAAGCTGGGAGCAGATTTAGGAGCCGAGAGTATAGATCGGATCGATCTGATGTTTCGCTTGGAGGAGGCGTTGGGAAAAGCGTTGGAGGACAAAATTCTTTTTGCCCAACCTGATCCTACGGTCGCGGAGTTGGCGGAGCGGTTGAGGGTGATGTTGGAGGGGAAAAAGTGAGCCGGCGTGTGGTCATCACTGGGGTGGGAGCGGTGACGGGGTATGGGGTGGGGAAAAAGGTTTTTTGGGAGGGAGTGGTGGGAGGACGATCAGCTGTGCGCGCGGTGGAATGGAAGGGGTGGGAGAAGGCGCCTGTTCAAGTGGCTGCACAGATTGTGCAAGAGAGGTCGGAGAAGAGGGGGGAGTGGAGAAGTTTGCGTTGGGCGAGATTAGCTTTGCGGGAGGCGATGGAGATGAGCGGAGTAGGGCGTGGAGCGGGATTCGCCGGAGCGATTGGCTGGCCTGGGCCTGGGGAAAAGGGGGAGGGACAAGATCCGTTGGAAATTTTGGCTAAGGAAGTGGGTTTGGTGGGAGAGAGAGTAGAAAGTTTGGCGGCGTGTGCGGCTTCAACACAGGCGATTGCAGAGGCGTTTTGGATGATTCGCGAAGGAGAAGTGGATGAGATGGTGGCGGGTGGAGCAGATGGAAGGGCGCATCCGGGAGGATTGTTGGGGTACGACAGGTTGGGGGCGTTGGCGCGGGGATTTAGGGAAAAGCCGGAGGAGGCTTGTCAGCCTTTTGGTTTGGGGCGATCGGGATTTGTAGTGGGGGAGGGAGCGGGATTTCTTGTTTTAGAGGAGAGAGAGAAAGCAAAGGCTCGGGGAGCGAGTATTTTGGCTGAGGTGCGCGGTGCGGCGGTGGGTTGTGATGCGTGGAGGGCAACGGATCCGCGGGAGGACGCGGCCGAGGCCGTGGCGTGCGTGCGGAAGTGTTTGGAGGATGGAGGAGTAGGGGTGGAGGAGGTGAATGGGGTAGTGGCGCATGGCACGGGAACTGTGGCGAATGATCGGGCAGAGGCAAAAATGTTGCGGGAGGTTTTTGGGGAGAAAGGGCCTTGGGTGACAGCCCCAAAAAGCAGAATTGGGCACTTGTCGATGGCATGCGGGGCGGTGGAGTCGGTTTTGGCGGTGGAATCGATTTTTGCGGATGTGTTGCCTTCGACGCTGGGACAGGATTGGCGGGAAGATCCGGAATGTTTGGTGAGAGTTGTGCGGGAAAGGGGAGAGTCCGGAATGCGGGTTGTGATGAAACCTTCATTTGGATTTGGTGGGCAGAACGGTTGCCTTCTGTTTTCGAGGGCTTGATCTTTGCGGCTGGAAAAATAGCGGAAAAGAGATAAGATAGGTAACGATGCCGACCTACGAGTACGTTTGTAAAAAGTGCAAAGCGCACTTGGATATTTTTCATTCAATGAACGATGCGCCACTCAAGATCTGTCCCAAAGACAAGTGCCCGAAAAAAGTTTGGGGAAAGGGAAAGATCGAAAAGCAGATGGGTACGGGGGCCGGATTTTTGTTTAAGGGGAGTGGGTTTTACATCACGGACTATCGAAGTGCGGGTTATAAGAAGGCGGCGAAAGAGGCCACAAGCGGTGGGGAGAAAAGTTCCGAAAAGAAAAAATCTGGAGATGGGGGTGGAACGGCAAAGGGTGGAGAGGGGAAATCCGGGAAAAGTACGTGAGCCCGTGGGGGCTGGTTTTTTGCGTAGGCCTCTTTCTTTTTTCAGAAAAGGTTCAGGGGGGAATCGAGCGTGCAGAGGGCAAAAGTTTAAAAATCTCGGTTGAGGGAAATAATCGTGTAGAGGCCTTGAAAGTGGCTCGCGCCTCTGTAGCCGCGGTGGATCTTTTTGATGAATTGACCTCTTCCCGATTGCAAACCCCGTTGAAACTTCAGGGCAAATTGGTGGAGGGAGCAGGGGGAGTGCGGGGGGGGCAGGGTTTGATTGAGGGGGATCCAAAGTCGGAAGATTTCGCAGCTGCGTGGGTGGTTGAGGTTATTCAAGCCCGAATTCGTGGGGTTGCTGGGCGGAGGGACGGGGCAGGGTCGATTCGGTGGGTGGCTGAGGGGTGTGTGGGTCGAGCAAACCTGAAGGATGCGGAGATGTTGGGAAGGGTGGCGGAGCGAATGAGTGGAGGAGAGGAGGCGGGTTTAAGTCGAATTCAGTCTTGGGGTGAGTCGGGGCGGCTGGCAGAGGATAAGCTCACGCGTATGGTGCGGAGGTTGTTGGCGGCGAGGTTGTTTACTCGAGCCACCTCGGCCTCGAACCGAGTCAAGTTTCAGGAGTGGGTGGCGGTGGGATGTCCTGGAAAGTTCTGGTCGGACAGCAAGGAGGAGGATGGGGCATGGCGGAGAAGTTTGTCGGAGCCAGATTTGCGGACGGGGGCTATGCCACAATCTCCAGAGGAGACACAAAAGCGTCTTCGAGAGTTGGCTCAAGAGGCAGCGAAGTCTGTGGTGCCAGGCGGGACTAAGCCGGACTCTTTATCGATGGAGCTGATTCGGTTGGAGGCGACGGCAGATCCATTCCTGCGACCCGCGATTTTTCGGTATCGGCAAGCGGTGGAGGCGGGTTCGAGTGCGGAGCAGAAGGAGGCGCAAGAAAAGGCCTGGCAAGATGCGGATCAAGCAGTGCAACGTTGGCGAGAGATGCGAAGGAGGGCGGATCAGCTTTTGGACTGGTACGAGTTAAACGTGCCTGATGCTCGTTGGGGGCCTGCTCTACTGGATGGGGAGGAGAAAAAAAAGTTGTGAAGCCAGAGAAGTGCGAAAATAGGAGGGCGACCGACGGGACTCGAACCCGCGACAGCCAGAATCACAATCTGGAGTTCTACCAACTGAACTACGGCCGCCATCGATGAGACAAGATAAGGTAACCCTAGACGGAGGCGTAGCCAAGCTCGGCCATAGTCGGGTTTTGGGGGTTACGGGGGCTATGGCGGCGGGAAAAAGTACGGCGGGAAAGATGCTTGAGGGCAAGGGGTGGAAGGTGATTGAGGCAGATGAGATTGTGCATCGGCTCTATGAGAAGGGGGCAGACGGGTACCGAAAACTGGTTGACGCGCTGGGGGAAACGATTCTAGATTCCTCGAAGAACTTGGACCGCGGGTTGTTGGCCGCGACGATGATGCGAGATCCCTCCCTTACCGCCACCGTCAACCACCTGATCCATCCTCTTGTTCGACAAACTTGGAAATCTGAAGTTAGCGAAAGCTTGCGCCTCCAACCCCACCGTTCGGTGGCGGTGATCATCCCCCTCCTTTTGGAAGTTGGGGCTGAGGAGTCCTTCGATGGAAAAGTAGCGATCGGTTGCCGAGAATCGGTTTCCCAGCAACGGTTGGTCGAGCGGGGTCTGACGCCCGAGGCAGCAGACTTTTGGATGGGAAAGCAGTGGGCGATTGAGAAAAAAGCCCAAGCATGCGACCAAGTCATTTGGAATGAAGGGAGTTTGGAGTTGCTACGCAACCAAGTAGATTGCTTGGCCTGACCCGAGGGGGGGCAGGTGGGCGGTCGATGGATTAGCGGAGCAGGAAAGCAAAATTATGAACGGTGACGGACAAGATCAGGGAAACCAAGACTACGGCAGGCAACAGGGCGATTTCGGCCCAAGGAACGATTATGGGCCCCGTCGATTTCAGCGTCGGGGAGGTCGTGGAGGACGTGGGTATGGTGGGGGACGTGGATATGGGCGGGGGGATTATGACAACTATCGCCGGGGGCCAGATGGGGGAAATCAGGATGGGGCCGGGGATGCGCCGGCAGCGGAAGAACCACGGCCGACTGGGCCTCTGTTGCGTTTAGACGATTTGCAGAAGATCCCTTTTCAGGAGTTGTTGGATAAGGCAAGTGAAGTGGGGGTGGAAAATCCCGGAGGGATGCTGAAGTACGAGTTGATTTTTGAAATTCTACATCGGCACGCGATGGACAATGGTCGTGTAGCAGGGGAGGGAATTTTGGAAATATTGCCTGACCAGTACGGATTCTTGCGTCTGCAGGCAAATAACTATTTGGCGACGCGAGAGGACATTTATGTGAATCCTTCCCTAATCCGTAAGTACGGGTTGCGTCGGGGAGATCGTGTAGGCGGAGAAATTCGTTCTCCTAGGCAGAAAGAGCACTACTTTTCCTTAGCCACGGTGGATACGGTGAGCGGGGAAGATGTAAACAAGCGAAAGCCCCCGATTCATTTTGATAATTTAACGCCTCTCTTTCCCAATCGGCGACTGATCCTGGAAAGTGAAAAGCTAAAAGATATGGCCATGCGGGCTTTTGATTTGATCAGCCCGATTGGTTTCGGTCAGCGGGGTTTGATTGTTGCGCCCCCGAGGACAGGGAAGACGGTTTTGATGCAAAAAATTGCCAATGCCATCACAGCCAATAATCCCAAGGCGCATCTGATCGTGCTTTTGATTGATGAGCGGCCTGAGGAGGTGACAGATATGGCAAGATCCGTCCAAGGCGAGGTGATAAGTTCGACCTTTGATGAACCACCCGATCGACACGTGCACATTGCGGAAATGGTGATTGAGCGGGCAAAGCGATTGGCCGAGCAGGGCACAGATGTTGTGATCCTGTTGGATAGCATCACGCGTTTGGCCCGAGCCTATAACACGGTGCAGCCCCATAGCGGAAAGATTCTTTCCGGAGGTGTGGATGCCAATGCGCTGCACAAACCCAAGAGATTTTTCGGTGCCGCCCGAAATTTGGAGGAGCGGGGAAGTCTGACGATTATTGCGACCGCTCTGGTCGATACGGGCAGCAAAATGGATGAGGTGATCTTTGAGGAGTTCAAGGGAACAGGCAATATGGAGATCCACCTGGATCGCGCTTTGGTTGATAAGCGGATTTATCCCGCGATTAACATTCCAAAATCGGGCACACGAAAAGAGGAGCTTCTGTATCATGCGGACGAGATGCCTCGGATTCATATTTTAAGAAGGGCCTTGTCTTCTTTGCCCCCGGTGGAGGCGATGGAGTTGCTCTTGGGCCGACTCAAGAAGACAAAAAACAATGTGGAATTCCTGTTGGCGATGAACCTGAAGGAGTAGGCCTCCTTTTTCTGGAAGATGAAAGTCCTGGTCACGGGCGGAGCCGGCTACATCGGTTCGGTTTGCGTTGAGGAGCTGATCGGCGCAGGCCATGGCGTGGTAGTTTGGGATAATTTAAGCGAGGGCCATCGCGCGGCCGTTCATCCTCAGGCACATTTTCTTCAGGGTGATTTGGCCGACAGGGATCTTTTGCATCGAGCCTTGGCTGAGCACAAGCCCGATGCGGTAATTCATTTTGCCGGTAAGGCGCTCGTTCCTGAAAGTATGAAGGATCCCTCGATTTACTATCGGGTGAACGTTTCAGGAGGGGTCAATCTTTTGGATGCGATGGTTGCGGCTGGATGTAAAAAAATCATTTTTTCGTCCACTTGTGCGACCTATGGGCTGCCTGAAAAGGTGCCGATGGATGAGCAGACTCCGCAAAAACCGATCAATCCCTATGGGCACTCAAAATTGGTTTTTGAACAGATTTTGACTTGGTATGCGCATGTGCACGGGTTGGTTCCCACTGCGCTCCGATATTTCAATGCATCTGGAGCTTCGCAGGAGCGGGGAGAGCATCATCGGATCGAGACGCATCTGATTCCGAATGTCCTGTTGGCTGCTTTGGGTCAACGGGAGGTGGTGGATGTGTTTGGAGAGAGCCATGCGACCCCCGATGGGACCTGCATTCGGGACTATATTCACGTCAAGGATTTGGCCTCCGCACACATTCTGGCATTGGATCGGGATAAGCTTGGGTTTTTCAATGTTGGAACAGGCAACGGCTATTCTGTGAAACAGGTGATTGAAACGGCAAAAAAAGTGACGCAGCGGCCGATTCCGACCCGCGGGCAACCTGCTCGAGCTGGGGACCCGCCGGCTTTGGTGGCGGGTTCACACAAGTTGCAAAGGGAGTTAGGTTGGAAGCCTCGGCACTCAGGGTTAGAGGAGATTTTAACGAGTGCTTGGAAGTGGCATCAGGCCCATCCTCATGGCTATACCGTGTAGGGGACCGACCTCATGAAAAAACCATTAACTGTTTCGGTCGAACACTTTTACACGCAACATGCGGCACGACTGCAGTTAAAGCTCGTAGCAGGGCAGGAAGGAATGGGGCGTCTGATACGTGAGGGAGCGGTGAACCGACTCGGCATGGCGTTGACGGGATTCATTAAATATTTTGCCTTTCGCCGCGTTCAGCTGATTGGCAAAAGCGAGATCAGCTACTTTCAGTCGCTGGATCCGGAAACAAGGCAGGCAAGAATACGTGATATTTTGGACAAAAAGATTCCCTGCATCGTGTTCAGCCGAGACAACCGGCCTCCGGCGATCATTCTAAAGGAAGCTCAGAAGGCAAAGGTGCCTGTTTTTATTTCCCCGATTCCGACGCCCCGGTTGGTGAATCTGATCACGCTATGTTTGGAGGAGGATTTTGCGCCCTCGACCAGTGAGCACGGAAGTATGGTGGATATCATGGGGGTAGGGGTGCTGATTCGAGGAGAGAGCGGTGTGGGAAAAAGTGAGTGTGCATTAGGGTTGGTGGAGCGGGGGTATTCTCTCGTGGCGGATGACATCACGCGATTGAGGCTTCTTGAGGGCAGAGAGCTGATGGCTACTTCGGCGGAGGTGACGAGGACGTTTATGGAGGTGAGGGGTATTGGAATTATCAATGTGGCAGCGATCTTTGGGGGGCGGGCAATTCGAACGGAAAAGCGGTTGGATCTGGTGGTCACCTTGGCGGAGTGGGACAAAGTTGGCGACATTGAGCGGACAGGGTTGGACCAGCAGTTTTATGAAATTTTAGGGCTTAAGATTCCGCATGTCAGAATTCCGATTCGGCCTGGGCGAGATTTAGCAGGCTTGGTGCAGGTGGCGGCTCTAGATCAGAAGATGAAGACGATGGGGCAATTCTCAGCGCTTGAGTTTAATGAAAAACTGATGAGCCGACTGAAGCTAAAGGAGGGATAACCATGGGCACAGGGGCAGAGGAAAAAGCTTCGAAAGAGGTTGCGATCAAAAATCGGCTGGGTCTGCATGCGCGTCCTGCCGCAATGTTTGTCCGAGAGGCGAACCGGCACGCATGCGAGATTTTAGTGGAAAAGGACGGAGAGACAATTAACGGGAAGAGCATTATGGGGTTGATGATGTTGGCGGCAGGGATGGGTTCCAAAATCAGCCTGCGAGCGGCAGGGCCCGGGGCGGAGACTGCCATCCAATCGTTACTTGAATTAATAGAAAGAAAGTTCGACGAGGAGTAGGTGGAAGGGAGATAGTTTCTCCCGTGATTGCTTCCGACAAACCTTCCTCTGTTCCCGGCACGGAGCTTCGTCTAGCCGGCATCCCCGCTTCCCCTGGGGTGGTGAGCGGACGTTTGGCGATTTTCTCCCACGAGGAGTTGCGGGTCCGTCCAACGCCGATTCAAGAGAGCCAGATTCCTGACGAGCTTCGGCGACTCGAAGCGGCCCTTCTCAAGACTCGGCAGCAGATTCAAGGAATTAAGGATCATCTGGCGCAGTCTTTGGGAGACGGGCAAACGGAGATTTTTGAGGCCCATCTTTTGGTGGCTGCAGACAGTACGATCGCGTCCGCCGTCCGACGGCAGTTGGAGTTGCGCAAGGTTTGTGTGGAGCATGTCTATCAGCATGTGATTCATGCCTACGCGCAAAGCATGAAGGAGATGGAAGATCCGTACCTTCGGGAGAGGGCGGCCGACATTCTCGATGTGGGGCGGCGGGTGGTGTACAACCTTCTCGGGCGGAAACTGGCGGATCTCTACTCACTGGATGTGCCGAGCATCATTCTGGCCCACGATCTAACGCCGTCGGACACGGCCATCCTGAATCGCCAGTTGGCTCTGGGATTTGCGACGGAGGTGGGAAGCACAACCTCCCACACTGCGATCATGGCCCGGTCGTTGAATATTCCCGCGGTGGTGGGGTTGCACAGTGTTTTGGCAAAATGTGAGTTGGGGGCGCCGGTCATTCTCGATGGTTACGCGGGGTTGTTGATTGTCTATCCCACGGAGCAGACGCGGTATGAGTACGGGCAGATTGAGAAACGTCGCCTGGCGGTGGAGCAGAGTCTGGAGGTTTTGCGGGATACCCCTGCTACGACAAAGGACGGAAGGAGGCTGGTGCTTTCGGCCAATGTGGAGTTGCCGGAGGATCTTCCCTTAATCACGGAGAGTGGGGCGGAGGGGATCGGTCTCTACCGTACGGAGTTTCTCTTCCTGAATCGGGTTCAGTTTCCGAGTGAGGAGGAGCAGACGAATATTTATCAGCAGGTGGTTCAGGCGTCGCGACCGCATCTGGCGATCATTCGGACTTTGGATCTGGGGGGGGATAAATTGCCGTCCCATCAGGGATTGGATCCTGAGGCGAATCCCTTTTTAGGGTGGCGGGCGATCCGGTACTGCCTGGAAAAGCCGGATCTTTTCAAGACCCAGCTGCGGGCGATCTGTCGATCCAATCCTGGAGGAAAAGTGAGAGTGATGTTTCCGATGATCGCGACGAAAGAGGAGCTGGTCGCGGCGTTGGCTTTGCTGGGGGAGGCAAGGGAGGAGCTGAAAGCGGCCGACATTCCTGCAGCGACGGAGGTGGAGGCGGGCGCCATGATCGAAGTTCCCTCGGCCGCTATGATTGTGGATCGGTTGGCTCCGTTGGTTCAATTTTTCAGTATCGGTACGAATGATTTGACCCAGTATACCTTGGCTGCGGACCGTACGAATGAGCGGGTGGCGTCGCTTTATCAGCCGACCCATCCCGCCGTGCTAACTTTGATTGAGAAGGTTGTGGAGGCAGCGCATGCAAATGGGATCTGGGTGGGGGTATGTGGGGAGATGGCTGGAGATGTTGTCATGACACCGATTTTATTGGGCTTGGGAGTGGATGAGATGAGCATGGGTTCGGTAGCAATTCCGAGGGTCAAAAAAGCTTTGCAAAGTTTGGACTATGGGGAGTGCCAAGCCTTGGCAAAGAAACTGCTAAAAATGGATTCAGGAGAGGACAGTCGTAAGATTCTCGTAGATATGGCGCAGCGGGTTTATCCCGAGCTGGTCGGCTAAAGGCTCTGCGTCTGGGATTGGGTTGGAAGGGGTAAGGCTAACTCTTTCAAGAATAGGCGGATTGGGCTAGAGATAGAGTTCATGAGTGAAGATTTGGCCCCCCTGTTAGCCGCACGCCGAGAAAAGTTAGAGAAGGTCCGTCAACTTGGGGTGGATCCCTTTGGGGCGGCTTTTTCGGGAACGGAATCGACAGGGGAGATCCGGGGCCGATGGGAGGAAGGGCGGCGAGTGAGATTGGCGGGGCGGGTCGTTTCGCATCGGGACATGGGGAAAAGCCAGTTTTTGCATCTGCAGGATCGAGCAGGGCGTTTGCAGATTTATGTTCAGAAACCTGCGTTAGCCGAAAAGGAGTTGGCGGTATTTCAGCTGCTCGATTTGGGGGATATTGTGGGAGTTGAAGGAACACTCTTTACCACCAAGGCGGGGGAGCCCTCTGTTCGGGTCGAGAGTTTGACGCTTCTAAGCAAGTCGCTGGTTCCGTTGCCTGATAAGTGGCACGGGTTGGTGGATGTAGAGACACGGCATCGCCAGAGGCATCTGGATCTAATTTCAAATGAGGGATCCCGCAAGGCTTTGGATTTGCGGATTCGCTTGGTCCGGTTCTTGAGAGACTTTCTGCACGCACGGGCATTTACGGAAGTGGAGACGCCCATGATGCAAACGGTGGCGGGAGGCGCGGCGGCAGAACCTTTTCAAACGAGACACCACGCGATGGGGATGGATCTTTTTTTGAGGATCGCCCCCGAACTCTATCTCAAACGGCTTTTGGTAGGAGGAATGGAGAAGGTTTTTGAGATTAACCGAAATTTCCGCAACGAAGGAATTTCGCGAAAACATAATCCCGAATTCACCATGCTGGAGGCATACTGGGCCTATTCCGATTTCGAGGGTATGGCTGGCCTTGTGGAGGAGATGATTTCAGGAGCGGCTCAGGAGCTGACGGGAGGGCTTCAGGTTCAGCAAAGCGATGGATCGGTCATTGATTTCGCTCGTCCTTGGCCGAGAAAGCGGTATCGGGATGCTGTTGTTGAGGTTGCGGGAGCGGATTGGTTTCAGCTTTCGAAAGAAGAGATGGAGAGAAAAGCGAGAGCCTTAGGATTGGAGTTAGAGCCAAATTTGGCTCCCGCGGACATCACACAAAAAGTGTTTGAGAAAAAAGTCGAAGGCCAAGCGGTTAACCCGATCTTTATTACTCATTTACCTGCGGAGTTAGTGCCGTTGGCGAAATTAAACCGTGAGGATCCGACGGTGGTGGATGTTTTTGAGCTGCTTCTGGGGCGACAGGAGGTTTCTCCTGGGTATTCGGAGTTGAATGATCCACTTCTCCAGGCGGAGCGTTTTCGCAAGCAGGTCGGAGAGCATGCGCAAAAAGTAGATGAAGATTTTCTGGAGGCCTTGCAAAGCGGAATGCCACCCGCTGGGGGGATGGGTTTGGGAGTGGATCGATTGGCGATGCTTCTGTCGGGCTCGGATTCGATCCGCGAAGTAATCTTATTTCCGTTACTTCGCCCTCGAGAGACTTCGGCGTGAAGGAGAGCGGATTTGGGCTGGCCCGAGGGCCACTGCTCAACGCATTCCT
>Ga0214923_10002789_pt1 | contig 22668 bp, 1 predicted proteins | sample LL1510_MetaG_FD_177993 | JGI IMG/M metagenome (GOLD analysis project Ga0214923, IMG submission 177993) | Freshwater microbial communities from Lake Lanier, Atlanta, Georgia, United States - LL-1510 | ecosystem: Environmental > Aquatic > Freshwater > Lake | place: USA: Georgia | collected 2015-10-15
TTAAATTAATATTTTTATTTATTAAATTATTTATTTTATAAACTATATTTTTTTGATATTTATACATTTATATTATCTTATAGAAAAAATAAAATATATAAGCAACTTATAAACATACCTATATAATTATTAAAGTTAATTAGTTATTTATTTTATGATGTAATAAAGATGATTGTTTAAAATTAATTATTTTTCGTTCAACAGTTACTAAATCATTATTATTAATTATTTTTTTATTATGATTAATATATTTAACATAAAAATTATGACTTTTAGGATTTAACCATGATTCAATTACTAAATTATTAATAACTAATTTATCAGTTAAATAATTAGGTAATTCAATATTAAAATATAATGGATTATCAATAATTGTTTTTTTTAATATATTTTTATTATCATTACCAAATACTATATTTTCATTAATAAATATTGCATGATTATCAGTTATATATGTATTTCTAAATGGAATATTTTGACCAAAGAAATGTGTCGGTATACATATTGGAAAATTAATGTCTAATACCATATCAAATTGATATTTTAATGTACTTATTACCGGCACAATACGATTATCACTTGTAGTAATAAGTGTACCTACTTTAACATTATCAATTTCAATATATCCATCGGGTGTTTTTATTAAAGATTTTGATAATATACATGGTAAATATTCTATTTTATAATAAACTGATAAATGTACATCAGTGTATCCATTAGGAGCTTTTGCATAAATTGATAATGTACATGTTTTAACTATAAGAACATTATTTTTATATATTATACTTGGTGTTGTATCATCTAATGAATAATATATAGTTACTCCACTAATAGGCTGACCATTACTAATAGGTGTAATTGTAACATTTTGACTAGAATAATATGTTCCTGTATTTGGTGTAACTCTTAATTCAAATGTTAATGGTTTTGTACCAACAGAAACATATTCAGATAAATATTGTATATAAGCAATCCAATTACCATTACCGCTATATTGTAACGGTATTGAAATATCATAATTAATTGTTCCATCATCATTCAATTCAAAAGTAGTTAATGTATTATTTGGATCTGCATTTGGTAAAAAATATGTAAAAGGTTGTGGTGTTCCTAAATCGTGAACAATTAAATTATTACTATCATAAATAGTAATATCAAATGATGAAACTAAATTAGGTATTTTTGAATTTAATGCATATGCATAACCTTCAGTATTAGTAAATTGTAATGGTTGTGTTAATGATACAACTGATAATCCTGGTAATTGTGGACTAATAACAGTTAAAGGAATTTTATATAAATTAGAAGTTACATTTAATGTATAAATAAGATTAAATCTTGATTCACTATTATAAATAGTTACAATAATATTATATACATTAATAGGTACTTTAGAATTCCATTTAATAACACCATAAGGATCTATAGTAATACCATCCGTTATACCTCCTGATATAGACATAATAAATGATGGTGATACAAAATTTTCAGCTAATGTAGGAATAACAGAATAACCACTTGTACCAAAATTAATATTTGTAAAATTAGGATTATATTGAGCATAATATATACTACCATATGCTAAACCATCATATAATAAAAAATAATTATTAGCTGCTGGACCTCCTAAAACAAAATTATATACTTGTATAGGAATATTTATACCTACATCAAATGTTATAAATGATGCACTATAAGACTCTATAAATACTTTATCATTATTTATAACACCAGATAATTTATTTGATCTAAATGCAACAGAACCATCACCATCATATATTTTATTTAATGCTACAAAATTAACAAGAATATCTTTAGGTGTAATTATTAAATTATAATTTACAATATTTGAATTAGAATTAACTATATATTGAATAGATAATTGATAATTTCCAAAAGGAATATTTGATCCAAAATATATAATACCATTATTATCTATACTTAAACTATTATTACCATCAATAATATTAAAAGTTCCATTTAATGGATTAACATAAGGTATTTCAGAAAATCCACTAATACCATATACTAAAGTAGTATTATATTGATAAATTAAATTTGGTATAACAGTTAATATATATATTGATTGACCCATTATATTATTGTATGTATAATTTATTATAATATTATGTATTGCAACATCTATATAATTATTATAATATAATATACCAGTAATAATATCTAATGATACACCAGATGGTAAATTATCAGACGTAAATAATCCACCAGAAATACTTGTTATAGGTGCAACAGAATTACTATCAAATATACCAAATATAATAGTATCATAATAATTATAATTAATAGTAGGTATTACTTGTAAATTCAATGTATACATATTTGTTAACTCTGAAAATATATAATATATTGTAATACTATATAGCCCTATAAAATCAGTATTATTAATTATTATATTACCAAAATTTTGATCTATAAATCCATAACTACTTATATCAGTAGAATAAAAAATACCACCCGTTGGATTAATTATTAATGGATATTCTGAAGTTGAACTATAATGATTTACTATTATATTATTATATGATATAACTGGTAATACAGTTAATGAATATGTAAATGATGTAACTAATTTATCTGGATCATTATCTATATAATTAACATAAAAACTATAAATACCAACGTCTAATAGTGCAATATCACCCATAATATTTTTATTAAATGTTATTAATCCAGATGAAATATCAATAAATAATGCATTAATATTCATTTCAACATCTTGTATAAAAGATAAACTATATATTCCACTTGGTGAATTAACAATAGGTAATTCAGAATAAGATATTTGACTATAATTAATAATACTTGGATTATAATAAATATAAGGATTTACAGTTAAATTATATACAACATTTGAACTAGTATCAAATAATTGATAATTTATATTTAATTCATAATATTCAATCGGTGTAGTAGATGAAAAATATAATATACCTATAGTATTATCTAAATAAACACCAAATGGTAAATTATTACTTGTAAATAAACCACCAGAAGGACTAATATCTGGTATAACAGAATATAAATTATTACCACCTATAATTATTGTTTCTGGAATACTATAATTAATATATGGATTTACAATATAATTATATATTGTAGTTACTGTAACATTATTTATTGTATAATAAATAGTATTAAAATAAATTCCAACATTATTATTAGTAAATGTTATAGTACCATTATTATCAATACTATTATTATTAAGTGTATCAATATTAAATAAACCATTTTTAGGATTTACAAATGGAATAATAGAAATATTTAAAAAACCATAAATATTATTTTGTATATTTGGTTGATAAATTATTATTGGATTTATAGTTACATTAATTAAATTAGTAACCGAAATATTATTAACTGTATATGTTATTATTAAATTATAATAGCCAACATTAATATTATTTAAATAAATTTTACCTAATGAATCTACAGATCCTATATTTGATGTAAAATTACCTAATAAAGGTAAAACATAAGGTACATTAGATATATAATTACTTTTATAATTAATTATAATATTAGAAATATCATAATATAATATTGGCTTGACAATTAAATTATATGGTTCTGTTTCTATAATATTAAAAATAGTATATGTTACTTGTATAATATAAGAATTAACTGGAACAAAATTACTAAAATTTAATATACCTGAAGAAGCATCAATTACTATTCCATTAATATAAGGTATAGTAAATAAACCATTTGGAAAATCAATATATGGTTGTACCGAATAATCACTAGTACCATAATTTAATATAGTAGTTGAATTTGAATAATAAAAATTAGATACTACATATATAGTATAATTAAATGTAGAAGTTTGATTATTAAACATATAATTAATATTTAAATTGTAAGTTCCACCATATATACCCCTAGATATATATATAATTCCTAATTGTTGATCTATAGTAATATAATTTATAAAACCACTAATTGAAAATATTCCACCAGTAGGACTTATAAAAGGTATTGATGAATTTGCATTAGTATTATATAATATATATAATGAATTTTCATTATAATAAAAATTTGGTATAATATTAATAATATAATTTGTAAATGATGTATTATAATAATTATATGAAAGTAATAAATTATAAATTCCAACATTTGCTAAATTATTAATAGTTATTAATCCAGTATTTCTATTTAAATTATTTATTAAATTATTATTTTGATTTACATTAATGATTATTTCAGATATTATACCTCCAGATGGATCAGTAAAAGGTAAACATGAATATGTAATATCATTTTTATAAATAATAGTAATATTATTAATTGAATAATAAAAATTTGGTATTATAGATAAATAATAATTGGTTTTATTAATATAATTTTTTAAACTATATGTAATACCAATATTATAATTATTTATATTTAATTTATTAAAATAAATAATACCATTATTTTTATTAAGATTAACATTTAATGGATAATTATTACTAAAATCAGAAAAATAAAAAACACCAAGTAATGGATTTATAAAAGGTATTATTGATGATAATGTAATATAATTATTATATATTAATGTTGAACCAGATATAGAATATATTATATTTGGTATTATATTTATTTGATATGTAAATACATTTTGAATATTATTTAATAAATAATAAATTATTATATTATATTGACCTATATTAATTAAACTTGCAAAATTAATTACTCCTGTTATAGAATCTATTGTAACTTTAGTACTTTGAAAAGTTAATGATGTAATATCATAAAATCCAAAAGTTCCTCCTGGCTGTAATCCAATTGGTATTTCTGAAATACCACTAGACCCATAAGTTAATGTAATACTACCAATAGGATAATTAATATAAGGTAAAACTGTTAAATTATAATTAGTATTAATTGGCGAGTTATTAAATGTATAAGTAATAATTAAATTATAAATACCAACATCAATAATATAGAAATAAATAATACCAGTATTATAATCAATTAAAATATTTATTGGGTTAATACCACCATAATCAGATATACTAAAAGTTCCATTTGGTTGAATGCTTATAGGTGTTAACGAATTATTATTAATACCATATATAGTAGATTTATTATAATCAGTATAATAAAATATTGGCACTATAGTTAAATTATAAGTAAATAAATTATTAATCTGATTTAATAAATATGATATAACAATTTTATATAAACCAGTATTAATACCCTTAAAAAAATTAATAAGTCCTGTTTTATTATTTATATACACTTTAGAAAAATTTAAATTTCCAGTACTACTATTAATATTAAAATAACCACCTGATTGATCTACAAATGGTAATACTGATATTGCTGATGTATTATAATCTAATGTTAAATTATAAATAGAATAATTAATATATGGTTTAACTATAAATGAATAATTAGTAGTTGATGTAAAATTGTTAACTGTATAACTTAATATCATATTATAACTACCTACATAAATATTACTATCAAAATATATTAATCCAGTATATCCATTTAATACAACACCACTTGGAATATATCTATCTTGATTAATAAAACTAATTAAATATGATAAATTAAAAGTACCAGATATACTTACAATATTAAATTGTCCAATAGATTTATTAATAGTAGGTAATATAGATTTGCTAGGTGTTTCATATATTAATTGTTTATAATTTGTTTTATATTTAAATAAGGGATATACTTTTAATATATAATTAATAGTAGTACTCATATTATTAACTGTATAAATTACGGGTATTTGATAAATTCCTACTGGAATAGTATTTTTAAATTGAATTATACCTGTATTTTTATTTATATAAAAAGTAGATGTTGAACTAAATATTCCATTTAATGGATTAACAATAGGTTGTTCCGAATAATTTGAAAATCCAGCAATTATATTAAATACACCAATAGGATAAATAATATTTGGATATATATATACATTAAATAATATTGATATTAATGAACTATTATAACTGTATAATATATTCATATTATATGTAGCAACATTTAATATTGATGATATAGTTACTAATCCAGATGAAATATCAATATTAATACCATTTACAATATTTCCATTTAAATTATTTATTGTAAAAAATCCTCCGGGAGGTGAAATTATTGGATATGTTGAATAACTTGTTTGTAAATAATTAGTACTAATACTATTTGGAATATATGATATTGATGGTGATACTATTAATGTATATGTTAAACTAACAGTATTATTTGAATTAAGTACAGTATTAATAACATTAAAAGTATAATTTCCTGGAAATATATTTAATGAATTAAAATATAATATTCCATTATTAGAATTTATTGTAATTCCATTTACTTGTCCATTTAATGAATATGTTCCTACATATTGTGATGTTGGTATATTTGTATTATAAATAGAATTAAATGGTATAGTTGCAAATGGTGGAGTATAATAAAATGTAGCTATAACATATAAATAATAAAAAGTAATAACACTAATACCATTTAATTTATATGTAATAGTAATTACCCAATTACCAGCATTAATTTTATTAAATTTAATTATACCTGTATATTTATCAATTGATATTCCAGTAAAATTAATATTAATTCCTGGAACACTTGCAATAAATGTACCGCCAGATGGATTAATATAAGGTATTTCTGAGTATGATATATCATGTATATATAACATTTGTATAGTTCCTACAGAATAATTTAGATAGGGTTGTACTGTTAAATTAAATAATGTATTATTTGATATATTATTAACTGAATATATTACATTAATATTATAAATACCAACTGGAAATTCATTATTAAAATATAATATACCTAAATCATCAATAGATATTAAATGTGAATAATTAGAAATATCAATACTAATAAAACCATTTAATGGATATAAATATGGTTGTAATGATTGACCAGATGTATCATAATTAATTGTTAAATTTGTTGGTGTATAATATATAACTGGTAAAACATATAAATTATAAAAAGTAAAATTACTAACACTATTTAATGTATAAGTAACTAAAATATTATAATATCCCATATCAATATTATTAAAATATAATATTCCATTAGATATTGTACTTATATATATACCATTTTGAATAGAAGATATATCAATATTAAATATACCGTCTGATTGATTTACAAAAGCTTCTAACGATGAACTATAATCATTATATTTAATTATACTGGTATTAATATTATAATATATTACTGGTATTATATAAATTAAATAATTAAAATTATTACTATTATTATTTAATGTATATAAAATATTAATATTATATAATCCAACATCAATATTATTATTAATAGTAAAAGTACCATATGATATATCATATTGAATTAAATTATCATTTACTAATGTTCCAGAAATATCACTAAATGAAAAAACACCTCCAGATTGATCATAATAAGGTGATGAAATAGTATAACTAGTACCATATAAAATATTAGTAAAATTATTATTATAATTTAAATTAGGAATTACTTTCAAATTATATATTGCGTAATTATTATTATTAAATAACGTATAAATTACAATAAAACTATAATTATTAACTGGTATATAATTTTGAAAATAAATAATTCCAGATAAATCAATATATACTTTATTATTTTTTATTAAATTATTTGATAAATCTAATATTTGAAAAGTGCCACCAGATTGTTTAACTGTTGGAATTATTGAAGTATTTATATAATTATTATTATATAATATTGTAGCATTTGGAATATAATAATTAATATATGGATTAATAATTAAATTATAATTAGTTGAATTAGATAAACCATTGACTAAATAACTAATATTTAATAAATATACTCCAACATTAATATTATTTGTAAAGTTAATTAATCCAGTATTTAGATTAATAAAAGCACCACTTAAAGATATACAATTACCAGATAAATCACTAATTATATAAGAACCGTATAAAGGACTAACAATAGGTAATGCAGATAATCCATAATAATTATAATTTAAAATTTTTATTGATGGTGAATATTTAATATTAGGTAAAATATATAATTGATAAATAAAATAATTATTTGTATTATTTAAATAATATGTAATTAAAAAACTATAAAAACCAACATTTATTTTATTTGAAAAATTAATAATCCCATTTTGATTTATTGATAAAAAATTAACTATTTGACCAGAAATATCAGTTAAACTAAATAATCCATTAGTTTGATTATAATATGGTTGTTGTGAAGTAAATGAAGCACCATAATTATTTATTATTATTGATGTACTATAATAAAAATTAGGTATTATATTTAACATATAAATTATATATGTGTTTGTTTGATTTAGTGTATAAGTAACAATAAAACTATATACACCAACATCAATTAAAGTATTAAATATAATGATACCTGAATTAGATATAAAAACTTGATTATTATATACTAAATTACCAACATAATCATTAATTGTAAAAGTTCCATTTAATTGTTGATATATTGGAATATTAGAATATTCTATATTTGGTCTATCATATAAAAAGTTACTAGTTAATGATGAATAATATAATGATGGATTAATAATTAATTCATAAATTATAGTATTTGATGCATTATTTAAAGTATATGATATTAAAAAATAATGAATACCAACATTAATATTATAAGTAAAATTAATTTGTCCAGTTTGAGAATTAATATATACATTATTATTAATAATATAATTATTAGATATATCAAATATATTAAATATTCCTCCTGGATTTAAAATTCGTGGAACTTCTGATTGTCCTGAAATATCATAAAATAATATTTTTATAGGTGTAACATAATTAAATATAGGTAAAATATATAATGTATAGTAAGTTAATACACTAATATTATCTAATGTATATATTATTGTATAATCATAAACTCCAACATTTAAATTATTATTAAATGTTAATATTCCATTATATGGATTAATAGTACCAGATATATTATAATCTAATGAAAATAATCCTCCCATTTGTTCATAAATAGGGCTAGCAGAGTTACCAGTTGTACCATATAATAAAGATAAATTATTAGGAATATATTTAAAAGTAGGTAAAATACTAATATTATAATAAATTGAATTAAATGAATTATTTAATGTATAATTTATTTTGACATTATAATTTCCAACATTAATATAAGGCACTAATGTAATATAACCATAATAATAATTAATATTTGCTAATCCTAATAAAACTAAATCACCAGATATATCAATTAAATTAAAAGTTCCACCTGATTGATCAACAAAAGGACTATCTGATATAAAATTAATAGTACGATCATAATATAAACTAATATATGAATTTAATAATATTATATTTGGTTTTATAGTTAAATTATATAATGTATAATTAGATTGTTCATTTAATGTATAAGTTACTATAGAATTATAAATACCAACATTTATTGGTGGTATAAATTGTATAATACCTGATAAATCTATAATAGTATCTAGTGATGAACTTATAGTAAAAATACCTCCAATTTGATTATAATTTGGAGATGTAGAATATATTATATTACTAGGATTATATAATAATGTTACTGATGATATAGGATATTTAATCTGTGGTATTATAAATAATGAATATGTAATATAATTTAATAACTTGTTATATGTGTAATAAACATTAAAAAAATATGATCCAACATTATTATTATTAGAAAATAATATAACACCATTATTATTAATTCTACCTATAATACTTGATATTGAGAATACACCTCCTAATGGATTATATATTGGTTTAACTGATTGTCCAGAAATACCATATAAAAGTAATAATGTAGATTGTGAATAAAATATATATGGTAGAATTTGTAAATTATAATTTACTGTTGTATATATATTATTATAATAATAATTAATATTAAAACCATAAGTACTAGGTTTTATACCTTTATTAAAAGTAATAATACCTGTATTATAATTAATATTAACATATTTTGTTTGTACTAATATATTATTTACTTCAATAATTGTAAAAATCCCCCCATTAGGATTAGTATATGGTAGTATAGATTGTGCAGATGTATCATAAATAATATTACTATATGATATATTATAATAAAAATTGGGTTTTACTAATAGATTATAAATTAATTGTGATACAGCATTATTATAACTATAAGTTAATAAAAATGAATATTTATTGACATCAATAAAATTATTAAAATAAATATTTCCATAATTATCTAGTTGAACATTATTTTGATAAACTAAAGTACCAGACATATCTATAATTGTAAAATTACCACCAGAAGGTATTACAATAGGTATTGCAGATGCATCATAAATAGTATGATCATAAAATAATGTTTTTAATAGTGGTATAAAAGTAAAATATGGTGGTGATATTACAGTATAAATAAATGTATTATATATGTTATTAATTGTATAAATAACTAATAAATTATAAATACCTACAGGAATATTATTATTAAAATTTATAATTCCTAAATTTGGATTAATATTTACATTATTTGCAGAAACTATAAATGATGAAATATCATATATTGTAAATATACCACCAGAAGCATCGACAAAAGGTTTTACAGATTTATCACTAGTTTGATATTTTAAATATGTAATATTTGGATTATAATTTATATATGGCAATATAGTAAAACTATATATTGTAGTATTACTAACATTATTTAATCTATATTTACATAATAAATTATAATTATTAATTGGTATTAATTTAGAAATATTAATAATACCAGAAATAGTATTAATAGTAACATATTTTTTTTTAACAATATTATATGATAGATCAGTAATTGAAAAAGTTCCATATGGTTGATTAAAATAAGGCTTAGCTGAACTATTATTATTATTATATATAAAAGATACATTATTATTTTCATAATAATAATTTGGTTTGATTATTAAATTATAATATATTTGAGTAATACAATTATTTAATTGATAAGAAACTAATATATTATATATACCAACATTGATATTATTGTTAAAAGTTATTATTCCTAAATTGGAATCAATATAATTAGAATCAATATAAAATACTCCTCCAGATTGATCAATAAATGGTATTTCAGAATAATCATTAGTAATTCTATCATATAATAATGTTAAATTATTTGGTGAATATAATACAATAGGATTAATATTTAATAATAATTTAGATGAATAATAATTACTATAATTAATATAATTATTTGGATAAAAACTAATATTTATATTATATTGTTTTACTAATAAATTAACTGTACTATTTATTATATTATTTGAAATATCATATGAATATAATAAATTATCATCATCATAAATATTTAATACTCCAGGTATTTTATTTACATAATTTTGTAAAAGTCCATTATTACCAACAATTTTAATTGATTTATTAATATATATTTTATTTATTGTATTTAATACTCCAGTAGTTATCATAAACCATGATATTCCACGATTATTTGATTTTAATACAGTACCATTATTACCAACTACAAAAATTTCATTATTGTTAATCATATAAACATTAGTTAAATCATGTTGTGTCCAATTATTATTTGATATATCTACTAATTGCATCCAATTTATTCCATCATTCATTCTAAATAAATATCCATCATTACCAGCTATATAACCATTATTAATATCTATCATTGAAATTGAATTTAAATTAACACTAAAATCATATAATAACCATGAATAACCGCCATTATTAGTTTGTAATAATACACCATTAACACCAATTATAAAAATATTATTAATATCTATAATAAATGCATCATTAAATTGTATATTATAATTTGATACTATAGGTAACCAAGTATTATTATTATTATTTATATATATTGTACCACTAGCACCAACAATTATACCAATATTATTATTAAATTTAATAGAATATAAATGATTATTACATAATTGTACAGCAGACCATTCATCAATTGAACATTGTAATAAATAACCATCATTACATACAGCATAACCATTATTATCATTAATCATATATAATGAATTAATTGATAATGAATTAATTGATAATGAATTAATTGAAAATATTAAATTCCATGTAATATTATCATATGAATTATATATATTACCTATAGATGTTGTAATAATATTATAATTATTATTAAAATAAATTGTTGTAATATCTTCATTAATATATGTTTGTTGTATTTCAAATATAGGATTATAATTAATATTAATTGTACCACTAATATCTTTATATAATATATTATTATTGGATAAACTAAGTGATAAATTTATTGGATATAATATACTACCACTAGATGTTATACCACTAATAGTATAATTATTACTTGATGTACCGCTTAATGTAATATTAGTTACATTTATTATTTTATTTGTTCCAACATTAGAATCATTAAAATTAGATAAATAATTATAAATATATACATTATCAGGACTAATTATATCAAATAAAACAGGATTAATAACAGTTGCTTTAGTATTACTATCAAATGATTTATTAATACCAGTAAATGATCCGGTTATTGGTTTTGGTAAAATAGTTCCTAATGTATTATTATATAAAATATAATAATTATAAGATAAGGGACCATTTAAAATGATATTACTAATAGTAATAATTTTATTAATACCACTATTAATATCATTAAATGTAGCAGTATAACTACTAATACTAATATAACTTATATCAGATACATATATTCCGGATAAGGATAAATTATAGATAGATGCATTTATAGTTTGATCATAAATTTTAGTATCACCAAAAGAATTTAAATATAATAAACTAGGATAAATATTACTTGATGTTGTAATAGTTTGATTAATAATATAATTAGTATTATTAGTAATAATATTTGATATATATATTATTTTATTATTAGCTACATAAGGATCTAAATAATAAGAATTGTAACTAGATATACTAACATTATCCGGATAAATTACTCCATATAATATAGGATTTGATACATATGCAATAATATTACTATTATATATTTTATCATTACCTGTAAAAGATACATTTAAATTTAACGGACTAATAAAACCTGTTATTGGTTGTATTGGTTGTAAATTATAATTATAAAAAGTGATACCACTAATAGTAACATTTGAAATATCAATAATTTGAAATCCTGTATTTTTATTTCTAAATACTGATGTAAAATATATAATATTTAAATTTTCATTATTAGCAATATTTAATAAATATGATGAAATATTACCAGTAATTAATGTTTTATCATATATTTTATTGCCACCGGAAAATAAAGCATATATTGGTCTGGAATATATAATACTTGGTATAGGATTAATAGTATTAATTGTATAATTATTTATTGGTCCTGATAAAGTAATTGAAGTAATTATTAAATTAGTTAATCCAATATTAATATTTTGATAATAGCCTTGATAATCGGTAATAAAAATATTTTCAGAATTAATAATACCTGTAATATAACATGATATAGTATTAACTAAATAATTTGTACCATCATAAACTTTATTTGTATTTATAAAATAAATATTTAATAATGCTGGATAAATAATACCTAAAATAGGATTAACCGGATTAATTATATAATTAGTTGAATTATATCCAGATAAATTAATATTAGAAATATCAATTAATTGTGTACCAATATTACTATTTCTATATAAACTATTAAAACTACTTATTACAATATTATCATTATAAATGAGTCCACTAATAGAATAATTAATAGGTCCAGTAAATAATGTACTATCATAATATTTATTTCCACCTTCAAATGTAATATTTAATATTTTAGGTAAAATATTAGAATATATAGGTATTATAGAATTTATAGTATAATTATTATTAGTTAATACAATATTAGATATATCAATTCTATTATATCCAATATTATAATTATTATAACCACTAGTAAAACTACTAATAGATACTATATCAAGTTCTAATATACCACTTAAAGATCCTATGACATTATATGTTGATATAGTACCATCATAAATTTTATCATTTGCTGTAAATGTACAAGATAAAATAAAAGGAGAAATTAATGATAATATTGGTTTAATTGGATTAATATAATAATTATTAATAGTATCTCCCTTTAATATTATATTTGATATATCAATAATTTGATAACCAACATTAGGATTACGAAATGTACTAACAAAACTACTAATTGTAATTATTTCATTATTTACAATACCCGATAATATATAATTAATAATTCCTGTATTAGTAAATGTATTATAAATTTTATTACCACCAGTAAATGTTGTTGTTAATGCTGTAGGATATATCCATGCAGATATAGATATTAAAGGATTAATAATATAATTATTAGTAGCTTGATAATATACTAAATTTGATATATCTATTATATTAGCACCTATATTTGGATTTCTAAATAAAGCTGTATAACTAATAATATAAAATTGATTAGCTGGAATAGTACCTATAATTATTGGTGTTAATGATGAACCCGCATTTAAAGTACCATTATATATTTTAGATCCATATAAAAAATTAATTGTTATATAAATTGGATAAATAAAAGCACTTATTGATTGGATTGGTTGTAAAGCATAATTATTTATACTAGGATAATTATTAATAATAGGACCTGTAATTAATAAATTTTTTATATTTATTGTATTAAGTCCAGAATTAGGAGAATTAAAAGAACTAGAATAACTTAATATAGATATATTTTCATTATTAATAATTCCGTTTAATGTACTATATAAACTTGGTCCCGGAATTAATGTACCATCATATATTTTAGATCCTTCATAAAATATAGCATATAAATTTGTTTTATATATAAAACTTAAAATTGATTGTATAGGTATATATGTATAATTATAATTAGTTGATCCAATTAAAATAATATTAGATACATCAATAAATTGATTACCAGCATTTGGATTTTTAAAAAATGCATAATAGCTAATTGTTATATATTCTAAATTAACAATATTAGTAATATTAAAAGTTAAATTATTAACATCAATGGTACTATCATAAACTTTACTACCTCCATTAAAAGTTATTTTTAATGATCTAGGATAGATATAAGAACTAAAAGGACTGATAGGTAAATATGTATAATTATTACTATTAATACCAAGAAATACTAAATTAGAAATATCAATTAATTGTACACCTACATTTTGATTTTGAAATTTAGATTGATAACTATTAATATATATATAATAAATATCATTACCTAGTAAACCATTAATACCAATATTAATATTACCAGTATTTAATGTTCCATCATATATTTTTGTTCCATTTGTAAAAGTAAAATTTATTATTTTTTGATAAATATAAGATGTAATTTTTACAGAATTAATATAATAATTATTAATTGTAGGTCCATATAAAATTATATTATCTATATTAATAATATTTTGTCCAGCATTTACGGTATTAAAAGATGCATTATATTTAGTTATTGTTATTATTTCTGGAAAAATTATACCACTTAATGAATATGTTATTATTCCTGGTATATTTGTAGTATCATAATATTTAGAACCACCACTAAAATTAGGTATTATTTCTTTTTTAAAAATGGTTGCTTTAATAGAATTTATTGGATTAAAATAATAATTATTTACAGTAGAACCATATAAAATTAGATTAGATATATCAACATATTGTAAGCCAACATTATAATTTTTAAAAAACGCTATAAAACTACTAATAGTTATTGTTTCTGTATTAACAATACCACTTGTTATATTTCCAGTTACAAAAACAGTATTTAATGAATCATAAATTTTATTTTGTGCAATAAATGATAAATTTAATAATTTAGGGTAAATATAAGAATTAAAAGGACTGATAGGTAAATATGTATAATTATTACTATTAATACCATTTATTGATAAATTAGAAATATCAATTAATTGTACACCTACATTTTGATTTTGAAATTTAGATTGATAACTATTAATATATATGTAATAAATATCATTACCTAGTAAACCATTAATACCAATATTAATATTCCCAGTATTTAATGTACCATCATATATTTTAGTACCATTACTAAATGTAAAATTTATAATTTTTTGATAAATAATAGCAATAATTTGTGATGTTTTTGAATAATAATAGTTATTTACTGTTAGTCCATATAAAATTATATTATTAATATTTATTGGAAATGTTCCAGCGATTGATGTTGTAAAATTAGCATTATAATTTGTAATTGTTATAATTTCTGGTGAAATAATACCACTTATAGAATATAATAAAGGTCCGGCAGTTGTAGTAACATCGTAATATTTATTTCCTGCAAAAAAATTAATAATTAATTGTTTTTGATAAATAATTCCAATAATTGGTGGAACTGGATAAAAATTATAATTATTAACAGTATCACCATATAAAATAATATCAGAAATATCAATTAGTTGATTACCAGCATTAGGGTTTTGAAAGAATGTAATAAAACTACTAATAGTAATTTTTTCAGATCCTACAATACCATTAATTATACTTCCATTAACATTATATATAGTTCTTAATGAATCATAAATTTTACTACCACCAGTAAATTTTAATGTTAAACTTTTTAAATAAATATTTGCTTGATAAGGTGAAATTGGTAAAATATAATAATTAGTGATAGTTGAACTAGATAATATAACATTAGAAACATCTATTAATTGTAATCCAACTTGATTATTTTGAAATTTATATAAAGCTGATACATATGAAAATGATTCAAATGATACATAACCCGAAATTGATACAATTACAGTATTTGAATTAACATTTTGTGTACCATCATAAATTTTATTACCACCAATAAAATTAGCTATTAATGGTCTTAATAATATTTTTGAATAAATAGGATATACTGGATATAATAAATAATTATTAGATTGATTACCAGTTAAAATAACATTTGATATATCTATAATATGACTTCCAATATTAACATTATTATATCTATAAAATGTATAAAAAGAACTAATACTGACATTATCATATCCATAAAATCCACTTAATGATTCTACAATATTCATTGTTTTTAATGTTCCATCATAAATTTTATTACCGCCAGTAAATGTAGCAGTAATATATCGTTTATAAATATATGCACTAATTGGTGCTATTTTAGGTACTGTATATGTATATGCATTAGTACCAGTTAAAATTACATTAGAAATATCAATAATTTGTAAGCCTACATTATTATTTCTAAATATTGCTACATAACTACTAATAGTTAATATATCACCAGCCATTTCACCAGAAATAGTCCATGATAACGGTCCAGATTGATAAAAACTATCATATATTTTATTACCATCAAAAAAATCAATTACTAAAAAGTTTTGATAAATTAATGCTTTAATTGGTGGAATTGGACTAACAATATAATTATTAGCAGTTTCACCATATAAAATAACATTTGAAATATCAATTAATTGATTACCTACATTAGGTGTTTTATATTGTGCAAAATAACTACTTATACTAATATCTTCATATCCTATAATTCCACTTAATGACCATAATAAAGGTGGTGCAATTCTTGTTCCATCATAACTTTTATTACCACCAGAAAATAATGCAGTTATTGGTTTAGGTGTAATTAATCCAATAATAGATGGTAAAGGAACTAAATAATAATTTGTTAAAGTAAATCCTGATAATGTAATATATGAAATATCAATAAATTGATACCCAGCATTAATATTTCTATATGATGCAGTATAACTAATAACACTAATAAATTCATTATTCATTATACCACTAATACCAATAATAATATTAGATTGCATTTCTTCATTATGAATTGTATCATAACCATCATATACTTTAGAATATAAACTAGTAACAATATATAATGGTGATTGTGTAATAGTTAATTGTCCTTCAACATATATTATTTTATAATTTTTTGAAAATATATTACTAGGAATAATATTATAAGTTCCTATACCGATTGCACCGTATGAAGTACCAATATTAATCATATTTCCAATAAAATTATTAGATGTATCATTACCTTGTAATCCTAATAAATAATATCCATTATTATCAAATGGTATAGCATCATATAATTTATTATAATCATTTGCTATAACTTTAATTTCATTTAAATTAATATTTAATGTACCTGTAAAATACGATATATTATAATTATTTGAATAATAACCATTAGGATATATTATATAAGAACTTACATCTAAAGCATTTATATAGTTACCATCAAATGAAAGTGATCCAGATAAATCATTAGATTTTGATAAAGTAATAGTTGGATTTGAATAAAATAGATTATCATAAAATTTTGTAAAATTATTAGCTAAAATTAAAAATGATTCTGAATAAATATTTAATGTTGCATTAATAAATGTAATATTATAATTATCTGAATATAAACCAGAAGGAATAATTGTATAAGTATTTACAAAAATAGCACCTTGTGAATCACCTAAATATGTTAATGTTCCGTTTAAAATAGATGAATCTTCGTTATTAACAAAACCATTATATATTACACCATTACCACCATAAAATGCTTGACCATTATAAATTAATGTTAAATCATTAGCAATAATTAATAATGATGCTGGGATAATAGATAATGTACTATGTTCAAATATAATATTATAATTTGTACTAACTAAACCATAAGGTATAATTGTATAATTACCAACATTAACAGCATTAATGGCTGGACCTTGTAATATTATTGATCCTGTAAATGAACTATATGATTCATTATCAGCTAATCCTGTATAAGTTATTGTATAATTAATTAAATCATTTAAACCATCATAAATTTTAACATAATTATTAACAGAAATAGTTAAGATAGAAGGTATAATATTTAAATATCCTATTTCAAAATTTAAATAATATTTAGTAGATATTAAACCAGAAGGTATTATTGTATAACTTCCAACATTTATAGCAGTTATATATGTTCCAGAATAATTAATAGTACCAGATAAGATAGACATATCATCATTATCTATAAATCCATCAAATGTAATATTAGGATTATTAAAAATAATTCTATCATATTGTTTTGTATAACTATCCGCTTTTATTGATAATGTTGGCATAAAAAAAAGATATGGATAATTAAATATTAAATCTGAAAAATATATATCTTGTATATTTGTTTTTACATTATTTTTATTAACAACAATCCAGGTACCTCCATTTTTTAAATTACCTAATTCATCTTTACAAGCTCTAATATTAATATTAGTTTGTTGAGATAATGTTAAGAAAATATAAATATAATCTGAATATAAATCTAATCTACAACTTAAAAAATCAAAATTTTGAATATTATAAGTATTTAATAAATATAATAAAAAATTTTTAATTTCTAACCATGAATTTATATTAGGATCAATATTTTTAACATTATAAATAATAGATGGATGTTCTTGTTTATTTAATAATAAATATGTGGATGAATAATAACCATGTCTTAATAATCCTATATTTATTAATGAAACTAAATTTAAATTATTAATTTTATTTATCAAACTATTAAATGTATCATTATAGTAATCTAATATAATATATTGTACATTTGATTTAATAGATAATATTATGTCATTCAAATTTATAATACGTGAATCTATAATTAGTAAATTATTCATATTAATAAATATAATAAAATAATATTTATTAAATTAATATTATTTTATTATTGTAATTACTAATATGTTTACGAACAAATTAAATTTATTAATTATATAATTCATTACAATAATATACTATTATTATTTATATCTAATTATATATAAAATAATATTATATGTCATATTCATCAAGAATATATAATCATGTATTTAATAAACCAATACAAGGAAATTTAATTCCTATAAATTTAAATCAATCATTCAGTAATTCAAGTTTATCTAATATAACTGGTACGAGTTCATCTGGTTTAAGTTCATCTAGTATAACTAAATTAAGTTCATCTAGTGTTCCTGGTTCAAGTTCATCTAGTATTCTTGGTTCAAATTCATCTAGTGTTTTTGGTTCAAATTCATCTAGTATAACTAAATCAAGTTCATCTAGTGTTTTTGGTTCAAATTCATCTAGTATTTCTGGTTCAAATTCATCTAGTATTCCTGGTTCAAATTCATCTAGTGTTTCTGGTTCAAATTCATCTAGTGTTTCTGGTTCAAATTCATCTAGTGTTTCTGGTTCAAATTTATCTAGTATTCCTGGTTCAAATTCATCTAGTATAACTAAATCAAGTTCATCTAGTGTTTTTGGTTCAAATTCATCTAGTGTTTCTGGTTCAAATTCATCTAGTGTTTCTGGTTCAAATTCATCTAGTGTTTCTAGTTCATATTCATCTAGTATTCCTGGTTCAAATTCATCTAGTGTTTCTGGTTCAAATTCATCTAGTGTCCCTGGTTCAAATTCATCTAGTGTCCCTGGTTCAAATTCATCTAGTGTTCCTGGTTCAAATTTATCTAGTATTTCTAGTTCAAAATCATCTAGTGTTTCTGGTTCAAATTTATCTAGTATTCCTGGTTCAAATTCATCTAGTGTTTCTAGTTCAAATTCATCTAGTGTTTCTGGTTCGAATTCATCTAGTGTTTCTGGTTCAAATTCATCTAGTGTTCCTGGTTCAAATTCATCTAGTGTTTCTAGTTCAAATTCATCTAGTGTTTCTGGTTCGAATTCATCTAGTGTTTCTGGTTCAAATTCATCTAGTGTTCCTGGTTCAAATTCATCTAGTATAACTAAATCAAGTTCATCTAGTATTTCTGGTTCAAATTCATCAAGTGTTCCTGGTTCAAATTCATCTAGTGTTTCTGGTTCAAATTCATCTAGTGTTCCTAGTTCAAATTCATCTAGTATTCCTGGTTCAAATTTATCTAGTATTCCTGGTTCAAATTCATCTAGTATTTCTGGTTCAAATTCATCTAGTGTTCCTGGTTCAAATTCATCTAGTATTTCTGGTTCAAATTCATCTAGTGTTCCTGGTTCAAATTCATCTAGTATAACTAAATCAAGTTCATCTAGTGTTTCTGGTTCAAATTCATCTAGTGTTCCTGGTTCAAATTCATCTAGTATTCCTGGTTCAAATTCATCTAGTGTTCCTGGTTCAAATTCATCTAGTGTTTCTGGTTCAAATTCATCTAGTGTTTCTAGTTCATATTCATCTAGTATTCCTGGTTCAAATTCATCTAGTGTTTCTAGTTCAAATTCATCTAGTGTTTCTGGTTCAAATTCATTTAGTGTTTCTGGTTCAAATTTATCTAGTATTCCTGGTTCAAATTCATCTAGTGTTTCTGGTTCAAATTCATCTAGTGTTTATGGTTCAAATTCATCTAGTGTTCCTGGTTCAAATTCATCTAGTATTTCTAGTTCAAAATCATCTAGTGTTTCTGGTTCAAATTTATCTAGTATTCCTGGTTCAAATTCATCTAGTATAACTAAAACAAGTTCCTCTAGTGTTTCTGGTTCAAATTTATCTAGTATAACTAAATCAAGTTCATCTAGTGTTTCTGGTTCAAATTCATCTAGTATTTCTAGTTCAAATTCATCTAGTATTTCTGGTTCAAATTTATCTAGTATTCCTGGTTCAAATTCATCTAGTGTTTCTGGTTCAAATTCATCTAGTATTTCTAGTTCAAATTCATCTAGTATTCCTGGTTCAAATTCATCTAGTATTTCTAGTTCAAATTCATCTAGTATTCCTGGTTCAAATTCATCTAGTATTCCTGGTTCAAATTCATCTAGTGTTTCCGGTTCATATTCATCTAGTGTCCCTGGTTCAAATTCAGCTAGTATAACTAAATCCAGTTTATCTAGTGTTCCTGGTTCAAATTTATCTAATATATCTGGTTCAATTTCATCTAATGTTTCTAGTTCAAGTTCATCTAGTGTTACTAATATTTTACCTATTAATTATACTATAATTTTAAATAATCAATTAAATGGAAATATAGAACCTACTAATTTTACATTTAATTCTATATTTAGTTCATCTAATGGTCCTTATTCAAGTTCATCAAATATTCCTTATTCAAGTTCATCAAATATTCCTTATTCAAGTTCATCTAGTGTTTCTGATTCAAATTCATCTAATGTTTTTGGTTCAAGATCATCTAGTATTTTTGGTTTAAATTCATCTAATGTTTCTGGATCAAGTATATCTAAATCAAGTTCATCTAATGTTTCTGGTTCAATATCATCTAGTGTTCCTGGTTCAAATTCATCTAGTATAACTAAATCAAGTTCATCTAGTGTTTTTGGTTCAAATTCATCTAGTGTTTCCGGTTCAAATTCATCTAGTATTTCTGGTTCAAATTCATCTAATGTTCCTGGTTCAAATTCATCTAGTGTTCCTGGTTCAAATTCATCTAGTATAACTAAATCAAGTTCATCTAGTGTTTCTGGTTCATATTCATCTAGTGTTCCTGGTTCAAATTCATCTAGTGTTTCTGGTTCAAATTCATCTAGTATTTCTGGTTCAATATCATCTAGTGTTCCTGGTTCAATATCATATAGTGTTCCTGGTTCAATATCATCTAGTGTTCCTGGTTCAATATCATCTAGTGTTCCTGGTTCAATATCATCTAATATTTCTGGTTCAATATCATCTAGTGTTCCTGGTTCAATATCATCTAGTGTTCCTGGTTCAATATCATCTAGTGTTCCTTGTTCAATATCATCTAGTGTT
>Ga0214923_10002792_pt1 | contig 22657 bp, 16 predicted proteins | sample LL1510_MetaG_FD_177993 | JGI IMG/M metagenome (GOLD analysis project Ga0214923, IMG submission 177993) | Freshwater microbial communities from Lake Lanier, Atlanta, Georgia, United States - LL-1510 | ecosystem: Environmental > Aquatic > Freshwater > Lake | place: USA: Georgia | collected...
GACAAGACCCCGAGGAGTGTCGCCATGCCCGCCTACGCCCAGCCCGACGTGCTCGTCTCCACGGAGTGGGTGGCCGAGCACCTCACCGATCCCAAGGTGCGCGTTGTCGAGTCGGACGAGGATCGGGCGCTGTACGTGCAGGGGCACGTGCCGGGGGCCGTCGAGATCGACTGGCAGACCGATCTCCAGGATGCCGTCCAGCGGGACTACCTCGATCGGGCGGCGTTCGAGCGGCTCTGTGCCGAGCGGGGCATCGCCAACGACACGACGGTCGTGTTCTACGGCGACAAGAGCAACTGGTGGGCCTGCTACACCTTCTGGGTGTTCAAGCTCTACGGCCACCAGGACTGCCGCATCATGAACGGTGGCCGGAAGCGGTGGGAACTCGATGGCCGCCCCTGGTCCACCGACCGGGTCGCCTCTCCCAGGGCGGCCTACACGGCCAGCGAGCAGGACGGATCGATCCGGGCCCTCCGCGACGAGGTGCTCAAGCACTGCAAGGCGGGCAAGCCGCTGCTCGACGTCCGCAGCCCGGAGGAGTATCGGGGCGAGCGGATGCACATGCCCGACTACCCCAACGAGGGCGCCGTTCGCGGCGGCCACGTCCCCGGTGCGGTCAACGTGCCCTGGCCGATGAACTGCAACGAGGACGGCACGTTCAAGTCGGCCAAGGATCTCGAAAAGCTCTACGTCAAGGAACTGAAGATGAAGCGGCGGTCGCCCACGATCGCCTACTGCCGGATCGGCGAGCGGTCGAGCCTGACCTGGTTCGTGCTCACCTATCTGCTTGGATTCGGCAACGTGCGCAACTACGACGGCTCGTGGCTGGAGTGGGGCAACTGCGTGCGGGTGCCGATCGCGAAGGGCGCCGAGCCGGGCGGTGTCGCCGCCGCCGCGGCGAAGACGGAAGCCTGACGATGGACGACGTCCGGTCGCGGATCGACGGCGTCGTCGAGGAGTTCGTGGACCTCGACGGCCGGGAGAAGCTCGAACTCCTCGTCGAATATGCCGCGGGCCTGCCGCCGCTGCCGGCCGAGTACCAGGCCAGGAAGGCCGCGGCCGAAGGTCGCATCCACGAGTGCCAGACGCCGGTCTTCCTCTGGACGGCCGCCGATGCCGACGGCGGCGCGGTGCTGGTGGCCGACGTGGCTCCCGAGGCGCCCACGGTGAAGGGCTTCGTGGCGGTCCTGCGCGGGGTCGTCGCCGGCCGGCCGGCCGGCGAAGCGGCCGGGATTCCCGAGGACCTCGTGGAGCGGTTGGGGCTCGGTGACGTGCTTGGCATGCTGCGGGCCCGCGGGCTGCGGGCGATCACCTCCCGGATCAAGCGGGGCTTCGCCGCGGGGGCGTAAGCTCCGGGCCGCGGCGGACCGGGCTTTTCCGGGCGACCGGGATCGGGCAGGATTCACGGCCTCACGTTCCGGAGTCGGGGAGGTTCCAGGTGTCACCCGCTGAAAAAGTCGTCGCCGGGATCGATCTCGGCGGCACCGCGATCAACTACACGTTTCTCGACGAGCGCGGCCAGTTCCTGATCCAGGGGCTGTGCGAGCATCCCGCCCGGAGCGTCGAGGGGCCTGCGGTCTGCCTCGGCCAGATCGTCGCCGGCCTCGAGGTCGCGGCGACGCGAGCGGGTGTCCCCGTCTCCAAACTCGTCGCCGCCGGGCTCGACACGCCCGGCCCGGCGAGCGCCGCGGGCGTGCTCAGCCGCCGTGGCTCCACCAACTTCGTCCATCACGACTGGGCGGGCTACGACATCCGCGCCGGCCTGGAGCAGCGGCTCGGACTGCCGGTCACCTACCTCAACGACGGCAACGCCGCCGCCCTCTGGGGCCATGCCTCCGTGTTCGGCTCGGAGAACCGGGCCACGAGCGTGTCGGCGATCATCGGCACGGGCCTCGGCGGCGGCGTGATCACCGGGGGGCGGGTCGTCACCGGCCGCAACGGCTTCGGTGGCGAACTCGGCCACGTGCTGATCCCCTGGCAGGGCATTCCCGGTCTCGCGGGGCTGGATCCCGCGTGCAACTGCGGCCGCACCGGCGATCTCGAGTCGCTCTGCTCGCTGACGGCGATCCGTCGTTCGCTCCTGCCGCACTTCCTCGCCCGCCACGCCGGACATCCGCTCGCCGCGGTCGACATCGGCGAGGCGGCCAAGCAGGTGCGGGGGCTGGCCGAGCGCGGGGACGCGGTCTGCCGCGGCATCTTCCAGGTGCAGGCCCGGGCCCTCGGCCTGTTCTTCGACGAGATGATCAACGTCTTCGACCCCGACGCCTTGTTCGTCGGCGGCGGTGCGATGGAGACCGGTGCCGAGTTTCGCCAGTGGTTCCTCGCCGAGATCCGGGCGGGCATGCCCTCCCAGCGGGAGGAGCAGGCCGCCCTGCCGATCCACGTGATCTCCGACGGCGACTCGGCCGGCGCCCGGGGAGCGGCGCTCGACGCGGCCCGGCTCGTGCGGGAGCGCGGGTTGTAGGCGACGGCGCGGTGTGGCTCAGGCCACGCGATCGATGACCGGCAGCGCGGGGAGGCCGTTGGCCTGCAGCCGCAAGCCGACGGCGGCCGGGGCCGGCTCGGGCCGGGCTGCCGGCGGCGACTTGGGCGGCCCGAACAGCATCAGCCGGGCCGTCGCCAGCAGCCCACCCAGCGATCCGAACGTGGCTTCCACCGCCGCAGGCTCGTAGCCGCAGTGCACCATGCAGTCGGCACACTTGGGGTTGCCGCTGGCCCGCCCGTAGGCGTCCCAGTCGGTCTCCTCCATCAGGTCGCGGAAACTCTTCGCGTAGCCCTCGTCGAGCAGGTAGCAGGGTCGCTGCCAGCCGAACAGGTTGAAGGTCGGCGTGCCCCAGGGGCGGCACTCCAGGTCCCAGGCACCTTTGAGAAACTCGAGGAACACCGGCGACTGGTTGAACCGCCAGCGGCGCGGCGCCCCGTCCAGGATCCGGCGAAACAGCCCCTGGCTGCGTTCCCGGGGCAGGAAGTGATCCTGGTCGGGCGCCTTCGAGTAGGAGTAGCCCGGCGAGATCATCATCCCCTCGACGCCGAGGGCCATGACGTCGTCGAAGAACTTCCGGCACCGCGCCGGGTCGGCGTCGGTGAACAGCGTGGAGTTGGTGGTCACGCGGAAGCCAGCGCGCCGCGCGGCGCGGATGGCCGACACCGCCGTGTCGTACACGCCCTCGCGGCAGACGGCGTGGTCGTGCTCCTCGCGGGGGCCGTCGAGGTGGACCGAGAACGCCAGGTAGGGCGACGGCCGGAACCGGGGCAGCATCTCCTCGAGTTTGAGCGCGTTGGTGCAGAGGTAGAGATAGCGCTTCCGCGCCACGATCCCCTCCACGATCCGTTCGATCTGCGGATGCAGCAGCGGCTCGCCGCCCGGGATCGAGACGATCGGAGCCCCGCACTCGTCCACCGCCGCCAAGCACTGCTCCGGGGTGAGGTGCGAGCGGAGAACCTCGGCCGGGTGCTGGATCTTGCCGCACCCGCCGCAGGCCAGGTTACAGCGAAACAAGGGCTCGAGCATCAGCACGAGCGGGTAGCGGTCGTTGCCCCGCAGCCGCTGGATGGCCACGTGTCGCAACACCGCCAGCATCTGTCCGACGGGAACGCTCATGCCTGCCGCCCTTCGCGGCCACCAGCCGCAGCCGCTCGAGCGATCGCCAGGAGCGGGAACGAGATCGGGTAGTAGTGGTAGCGGAGATAGAACACGAGCGGAAAGCCGGTGCCGGTGAACTCCCGCTGCTGCCACGACCCGTCCGGTTCCTGGCGGTCGGCGAGCCAGCGGAGTCCTTGGGCCACCGCCGGCGAGCCGGCCCGGCCCGCCGCCACCAGGCCCTTGATCGCCCAGGCGGTCTGCGATGCCGTGACGGGGCCGATGCCGGCCAGATCGGAGTCGGCGTAGCTCTCCGGTGATTCGCCCCAGCCGCCGTCGGGCTGCTGGTGGGCCTCCAGCCACTCGGCCGCCCGGCGCATGACCGGATCGTCGCTCGACACGCCCACGGCCCGCAGCCCTTCGAGGGCCTGCCAGGTACCGTAGATGTAGTTCACGCCCCAGCGGCCGAACCAGCAGCCGGTCGGCTCCTGGGTCTGCCGCAGATACGCCAGCCCCCGGTCGACGGCCGGGTGGCCCACCCGCCAGCCGGTCTTGCCGAAGGCCTCGAGCGCCCGCCCCGCGATGTCGGGCGTGCTCGGGTCGATCATCGCGTTGTGGTCGGCGAAGGGAACCTTGCACAGCAGTTCCATGTCGTTGTCGCGATCGAACGCGCCCCAGCCGCCATCGGCGCTCTGCATCGCCTCCAGCCAGCAGCGGGCCCGCCCGATCGCGGCGTCCACCCGCGCCCGCCGCCGCGCGGCGTTCGCGTCGTCCGCCGCCGCCTGCCGGCGCCATGTCGCCAGGGCGACGAGCACCATCGCCGTGTCGTCGACGTCGGGATAGAAGCGGTTCGCGTATTGGAAGCACCAGCCGGACGGTGGCACCTGCTCGCCCCGGCGTAGGCCGCAGGTCCAGTCGCCGGCCGCCCGCAACTCGTTGGCCAGCAGCCAGTCGATGCCCCGGCCGGCCGCCGTCGCGTCGTCGTCGGCCGCGGGCTGGCCGGGCAGGCCCGCGGCTTCCACGAGCCCGATCACCGTGATCGCCGTGTCCCAGACCGGCGACCGGCACGGTTCGACCCGCACCGAGCCGTCGGGCTCCCGCTCCACGAGCCGTTCGAGCTGCCGCCAGCTCTCCTGGACCTCGGGCGAATCGTCGTCGCATCCCAGGGACCGCAGGGCGATGATGCTCCAGACGATCGGCGGGAAGATCGCCCCCAGGCCGTCGCTGCCGTCGAGCCGCTCGAGCATCCAGCGCCGGCAGGACTGCACGGCCCGGGCCCGCAGCGGCACCAGCCCGATCGACTCGCAGGCCTTCATGAACCGGTCCACGCCCCGGAAGAACAACGCCCAGCCGCCGTCCCGCGCCGGAGGACGGCTGTGTGGTGAGTCGGAGAACAGCTCCGCCATTCCGCGGGCCGGCGGAATCCGCCGCAGCGGCTTGAAGGCCCACATCAGCGACAGCGGCACGATCATCGTGCGCGACCAGGCCGACACGCGGTTGAGATTGATCGGGAACCAGTCGGGCAGCAGCACCATCTCGGGCGGCACCGCGGGGCAGGCCGAGTAGGGCATCTGGCCCAAGAGTGCGAGGTAGAACTTCGTGAAACTGTTGACGGCCCAAGGGCCGCCCGCGGCGGCGATCGCCGTGCGTGCCCGCCGCAGCGGTGGCGACTCGGGGTCGTGGCCGGTCAGCTTGAGCGCCAGGTAGGCCTTCACGCTGGCGCTGATGTCGACCGGGCCTCCCGGGTAGATCGCCCAGCCACCCGTGGGCAGTTGCTCGGCGAGAATCCGCCGCGCGGCGGCCTCCACGACCGGTCCCACGAGCCGGCCGGCCCAGGCCAGGAGCAGCAGGTACTCACTCTCGAGGATCGTGTCGCCCTCGAGCGGCCCGCGCCAATGGCCGTCGTCGGCCTGACGCTGCCTCAGCCACGAGGTCGTTCGCGCCGCGACTTCAGCCGGGTCAATGGCCGGCGGCGGTTCGAGATCCGGGACGTCGAAGCCGGGGCGGTTCCAGCTTCTCGGGCCTCCGCGGGCCGCCCGCCGCAGCGGCAGGGGCGCTTCCTCGATGCGGTCGGCCGTGGCACCGGAGAGGCGGGCGTCGGATCCCGTGAAACTCATGCGTCCATCCCTGTTGTGCGGCGGCGGAGGGCGATCCATCGCCCCTCGCGCGGGCCTGAACCTTCCGGCCGGGCCCTTCATTGCCCGGCGAGAATACGAGAAAACGGTCAGAAGCGACAAGGGCCGGTACGCGGCTCGTCACTCGCCAGCCGGCTGCCATCCGTCAACCGCTCGTCGCCGCTTCACCCCGGGCAACATGGGCGAAGTTTGACGGCGCCGTGGCCTGTCGAGCGGTGGGCAGATCGATGATGCAGCGGGTGCCCCGGTTCGGCCGCGACTCGATCGCCAGGCTGCCGCCGCTCGACTCGATGAGCCGTCGAGCCTTCGGCAATCCGAGGCCGATGCCCCGCCCCGCATCGCGGCCGCTGAAGAACGGATCGCAGGCCCGGGCCGCCGTCTCGGGTTCCATGCCCGGCCCGTCATCGGCCACGATAATCCGCGCCCGCTGCACGGCGGAGGCTCCGGTCGCCTCGAGATGCACCCGGCCGCCGTCGTCCACCGCCTCGAGCGCATTGAGGGCCAGCATGCGCACCGCCTCGCCGACCTGTGTCGGATCGACGAACAGCGCGACGGGAGCCGGCGCGGCACTGTATTCCAGGCGGACGGCCCGGGCGGTGGCGCGGATCGCGAGCGACTCCACCACCGGCCGCAGCAGTTCGTCGACGGTCGTTTCGATCGGCTCCGGCCTGGGCGGCCGGGCGAACAGCATCAGGCCGCCGATCATGTCGCGGGCCCGGAACGCCTGATCGACGATCGTCGCGAGCCGCCGCCGCCGCTCCGGCTCCCGCTCATCGATCAGGAGCGCCTGGGCCCGGGCGGCGATGTTGGCCAGCGGGTTGTTGATCTCGTGGCTCGCCCCGTAGGCGAGTTCCCGCAGCGATTCGAGCCGCGCGTCGGCCACCCGTTGCTCGAACCGATGCGCGAGGGCGTGGTGCGCGTCCGCGGCGTCGAGCGCGTCGGCCAGCAGGGCGGCCTCGAACGCCTCGCCCTGCGGCGCGAAAGGCCGGCCCGTGCGGGTCGCGGCGACCACCGCCGCGCGGAGCCGGGCGGCAAGGTCGGCGGGGAACGCCGCCGGCGGCTCGATGCCGACGCCTTCCGCCGTCAGCCAGGCGGCCACGGCGGCGTCGGCCGCGGCGTCACGCCAGGCCGCGGCCTGCCGCGCCGGGTCGGCGGCCATGCCCGCGACGACGGCCCGCGCGAGGGCCAGGCAGCCCGGACGCGAAACGGGCACGAGGGTCGCGCCGTCAGCCAGGGCCAGGGCCAGGCCCGAATCTCCCGCGAGCGCCGCGGCAGGCTCACGGCCGTTGGGCTTCATCCGGTCGTCTCCCCGGGATGGGCGGAACATGAGACGGCCCGCGTCCCCGGTGGGACGCGGGCCGTCCGAATGACGATGCGATCGGGCCGCGGGTCAGGATCCGGAACCGGCCACGCCCGTCTCGATGTCGAGCAGGCTGCAGATCCGGTCGACGAGCACCTCGGCCTCGAACGGCTTCTGGAGGAACTCGTTGGCACCGGAGGCCTTGAGGTCCTCGATCTTGTCGGGCTCGCACATGCCCGAGATGCAGATGATCCGCACCTCGTCCATGGTCGAGTCGCTGCGGACCCGCTGGCAAACTTCCTTGCCGTTGATGTCGGGCAGCATCACGTCGAGCACGATCAGGTCGGGACGGTAGTCCTTGACCATCATGCCGGCGTCGAACCCGTTGTTGACGCTCCGCGTCTCGAAGCGGCCGTCCCGCTCGAGCACGTCGGTGATCAGCTCGACGAGATCCTGGTCGTCGTCGACGACGAGAATCTTGCGGCGGCCGCTCTCGAGGGCATCGGTGGGAATGCCGTTGTCCCTCATGAACATGAACAACTGATCCCGGGGGATGCGGCGGAACCGGCTGCCCGGCACGCGGAATCCCTTCAACTGTCCGGAGTCAAAGCAGCGAATGATCGTCTGCTGACTCACCTTGCAGATCTTGGCGGCTTCGCCGGTCGTATACACGGTCTTCTGCATGTGCCTTACCACCCTCTCCCTAGCCGTGGTGGGCTAGTCAAAACGACGGCCGAAGCCTCTTCACCGAAGAAGAGATCCCGAACCGCCTAGGCCTCCTTGCCACGAATCGGTCACGTTGAATGCCCCGGTTGCCCAGCGGGCGCCGCTCGCGTCGCACTCCATGCCACGCAAGACACCCGGAAACTTGCCGGAAAACCGCAACATCCTGCCGGGCGGAAGGGCCGCGAGGGCGGGCAGGGGAGGGAAGGGGGAATCCAGTTCCACCAACCGCGTTCCTGCGGACCATCCTTGCCAGACACCCCAACTCTACAGATGGCTTGCGCAGCGAGTCAATATCGACTCGTTCACCGTAACTGCCACGGCGACAAGCCTTTGCGCCAGTCCGCTGAAACCTTTGAAAATCCCTCTTCTCCGCGCCCCGCCAACCCGCCCGTTCCGTCACGCCGGCGAGCCCGGGGCGACGATCTCGAGCAGTTCCACGGTGGGCACTCCGGCGAGATCGATGGTGGCCACCCGGCCGTACGACGGCGCGGCGTCGGCGCCGAACAGCCGGCGGAGGTGCGGGCCGGGATCGATCTGGAGCAGGCAGACGTCATGCACGTCGCGCAGCAGTCCGGCCTCGATCAGGATCCGCCCGAGCGGAATTGCCTCACCGCGGATGGCCGCGGCGGTCTCGGTGGCGAGCCGGCGAAGGTCGATGCGGACGATACCGTGCTGGACCACGCGGCCGTCGGCCCGCAGGAGCAGAATCTCCCGGGCGTAGCGGCCGGAGGGGTCCTCCCCGCGATCGACGACCTGCAACCGCACCGGCCCATGGAGCCGCTCCATGGCCACCGTCATGTGGCTGCGGTGATCGAGCAGACGCCGCGGTGCATCCGGCACCTGTTCCGCGGCGACGAGTCGGAGGCTGCCGAACGCGGCGGCATCCTGGTGAAAGAGCGAGACCAGGTCACGGCCGCGGGCGACGGCGGTTTCCCCGGTGGCTCCGCTCATGGCGATTCGGTCGCCTCTGGCACGGCCAGATCGAGCAGAAACTCGAGCACGTCCCGCAGCCGCCGCATCCGGCAGGCGGCGATCGCCTCGGCGGCGAGCCGCCGTTGTTCGGCCGCGACGGCCCGGGCCCGAGGAATCACGCCGGCCCTGGCATACAGGCCGCGGGCCTCGTCGAGCAGGGCGGCCGCGGCGGCGGCGGAAAGGTCGGGTCGGGCCGCCTCACCCGCGATCGCCCGCAGCCGGGCCACGTCGGTGGCGGTCAGCGATTCGATCGCCAGCGCCCACAGGAGCGTGGGCCGGCCCCCGAGCAGGTCGCCAGCGGCACGCCGGTCGTTCTCCAGGTCGCCCTCCCAATCCTTGAGATCGTTGAGCACCTGGAACCCGGTGCCGACGTGAAAGGCATAGCGATCGATCGCGGCGGCCGCCGCCGGGGTCACGCCCGCCAGCCGGATGCCCATGGCGATGGCCGCCTCGAAAGCGGGCGACGTCTTGAGGCCGTAGATCTCCAAGGCCTCGGCGGCCGCGAGCCGGCGGCCGGCGGCATCCCGCCACCAGAGTTCCGCACCCTGGCCTCGGGCCAGTCGCACGTGCGCGTCGGCCAGGATCGCGACCGCGTCGCGAAGCGTCTCGGCCGCCACGCCCGGCAGCGCCGTCACGATCCGATAGCCGGCCCCGAGCAGGTAGTCGCCCGCGTTGAGCGCCGAGGGCAGGCCGCGCTCCACGTGGAGCGTGGCTCGTCCGTAACGCATGGCGTCGTCGTCCTCGATGTCGTCGTGGACGAGCGACGCCTTGTGGAAGATCTCGATCGCCACGGCCGCGGCCAGGGCCGCGTCGCGGGCGGCCGCCGGCTGCCCGCCGTCGCCCGCCTCGGCTCGGTCGGCGGTGACCGCGTCGAACGCCGCCAGCGTGATGAAGGGACGGAGGAACTTGCCGCCACGGGCGAGAAAGTCGGCGGAGATTCCCGCGGCGGCGTCGAGCGGCGGCGTGTCCGCCGCCAGGCCGGCGGTCCCGGAGCCCAGCAAGCCCGCAACGCCCAGTCGGTCCGCGAGCGCCGTGAGGGCGGCGGGCGTGAACATCTCCGCCGCCTCGCGCAGCAGCGGCAGATAGTCGCCCACAGGCGCGGCCGTTCCGCCGGCCACGCCGAGCAGGCCCAGCACCCACTCCACGTCGACCGCCTCCGCGGCCAGCGCCGCGGCACACGTGGCGGGTCGCTCCCTGCGGGGCGCGAGCGGCTCGTAGGGCACCGCCGCCACCGGCAGGGCGAACGCGGGCAGCATACCGAACGCCTTTTCGAGATCGCGCAGGCGAGCCACACCGAGCACGCCGTCGTATTGGCCGGCCAGCAGCGAGCCGATCGCCGACACCGCGCGGGAGGTCGGCTCGACCGCCCAGCCACTGTCGCGGGCGGCGGCCCAGATCGTGGCGATACCGCAGCCGGGGCCGCAGGTGCCGGGAACGCCCGCTTCCTCGTGGCCGCTGCCGGTGCAGAGCGGGCAGTCGGGCAGGAGCAGCAGTTTGCGGCCCGACGGGAGGGCGGCGAGCCTCCCCCGCCAGTATTCCGAGACGAGCGTGACCATCATCCAGCCGACGTGGTCCTGCGAGCCACCCGCCCGGCCGACGAGCAGGGCCGCCTGCTGCCGCAGGCCGGAGGCGGTCCGCACGTTCGCCGGCACGCCGTCGGTCCGCCACGGGGCCACGAGGTCGGTGGCCACCGCCCGCAGCCGGTCCCGCAGGGGCTTTGCCGACGGGCAGGCCAGACGCGCGGTGTCGGTGGTCGTTTCGGGCACGGGCAGGGCGACTCGGTGCACGGGATGGTTCTCGCCGGGGCCAGGGCTGGCATCCCTGCGGGACGCCGCCTCATCACCGGGAAAACCGATTTCCGGGCCGATTCCTAACGAAACCGGCCCGGAGGGAGCCTAACAAAAGGGGTCCCGGCCGGGGAGCAGGCTCACGAGGCCGAAAAAAACGCCGGCAGGAGCGAGTCGACCTGGAGCAGCCCCCGGCGGGTGAGCACGGGGCCGGGCTCGACCCGCTCCAGGTGGCCGGCGGCCAGCAGGCTGGCCCACACGTCGGCCCACTCCACCAGCGGATCGACGCCGAACTTCGCCCGCAGCCGGGCCGTGTCGAGCCGCCCCCGCTTGAGCTGCAGCACCATCTCCCGCACGAGCAGCTCCCGCCGCGTGGCCGCGAGGCCGCGGTGCACCGGCAGCCGGCCCGCCGCGACCGCCTCGAGGTAGGGCTCCCAATGGGGCTCGTTCTGGTAGTGAAGCCCCGAGAGGTGGCCGAAGCTCGCGACGCCGAGCGCGACGAGATCGGCTCCTTCCCAGAGCATGTCGCGATACTTGAAATGCACCTTGGCCGGATCCCGCACGAGCGTGTAGCCGCTCGAGATGGCGTATCCGCGGTCCAAGAACCGGTCGAAGGCCCAGTCGACCCAGTGCCGCTTCGTCGGCCAGTCGGCCACCGGTACGGTGCCGCCGCCATCCTTGGCGTCCCGCACGAAGACCGTGTTGAACGGCAGCTCCAACTGGTAGATCGTGACGCTGTCGGCCTCGAGCGCGAGCGTCTTCTCGACCGTCGCCTGCCACGACTCGAAGGTCTCCCCCACCATGCCCGCGATCAGATCGACGTTGGTGTTGGGGAACCCCGCCGCCTTGATCCAGTCCCAGGACCGGAGGATCTCGGCCGAGAGGTGGGCCCGGCCGTTGGCTTCGAGGATCTGGTCGTCGAAGTTCTCGACCCCGAGCGAGATCCTGGTCATGCCCAGCGCCTTGAGCGCCTGCACCTTCGGCTCCGAGAGCGTGCCCGGCTCGCACTCGAAGGTCACTTCTTCGGCGTCGTCCCAGCCGAAGCTCTCGTGGAGCCCCGCCACGAGCCGCTCGAGCTGCTTCACCGACAGGAACGAGGGCGTGCCCCCGCCGAAGTAGACGTAGCGGAGCGGGCGGCCCGCGACCGCCGGCCGGGCCGCCGCCAGGGCCGCCTCGGCGGCGAGGGCCTGCGAGTAGCGCTCGACGTCGGCGGCCGCCACGTCGGTATAGACGCGGAAGTAGCAGAACTTGCACCGCTTGCGGCAGAACGGCACGTGCAGGTAGAGGCCGAGCGCCGCGTCGGTCGCCGGCCGGTCGAAGGCGGCGAGCACCTCCGGCACCGCGTCGGTCGTCCACCGCGAGAAGGGCGGATAGTTGGCGACGAAGTAACTGCCCGGCTCGGTGGTGTCACTCATGGTGTGCTTTCGGGCAGTCGTGCTTGTGAGTCAAACGGTGGGTCGGGGTTGCCCGTGCCATCTCGCCGGACGCTCGCGGGGCCTGGTTATCGCACGCCCGGGGCAAGCCCATGCCATCTCGCGGACGCTCGCTCCAGGCATCCTGCCTTCCGCTCGCTCGGAGAAAACCTCGCTCCGCAATCCTTGCTGCGCTCGGTTTTCTACGCCGCTCGATTGGCATGGGCTTGCCCCTCGCTCGTCCAAGGATGCGCTGGTGAAACAGAGATCGCCAGTCGGCGCACGAACACGGCCGCCCGGAGGGTCGGCCGCCGGCCGGGGCCGAAGGCCCGCGGGCCGCGAAGCCCGCCGGGGCCATGGATGGCCCGCCGGGCGTAAAGCTACCTTCCGCGGGCGGCGAGCAGGTCCTCGAAGTCCCGCAGGTGATAGCCCACCTTCGCTTTGTCGAGGACGCGGCACAGGCCGCGGAGCGCGATCCCCATGCCGTCGGGGCCGCTCGTGCCGCCGAACTGGCCGCCTCCGCGGACGTGCGGCTCGAGGTCGACGAACACCCCCGGAATGCCCCGCCGGGTTAGCTTCTTGGTCAGCGCGGGCAGCATCGTGCCCAGGTCGGCCAGGATCTTCTCGTGGCCGCCGGCGCCGAGGTCGGCCGGCACGAAGTTGGCGAGCTTGTCCTCCTCGACGTGCTTGCCGCGGGCCGTCGCCTTCACCGGCCGGTAGTCCTTGATGTGCACCCAGCCGAGGCCCGGCTTCATCGCCTGCCACTGCTTCCAGACGTCGGCCGTCGAGAAGCCCTGCACGATCAGGTTGGCGGCGTCGAACACGAGCACCAGGCCCGGGTGGTTCACGCGGCGATGGATCTCGGCGAGAAGCTGCCCCGTGCGGCCCACGAGGTTGGCCTCCACCTCCAGGCCGAAGGTCAGGTCGGAACGGTGGCAGGCCTCGGCGATCCGGCCGATCTGGTCCACGGCCTGCTCGAGGTGGTCGGCCGGGTCGGCGTCGCGCGGCGGGTAGAACGAGAAGCCGCGGATCAGCTTGGTCTCGAAGGCATGGGCCAGCTCACAGGCCTTCGCCACGTCCTTGGCGAGATACTGCTTGAACGGCACGAAGGCGTTGGTCGTGCCGTCGGGCTTGTCGACGAGCTTCACCTTGCCGATCGGCGCGGCGATCGAGGCCACGTTGAGGCCGTATTCGTCCTCGAGGTGGCGGACCTTCTGGATCTCGCCGAGGGTGAGCTTCATGACGTTCTTCACGCCCTTGCCCACGTCGATGTTGCGCAGCGAGTAGTACTCGAGGCCGATCGCGGCCAGGGCCGAGAACTGCTCGACGGCCGTGAGGTGGAAGGCCGCCTCGTCGGCGAGGGCGGAGAGCAGGACCTGGGGGGCGGGCATGGGAGGCTCCTCGGGAACGTTCGATCGGTCGGGTCAGGGAGCGGGCGGCAGGTGGTCGCCGGCCGGGTGGGAGACGACGATCCGCGAGCGGATGCCGCCGCGGGGCGTGAACTCGGCCACCAGCGTCAGCCGGCGCGGGCTGAGCACGGCCACCAGGTCGTCGAGGATGCGGTTGGTGACGTTCTCGTAAAAGATGCCCTCGTTGCGGAACGCCTGGAGGTACATTTTGAGGCTCTTGAGCTCGACGCAGATTTTGTCGGGCACATACCGGAAGGTGAGCGTGCCGAAGTCGGGCTGGCCGGTCTTCGGGCACATGCTCGTGAACTCCGGGCAAATGTGCTCGATGAGATAGTCGCGGCCCGGGAACTGGTTGGCAAAGGTCTCGAGCTGGTCGCGGGAAGGTGGCTGGTGATTCATGATGGGGGCAAGTGTGCCATGCGGAATGACTCCACGATAGACACGGCCGTGCCGCCGGGGCGGGAAGGCTCGGCCCCGGGCCGGGGGCGGGCCGTGGTGCTGCTGTCCGGGGGCCTCGATTCCGCCACGGCGGCCGCCTGGGCCCGCGCCGAGGGACACCCGCTCACGGCCCTCTCGGTCGCCTATGGCCAGCGTCACGCCGTCGAACTCGACGCGGCTCGCGACGTGGCCCGGTCGCTCGGGATCGCCGATCACGTGGAGTTGACGGTCGACCTGGCCGCCTTCGGGGGCAGTTCGCTCGTCGATCCGGCCGCCGCCGTCCCCAAGGGGCGGAGCGACGCCGAGATCGCCCACGGCATCCCGAGCACCTACGTGCCGGCGCGGAACACGGTCTTTCTCTCGCTGGCGCTGGCGCTCGCGGAGGCCCGCGGCGCCGAGGCGATCGTGCTGGGCGTCAACGCGATCGACTACAGCGGCTATCCCGACTGCCGGCCCGAATACCTGGCCGCCTTCGACGCGCTTGCGGCGCTCGCGACGAAGGCCGGCGTCGAGGGGCACGCCCCGCGGATCCTCGCTCCGCTCGTCTCACTGTCGAAAGCCGAGATCATCCGGCTCGGCCATTCGCTGGGCGTGGACTACGGGCTGACGACGAGCTGCTACGACCCGCTCACCGGCGGCCGCCCCTGCGGGCAGTGCGACTCGTGCCGGCTGCGGGCCGCCGGCTTTGCAGCAGCGGGGCTCGTGGACCCGCGGGTGGAACGGTGGGCGTCATGAAGAGCGGTAGCGGTGGCTCGTGGGTTGCCTCGCCGCTGTTGTGCGAATCATCCGTAACGCAGGCTCGGGGTTGCCCATGCCGTCTCGCCGGACGCTCGCTTCAGGCATCCTGCCTTCCGCTCGCTCGATGCTGGCTGCGCTTCGGCATCCTGCCTGCGCTTGCCAGCAACGCCGCTCGATCGGCACGGGCAACCCCTCGCGGCCCAACGTGGGGGGCAAAAATGATCGACATGCTCGACCTGTAGGATTCTTCTTGTCCCTGTCCTGTTGACCGCGTGAGGGGCTGCCGGTGTCCTCGAGCGAGCTGTGGAAGCGAGCGGAGCCATGGATGGCGAAGCGAGCGGACACGCAGTGAACGAAGGCCTGGAGGGCCGAAGTGAACGTGTAGCGAGAGGACACCGGCAGCCCCGGCCCTTCAGAGGCGAGTCTCAGGAATCGAACCCCCATGAACGTCGCCGAGATCTTCGCATCGTTGCAGGGTGAGGGGTTGCTGGCGGGCACGCCCAGCACGTTCGTACGCGCCAGCGGCTGCAATCTGCGGTGCGTGTGGTGCGACACGCCCTACACGTCATGGGAGCCGGAGGGGGAGTCGCTCTCCGTGGGCGAAATCCTCGACCGCGTGCGGTCGCTGTCGCCACGGCATGCGGTGGTGACCGGGGGCGAGCCGCTCTTGTTTCCAGAATCCCTCGAGCTTTGTCGCTCCCTGCGGCGAGCGGGCTGGCACGTCACGGTCGAGACGGCGGGCACGGTGCTGCCCGAAGATGCCGGGCGACTGGCGGCCGCTCCGATCGCTGATCTCATGTCGATCAGTCCCAAGCTCGCCTCCTCCGGGCCGCCGCCCGAGACGCCGGGTGGCTGGGCGGGGCGGCACGAGGCGGCCCGCCGGCGGGACGACGTGCTGCGCGGGCTGATGGCCGCCGGGCCCTACCAACTCAAGTTCGTGATCGACTCACCCGCCGACTTCATTGAGGCACTCGCCTGGCTCGCGGACCTCGGGTTGGGCAGCGGCGCGGTCTCGCCAGACCGCATCTGCCTGATGCCGCAGGGCCGCTCGGTCGAGGAGCTTGACCGCACGGCCGCCTGGCTCGAGCCGGAGTGCGAGCGGCTCGGCGTGCACTTCGCGCCCCGGCACCACGTGGCGTGGTTCGGCCACGTCCGCGGCACCTGAGCGGCGATCAGGGCGGGTTGGCCCGCCCGTGGCTGCCCGGCCGCCCCGCGGTCAGTCGGCGTTGATCGAGAACACCACGGCGGGGCCGCGGCGGAGGATGCCGACGTACTCGTACCACTCCTTCACGAGCGGATTGGGCTGCGGCATGTCGGAGGAGGAGAGCCGCACCTCGTCGTAGCGGTCGCCCCAGTAGCCCCGCAGGTCGATCGCCGCCAGCCGCTGGAACACGATGCGCGACGGGCCGTCGTCGGTCTCGAGGTCGAACAGCTCGCGGTCGGGCGCTGTGCTGCGCGACATGGCGATCGTGCAGTTGCCGGTGATCCGCACGAGGCTGCTGGTGACGTTCATGCCGTCCTCGGTCGGATTCACCACCGTCAGCGACGCCAGGCTGATGCTCGAGCTCGTCGCGTCGAAGCCGTCGTCCCCCGCGTTCGTGCTGGAAACGTCGCGGACCCGCCATTCGTTCGGGCCCACACCGACCAGGGTCATGGCGTTGATGTCGTCGGCGGTGTCACCGTTGCGGTGAAGTGGGTCGGGTCGGCCGAGGGAGGAGCAGTCGATGCGGGTGGCGACGAAGGAGGAGTTGCGGACGCCGACGCCGGACCGGCTGCTGACGTTGTCCATCGAGGCGGTGCGGAAGGTGCCGCAGAAGAACAGGCCGCCATTGAGCGCCTCGGTCGCCGGCCTGTCGGTGGCGTCGGAGGCGGTGAAGGAGACGGTCCCGGCCCGAAGCCGCGAGCCCGAGTCGAAGACGAGCGCCGCGGCCGTGAGGTTCCGCCCCGCGACGTAGCCGTTGCGGATCAGCACCTGGACGCCATCCTCGATCGTGAGCGTGGTGCCCGCGGTGACGTGCACCTCCGTCGTGATCACGTAGGTGGTCCCGGCCCGGAAGACGGTGTTTTTCGTGATGTCGGCCGAGACGTGGGCGATGACCGCCTGATACTCGAGCGGAATGCCCCGGCTGCCGGAGGTGGGGAGGCTCGTGATCGCGGGCGTGCCGCCGGCGGTGCGGAGCGTCGCCCCGGGCGGCATGAGGAGCGAGGCGCCGATATCGATCACCGTGCCCTCGTTCACGTCGCGGGGCAGGGGATAGGAAAACGTCAGCTGCCGGACATTGGTCCGCGGGGCATCCACGGGGAGCGTCGCCAGCCGACGCACGCCGCCGATGAAGAACGGCAGTTGCGGCGCCGGCCGCGAGACCGTGACCGGCTCCGAGTAATCGACCGTGATCAGGAGCGAGTTGCTGAACGGCCGATCGACACCCGCGGAGCGGGCCGCCACCGCCAACACAGCCGCCGGGCCGGTCGCGGGAGACGAGAAGGCGGCCACGGCGGCCTGCACCGCCGCGTCGGCGACCGGGCCGACCCGGAACACGAAGGTGACCGGTTGCGACGGACGGACGGTCTCGACGCCACCGATCGAGAGCAGCCCCGTGAAGGCGTACAGGCCCGGCGCCGCGCCCGGCTTGGTGAACCGGTCGGCCACGCCGCCGGTGCCGATCGTGACCGCGATCCGCCGCTCGAGCGGCTGGCCGTCGGAAGCGGCGAGTGTCAGCGTGCGCCGGATCTGGCCGACCTGCGGTGGCACGGCGCGGTCGGTCAACTGTCCCACGCGGAGATCGAACCCGGGGACCGGAACGCCCCCGAGTTGCAGGTTCACTTCGAGGCCGCGGGGAACGGGGCGGAACGCGGGCACGCCTCCCCGGCCGTTCCACGTGGTCAGCCCGGTCAGCACCTCCAACTGCACGGTCGCGCCGAGCGGCGCGTTGGCCACCGAGATCGGGAGCTCCGTGCGGAACTCGCGGCCCATCGGAGCGAGGTCGCGGGCCACGGCCCGGGCATCCGTCGCCACCAGCTGGGTGTCGCCGAACAGCGTGTCTTGATAGGGGACGATGGTCGCCAGGAGGCCCGAGGCGGCCTGCTGCCGCACCATGGAAGTCAGTGGGGCCGCGACCCAGGCGGCGGGGTCAGCCGCAGCGGGCAAGGGAGCGGCCGGCAGCGCGATGCCGTCTGCCGCGAGGAGTTGGCGGGGCTCGAGCCGCTCGCCGGACCGGAGCAGCCGCGTTCGCAGGCGGCCTCGCCGTCGCTCTCGATCTCGTTTGTCGCGGGGATGACTCGCCATGTCGGAGCGTCACCGCTTCCGTAAGGGGCGGGGCGGGGTGGCGGTCGCGAACAGGGTCACGCCCCCGAGGGAGGCTCCGGCACGCGTGGCGACGATTCGCTTGCCGCCCACGGTGGCGTTCGGGGTGCCGGCGTAACTCGCGAAGGCGAAGGTGTAGGCGCCGTTTTGCTGCTTGGTGCGGGTCACCGACCCGATCGAGATCGCGCCGATCGAGGAGCCTCGGGCCGCCTGCGATCCAATCTGCATGGCGCGAGTCAGCCCCGGCATCGAGCCCGCCTGGAACGTGCCAGCCTGCGTCAGGGCCGGCAGGCCGCCCACGAGCGAGAGGCTGCCGGCGACGCCGAGGTTGCCCAGCCTGGTCAGGGCCGCCGTCGCCAACCGGGCATTGCCGCCCACGCTCACGTTGCCGAGCGTCCGCGTCGTCGATCCCTGCAGGTCGAGGTTGCCGTCGACGGTGACGTTGCCGAGCGTCGCGACCTGGGCCTTGAGCGACAGGCTGGCCACGGCGGACCCCAGCGCCCCGACCGCGATCGGTCCCATCGAGGCGGCGTTCGCGGTGAGCGTGACGACGGCTCCGGCCGGGGCGTCGAGGTAGGAGAAGCCGCCGAGGGCGCCGCCCGGCGCGTCGAGGGTGAGATCGAGCGTCGAGGTGCCCGTCACCGTCACGGCACCGATCCCCGGAACGGTGGCGATTCTTGGCAGGGCGGCGACACCCGGCACCGCCGCCACCACGACCGGCTGGCCGGAAACGATGAACACCGCGCCGAGCGTCGGGCCCACGATCGTGATCGAGCCGATGCCCGTGGCCGCCGACCAGGTGGAGGTGAGGATGGCGTAGCCGAGGTTCGGCGGCGTCGGCTGGGCTGACTGGGCGTTGACCACCGTCACGTTGCCGATCGAGCCCGTCTTGGCGGAGAAGCTGCTGAGCGCGACCGCATTGACCCCGCGGACGGCATCCTGCTCCAGGCGGACACTGATGTTTCCGATGCTCGAACCGACGAAGGTCGAGCCGGTGACGCCGCTGGCATTGCGGCCCGGCACCCGCACGGTGAGCGACGCGATCGGGCCCGGCTGGAGGTCGCCGGCGGTGGCGAACCAGTCGAAGTCGGCGTTGAAGATCGACGCGGTGATCCCGGCGCCAACCGAGTCCACGGTGATGTCGCCGATGCCCGCCGCCGAGATGAACGTCGACGTGTTGATGCCGGCGGGCACGAACGTGAAGTTCATCGCGCGGCCGGTGTTCACCGTGATGGCGCCGATCGTCGAGGTGTAGCGGTTCTGATCCAGGTCGGGCACGTTCGCCAGGAACGTGCTCAGCGTGATGCCGCTGGCCCCGCTCGTGGTCACCGTGATGTCGCCGATCGCGCCGGCCGTGCCGGCGAGGAACGACGACTTCTCGATCCCGGTGCCGATGCCGGCCAGGGACTGGCTGCGGTTCCTCACCAGGATGTCGCCGATCGTGCCCGTGTCGTCGAAGTTGCCCCGCCCGTCGTACACCGCCGTCTTCGCGGTGAAGGTGGAGCCGAAGATCGCGTTGCCCCCCTCGACCGTCTGCACGTCCACGTAAAGGTCGCCGATGTTCGCGGCCGCGAAGGTGCTCTCGACGATGCCGCTCGACTCGATCAGGTTGCGGCCGGCGGCCACGACCGAGATGCCGGCGATGGTGCCCGCCGCGAGCCAGGGCCGCGGGGAGCCGACGGGCTGGGGCGTGTAGTCGCCGTCGGAGTCGGCCGTGAAGATCGACCGGACGATGCCCCCGGCGCCGCTGCTCGTCACGGTCACCTGGCCGATGTCGCCGATGGCCGTGAACGTGGTGTCGACGATCGCGTTCGAGAGCTTGTCGGTGCCCCCCGCGGTGGCGGTGATGGGGCCGAAGTTGCCCTTCGGGTCGAAGGCCTCCACGTCGGGCGGCGGGTTCGACGGCGGCAGCGGCTTGATCTTGCCCGGGGCGGTGAAGATCGCGTTCTCGATCGCGTTGCCCCCCTTCGTCGCCTCGACGGTGATCCCGACGAAGTTGCCGCGGCTCTGGAACTCGCCGCCGAAGATCGCGGTGTTGTTGAAGGCCTTCACGGTCATCTGGCCGATGTCGGCGGAGGCCTTGATCTTGGCGTCCTGGATCCCGTAGCCGTTGAGCGAGCGAACGTCGACGGTGATCGAGTCGATTCCGCCGTTGAACGCCCGGATCTCGCCGCCCACCATGCCGTTGCCGTCGGGGCCGCCGTGCACGGTCACCGCGATCGGCCCGATCGACCCGGCATGGACCTTCGTGTCGTTGAAGGCGTCCTGGCCGTTGGCGTTGGACGAGAGCGTGATCCCGGCGATCCGGCCGTTGCCGGCGTTCTCCTCGTCGAGATCGGTCGCCTGGAACCGGCTTCCAAAAACGCCATAACCGCTCTTGGCGCCGCCGAACGCCTTGATCTGGCCGATGCTGCCGTAGTTGGCGTCGTAGGAGCCGCGGAGGATGCCCGTGCCATCGGTGACCGAGATGCCCGTGATCGAGGCGATGCTGTTCATCGCCACGACCGTGACGTCGACGAGCCCATCGAGCCAGCCGTCGCCGGTGACCGCGCCGATCGAGCCGTCGCGATGCTCCGTCACGATGAGGGTGTTGTCGATGCCGGCGGCACCGGCCCCGCGGCCGTAGACGTCGCCGATGCCGCCCGCGCCCCGGGAAACGAAGTTCGAATCGACGATCCCCGCGTTGATGATCTCGCCACGCTCGCCGTACGAGATGCCGGTCACGCCCGCGATCCGGTCTCCCGCCTCGAGCTTCACCCGTTCGAGGCCGTATCCATGGTGGGTGCGGCCGTCGATCTGGCCGATGTCGCCCGCGGCGACGATGCTCACGTTCTGGAGGCCGAAGTTGCCGATGCTGCCGAACGCGGTGACGGTGCCCACGTCGCGGCCGGCCACGATCGACACGTCCTGCATGCTGCCGTCGACGATCGTGATGGCCCCCACGTCGCGGGCGCGGATGGCCGAGAGTTCGATCCCCCCCACGCGGATGTCGATGGGCCCGAGGTCGCGACCGGCCACGACCGACGTGCCGAGCATGCCGGCGTAGAGCGAGAGCGGGCCGATGTCGGTGCCGGCCTGGACCGACACGGCCTCCAGGAAGCCGGCCCGCGAGGTGATCGCGCCGATGCTGCCCGAGCGGGCGAGCATGGCCGAGAGCACGCTGCCGGCGGCGGTGACGCTCCCGATCGACCCTTCCGCCTGGATCAGCCCCTCGATGCCGCCGGCGATGGTCTCGACGTTGCCGATGCTGCCTCCGGCCGAGATCGCCAGTTCGTTCTCGGCGCCCCCCGTGATCTGGTCGTAGACGAGGATGTCACCCACGTCGCCGGCCGCGCGGATGGAGCCCTCGAAACCGCCCACCGCCGAATAGACGTCGCCCACGTCACCCGTGAAACTCACCGCCGAGCCGAGAAACCCGAGCGCGGCCCGGACGTTCCCGATGTCGTTCTTCGCCCGCAGGTGCCCGGCGAACTCGCCCTGGCTGGCGTCGATGTCGCCGATCGAGCCGTTGTCAGCCTCGGCCAGGAAGGTGGGCGCGAAGGAGTCGGCGTTCACGTTGCCGATGTTCCCGTGGTCGGTCCGGAGGCCGAACAGCGCGGGGCCGTCCACGAACACGTCGGGAAAGTTCCCGTTGCCGCCCTGGGTCAGCGGGTTGCCCGAGAGGCTGATCGACCCCGCGTACGTTCCCGGGATGTAGAGCGGGTCGGTGAACCGGTCTCCCGGTTGGAGGACGTCCTCCTTGACGTTGCCCGAGATGCCCAGGGCGTTGATCTGCCCGGTGATCTTCGAGGCATCTCCCATCGGGAAGCCGAGGTGCAGGTGGCCGGCCGAGTTGATGAAGCCGCTGAACGCGCTCGGCAGGTTGATCGCCAGACTCTCGGTGGCGCTCCGGGTGGTGATCTCGCCGGAGATCGCGGCCACCCGGATCGAGCCGATGCTGTCGGCGTGCACGCTCGCCCGCAGGTTGCTCCGCAGGCCGACGATACTGCCGATCTTGCCCGCCACCTCGATGACGCTGCGGAAGTCGTTGGTGGTGGTGAGGTCGTGCGGGTTGTTGGTCTTCGCGCTGATGGCGCCGTCGATGACGATGCTGTCCACGCTCGCCGCGACGATGCCGCCGAGGTGGATGAGCCCCGTCACGGGGTTGTACATCGTCGAGTCGGTGGCCTGCTGGTTGTTCTGCGTGTTGATCCGGTCGGCGTAGGGAGCCTGACCCGCGTCGAGCGTGATGTTGCCGATCGGGACGCCCGTGAGCTTGGTCGAGTTCACAATGGCCGCCGAGAGCTGGATGCCGCCGAGGCCGGTCATCTTGGTGCCGGTGATCTCGAAGACGTTCGTGTAGCCCGCCGAATACATCGTGGCGAAGCCGGTGCCCGGCTGCGTGGACAGGGCATTGGGCGTCACGACGATCCTCAGGCCGTTGTCCAAAGTCAGGCCCGTGAGGTCGATCGAGGTGGCGTCGGCGTTGTCCGTCGCCTTGCCGGCGAGTTCGACCGTGAACCCGGCTCCCTGCGACACGGGGCCCGTCACCGAGATGGCGACCGAGTCGCCATCCGCATCGGTGTAACTGGCGGACGTGACCACCTGACCCGGAGTGACGGCCAGCAGCCGGCGGGCCTCGAGCGGATCGATCTGCAGCGGTGTCCGCAGGACGCGAGTCTGGCGGCGGGCGGGGCGGGCGGATCGACGAGAGAAAGGCGAGCGCATGGCGTGGATTTCGCACCTGGACGGAAGAAAGCGACACCCTATCGCAGGAATACCAGAAGACATTAGGTCCGGACGTCGTGCGCGTCAACGAATCGGCTGCCTCCTCACGAGGGGGGCTGCGGGCCGCACATCAGCCACGGCCGGCACCA
>Ga0214923_10002793_pt1 | contig 22653 bp, 13 predicted proteins | sample LL1510_MetaG_FD_177993 | JGI IMG/M metagenome (GOLD analysis project Ga0214923, IMG submission 177993) | Freshwater microbial communities from Lake Lanier, Atlanta, Georgia, United States - LL-1510 | ecosystem: Environmental > Aquatic > Freshwater > Lake | place: USA: Georgia | collected...
TCCAGTTGGACCGGGTGGTGTACTTGGAAATTATGGTGTATTTAATGATATCGCTACACAAAGTTTTGCTATTACTACTGCTACTCCAATCAAGTTTAATACAACTGTTGAGAATAATAATATTTCTATAACAAATTATTCAAATGTTGGAGTATTTGTCGCTGTTGGTGTTGGTACTAATACGTTGGCTAATTCATTAAATGCTACCGGATGGACTGGTTTAGGTGTTAGCATTTTTTCTACATCCGGAAATACTGTTGTTTATGGAAATAGTATGTGGGTTGCTGGTGGTCAAGGTACAAATGCAATGGCTTACTCTTATGATGGAAATACTTGGGTTGGTTTAGGAACTACAATATTTGGAACAAGTGGAAATGGAATTATTTGGACAGGAAGTAAATTTGTTGCTGTTGGTAATTGTGTATCAAATACAATTTCATATTCTACAAATGGTTTAACTTGGGCAGGATTAGGTACAAGTATTCTTTCTATTGGTTATAGCATAATAACAAACGGAAGTACTATTGTTTCTGGTGGTAGTATTTCTACAACTAAAATATTATTTGCAGAATTTAATGATAATACATTTAGGTATTCCTATGATAGTGGATTATCATTTCAATTAACCAATTTAAGTAGTAATATCAGATCAATTGCAGTTAATAATGATAATTCTTTATGGCTTGGAATTGTTGGTTCGAATATTTTATTTATTAGCACTAATGGTACACAATGGTCATCTGGTGGCGTTCTAAATTATCTTTATGATGTTGCATTTGGAAATAACTTATTTGTTGCAGCTGCTTACCAAGCCATCTCGTATTCATCAAACGGAACACAATGGAATAATGTGTCTATAGCTAATATGGATTTGAGTTATTGTATTGATTATAGTGGGTCTATGTGGGTTGTTGGAGGTCGTTACTATGATTATCCTAACCCAATATATGGAAGAATGGCATATTCTTATAATGGAACACAATGGACTCTAAGTTTAAGTGGTAGTGTTTGCGGTGAGATTTACGATGTCAAATTTGGAAGTAACAGATGGGTTGCCGTATGTAATAAAGGAATTCCCAATAATACAATCTTATGGTCATCTGATGGTATAAGTTGGAATACATTAGGAAATTTTATTTTTTCATCAATAGCTTATAGTGTTGATTTTGGAAATGATAAATTTGTTGCTGTAGGTCAGGGAACCAATACAGTTGCTTACTCTTATAACGGATCATCTTGGGTTGGTTTAGGTACAAGTATATCATTATATTCTTATTTTGGAGACTATTATGGTTCCAGTGTTACATATAATAATGATAAGTGGTTTATAACAGGTAATAGTCAATATTATACTTCTACTGATGGAATTGTATGGACTGTGAATTATAATAGTATAATAAAATTTTTTTCCGAAGGATATATTCCTAGTAATACACTTGCTTATTCTACAAACGATGGAACCACGTGGACTGGATTAGGAAAAACTATATTTACAACACAAGCAAACGGTATGGTTTATGGTAACTCTTTATATATTGCAACTGGTGAAGGTACTAATACACTTGCTTACTCTACAAATGGTACACAGTGGATTGGATTAGGAACTACTATTTTTACAATAAGAGGATATGATGTTGCTTGGAATAATACTAATTTATTTGTTGCAGTCGGTCAAGGAACAAATACTGTCGCTACATCTTCTAATGGGACAGTGTGGTCTGGTCTTGGAACAACATTACTTACGTCAATTGGGTATGGAGTATCGTATGTAAATAATTTATGGATAATATTAGGAACAGGTGGTTCAAATAATATGTATACATCATCAAATGCAATTACTTGGACTGGAAGAACAGGAATAACATTATTTTCTTCTTATGGTAATGATGTAGCGTATAATAATTTACCATTAACAAGTTATACAGGAACATTAGGAACAGAAATGGTAATATCATTTGCAGGAACATATAATATAAATTATTCAATGCAATTATTTAATTCAGGAGGAACAACAGCAAATGCAACAGTTTGGTATGTTTTAAATGGAACAAATGTACAAAATTCGTCAGAAACATATGTAGTTCCAGCAAGTAATGTTCCGTTTGTTGCAACTAATTTTATTACAAAAACATTTGCCATTAGTGATAGAATACAGTTATACATTTCATGTTCTACAGCAAACATAAGAATTCAATCAACAAGTGCAACAGCAACAGTATCTGCAATACCATCTGCTTCAATTTCAACTACTCAAGTTATGTATACTCAACTTGGTCCAACAGGAGTAACCGGTTCAACGGGTTTTACAGGATACACTGGATACACGGGTGTTACAGGATACACTGGATATACAGGATACACAGGATACACAGGATATACTGGCTACACCGGATGGACTGGATTCACAGGATACACAGGCTATACAGGATACACTGGGTACACCGGATACACCGGCTTTACAGGATACACAGGGTTCACAGGATACACAGGGTTCACAGGTTGCACGGGATTTACAGGATACACAGGACCGACAGGACCTCCAGGTTTTTCATCTAATACTGGAACAACGGGTTCAACAGGTTTCACAGGGTACACGGGCTACACCGGATTTACAGGATACACCGGTTTCACGGGGTACACGGGTTTTACAGGACCAACGGGATTACCTGGTTCTGCAACTAATACGGGAACAACAGGGTACACTGGTTTCACAGGATACACGGGATGTACAGGGTTCACGGGATACACAGGGGTCACAGGATACACAGGGTTCACGGGATACACCGGATTTACTGGATACACAGGTGTAACAGGATACACGGGGTTCACTGGATACACCGGATTTACTGGATATACAGGTGTGACAGGGTATACGGGGTTCACAGGATACACAGGGTTCACAGGATACACCGGATTTACTGGATACACGGGATATACAGGATACACAGGGTTCACGGGATACACCGGATTTACTGGATGCACGGGTGTAACAGGATACACGGGGTTCACAGGATGCACAGGGTTCACAGGATACACAGGATTCACAGGATACACAGGTGTAACAGGATACACAGGGTTCACAGGATACACTGGATTCACAGGATACACAGGATACACAGGATACACGGGTGTGACCGGGTATACGGGGTTCACTGGATATACGGGGTTCACAGGATACACGGGTGTAACAGGATGCACAGGGTTCACAGGATATACGGGGTTCACAGGATACACGGGGTTCACAGGATACACAGGATACACAGGGTTTACAGGATTCACAGGATACACGGGTGTAACAGGGTGTACGGGGTTCACAGGATACACGGGATGCACAGGCTATACAGGATACACTGGGTTCACAGGATGCACAGGATACACCGGGTGGACAGGATACACGGGTGTTACAGGATACACAGGACCAACTGGACCAGCAGGTAGAAATGGTGTAACTTCTGGATTAGTTTTATTTTTTGATACAGCGGGTGGTTCAGCTCCACAAACTGGAACTTTACTTGTAGGAGAAAGCACCGGACAATTACAAACAACAATTACATATGATCATACAGTAAATATAGAAGAAAATGATGTTCTTGTTGGTACTTTTATTTCTGCTGTTGGTTCATTATATTCAACAACAATTTTAGCAGGTGATTGGGATATAACATTATATGGTATTGTAACTCAACCTAATCCAGGCTCAGGAGCAGCATCATATTATGGAAGTTTATATCAAGTAGATGCAGATGGTGTAAGCAATCCAATTCTTATAGCTGCAGGAACATCTGGAAGTGCAACTTCTATATTGAATTCACAAGGAGTTTATCAATATGCATTATATGTTCCATTAACTGTATTAACAGATGCAACAAAACGTATCCAAGTTAGATTATATTTAAATTTTGCAGCAGGAAATACAAATAATTTGGTAACACTAGAATTTAGAGATTCAACAGTTAGTCATGTGCATACAACTTTATTAACAAATATATTTGGATACACAGGAAGCACAGGCTACACTGGATACACAGGCTGCACAGGATACACAGGATACACAGGTTTCACAGGAAGCACAGGATACACAGGTTTCACAGGAAGCTCAGGATACACTGGCTATACAGGATACACGGGCTATACAGGATGGACTGGATTCACGGGATACACTGGATACACAGGATATACTGGATACACCGGCTATACAGGATATACTGGATACACCGGATGGACTGGATTCACAGGATACACAGGGTGCACCGGCTATACAGGATATACTGGATGCACCGGCTATACAGGATACACTGGCTGCACAGGATATACAGGATACACTGGCTATACAGGATACACAGGATGCACAGGCTATACAGGATACACTGGCTACACCGGATGGACAGGATTCACAGGATACACAGGATACACAGGCTACACAGGATCAACTGGTCCTACTGGAACTCGAGGACCTACCGGATTTATTTCTGCAACTGGTGTAAGTTATAGTGATTATGTTTATTGGAATACATATTCATCATCTTGGCTGTCGGATACAACTGGAAAAGTACATTTAGGAAGTTTTGCTGGTGCCACAGGACAAGGGCAAAATGCAATTTCCATAGGATACCAAGCTGGACAATTTGTTCAATTTTCAGGTGCAATTGCTATAGGACAAAATGCAGGACAAAGTGCACAAGGAACACATGCAATAGCAATAGGAAGTTTTGCAGGACAATCAGGACAAGAAAATGGCACAATTGCTATTGGAAATGAAGCAGGAAAAAATACACAAAGAGCTGCCGCAATTGCTATCGGAAATAGTGCAGGATTTAGTACGCAAGGAAATAACGCAGTTGCTATTGGAACTCTAGCAGGACAAAATACACAAGGAGATTCCGCAGTTGCTATTGGATTTTTTACAGGACAAAATACACAAGGAGGTAGCGCAGTTGCTATTGGAAATTATGCAGGACAAAATACACAAGGAGGTAGCGCAGTTGCTATTGGAAGTTTTGCAGGATTTAATACACAAGGAGCTAACGCAGTTGCTATCGGAAATGGTGCAGGAGTTAATACACAAGGAAGTAGTGCAGTTGCTATTGGAAATCAAGCAGGATACAATACACAAGGAGGTGGTGCAGTTGCTATTGGAAACAGCGCAGGGCAAACAAATCAAGGAGGTGATGCGGTTGCAATTGGAAATACCGCAGGACGAAGTATGCAAGGTCAGAATGCAGTTGCTATTGGAATTAGGGCAGGTCAAAATACTCAAAGAGTTAGTGCAGTTGCAATTGGAAATTCAGCAGGGCAAACAAATCAAGGAACAAATTCAGTGGCTATTGGATATCAATGTGGACAGGGTACTCAAGGAGATACTGCAATTGCTATAGGATATCAAGCCGGAAATGTATCACAATTATCAAATGCAATAGCAATCGGTTCTCAAGCTGGATATATAAGTCAAGGACAACTTGCGCTTGCTATTGGATCCGAAGCCGGAGAATTTAATCAGTTTAGTGGATCAATTGCTATTGGACAAAATGCAGGACAATCAGGTCAAGGAACAAATTCAATCGCAATAGGAAGTTTTGCAGGACAAACAGGACAAAGAGACAATTCTATAGCGATTGGATACCAAGCAGCGCAATATTTACAAGGTCAAAATACAGTTGCGATAGGAAATCAATCAGGTCAATTTAATCAAGCAACTGGTAGTATAGCAATTGGATATCAAGCAGGATACACAGGACAGGGACAATACAGTATTGCTTTTGGATATCAATCAGGTTATTCAGGACAAGCAAGTTACGGTTTAGCAATAGGATATCAAGCAGGTGCTTCAGGACAAAGACAAAATAGTATTGCTTTAGGTTATCAAGCAGGTCAATTTAATCAAACATCAAATGCAGTTGCTATTGGAAATACCGCCGGACAAAATACACAAGGATTCAATGCAGTTGCAATTGGATATCAAGCTGGACAAAATACACAAGGATTCCATGCAGTTGCTATTGGAAATACCGCGGGACGAAGTACGCAAGGTCAGACTGCAGTTGCTATTGGAAGTAGTGCAGGTCAAAGTATTCAACAAAGTAATGCAATTGCTATTGGAACTAGTGCAGGATTCGACAGTCAAAATTATAGTGCAGTTGCTATTGGAAGACTTGCAGGTCAATATTATCAAGGTTATAGTGCAGTTGCTATTGGAATTAGTGCAGGTCAAGATAGTCAACAAACTAATGCAGTTGCTATTGGAAATCAAGCAGGGCAAACTTATCAAGGAACCAATGCAGTTGCTATTGGAAATACCGCAGGACGAAGTATGCAAGGTCAGAGTGCAGTTGCTATTGGAATTAGCGCAGGTCAATATACACAAGGAGTTAGTGCAATCGCTATTGGAAATAGTGCAGGAAGTAATACACAAGGAGATAATGCAGTTGCTATTGGAAATAATGCAGGTCTAAATACACAAGGACAACTTGCGCTTGCAATTGGTTCTGAAGCCGGAGAATTTAATCAGTTTAGTGGAGCAATTGCTATTGGACAGAATGCAGGACAATCAGGTCAAGGAACAAATTCAATTGCAATAGGAAGTTTTGCAGGACAGACAGGACAAAGAGACAATGCTATATCGATTGGATATCAAGCCGGAAATGTATCACAATTATCAAATGCAATAGCATTAGGTTATCAAGCAGGATACACAAATCAAGCAACTTATTCTATTGCAATAGGATATAAAGCAGGTATGACAAATCAAGCAGCAAATTCAATTTGTTTAAATGCAACTACATCTGGTTATAGTCCAGCAACAGCAAATGCATTTTATGTAAATCCAGTAAGAAATGTAGTAACAACAACAAATCCATTGTATTATGATTCAACAACTTTTGAAATAAGATATAATTCATCTTCACGTAGATTCAAAGAAAACATACAAAACATAAATATTGATACATCAAAAGTTTTACAAATTACTCCCAAAGAATTTAACGGTATTGGAACAACTGATTTTGTCCCAATAGGTTATATAGCAGAAGAATTATATGATATCGAACCGCGATTTTCAACATTAGATAAAGATGGAGAAATAGAAGGAGTAAATGTTGCAATTATAAATGCATGTGTTTTAGAAGAAGTTAAAAAGAATAGACTAGAAATAATAGAATTGAAAAAAGAAATAGAAAATTTGAAAAAATTAAATTAATAATTAAAATTATAAATTTTTATATCTAAATATTGATATAAAAATTATTTTTCTTATATAAAATGAAATATATTGATACAAAATTAGAATACATGGATATGTATAATTGGACAAACGATTTACCAGATAATTCAAATGCGCGTAAAGATTTTTTAGAAATTTTAGAATACTTTAATGTAAGTTTAGAAACAATAAATAATCAAACTAAAATACTTGAAATAGGAACTTACTGTGGTGTATCTTTAATTCATATTTTACAAGAAATACCAAATAGTAAAGCAACTGTTATAGATAAATGGTTAAATTATGATGAATGTTCATTACTACAAAAAGTGAATTTTTTAAAAGTAAAAGAAACTTTTTATAATAACATGAAAGTTAGTCGGCAAATTGATAAATTAGAAAATGTCTATAATGAAGATTCACATAAAATATTAATGAATTTACTAAAAACGAATGAAAAATTTGATTTAATATACGTAGATGGATCGCATCGATGTTTAGATTGTTATTTAGATATAGAAATATCGTTTGAATTATTAAATAAAAAAGGTATTTTAATAATAGATGATGTACCGTATTTAAAAGAACAAATTTTAGAAAGTCCATATGAAGCAGTAGTACATTTTCTAAAAAGAAATGAAGGACAATATAGAATATTAAAAAACACATATAGATTGTTTTTAGAGAAAATATAAGTCAAAATATAAATTTAAAAAATAAAACGATCTAGTAAATATATAAATGAGTTTTATTAATATGGTTAAAAAAATATCTTCATGTTGAATTATTTTTATAACATACAAAGTTGTTATAAAAATTAAATTATCTCTTAATGACGAGATCTTGAACGTCTCTTACTTTTTAGAACGAGACTTAGAACGTTTCTTAGATCTTTTCTTTCCACCGGATCTAGAACGAGATTTCATTTTCTTAGCATCAGATTCTTTAATAAACTTAAAAACGGTTGTAGAACATTTTCTACAACTACTTTTTAAAGCGGGTTTTCCGTTGCGTAACTTTTTCATTTGAATGTGCTTATTTTCACACATTACTTTTGATTTACACTTGACACAATAAAATTGATTAGATTTCATTTTTTTATTTAAAGAAATATAAAAAAAAAAATTTATAATCATTTTTTTAATAAATGATGATTCATAGTAATAATCATTATGTCGTAATGTTTTTTATAATGATTATTTCTGGTTTGTTAACAACTATGAATGTGTTTGTTGATAAAATAGATGATATTAGACTTAGTATAAATGATATATATATGACAATGTTAATGACGGGTTGGATGTTTTTATTAATGGGTTTTTGGTATAAAGAATTTTTGATTTTTGTAATTGGTTTAATTTTGATAATAATTAATTTAATTTTTATACGAACGCAATTTATGGTTTCAACAAATCAATACATAACTGGAATGATACCACATCATTCGATGGCTGTTCACATGAGTAAAAAGTTAATTGAAAACGAAGAAAAATCGCATATCAAAGATTTTGTAAATAATATAATAAATACACAAGAAGAAGAAATAAAATTTATGAAAATGAATATATAAAGCTTTATCAAATACAATAAAATGAAACCAATTATTAAAACATATGAAACAAAATATGGTAAAATAAGTTTATATAGCAATGATATTTATATTTCAAGACCATTTGAAAACGGTGATTATTGGGATGAAAACACACTTTTAAAATTAAAAAATTTTATTGATCCAAACAAAAATATTTTAGAAATTGGTGCTCATTGTGGAACAAGTACAATTGTTTATGCATCTTTTTTAAATGAAAATCAAAAAATATACGCATATGAACCACAAAAAGAATTATATAATTTACTAGTTCAAAATATAAAACAAAATAATTTAGAAAATAAAATTATTCCTTTCAATAAAGCAGTATTTTGTTTTTCTGGATATGGTAATATGAATAGTATTGATTTAGATGGAGGAGGAGGTAATATTCAAAAAAGATATAATGAAGAAGGTAATTTACCATGTAATTTTGGTGGCGCATGTATAGGTAAAAATGGTGAAAATATCGAATTCACGACTATTGATGAAGAAATAATATTAGACAATATAGGATATATTCATATGGATACACAAGGATCCGAAAATTTTATATTTTCTAAAGCTATAAATACTATTTCTAAATTTAAACCAGTTATTTATTATGAAAATAATCAAGAAAATTATATATATTTATATAATACTGTTTGTAATACATATCCAGAATATTATGAAGAAAGTATATTTAATATTCGAACATTTTGTCTTGAAAAATTAAATTATAAAATGTATATTAGGAATTTCAATGACGGTCATGATGATTTATTAGTTTCATAATCATTAATGAAGTTATCTGAAAATAAATGTAATAACAACAAGATAAATTTATATTGAATTTTAAACTGATAATTCAGTTTAAAATTCGTTAACAGAATTGGTTGTTTAACACAAAAACAAGAATATCAAGTACATTATTGAAAATTCAAGTAAAATTATTAAGACCCTATATGATCGGCGCACAATTCGGGTTTTTATACTGATTCAAGTATAAATATATAGGACACTAAGATTTTATTAAATGGTTTAAAGAACTTTTTAATTTTAAGATGAAAAACACCTTAAAATTAGGGCACTATGATTTTTTTAAAACGCCGATCATAGAATTAAGACTACCAATTATCACTATCACTACTTGGTGGTGATCTAGCATTTCTAAACTTTTTTAATAATTCTTGATTAAATAATGATAAACTTTTTTCTGGTGATTTTTTTTTTACAGCATTATTTGTTTTTACAGCATTATTTGTTTTTTTTAGTTTATTTTTTGCCTGTTGAAGTTCTTTTATATTCATCGGTAAGGATGGTGAATTTTTTTTTGTTTTTTCAAAACTTTTTAATTTAATTCCTTGTTTTATTTGACCTAATAGATTTATTCTTGGAGAACGATTTACTTTTTTTAATTGATTTGGTTTTATAATGCTTTCTAATAAAGATGCTGGTAATAATCCTTTCATTTTTTCCGGTGTTCGTCTTGGACTTCGACTTCGTCTTCGTGTTGGACTTGGACTTCGTCTTCGTCTTGGACTTGGATTTTTCATTTTCTTCATCATATTTTCAATATCTTGTCGAATCCTTGATGAATAGGAAGGAAATTGTTTTGGTGTATATAATTTACTAGATGATTTACGTTTTGAACTTCTTTTATTATCATATTTTAATTTTTGAGCAACTTTCTCATGAAAAGTTGTTTGATTTACACATCTATCTTGACAAACACGCATACGTATTTGATGTTTTGGACATGATTTTTTTTTGCCTGATGATGAATATAACGACATTTTTAATTTAAAGAAATATAAAAAAATATTTTTTTATTATTATTTAAAGATTTTAATCATGAAAAATAAATGTATTTAGGACAATCACAACAAGATAAATTTATATTAAATGTTCTAAAAGAAAAGAAAGATGGATATTTTGTAGAAATTGGTTCAAATCATCCAATAAATATCAACAATACATATTTACTAGAAAATGAATATAATTGGAAAGGTATTATGATTGAATATAATGATTCATTTTTACAACTTTACAAAGAATTAAGACCAAATAGTATTCATGTAATAAATGACGCTACAAATATAGATTATAAAAATTTATTTGAAACTAATAATGTACCATTAATAATCGATTATTTACAAATTGATTTAGAAGTTAGTAACGGATCTACTTTATCAACACTTCAAAAATTAGATAATGAGATTTTTGATACATATAAATTTGCTACTATAACATTTGAACATGATATATATAATACAAATTTCAATAATACAAGATTAGAATCAAGAGATATTTTTTCTAAAAGAGGCTATTTATGTGTATTTGAAGATGTAAACAATCAAGGAAATCCATATGAAGATTGGTACGTACATCCAGATTTAGTTGATTTGAATTATGTTAATAAATTGATAGAAAATAATAAAAAAAATTATTTTTATAATTCAATTACAACAAAGAGTATCAATTTTGAAAATATTGACTACAATCTTTCATAAGATAAAATTTTATAACCTTTTTGGTTATAAAATACAATATTACTTTTTACATTTTATGAATTCTTCATAAATATCAAAACAAGCATCATTCATCCATGTGTCTTTATCAATTCCGTAATTGTTTTTTTTACATTCATTAATTTTTCTTAATAATTCATCACAATTATTTGGTGAAGATGAAGAAAATATAGATGCAAATTTATTTATAATATTATGACCGATTGAAGAACCAATACCGAATGTAATACCTTCGGATAAAATATTAAACATATTTGACGATGATTGATTGGTGGGTTTAACGGGTGGTGGGATTTTTCTTTTTATTGGTTGATTTTGATAAGTCATTTTTATAGTTATATAAAATAACTCTTTAAATTATTTTTTAACTTTTAAAGAAAATTTAATACTCATAGCTTGTAATTCCATTTGTAATAATTTAGATGCATAAGGAAAATTACATTTAGTTATTTTATCAGTATCACACGCTCTACATTCTGTTTGCGTAGTTGCAATATTACCACACAAATCACATACATATATCTGATATGGATCAGATTTTTCAAATAATCTTTCTTTTAAAAATTTTGATGTACCATGCGAAATCATACAGTTATGTGATACTACACCATTTGCTAAAAATGAATGTGTTTCTTCGACTTGAATATCATATACATCTTTTTCTCCTAATTCTTCAATATTTATTACTTTCAGATTCATTGTAGGTAATGAGTTTCTTAATCTGTTTACAGCATAAGACTTTTTATCAAACCAATCTAAAACTCCGATAGAATTAATATAATCTTCTGCTATTAAATTATTAGGTGTTATTTTTTTATATTTATGAAATGATGAACCAGCTGCAAGTCTATGACTCTTATGACAACAATAACGGAAACCAATCTTATCTTCAAATATATAAAGATCTTTAGTATGTATCAATAAAGTTGATTGATAACATTTATCAACTGTTAATTCAAAATTTTTTTTTGACCAGCTTGTTTCTTTAAGTTTTTGAATAGATACATTTAAAATATTAAATCGTTTATTAAGAAAATTTTTAATATCATTCATTGTTTTTTCTAATGATATTGTATTATTATATTTTCTTGATTTTGAAAAAGCTATTGATGAAATAATATCTTTTTTACCTCTATGCATTCCTAAAACACATGTATGTCCATCACCTCCAAATAATCCACCTAAAAATTCACGAATTATAGGAGTTGGACATTTATCATCATATAAAAAATAAGGTAATGTAAAATCTTTTTCAACTTTTTTACCAAGAGTAACACCATCAATATTTATAATGATATTTAATAAATATTTATTTATATTTATTTCATAACAATTTTTTGAATTTAATTTAGGACATAATGTTGTTTGAAAGAAAGATAAATCTTTTATAATATTTTCAACATCTATTTTATGACCAATTCTAATACGACCTGATTTTTCACTTAAACTTCCATCGGTAATAATATATCCTAATATTCTACAAAATGCCAATGTTTTCATATATTCTTCAAAAGTATTTGTTTTAAATATACAATCAACAGTCTTAAGTTCCCAATTATTACATGATATTATTTCATTATCAAAATCTACAACTGGATAAATCACACCTGTTTTTAATCTTGTTTCTTTTATTATCAAATCTTTTGCTTCTATCCATTTTTCTTTTTCATCAAGTAATTTATGATTTTTGGTACATTCAATAATTCTTCCATCTTCTAAAGTAATTTTAATACATTCTTTTTTACCTTTATATAAAAATTCTGATTGTTTTGAATTAATTAAACCTTCATTTTTTATTGAATAACCTAATACTTCATGATTTCTCGAAATCATATTTTTTATAAAAACACTTAAACCTTGAAATAATACAATAGGTGTTGAACCTGTAAAGCAATCACGCTCCATTTCTCCAAATCTTAACTTTGATACCAGGTTCATTTAGTTATTTCTTACTAAAATCATTACCTTTACATATTCACCACTACTTTTTATAGTCATAAGATTATAGTGATTACAATGTAACACCTTTTCAGGCGGGAATAGAATAAATCTTAAGCATGAAAACTAAGTTTTCTGCCCACTTCCATATATTCGTTGCACCTTCTCCATATTTTTAGGAGATTGGCTCAGGATTACCAATATTTTTAGATTATACCTTTACCTCTGATTTTTCATCAGAGCCATCAAGAAATTTATTATCTTGATTTAGGACTAAAAAATAATTCGCTTTTCCCTGACTTTGAAAGTGTTGCCTGTTATGACACAGACTAGCAGTATTTTTACATACCACTGAGGCATAAAATTTTTACCTCCGTCTCTTGATCTTCCTTCTCGTTACTACCTTTATTTTAATAAAGGACTAGACTGTATCTTAAGCCTATATATAAAATATAAACCGACACCCGTGCGGTCGTTGAAAGAGAATCATATATTTGAAATCAAATACTTAGATTCTTTACTCGCGGATTACCAAATCCTTAACATTGTTACTATTGGATACGACTATTAATCGTGGTCTCTTTAAAAATTTCTAATTAAAGATTAGTAGTTAAGGCTCTAATGATGTTCCCGTCATTATAAGGTGTCTCGCCATAATCTGTTTATTTATGACTAGATAATTCTTTTCAAATTACCTTTTACCCTCCTGAATTATTCAATATATTTCCATTTATAACCACCTGTTGTTTTTGATTTACCTCTACATACATTTGATATATTTCCACTACTTTTAATTCCTTTATCTAACGCAGCTTTTGCTAAACTATCATATATGGCAATTACTTTTTCTGTTTTTGAATCTAAACATGCAACTTTTCTTTGTTGATTAACATATCTATTTGGGTTATTATCAACTGCATGTTTAGTATTATAACTTGGTGATACCCATTCTAAATTTTCAACTCTGTTATCTGATCTATTTAAATTTTTGTGATTTACAAAAATTTGTTCATCTAATGGTAATTTTAAAAATGCAATTGCAATTAATCTATGCACTTTATATTTTTTTTTACCAATACAAATAGATTTATATCCATCAGGTCTTAAATGTTGAATAAGATATTTTTTATTTTTTTTACTATATATTTTACCATCTCTTGTTGCTAAATAATTTTTATGGAAAGATAATTCGACTGACTCAATAGGTTCTTCGCATTTTTTATTAGATTGTGTTCTTAAATTATTTCCTAAATTGTATATAGAATGCAACACATTTTCAGAATGTGTGACCCATTCTAAATTGTCTATATTACAATTTTTTTTATTACCATCTTTATGATTTACAACTAAATAGTTATTTTTATTCTCTAAAAAAGCTTCTGCGACTAATCTATGCACATATTTCTTTTTAGGATTTTTTTTACCACCTATTGTTAATCTTAAATAATCATATGATATTTGCGGAACTAATATATTTTCTGAGCTCAGAGACCATACTTTACCAGTTGTTGATATGAAATAATTATTATAATCTTTAATTACTTTCCAATCATTTCCATATATATTTTTAAGATGTTCAGTTATTTTTTTATATACTAAATTTGTAATCATATTATTTTGCTTATTACCATCAATATGAACTAAAAATAAATCATTTTCACCTATAAAACATTTTGCAACAAGAATATCAACTCTATATGTATCATTATTAATTCTAATACATGTATAATTCATAGATAAAGATGTATTAAGAATATTATTAGTTTTAATATTTTTTATATTGCCATAATTTGATACTTTAAAATTTCTGCTATATTTAGAATCTGGGAAATTAACGTATTTTTCTTCTATCATTTTATAAAACAAAGTAAATCTTTAAATAATAATTATAGTGGTTGGTATATATTACAATGGCTAGGTTGAAGGGTTGCCTTGTAAGTGTAGTTACATGCCTTGATACCAAGTTAATAAATAACTTCTATTTTTAATAGCATCTTCGCAGATGGGAGTAGACTATATCTTAAGCAATCATTGAAATTTGTTAAATTTCTCATGCCCACAAACGTTTAGTCGTTGAACCTTTTCCATATTCTAACATAAAGAAATTAGGAATTTGGCTGCGGATTGTCTAAATCTTTAACTTTTTACTCTTATTTTGTTTCCAAAATATTTTAGTATTAAAGATATAAAAGATGTCCCCGCAATTTGAATGTGTTGCCTTAAAGGAATATTATCCCATAAAGACTAGCAATATTTTTATATTACTAAAGCCTATTTGACCTTGTGATCTGCTATTTCCTGTCCAACATGCTTTTCCATTTCTTCTTATATAAAAAACTTCAGAAGGAACTTGTAGACAAAACACTGGACATTTTTCATTTTCTATATATTTTTCTTCTTGAATTTTTTGTTCATGTACATGACCATGATTTACTGTTGGATTTAATCTTTTGGTTATTACACTTATTCTTAAAACATCATAATTATTTACAACTTCTTTTCCTCTTATTTCTACTAAATTTTCTTCTGCTTTTATATGTGTTGAAATCATCGCCGCCCAACCAGAATGTAGACATAATTGTTGAAACTGGTCTGCTAATTTTACAGAACTTGTATAATAAAACTCACAACCATTTGATTTATTAGAAGAACCATCACCTAATAGCATTCCTCTTATCAAAACACGAGTTTGTTCTTTACTTAATTCAAAAACCCATTCTGGTAATTCTTTATTAGGTGCTCCAACGCTTAAAGGTTTCATATATCTATATATCTGATAATCTGAAAATGCAAAATTATCTTTATAAAAATTATATTTTATACCAAGATTATCTAGCGCTGGAAATAATACATCTTTAACTCGTTGTTTATGAACAGATATTATAATAGAACCAGATAAATCAGTTCCACATGCACATCCTTCAGCATACCATATACCAAAAAATGTTAACCATGCATTCATATCAACAATTTTATCTTCTAATACTTTTCCGTTTTTAACTACACTTGGTAAAATAAATTGATAATCTTCTTTTTCCCATATTGCATCTTTTTTATATTTCAAATGTTTTCCTACAATTTCATCAGCTCTTGCGAATCCATAAGGTTGCCAAATTCTTTTTCTTCCGTAAACTCTTGAAACCCACATTCTATGATTTCCTGTAACTGCTAAATCTATTGCTTGATTTTTTATATAATACATTGGTCCTTCATAATCTGGATAAATCATTATATCAATTGGTTTCTCATATACAAGTTTTCCATCTTTTAATGTAGCAATATAATCATTCATACTGAGTTCATAGGCTGTTTTCCAACCATTCAAAGTTAAGACTGATGTATCGGGTAAAAAAAGACAATGTACCTTATCTGAAACCATATGCTTCAAACGTTGGTATGTAACAGGTCCAATAAGAACTTGTGAATCAATCATTTCACCAGTCATACCATTAATAAGCATTTCATTTCCATGTCTTTCATACCCATGTTTTTGCAATCCATTACAAATAGTTTCAGCAACATCAACACTATTACTGCTAAATGGTGTAGAATCGCCTAATTTACCATCAAAACAACATGATTTACCTAAAACAGTTTCTAATAATTGTGAAATAGTCATACGTGAAGGTCCTTTATACCTATCAGTTTCCTGATGGAGTGGACTATATCTTAAGCTAATTCAAGATGATTAGTCTATCATTATTAACCGACTACCATTTAGTCTCTGAACTTGCTACATTTATTTTATCATAACAATAATATGTAGATTAGATGCGGATTATCCTATTTAATAACGTTTTTACCATCCGTAAGTCATTACACTTACTGCTGCATCTTATATTTCTAAAAGATCGCGGTAGTTAATAAATTTATATGGACGTTCCCGCAATTTGGAAGTCTCGCTTGTATGTAACAAACTAGAATTTTTTATGAAAATTCTTTTATGCACCTATATCGATGCAATGACTATTAATCAAAATATCAGGACATATTCCGTCTCTTGTAAACGGCATATTTTCTTGTGAAACCAACAAACCTATCGTGCCTTTCTGCGCACTTCTGGACGCAAGTTTATCCCCAACTTCTGGTATCTTTTGATTTCTTATTGTTACTTTTATCAATTTATATCCATTTGGTGTCTTTGTTTCTAATACTCTATCTATATAACCCTCTTCACCGCTCTTTATTGTATAACTATTATCAAATATTTCCTCTTCTCCATTTTTATTTGATTTTGTTAATATTTTTCCTATTATAACATCTCCCTTCTCTACATATACCATCTTACCATTCATTCTTGTTCTTACTAATCCTCTTTCATCTAAAAAACTATAATTACAATTTTTCTTTCTTTTCTCTACCGGAGGCATACATATTGTTTCATAATTATATGTACCCTGTTTTTTTTCTTCATCTACCAATGTCCTATAAGATGTTGCGACAAATAATCCCCTTTCAACTGAGGCTTTATTTATGAGGATACTGTCTTCTTGATTATGTCTTCCTTAATAATTTAATATTAAGACGGACTATATCTTAAGTTATCATTCAGATTTGTCAAATCTGTCAAACCCATAACCATTTAGTCTCTGAACGTTTTTCTTTTCCTGACATAACGGAATAAGAAACTTCGATGCGGATTGTCTTTTAGTCTTACTTTTTTAACCATATATCTAACGATTAATTAGATCCAACAAATTATCTCTAACTTGTTTTGGTAAGTAAGGTACTCCATAATTCATATTATCATAACTTTTATCCGAATGTTTATCTAAAAAAAATTTAATTTTTAATTCATGCATCAAAATATCATAAAATGAGTATTTTCTCAATCTATTTTCTTCCTTATATAGCGCTCTTGTATTTTTCCAATGAAAACACAAATCTTCATGTATTTTATCTTTTAAATCAAAAACACATACAGGAATTACATGATCTATATGCCATAACTTTCCGTAATTATCAAAATTCATATCAGGTTCAAAAGTACTTTCAATCCAAAATCTATAATTTATATCAGAACATTTTAAACTATCTAAAGTTGTTTTACAATAATTAGAAACTATATTTGATAATTTAACTCTATTATCTGTTCTAATTTTAAAATTTTCATCATTTTCTCTTCTGTTATTATAATAATTTCTATTATATTCTGTTGTTTGTTCTTTATGTTCTTCTTTATATTTTTTATTATAGGATTGTATCACTTCTGGATTGTTTTTCTTATATTGCTTACATCTATTTCTTTGAGCCTGATTGGAACATTCTTTACTACAGAATTTAAATGCTCTGTTCGGCATTTCAACATCTTTTTCACATAATCTGCACTTAATTAAGACCATTTTATTTTTTAAAAAAAACATTCGAATTAAAATTCAATTTTTTTTTTTGAATTATAAATAAGAGTTTCCCGCAATTTGATTATGTCGCCGTAAAATACGACTTGCTACGTTTTTACACATAACAGGGTCTAATCAACAGTATAAACCCAGTATAACAGGCAATTGCAACAATTGCGTTAATTCCACTTGGCATATCATCAAAACCCATTAGTTTAGCAGGTATTGTACTAACTAACGGTTTTTGTGGATAATCTAAAACATAAGTTATTGTATCAGTTCTAATTTTATAAGATGATGCATAAAATCCTAAAGCTTGTTTTCCCATTGACGATTGATAGATGTTCCTGGGTGAATTATGAATACAAAAAAAATCACCACATAAAAAACTTTGATTATCACTTTCAACTGATATATCAGAAACTATTGTCTCATCTATTTTTTCAATCGAATAAATAGGAAGAAAAATTGTAGTTGATTTAACTATAATTTTCTCAGCCCATTGTTTAAAAGTTAATAAACCTTTAGGTAAACCTATATTATCATGTTTTAGATATAATAAATTATAAACTTCTTTTACTGGTATTTTTAAATTTTCAGCAATACTATTTCTTGGTAATGACCCATAACTTTTTATTTTATTAATTAATTCAATTCTTTTATCATATTCAAATTCTAAATATCTCATATATTCTACTAAAACACCACTTTCTGATTGTTTATATACATCATATCTATAATTCACAACATCAAAATACTTAATTAAATTTTTTCTACTTGAACTTATAAAATAACTAACCAATGTTTTCCCATCATATTTTTTAGATGGTTCACATTTAATATCTCCAACAACAATACCTAATTCTCTAAACAATTTAGAAATATCAGTCATCATTTTTATCATAGAATCAAGATATTCGTTTGCTATTGTTTTTTGTGTTGACCCTATCTGTATATGTATTTGGTCGTTCCTTCCATTTTTTATTTTTGAACCATCTCCTCCTTGAAAACCTCCTAGAAATTCTCTTTTAACCATATCAGACCCGTTCATTATCCAAGATGGTATTCCTAAAGAAACTTGTTCGGTTTTTTTTCCATTAAGCATTCCCAAAGCAATAAATAAAGATGTAAATGAAACTCCGTGAGTTGTTTGAAATACAGAACCAAAATTTTCTTTTTCAAAAAACATTGGAACTTTTGATTCAAATCCTAAAAATTCAACATCTTTTTCGAATAATTCAGCACTGTATTCACTACCAAAAAATAAAGTTATAGATTTCATATTATTTCTTACATGACCATCTGTTAAAATAAAACCAAACATTCTACTAATTACAGGTAAATATTCAGATGTACTTTTTAGAGGCAGAATATGATTTAATTCAACAAGATATTTTTCAATACATTTCATCGTAATACCTCTTTCTAAACAGTTTTTTGTAAATGATGTAGAATCAAGTACAATATATTCTTCAACATAAGAAGAAACAGGAACCGGTTCCATTGAAATTCCTAAAAGTGTTTTATCTTTTTGAAATTCATCTAATCGTTTCCAACCATCATTAGTCATATACGGATGATCATGTGTAGTGCTTATTTTTCTACCATTTATAGTCATAACTTTAAAAACTTCTTTATCAGTTTTCCATGTAATTGTATATACAACTTTTGTAATACTTTGTTTTTGTGTTTCTGGGTTAAATGTTATAACTCTATCACCTATTTTTACATCTTTAATTTGTTTTACAGAACCATCATACATAAGTACATTTTCAGTACTTACTGCGCATTGATTGTGGTCACAGTAGGGTATACTGCTTGCCATAACTCCTAACATCATTGCCGGGCATATTTCAAAAAAATCATTTTTATGTTTTATTAAATCTTTTTCATCCATTGCTACAACGCAATTTTGTATTTCAGAATTATCAACATATTGAATAAATTGTTTTTCTACCAATTTATCCCAATCACTCAAATCTTCTTTTTCAGTTATATTTAATCTATTTGTTCCTTCGTTAATTGTTAACAAAGGTCTTATAAATCTACCTTCATCGCAAAATATTCTTATATCACCGTCATTAAATGTAAATGATACTTCGCTATCTAACAAACCATTTTCTCTATATGCTTTCATTTCTTCTATAAATAATTCTGGATCCATTGTTATACCCATTAAAATACCATTTAAGAATACATGTGGTTTATCATTTGGTCCATTATAATCATTTATAAAAATTAAATTATCACTGTTTTCTATTATTTCTTTTACAACAACTGTCGGTATTTTACGCGTAACTGTTGTTGTTAATGCTAAATTCATTACTATACCTATACTTTGCCCTTCCGATTATACCAGTTCATCTAGATATTTATTTCTAGAATTAAAACATCTACTTAATATTGTAGCATTTTTACAAACGGGTCTAGACTATATCTTAAACATTCATTGAAAATTGTTAATTTTCTCATGTCCATAATCATTTAGTCGTTGAACCTTCTTCATATCCTAACATAACGGACTTAGAAGTTTGGCTGCGGATTATCTCTATTCTTTAACTTTTTACTTTTTTAGTAGTTAACTAAAAATTTTTATATCGTTTCCAATATAATTTTGTATTAAAGACATAACAAGATATCCCCGCAATTTGATTATGTTGCCTATAATTACATAGACTAGCAATACTTTGATATATTACTCACCCAAAATTTAGGAGTTTCTGTCGGGCAAATATACATTATTTGACTTGAATGAATTTGTCTAATTTTTGCATTTTTTCCTTCTTTTCCTATTGGAATTACTAATCTTCTTAAATGTGATAAAGTCGCACCATATGTTAATCTCGACAATACTTGAGATACTCCTGTACGCACATAATTTGTTTTTGAAACCGACCATGAACCTGTTGATATACATGTTTTCAATCCAGTAGTAATACTATTTGTTCTTGATATAATGTTTAATATATCTGGTCTTTGTTTTTTCTTTTCTATTTGCATTTCTATTGATTTCACAAATCTTTTAAAAAGTGTTCTAAATAATTCACAAAATAAAACACCAGTCATTTCTACTCTTTTATTAGCATAATTATCACGATCGTCTTCTTTTCTTAAACCTATTTTTGTTCTTAATAATTTATTCACCATATGACCCAGAAAAAAACATTTCTCTTTTATTGTTGCAAAAATACCCATATGTGGTAATAATTCATTTTCTACAACTTGAGATACGTAATTTATTTTCTTTTCATCTTTTATTACATGTATCGTATATTGACTTATATATAATAATGCTTCTTCTTGTGTTTTTATAAAATACGAATCTCTTATAATATATTTTATATATCTTGCAATATTTTTATCATTATCTTTATTTCCAATTATATTCTCTATCTCTTCGTCTTTCAAATACCCCAATGCTTTGAATAATATACCAATTGGAATACATTCTCTAATATAAGGTATAGAAAAGACTAATGTTCTATCGTCAATTCCAATTTTAGCTTGAATTAAAACAGAATGTCCTGTTTCTTCTGACATACTTCTAACTTCACATATATATTTATATTTTTCACCTGGTTTTTGTTCTAAAACTATAGGTTGATTATATATTCCTCTTAATTGTCCAACGATTACTCTTTCCTTACCTTTTATAATAAAATAACCACCATGATCGTTATCACATTCACCTGAAATAATTTGTTCGTGTTTAGAACATGTTTTTAAATTACATTTATCTGATAATAACATTATCGGTGTTCTTCCTATAATTATTCTTTTATGTTCGTATATCTCAGTTTCTTGTCCGGTTGATTCAACAGTTTCAATAACATCAACATATATCGGTGAATCGTATGTTAAATCTCTCTGTCTTGCTTCTGTCGGAAACATAGGTCTTACTGAACGGTCTTCTTCTATAATAGAAGGATTTGGTACATAAACTTGTCCGAAAGAAACGGAATATTTATAATCATGTTCTGGTTGGTCTACCTGAATATCGACTTCATTCACAACGCATTGGATACCGTTATTAATATAATCATTAAACGTATCAATTTGATGCGAAACAAACCCCTTCTT
>Ga0214923_10002794_pt1 | contig 22650 bp, 30 predicted proteins | sample LL1510_MetaG_FD_177993 | JGI IMG/M metagenome (GOLD analysis project Ga0214923, IMG submission 177993) | Freshwater microbial communities from Lake Lanier, Atlanta, Georgia, United States - LL-1510 | ecosystem: Environmental > Aquatic > Freshwater > Lake | place: USA: Georgia | collected...
TAAATATTTTACTATCATAATAAACTTATGGGTTAAATTTAATTCTATATTGTAATTTTATATTTTATATGGATAGGATATTTTATATACAGTATTAATTAGGATTCTTTTGGATTCTAAAAGGATTCTCATTATATAATCTTTATTTATAATTTTTTTATAATTTTTATACATTTTTATGGTCACAATATTCGCAGTAGAACATTTCTTTTCCCTTATTATAGATAACAACTATTGTAGTTTTTTATTAATACATAAGTATTAATAAAAAATACAAGATTTATCAGTTGTTATCATCTTTTAAAACCACTAATTATACTACGCGGCACAAAGAGCCACGACGAAGTTGTGTGCGTTAACACTACATAACGCAAAAAAGCCCAACAACATTACTGTTATTGGGCTTTGTTTGTGTTTTATATTTTATGTTTTTATATTATCTCTTTAAGTTGTTTGTCAATATTACGCATCATTTTTAACTTTTTAATAATGTTTTTATCATTAGTCTCCATACTCAAATACTCTTTAATATTATTACGAATATGATCATACGATATACCATCAATCGTCCAAATACTAATCCCTCTCAAATAACGATAATATCTTTCATCAGTTTTTATCAAATCTGATTTACTACCCATTTTTAGACTAAGAAATTCAAATAATTCATTACGTTCATCATATTCAATGTCAGCATTTGATAATTTGTTACAAATGCTGTCAATATCAACACAAGGCGAAATAGTCTGATTTTGGAAGTTATTAATCAATTGTTCCATTTTATACAAAAATCTAAAAATCCATTTTAAATTCATTTTTTTTACGTGACTTTGTGGCGCCATTAATATATTTAAACCATAAATCAATATGTTTTTTAATTACGCGGCGCACAGAGCCACGACGAAGTCGTGTGCGTCATTATCATAATAAATACTAAAGTTAAATTAATTATATTGGTTTAAATAATATATTTTCTTTAATTCTAAAATATATTATGTCAATTGATAAATTAGTAATATTTGGCTCTAATGGAATGTTAGGTAGATATATATATACATATTTCAAACAACAAACTAACTTACAAGTAATATCATTGCAACGCTCTGATTATGATGTATTGCAAAATAATTTAGATAAATTAGATCACATATTCAAAACACATAATATAGGTTCAAATACTATTGTTTTTAATGCAATCGGTGCAATACCTCATCAATCCATAACAGACAATCAACATTATTATAAAATAAATAGCGTATTTCCTATATTATTAAGTTATATATGCAATAAATATAATTCTAAATTAATCCATCCTACAACAGATTGTGTATTTTCAGGAAAACAGGGCATGTATAATGAAGATTCTATACACGATACACAACATCATTATGGAATAAGCAAATCAATCGGTGAAAATATAGATGCTTGTATCATTCGAACATCAATTATTGGAGAAAATTATAAAGGTATATCATTAGTCGAATGGATCAAATCAAATAAAAATTCTAATATCGATGGTTATACTAATCATTATTGGAATGGTATAACTTGTTTACAATTTGCAAAAATATTATATTATATGATAACTAATAATCTATATTGGAATGGTGTTAAACATATATACTCCCCACATATTGTATCAAAAGCTCAATTATTACATTTAATAAATACACAATATAAACTAAATATAACTATACAACAAACCGAATCTAATTTTTGTAATAGAAGTTTAACTTCAAATTATTCTAATATATTCAATATACCAACATTAGAACAACAAATAACACAAATGTATAATTTTAGACAAAATTTATTAAATTAAATTTAATTTAATCAAATATTCATGCAAACGCTCTTTACTTATAATACTCGAATAACTAATATATTTAAATGATTTATCATTTCTATAAGTTTTGTATGGTGGTTTAATAATAAAATATTTATTATTATCTATACATCTCAAACTTTCATATTCGTTTACTAAATCCTCGTGTATTTTCTCACCAGGTCTTATTTTACCTGGTACAATTTTTTTATTATATTTATCAGCATATAACTCAATCATATCTTTTATACTCATAGATATTAACTTTGGTATTAAAATATCCCCGGATTCACCTTCTTCTATAGCATAATTAATTAATCTTACACTATCTTCTTGTGTCATTATAAAACGTGTCATATTCGGATCATTTAATTTATATTGTGGAATAATACTTTTACCAATATTATCCAATGTTTCTATAATACTCCCCCTTGAATTTAATACATTTCCATATCTTACATTCATAAATCTTATAGAACTAATGTTTTGTAATTTATAAGCAGTTTCTATAACCATTTTTTCAGATAATGCCTTTGACATTCCATAGGTGTTAATTGGATAACACGCTTTATCAGTACTTATAAAAACAACAGAATATAAATTAACTAAATCTTTGTAATTCATTTTAACTGTATCTAATACATTCATAGTACCCATGCTATTTGTCATATATGTTTGTTCAACTTCATATTCGCATCTATCAATATGTTTTAATGCAGATGCTATAATAATAATATCTGGTGATATTCTTAAAATTGCATCTTTCACACTTTTTGAATCTCGTATATCTCCTAAAATAAAATTTAAATTATTATAATACAAACACATATTCCAATGTTTATTTTCATCCCTTGAAAATATATATATATCATTCTGTTTACCATATGTTTCAACTAACTTTTTACCTAATGATCCTGTACCACCAAAAATTAATATTTTTTTATTACATACATAGTTTTTATATTTAGTCATCCTATATCCACGCATCCAAGCTGAAAAATCTTTTATTACAGAATCATCCCATTTTTTAAATATAATCTTATTATCCGACTTTCCTATATTATAATTTGTAGTTTCGCCCATAGTACGACATATACACCCCAATAGATTATCTCTAATCCATTTTTTTTTATAATGTATTTGACTTTGTTTTGGTTTATCGTCTTGATGTTTCCATAAAGATTCTCCCTTTATATATTTTATTGATTCGTCTTCATAATATGAAATATCAGCTTCTTTTAACCTAATATTAAAATCATCATCTTCCCATCCTCCAATCAAATAACGTTCGTCAAAAAATCCTATTCTTTTTATTAATTCTTTTTTAAATCCAAAACATGCTAATCTGTATAACGTAACTAATCCATGACCTTCATCTATTCTATTTAATAATGTCTGTATATCCTTTTTTGTTGGTCTTACACGATGACTACAAAAAATAAAAATATCAGTAGGACATTTTAGTATTGCATCATTAACCACTTTTGAAAAACTTGGTGCATTATTTCCAATCATAACAATTGTTTTTAATGGCTTTAAACTTTCAATAACAGGATTTGCTAATTCCTCATCTTTTACACCTATTATAATACTATAATCATCCCTTTCATCTATGCTCATTTATAATATATTTATATTTATATATATTATAACTTTAAATTGAATATTATTTACCAAAACATATATTTAAAAAATTTTATTAATTTATCAATTATAAAAAATGGTACTATAAGTATAGAAATTTCTTCTTCACTTTCTACTTTGTAAGTTTTCAATTTATTTTCCCTCCACCATTTTTGTATTTTTGTTGCAGATTCATTTTCTAGTTTATTTTTAAGTACTTCCCTCCACCATCTTTGAATTTTAATAGAATAATATGTATACATCTTACCCTTCCTAGTTAAATACTTATTAAAGCCTCCATCTAATGTATTATAAACATACAAACCATCTTCACTTGTGTAAAACCCCATTTTATAAAATTTATTATTAAAAAATTATATTTCATTTTTTTAATATTAAATTTTGTATTTATCATATTTTATTACCATCTATATCATAATATGCATAGCATCTATTTGCATAATGATTTTCTCTTCCACATCTATAACAAATTATAGTTTCATCTGATTCTTCTAATTTATCAACTACAGTTTTAAGCATATTACAAAAACCATTTAAAAAATTATTTATTATATTAGAACTTTGTTCTTGTTTTTCATTACTATTTTTATAGAAATCACCCTCTTTATAGAGATTACACTTTTTTGCAAAATGTCCCTTTTTCATACAAATAAAACATAAATCATCTATAGTACATAATTCATTTTGTAATGCCTTAATTTGATATTCTTCTAAATTAATCCTAGTATAACTACCGCCTCTAACATTTTCTATACCATATTTCTTCATATATATCTTTGTATATTTATCTTCATCCATTTCATCTGCATTTTCTATAATTTCAACCACATTTATAGGTCTATATCTCTTGGTCCATTCACTACCACAATTTGTAAAATGTTCTTCTATTCTTTTAATAGAATCTCTTTCAGTTTTACCAATATAAAAACGATTATCTTCGCATTTCAATATATAAATAGATATCATTACAGTATTATATTATTTAACTTTAAATGAAAATATAAATTTTATAAAAACTTAATATTAAAATTTTTATTCACTTTTTAATATCAAATTTAAACCATAAAATATAAACAAAACATACCATCACCCGCGCACAGAGCCACGACGAAGTCGTGTGCGTCATAACTATCACTTCAATATCACTAATTTTTTTAACTTTGAATGCAAATTCTTTACACTTAAATTTTTATCCAAATTATATTTATCTATCAACTTTGATTTACTCTTCTTCTCCTTATAATTACCCCATATTTCTGATATTATATGCGTAAATAACCTATCTCCCCTTAACTCATTTATCGCATACCTTATATGTTTTTTAAAACTCTTTGGAGATGTTGAAAACTTAAAAGTAGATCTAAACAAATTCATTATGTCAAAACTCTTATTTATACGCTTCTTATTATACCTTTGTCTTATAAACCAACTTTGAAACTCATTCGGTATCCAAGCATGTCCAAAATCATTTATGTAAAATATATACCCATAATTAGGAACATAATATTTGACACCATCTATCTCATATATCCAATGACCACCTTCCTTGACCTTTATCACTATAATATTGTCAGAATGTAAATCCAAATGTATCATATTAAAATGTCTCTGTAAAGCATATACTGCAACCGTTATTTGAAAATACGCATTATACCACTCCTCTATGCTATGAATCTTCTTTACCCAATCAGTATAAATCTCCGCACCATCTATAAACTCATTGAAATAATACATCGTATAAGGATATATATCATCACATATACCTTCTCTCTTTTTATACATGAAATCATAATTTAATATATAATTCGGACACACATTCTGTAATATCAACTCGTTTATTAATTGCATCGACGATAATTCTATATAAACACTCTCTTTATACGCATTATCAGCATATATATTTTTCAAATGTTTACTCTCCTTATTATTCAAATACATCTTCTTTACTGCCATACAATATCTCGATAACTTTGATAAACAATACCTATATACCTTACCTTGTCCACCTTTACCTAACACATTCTCTTTATTTAACAATTTAAATGGATCACTCTGTTTTAATTTCTTCTTGAAAAAATCATACAGTTTTTTTCTCTTTTTTATACTAACATCCATAATAATATATACATTATACTATTAAAAAATAATTACCTAATTAAAATTCCAAAAATAATTTCCCATATCTATTATGATATATAGAACCATTAACACTACCATAATGATGTGTCTTAAGTACATCACCATCCTTTAATGCAGGCTTTATACCACATTGCCTTAAGCTTCTTGTCAATTTACGTATCTTCAAATCTTTTTCTGAATATATATTTTTAAAAAACTCAGTCTTAGAACTATATTTCAATATAGGTCCTAATACATAATCCCTTGGTAACCAATAACACCTCATCTTATTTATAGCCAATGATATATTAAATGCATACTCTAAACTTTTATGTTGATATTTCATATACTTATTATGTTCCAACCATATACTCATAAAATCTAATACCACACTATTATACGCAAAAAAATACAAATTATCATTTAATGTCTTCAAAATACGCATATCCGAACATACACTACTTTTTATATTCGTATTATCTAAATTTATTGTCATAAAATCCATATTTTTCACATTGAATAACTTAGGATCCCTATTTATCTTCGTATTAATATCTATATATGCTATATTACGCTTATACTTCTTTAACACATAATTAAATAACACAGGTTTATTCACTTTACTATACCCCTTTTCACCAGAATTATATATGACATAATCCACACCTATCTTTTCGCAATTTTCCTTAAATTTACTTAATACTATCTTACTTGTACTATTATCACATAAAGATACTATCATATATCTAGACTCCCCCTTTATAAATTTTGAATACAATTTACATTCTAATGACCTTTTAATTCTAACTATAGATTTATTTTTATAATATTTATTTTTTTCTTTTTCTTTAAAATCAACACTCAAATGCCTTAATTGGGCTTTATTCATATTAAAATCAGTATAATTATTAAACTTCACATCATCTATACATCTCAACTTCTCACCAAATTGTCTATATGCATTTGGTGGCCATCTAGATACCTTACCAACACGTTGCGCAAATACATCATCTAATGAACCAGTCTCAAAATCTTCATGCACCATCACTAAATCTTCATATTTATAATTCTCACCATTTAACTCCTCTTTGTAATCTGCTATATGTGTATATTTCCCAATACTAGGATCGTATTTATGCTTCGAAAACATATACATATAATTATATGGTAACCACACACACCTCAAATATGTATTCATAAAATGCCTACTTATTATACCTGAAAATGACTTGTCTTCTGCTAAATGTAAATGCTTAATCATATATTTATTCAATATACTCAATAAAGCTTTGCTATTATATGTATTCGCAAATCCTAAAATACCACCTGGCAATTCTACCTGATATGGATTATAACATTCACCATCATACTCATTCCAATTCAAAAAATAACAATCTGCATCAATATCAAATAAGTGTGGATACCTTAATATTTGTAAATCAGTATCTATGTAAATAACTTTATACTTTGGTAATTCATTTAAACATTTCATTATAAATTCACCCTTTAAACCTAACGCAGTCTGATACATTCCCTTTTGCTCAAAAACAGGATATCTCACAAAATAATAATTCACTTTTGATTTCCTACATTGTTCTATTAATCTCTCTACTTGCTTATCATATGTCAAACCTTTTGTAGAATTCTTATTTACCCTACCTAAACCCCACCAATAACTACATATCATAAATGTACTTTTTGGATTTAATATCTCAGTTTGTATTATACCTCCTTCTAAATAACTCTTGTATTTTGAATATTCATCCATATTATATATACTATTATTCTTTAAAATAATTTTAATTATTATTTTAATTAATTATTTATTTATTCTATATTATTCACATAATCTAATAACATCTTATTTACTGTTATCTTCTTTTCATTAAATGATTTCAAAAACACACCATCAAGTGTCCTTATACGACTTAATGCAACATATACCATATGATTACAAAAACAATCTGCTAAATCTAATATAGCCGAATCCAAACTCAGAGATTGACTTTTATGCACAGTTATTGAATATGCTAACATTAATGGTATTTGATTACATATTACTTTCGTATTATCTAATTCTAATTCCCAAGATGCCCTATTAATCATATCAGTTATACCATTATCAAATTTCACTCTTACACTATCTTCTAATAATTCTTCAACTGTACCTATCGATCCATTCACTAACCCATTTGACACATCTAAATTTTTTATTAATAATACTCTACAACCACGTCTTAATTTTACCACTTCTATACCTTTTTGTATAAACTGAGATCTTAACTCTTTTTCTAATAATTCACTAGTCTCTTTTTCACCCAACTTTGTATATATTGTCTTATATTCATAATCCATTGAATCTATTTCATTTAACTTTTGATTATTAATTGTCTGAGCTTTTTTATTACTACTTACCAAATGCACACCGTTTACACCCTTCTCACCTAATTTTTTTATTAATCTCCCATTCAAAATATTTATATCATCTTCTGTTTGTTCTCCTTTTCTTATTCTCATTAATACATCTATATATTTATTATCATTCTTTTGACGAAAATTCTCCTTTAAATTTATAGTATTCTTTTTAAACATTTTTTTAAATAATTCACTCTCTATTATTAATCTATTATCTGTATCGACTTCTCCAATTTCATTAAATACAGTCTCTAATTGTAAAAAATCTCCTGTTAAAATTATCTGAATACCACCAAACGGCTTACTCGATTTACGCAACACTTGACAAATCTCATTTAACTTCTCAAAAATATCAGCTGACATCATACTTATCTCATCAATAACTAAAATATCCGTCATCTTTATTCTATTCTTTATACCCATCTTATATCTTAACCTCCTTAATAATACATCTACTGATTCCTTACCTGTACCTATACCCATAAATGAATTTATTGTAATTCCTCCTAAATTATAAGCAGATATACCAGTAGTCGATGTTAAATACATTGTTTTTTTATCTTCCCTATTTGTATACTTGTAAAACTCTTTAACTAATTTACTTTTACCAACTCCTGCACTCCCTAAAATTAACAAATTATCTCCTAATTTAAACCTCTCAAATGCCCTCTTCTGAGTTACACTTAATTCTATATTATATTCAGTCGGAATATTCGACCCAGTATTATTATTGTATTCTATAAGCAATTCTTTAAAATTTTCAAGTAATCTCTCTTCATCAAACTCATTATTTGCACTCTTATATAATGACATAACACTTCTATTCTTATTTTTTTATTATAATTCATTTTTTTAATAATAAAAAAAGTTTCTATGCAAATAATAAATGAATCTTTACGAATATACACTTACCAGTTTACAAATATTCATAGTATGTTTTATACTAGGAACGTTTATAGATAAACAATTTGAACAATTACAACTAAAATACAAACTAAATCCACTAATATCTGGATTTTCACAACTTTTAACTATCATTATTATAACTTATTTTATATTTAAATATCATAAATATACCAAACTATTTGAAACTTATTCCCCACATTTAATATTTTCAAGCTTTTTATTTGGATTACAACCTAATATGATTAAAAATTTCAAACAACTTATAATATAAAATTATATTACAAAATTTCAAACAACTTATATTATAAAATTATTATACAATTATATACTTAATGAAACTTTTATATTCCTTCTCATTTTATTTATAAAGTTATTAATTCTTCTATACATTCTTAAATTATTATCAATTGGTATATCTTCATCATAACAAATTTTTAAAACAATATCCCTAAACTCAACTTTTTTATTACCCATAAAAAAATTAACGTGTCTACCTATTTCATCGATATCGTTAATGTTACAAATTTCAATTTTTGTACACTTTTGCAAATTATAAAAATTATCAATCATATTAGTATTTATATACATATACGTTTTTTAATTTAATTTTTTTTTCTATAATAATATTATAAAAAAAATATACATGGGTTGCGAAAATATTATTAAAGTTTTTTTTCATATGACTAATACTATCAAACTTTATCATTGGCAAACAACTAATTATGCACGTCATAAAGCCACAGATTCATTACATTCTCAATTATTAGACTTAATTGATACATTCATAGAAGTTTATATTGGTAGATATCAACGCCCAAAATATAATAGTACAATAAAAATAAATGTAGAAGAACTAACAGATGATTCTGCTATAACTATAATTAATGAATATATAACTTATCTTAAAACTGATCTTCCTAAATATTTAAAATCATCTGATACTGATTTATTAAATATTAGAGACGAAATGTTGCAAAATTTAAATCAAACATTGTATCTATTTACTTTACAATAAATAATGTTTATTTTGAATATTTCTTTTAAATTAATTATTTAATTTAAAATATTTTTTTTATTTTTTATATATATAACAATAATGCCTAGTAATAAATCCAAAACACCCAAACCCGAATATACACCAAAAGATGATATTCTAATTCGAGATAACACTCCTAAACCAGATGACACTCCTAAACCAGATGACACTCCTAAACCAGATGACACTCCTAAACCAGATGACACTCCTAAACCAGATGACACTCCTAAACCAGACGATGATAAGTCAGAAGATGACACTAAATCTGAAGGAGGTAAATCAGATGACACCAAATCTGAAGGTGGTAAATCAGATGACACCAAATCATCTTATGGTGATTGCAAACCTTGTGAAGAAATAGATTATGATAAAAAACCTTATTGTAAACCTTTCCTTGTCCCAATTAGTTTAGAAATTTTACCATCTGTACAATTAATTGTTGATAAACCTCAAGTATGTATGATTAATAAAGCTATATGTAAACCTTTTTTTTTGAAACCCCAATAAAGAAATGTCATAAAAAATATAAATGTAAAAAATGTCAATCTAAATGTAAATCTAAATGTAAAAAATCACATTCTAATAAATCTACATACGATTCAGATTCAACTAGCGAATGTTCATCAGATTCAACTACCGAATCTTTTTCAGATTCCGACTCAACTTCAGAATGTTTTTCTGACTCAAGTAATTCATATAATTTAAATGTATTACAAACTATTATTTAATGTATTACAAACTCTTATTTAAAAATAAGATTCATTTAGATTTTAAAAAGATTTAATATGTCTTATGATTATAATTCAGAAATAGAAAAATTATTAACAAATTCTGAAATAATTTCATATTTTACGTCAAATAATAAAAGTATATATGAATTTGTTAAAACATATATTGAAATTGATAAAATTCTAGGAGATACTTCCTTTAATTCTAATTTGGTATATAACAAACTTGATGAAATTAAAAGTGTTATATTAACTAATACTAATCAAATTTCTAATTTGACAACAAATGTTTCTACCACAAATAATAATATAATTTCATTAATACAATCTAAATTAGATAACATTACATCTATAACAAATAATGAACTTAGATGCATGTTCCAAGATTTACAAAAACAATTCTCTGAAGGAAGTAATACAAACGAATTAAAACAAGTTTTTGATAATTTTAGAGAACGTTTAGAATTACTAAACACACAAAAATTAAACGATATCGATCGTAAAAATTTAGATATATTATCAAATATTCAAAACAACTTTGAAAAACTTTTAGATTCACATCAAATTACAAACAATATTGATCACATTAAAACAACTTTATCTAGTATAAATGAAAACTTTTCTAACAACTCTGCTAAAAAAGGCCAAGTTGCTGAAACTGTTTTATTTAATATACTAAGTGAAACTTTTCCAGACACAGAAATAATAGATACTTCACATACTCCTAATTCTGGAGATATTCAAATGATCAAGGATAACAAACCTACCATTTTAATTGATTCTAAAAATTTTTGCAATAAAACTGTACCAAAAAGAGATCTAGATAAATTTTATTCTGATATTCAACAAAATAATTGTTCTGGTATTTTATGTAACACTTTTGGTGGAATTGCTAATAAACAACATTTCGAAATTGATATAGTTGATAAAAATATAATAGTTTTTATTCATTCACATCAATTTGATGCAAGTATATTCAAATTAGCCACAAATATTATATACAATATGCACGAAGAATTAAAAGATAAACAAACTGATAGTATCAATATCGACCAACGTCTTTTCCAAAATCTAAAGATCGAATATAATTATTATATACAATCATTTAGACATCATCTCGATATTATTAAATCAAATGTTAACTCACTTTCACAACTCAGTTTTACACTTTTAGATAATTTCTTTAAACGAAAGGCTACAAATGTTGAACTAAAAAAATTCAGTTGTCATATATGCTCTGCTCAATTATCAACCGAAAAAATTTTAAAAACACATTTAAAAAAATTACATAGTAATATAATACAACCACCTGTTCAACAACCACTTATCAGCTCTATATCTTCACCAAAACCTAAAGGTAGACCAAAAAAAACACAAGCTGATCATAACTTGAACAATGAAGAAACCAATTTAGATCAAACAATTAAAAATGAATGCAATGATTTTTCTCAATATAAAGAAGATTACTCTACACAATCTGACAATTCAAATACTTCTAAATCTTAACTTATTCTTTAAATTACGCTTACTGAATAAAATTTTATTAATAGTTATTAATAGTTAATACTAATTAATGACTAATAAATTCTCAACTTATGTTATAAGTCTTAATTATCCAAATCAATTATTAGAAACACTATCTAATCATAACCTCGATCCCATACTTTTTAAAGGTATTAATGGCAAAAATCTAGATCAAGATACTATTAATAAACATTTTAATAAATTTTATTCTTTATTTGGTCCTAAAAGCTCAATTGGATGCGCCTTATCTCATTTCAAAGTATGGAAAACATTTTTGAAATCAGATTCTAAATATGCTATTATTTTGGAAGATGATATAGTTTTCAATAATACACAATTTCAAGAAAATAACATAAAACTCAAAAATATAATAGATTTTTATATAAAACAAACACCTAATGATTTTGATATACTCTATTTAGGTTCATTTGGAACCGAAAGTAAAATAAACTTCTTCACATTAATGATGAGTATTCTAAATAATACTTCTGAAAATAAAGTCGTTAATAAATTTATTCGCAAATCATCTGTAATTCTATCCGCTCACTCTTATATACTTTCACGTTCTGGAGCTGAAAAATTAATACATTATTTAAATGGTAATATTCATAACCATATTGATTATTGTATACAAACTTTATCAAGTAAAAATCTCATACAAAGATATATTATCACTCCTAGAATAATATTTCAAACTTCAACTAATAATACATCTTCAACTAATGTATCTAACTCACATCCAATCTTATTTAACCATATTCTTTCTAAATATTATCTAGATACAAATGTTAAAGCTAGTTATATAACAACTTTATCCGTTTTTAGATTAGGCAAATATAATATCACTATTTCTACAATTTTATTAATTTTAATAACTGTAATTTCTCTAATAGTTAATATCCATATTCATTACATTATTTTGTTTTTAATATTGGTTTCTTTACCAGAAATTCATCAAATATTTTCTAATTACAATTTAATTACTTAATTATTATTATATTTTATATTAATAATAAATAACTATTTATTCATATATACACTTACACCTATACACTACATTAAATTATTAAAAGATATGATTTATTATTGACCCAGTTGAATCTGAATAACAGGAACAAGTACTAGATCTTCTTGAACTACTTGAAGAACTTGAACTTGAACTTGATGAACTGGAAGAACTAGATGAACTAGACGAACTAGATGAATCACTATCAGAATCTTTTACTATTATCGTATTTTTATTTGTAACTACAGTACCTTGATCTTGCTCTTGTTTTTGTTTTTGTTTCTCTTTTTGCTTTAATAATACTTGTTCTGAATCTGACATTTATTTTTTATTCCTTTGGAATACTTTATACCAAGAAAAAAAAAATACAATTTATGTTCTTTTTAGAAAAAATATATAAAATGTTTAAAACATTTAATAAGTGTAGCTACTTGAGCTACTTGAGCTACTTGAGCTACTTGAGCTACTTGAACTGCTTGAGCTACTTGATTTACTTGACTTACTTGAACTACTTGATTTACTTGAACTACTTTCAGATGAATTATCAGTATCTACAATTATTGTATTTAAATTTGTAACTATAGTGCCTTGATCTTGTTCTTGCTCTTGCTTTTGTTTCTCTTTTTGTTGTAACGATGGTTCTGACATTTGTTTTTATTCCTTTGGAATACTTTATACCAAGAAAAAAAAATTCTACAATTATGTCCTTTTTATGAAAAATATTTAAACGCGCTTTTTGCGTTTTATTATCTATAATAATAGATTTACATAAAATATAATATATTTTATTTTAAAATATTATTTTATTTTAAAATATTATTATATTATTATTATATATATGCATTATTTAATAACATTATCATTAATAATAATAGCTATTTTTATTACTTTTTATTTCTTGTATAAACCTGAATCACCTAAAACAATACCAGAAACTCCAAGTGAAGCAGTAGTCACTCTTGCTCAAAGTGCTGCTACGGAAGCACAACTACCAACAGAAGAAGCTATTAAAATCGCTAACGTAGCATTAGAATCTGCATCAACACCTAAAGGTCAAAAGGCTATAATCGATTTAACTCAACAAGCAGTAGTACCTGAAGCTGCAGAACCTTCTAAGCTTAACGAAGCTGTAAAAACAGCAATCACAGATATTAAAACTACACAAACTCAAAATGCTATAGATTCTGTAAATACTCTAGCTAAACAAGCAGCTTCTACAGAATCTGTAGACATTAAAGATATAACTAAATCTGCAAATGTAGCTTTACAATCTACATCCACACTTAAAGGTCAACAAGCTGTTATAGATCTAACAAAACAAGCTGTTATCCCACAAGCCGGAGAACCTTCTCAAATTAAAAAATCTGCAGAAATAGCCATACAAGATATCACCAAATAAATACAATTTTATCCTAAAATAATTTAAGCCCAAATAATAGTTAATAAACTATTTATTTGGGCTTAAATTTAATTATATTTTAGAAATTAATATTTTTTAAGTCTTTAACTTTTTGTATTTTTATAATTTTTTTTATTTTATAATTTTTGTATTTTTATAAGTTTTGTATTTATCTTATTTTAGAAATCAATATTATCTATATCAATTTCTAAATTAGTTTCATCAATCGTATCTAAATTTATATCCGTATCATCATCAATATTATCTAAATTTATTTCTTTTTCATCTTCTTCATCTCCAAAAAGTTCATTCATATCTATAGATTCTTCACTTTCTAAGTCTGTATTTATAATGTCTGTATTTATAATGTCTGTATTTATAATGTCTGTATTTATTACAGTATTTTCACTTTCTATATCAGAATTTATTACTTCTGTATTTTCAATTTGTGCTTTATTTTTAGTATCAATAAACTCATAAATTTTCTTAATTTTATCAGTATCTTCATTTAATCCAGCTAAATACCAAGTTATATCCTCAAATTTTTCTTTATTTTCAATCCAATCATAAATAGAATAAATTTCACCATCTACATTTAATTTCCATTCATATTTTGAATCTTCATTTTTAATTTTCTCTGGTTTACCAAACGCATTTATCAATTCATCTGTAAAATACTCCAACGTATCAATATTATACGTATTACTTGTATCTAAAGATACATCTACAAATACTGAATTTACCATATTTTTATTTTTTACAATTTTATTATTATTTTTTACAATTTTTGGTTTGTTATCTTTAAAATTTTTTACCATTAATTTAATATCTAAAACCTTTTCTGATTCTTTCATCAAAATATACTCTTTGTTTAATTTCTTAATAAATGTCTCAATTTTATTTCTTCCAGGTTCTTTAAAATCAAATAATAAATTCATATTCCATTCTACTTTAGAACCATTTACAATATCAGTTAACACATACTCATTTTCTTCTGTCCAAATAAAAAACTTTTCCATCATTGTTGAGAACTTGTCACTTAAATTCATATTCATATTATCGCAATTTATTAATTATTCAAAATAATATTCAATTTTTTTTTTAAATGTATCACAGATTGTTCTTTCATTTTTGCCTCTATATCCAAATTTATTTCTACACCCTTATTTAATATATATATCAAAGATTCTGGTAATTTTTCAACATAATCAGAATGAGCCCTTCTAATAGTTATATTATCTGTAACTTTTACACCCTTACGTGATTCTGATAAATGAAATAATGGAATTATACCTCTTGATTCCCAAATTTTTAAAACTTTTAATGTTAGCATATTTAATTCATTTACATCTTTTATACTACCACAATTTATATTATGATGGTGATAATCTATAACTATTGGTATTTTCAATTTTTCACTTACAGGCAATAAATCTTCTATAGAATATGCCATTTCACAATTTTCTAATACTAATCTCCTTTGAGAACTCTCACTTAATTTAAAAAAATTATTACATAACCTTTTTAAAGCTTCTTCTTTACCATCGTGCTTTGACCCACCATGAATAACTATAACACTATCCTTACCACATCCCATCATATCTAATATTTTTGCATGAAGATCTATATCTATTATAGTTTTTTCTACAACAGATTCTCTATGCGAGGTTAATTGATTGTATTGCCCAGGATGAAAAGTTAACGTCTGTTTATAATACCTCGCTAAATCACCTATTTCTTGCAACATCTCTTTAAATTGATCCAAATCATATAATTTATAATAATCTGGATGACTTGCAAATGGAAACATTTCACTTGACATTCTATATAAAAATATTTCATTATTAAAATTCCATCTAAATATAGATGGTAAATCAGCTATATTCTTTCTAGCTAAATCATATAAAAAATCTAATCCATTTTTATTAACAGTATCCAATCTACAGGTTCTTGAACAAAAAATACCACAATTACGCAATTCTGTATTAATACAACAATAACCCATATTTAAATTTTTTAAATAATTCTTCGTCATCAATTTTACTAAATATTCATTTTTATTCATTTTTTATTCATTTTTTATTTAAATGCCATTTCAAATTCTAATCTAAAATTCTCCATATAAGTTTACCTTGATAAAAATCATCTCCTACTGTTGTTTTTAAAAATTCCAAACCTTTATCACCATATAAATCTATAACATTTGTATAATCGCATTTACCACCTATTATTTGACCTGTATTAGGATCAATAAAAGCACCATTACTACCAGGATCACACGTATCAATAATAGTCCCTATAAACTTTTTATTATTAACTATAATTTCCATTTTTTTACCACACCAAGGTATTACATTTGGATTAGCATTCGCATACTTATCATTCCAATCTTTTAATGTAAAACCTAATAATAACGGATTTACTGCCATAGAATTATATTTTGGAATACCAGAAATACATTGAAATACAGTATCTTTAAAATATGTCAAAGTCGCATTTGTACCAGATTTAACCCTTATAGAATTATCATTTACTATCTTATCTATTTTTTTAATTTTATTTAAAGGAGATTTTCTTATATTTAATAACTTTTTAGCTTTATTTCTTATATTTAATAACTTTTTAGCTTTATTTCTTATATTTAATACCTTTCTTCCATTATTGCAATTTTCAGAAAAAATATTTCCTAAAAGTAAAATTAATATCGAAGTATACATTTAAGTATTTTATTATACAAAATTAATTTTATTATCATTTTTAACTTTATCTTTAAATTAAAATAATAAAATATTTTATACATATTTTTTATTTATGAAGTTAGTTTAATGGAATATATCATATATATATCTTATATGCCTAATTATACTAATGAACAAATATTATTATTAATTGATATATTTCAAAGGAATAATTTACTATATAATATAACAGGGATTTTATTATATAATGAAGGTAATGTTATTCAATATATTGAAGGTAATAAACATAATGTTAAAGAATTATTTAATAATATATTATACGATAATAGACATATTCAAATAATTAAATTATTACAAAATCAAATAAATATTCGTAATTTCCCTAATTGGTCAATGTCACTTTTTAATTGTAATAATAATAACATATATAAAACATACTTTAATAATTTTATGAATATATCTTACGATATAAATTTAACAAATGATAAAAAAATAAATACATTATTGATCTTATTTAAACAATTATCACTTAATATAAAATTATAATAACATTATAATAATATAACAATTAAAGCTGATTATTCTTTATATTTTTTGCTAATAAAAATAAACCTCCTAATAATGACATGTTTGCCCAAAATGGCAAAGATCTTTTGTAATTACTAAAATCTGGAAAATGATATATTAATGTTGCAAGAACTGTAAATATACATAAACTTATAGCACTATAATATGCTTCAGTTTTATTATTTCCTGTTATACTATAATATATTATAATTATAGGAGCTATAATTTCAAGTAATATAACCATAACTATAATTAATTGATAAAATAGTGAATTAATATCATATAACATCTTTTGTTTTAACCCATCAACTACAGTATCAAATGTAAATATCTTACTAACACCAGATATTAAAAACATAAAAACTAATAAATTAACAATTACTGTTTTATTTTCAATACTATCAACCATATTTAACATTATTATTATTATATAATAAAATAATTTAATACATATAAATTTATAATAAATTATTTTATTTAGATAACATAAATGAGTACTAACAAAACAATATTTGATTATGTTATTGATAATTCAATGTTTATAAATAAAACAGAATGCAATGATTATACACCTCCATTTATCTCTTATATTCCATCCGGAATTAAAAAACAAAATATCGATATAGAAAATGAATTAAGAGGTTCTATTTATCCTAATACAAGATGTACTCAATTTAAATGCAGAGGAGTACCCACTAACTCATCTAATAAATTAACCGATTTAGAAAATCTTCCAAAAAATATATATAATAAACCAGAATGTACACAACAATTCAAAATTTTACCAAATGGATATTTAAACAAATAATAAAATTACCCGTTAGGCCAAAAACTTGTACAACTTTTATTTTTTATTGATTCAATATTATATCGAGATTGCTCAATACTTATACAAAATCTTATGTACAAAAACTTATGTACAAATATTGAGCTAAAAAAAAATCTAAAAATAAAAAAGTTTTGTAAAATGTCAATATATATTCAAAATTCAAATCATAATTTTGTTTTTATTTTCATTTTACACAATGCCAATTTTAGATCTTGCTAATAATATTATTTTTAAAAGTTTTTCAAAACTTAGTTTTAAATTTAACCAAAAATCTTGTACAACATGTTTATCAAATTTTATATATGATGAATCTTCTATGAAAAATAGTATATTAATACTTGAATGTAATCATGTTTTCCATTTAACTTGTACAATAACTTATATAAAACATAAACTCGCAGAAAACTTACTTGATATAAAATGTCCATTATGTTCCAAACCTATTAAAAAAAACTTAATAATTAAAATATTAAATACATATAATGCAAAACTTGTTGAAATGAAACAAAAAATTGATAAAAATGTAATAGAAAAAGATAAACCAAACGATAATGATTAAAATATCAACAAAAATTGAAAAATATTATAAAAATTACAAAAATTATAAATTAAAATATAAAAGGAACATTCTATGACGTTGATTAAAAAAAATTATTATATTAATTCTAATATAATAAATTAAATCATATGTCTAAAGATATTTTAACATTTTACAATTATATAGTTTCAAATTCAAATCATAAAATAGATATATTTAAACAAACTTTTAATAATAAAATAGATTCTTTACCTCATAAAATAGTTTCATCTAAATTTCTTATAAAATATTTAGAAATAAACTCTGAATTTGAACTTAGAATTTTTAAAAATGTTTTTTTAGATTATTTTAAATATAAGTTATTGGCTTAATCATAATATATACATTCACATGCAGATGTTTCTGCATTTTTTTTATTCCATTTTCCACTCCATTTTGCTGAATCTCCTATAAATTTATTACATATTTTTGGACATTTTGTTTTTGCTTCATTATTATTCCAAATAAAACAATCTTCTCCTAAAGACTTTCCTGTAGGACATCCTATATATTCTTTTGTATATTTACCTTTGTATACACATTCGCATAAAGTTTTATCTCCATCCTTTATTACTTCACCTGTAGAATTAATATTTTTATCAGAGTTTTCAATTTTACAAAATTTATTACATTGTGATTTGGCATCTAAATGATTCCATATTTTACAATTTTTGCAAACAGCAAATTTTTTTATATCTTTTTCCATGCTATCAAAACCTTCTAAATTATAAAAAAATAACAAATATATAGCTATAGCTAATATTATATACTTCATATAACCTAAGTATTTCATTTATAGTATATATTATTAAAAAAAAATAATTAAATTAATATTTATTTATCTATTTTCAAAGACCATTTGCAACAATCATTTGTTTTATTATAACAATTTAAATCAACGTTTTTAGGTAAAGGTATATCTTTATATGTTTTAACTAACCATTGTGGAGGAAAATATTTAGATTCTGATAAATACAAATATGGATTTGTATATTCACATAAATATGAAGAAATACCAACGCAATCTAATGAGTTTCCTTGAGTAACTCCACCGTTTACATCTTTTGAAGATGATTCTAATTTATATTTTTTATAATCTTCTTCTGGTTTCATTTTAGAATATACTGATTTTAATGTTTCTTTTTGAATTTTTTCATTTAATTTATCATCACATGTTCCTTGAAAAACAGAATCAGTTTTGGGCATCCTTTCTTTATATTCATTATTTATATTATCTAAATACATTAAAAAACGCTGTTTTTTTAAATCCAATTTATCAATTTTATATTTGTCGTATTTTAATAATTCTATATCATTATTAAATCCTTCATTGTATTTATTTCTTATTAAGATAATTATAATAATTATTATAACCCAAATCAAATATTTTTTAATAAAATAATTTTTTATCAAATAATTGTTTATCAAATAATTGTTTATCATTAACATTAATCAATAAAAAAATAAAAAATAATTAAAATTCTTTACATAAAAATCAATTATAACAATTAATTATAATAATCAATTAAATGATACAAACAAATTATTTAAAATTGTATATAGGTCCGATGTTTTCTGGTAAAACATCAAATTTATTAACAGAAATTTATAAATACAAGGATATTTATAATATTTTAGTAGTTAATAATATTTTAGATAAACAAAGACATTCTGAATCAAATTTAGAACATATTAAATCACATGATAATGAAAGTTATCCGGCTATTATGGTAAACAAATTATCAGAATTAAAAAATAATATTCTTTATACAAAAGCTGATATTATCATAATTGATGAAGCACAATTTTTTACAGATTTATATGATTTTTTATTTATGGAACTAAAAAAACGTTCCCAAATCAAAACTTTTATAGTAGCTGGTCTTTCTAGCGATTATCACATGAATCCTATAGGTGATATTATACGTTTAATCCCATTATGTGATGAAATTTATAAATTAACAGCTTGTTGTATTGTTTGTAAACAACCTGCCTCTTTTACTAAAAAACATTATATTCAAAATAATTTACAAAATCATAATCAAATGCAAGTCGGTAATTCTGATTTATATTCTCCTGTATGTAGATTACATCATAGTTATTAATTAAATAAAATTAATTTATTTAATTATTATAATTATATATGCCTAAAAAATTTCAAAATCCTGATAAAAATTTTGTTGAAGGATCCTTTAATAAATTAAAACATCCAAAATCTCCATCTCCAAAAAGAAAAGATTATAATAAAAGAGCATTAACTAAAGATAATAAACATTCTAGATGCACATATATACATTCTGATTCTGGTAAAAGATGTAAATTAAAATTAGGATTGTATCCAACATATTGCCATCTACATACTATGCTAATAGAAAACGTTTATATTGCAAAATCAAATATTGAAAAAGCAGGTAATGGATTATTCGCAGGACCATATGGGTTTAAAAAGGGAGATATAGTTGGTCAATATAGTTATCCTTGGAATTCTGTAAAGTTAGGAACTATAGATAAAAGATGCGATAAAAATAATTGCTGGAGTTATGTATTTTGCGATGAAGGAGATGCTGATGATACACCTTGCTGGGATGGTTTAGATATTAGAAGCACTGTTATTAGAAATATAAATGATGCACATAATTCCAAATTTAAAAACAATTGCTATTTTGATATTATTAAAGGAGAAGTTTATGCAATTGCTGAAAAAAATATACCTCCCTTTTCTGAAATATTCGTTGATTATGGAAAAACATATTGGTAAATAAAATTAATATTAATTGTTTAAATAAAATATTCTAATTAATTATTTAATTAATTAGAATTATAAGAAAAAAAAATATTTACTTATAATATAAAATAAATGATTGAACAATTTGTCTCTAGTTTGTTTGGGGGTGCTGTTTCTAAAAAAATGAAATCTCCTAAAGCAAGAAAATCTATGCCAAAATCTAAATCTCCTAAGGTTTCTGCAGTTTCTAAGAAAATGAAGAGCCCTAAGAGAAAGTCTTCTGCTAAGAAGTCTCAAAAGAAACGATCTTCTAAGAGAAAGTCTGTTTCTAAGAAAATGAAGAGTCCTAAGCGAAAGAGTGCTAAGAGAAAATCTTCTGCTAAGAAATCTCAAAAGAAACGATCTTCTAAAAGAAAGTCTGTTTCTAAGAAAATGAAGAGCCCTAAGCGAAAGAGTTCTAAGCGAAAGTCTTCTGCTAAGAAATCTCAAAAGAAACGATCTTCTAAAAGAAAGTCTGTTTCTAAGAAAATGAAGAGCCCTAAGAGAAAGTCTTCTGCTAAGAAATCTCAAAAGAAACGATCTTCTAAGAAAAAATCTTCTGCTAAGAAATCTCAAAAGAAACGATCTTCTAAGAAAAAATCTTCTGCTAAGA
>Ga0214923_10002795_pt1 | contig 22648 bp, 20 predicted proteins | sample LL1510_MetaG_FD_177993 | JGI IMG/M metagenome (GOLD analysis project Ga0214923, IMG submission 177993) | Freshwater microbial communities from Lake Lanier, Atlanta, Georgia, United States - LL-1510 | ecosystem: Environmental > Aquatic > Freshwater > Lake | place: USA: Georgia | collected...
ATTAGGTGGGTGAGGTGACGGGGTTATTTGGTTATATGAAAAAATAATTTGAAACTAAGAATTTGACCAATTTTATATCACCCGATTCACCCTTTTCAAAAATTTCTGTTAGAAGAAAATAAAAGTGCGTAAAAAATGTAAATAATTCTTTAAATGTAAAAAATATTTAAAATGATTTAAAGAAATATTATTATCTATATAGTAATTATATAAAAGAGAATGAATACAGTTCAAGACTTCCTCAACTTCAATAAGAAGACACGCACTCAACAAGCTTCTATACTTGCAGACCGTATAAAATCATCAGTAGCTTGTTCATCTGGTGATGTTTGGTATGCATTTGATGAACAATCTAAATTATGGAAACAATATAATGCTAAACAATATCATACATATTTCTGTAATTATATTGATGATGTTATAACTCAAATTAAAACCTTAATACCAACAATAGTATGTGAATGTGATGGTAAAAAGTGCAATTGTGAACGTGGTATTCTTCAAACTATGACTAAAGAAATGGACAAAAAAGATTATATTGCAGATATTGCAAGTCGTTCATATGGTATATTATATGATTCGGAATTTGAAACAAAGATTAATTCTAATCCTGAAATATTATCGATTATGAATGGTAAAAAGATAAACCTGAGAACATTAGAAGTATCTGATAAAACAAAAGAAGACCTATGTACTTTTGAATGTGCTGTGAATTATACGACAGAAACACAACACGCTGATAGATTCTTTAAAGACATTATGCCTAATGTTGAAGAACGTGAATATTTGCGTCAATGCCTTGTGTATATGCTCACTGGTGATGTCAAAGCACGGGTTTATTTTGTTTGGTATGGTAATGGCTCTAATGGTAAATCAGTTGTTGTAAATTTGATGAAAAAGATACTATCCACATATTATACAATGGCAGATAAAGCGGTATTCGTCAAGGGAAAAGAAGTTAGTGGTGGTGGTGCTTCACCTCATTTATATGCATTACTTGGTAAACGATTAATTGCATATTCAGAAGGTGAAACAGCCGATGAGTTTGAATTAAATATGTCCATCTTAAAAAATATATCAGGAGATGATGAGATAAGTTGTCGTGGTTTATTCAAAGACCAGATAACATTTAAATCAATAGGCAAACTCAACCTACTAACAAACTATGTCCCAAGACTAACCACTGAGAAAGCAGTCAAGGATAGAACTCGAATGATATTCTTTGACCAAGAGTTTGATGATAATCCAACAGGAAACCAAAAAAAGAAAGATACTGATTTCATTGAATCACTTGAAAATGAACATCTATCTCAAGTATTCTCTTGGATTGTTCAAGGTGCTAAATTATATTTTGATGGAGGTCGTAAGATTGAAATGCCTACAAACTTTCAAACACGGTCAGCTCAAATGATGGCGCAAGAAGATAGCATAGAAGCTTTCTTTAAATATCGTTGCATCTTTACAAAGAAATCATCAGATTATATCAAACGCTCAGAATTATTTGAACTATATAAACAATATTGTAATGAGAATTCTCAACGATGCCAACCGAGAAGTACACTATATGCTCGTCTTGGACATCTTAAAATTGAAACATGCGTCTTACATGGTCTTGATATCTATCGAGGAATCAAGATTAAAATGAATGCTGATACTGATGAACCTAATCCTTTTGATAATGGTATAATTGATGAGGACAAAGAGACCATAAAACGACAAGCCCAACAGATTGAAGAGTTAAAAAAACAATTGGAAGAACTCAAAAAACAAATAACACCATCAGATAAAAAAGAAGATAAGCCAATTGAAAAACTTACAGAAGAAATAATTGTAAAGAAAAAGACAGTAAAAAGGTCGAAGAAAAATACTAATATGACATTTTCATTAGATGATATAACAAACGGCATTGACTTTGATTCTATTTAATCAACTTTTTGTAATTGATTATATGTATATGGTGTATTTGGTAATCCTTTCACAAGATACATTATTGGATAATTTGGACGCATTAACACTTTATCAATTTGATAAATTGTTGGAGACCATCGGATATCGGCACTGCGGAAATTTCCCGTGAGTTTTTTGCCGAAGTAGTTTATCGGTTTATCGACTATAACTCTTACTCTATCCCCTTTAATATAGCCTTTTGTTTTTTGCTTAACAAGTATAGGAGCATCGTACTTAGGCTTTGGTTGATTTTTTCTTTTATGTTTTTTATTTAAATCTTCTAATATATCTGGTAGGTATGATATCCATTGTTTGCTCACTTTATTTGTTAATATCTCTTTTTCAAGTTGTCTGAGCAATATTTCTGTACCAATCTCTTGGTTTCTCTTCTCTGCCAATGCTTGTTGTTGAGACCTATCAGGCTTACCATATCGAATATATACCCCATTCTCATTTAACCATTTTTTGACAACTCCTTTGAATTCAGAACCTGAATCTGAGTCCATACGATACGGTAATTTTAATATTTTATTTTTCTCATAAATTTTCTTGAATGCGTTCAGAACGGATAAAGCTGTTTTTGTCCTTAATGGAATTGCATCAGTTAAACGACTACCACAATCTACAACAACCAACAGATATTGAAAGCCTTTATCGTTTGGAAGAAATAACAAATCACATTGTTGTATGGTGTTTGGCTTAGTGACTTGGATATGAGGGACTTCATCACCTTTATCTTTAGTGGGTATCTTCGTCAGTTGTAAAACAGTCTTTGAATGATTACTTTTCATACTTATTATATAATAGTATAAGAAATTTCGAATGCGTAATAAATGTTTTAAATACAAAATTAATTTAAAATGACTTAAAGAAATAATTATATAAGTATAGTAATATATAATACAGGATGAAATTCACAGAACAAAACCAAAGAAAATTCAAATGCTCAGATATGAATACCAATATGTCAAAAATTGTCAAATACTTTAATAATGATATCGAGAATATCCATATTGAACTTGAACTCAATGATAAGGACTATTTAAAAAATGTTAATGTTTATCATACATGGAAAAAGATGAGAAAATTTGAGGTTGACGGAGAGACAAGCATGATTGAGGTAGTCTATTGGGAAAAGTTTGCCATTTATAAAAAGAAATATTATGGAAGTGAATACCTACAAAGAATGGAAACAAATTTTATTGTACCAGAAGAATTGAAACCAATTTTAGATAAAATTTATAATGAATGTAATTATTATATTTGTAAAATCAACCGAGAGAAAACGGATTTATTAGAAAATAACAAAAAGATTTCTAATAAAAAAATGAATTCATTAGAAAATTTTGAAATAATTGATTAATAAAATTAGTATGCGTTTTTTATGTTTTAAATACAAAATTAATTTAAAATGACTTAAAGAAATATTATTATATACTTAGTATATAGTAATATAGGAAATGGTGAAAAAGACGATTACATATAGCCGTAGTGTGTTGAAAACCCCTCAAGGGAAATCTGCTTCTTGGAAAGGCTCAAAGGTGATTCAATTCAAGCCCCAATTCAAGGGTAATGTATCACGGAAACGACTGATAGAGGAGGTTGAGCATCTTTATGATAATCTTTTACAGAAAGGTTTAGAAGGCTCACTTCTCATAATAATTCAAGACCCGAATACAGGGAAGTGGGCATCTGGCGATTTCACATCAATGAAAAAGAAAGAGAAGCCATCAATCCCATCTATTCAAATTGATTCATCAGGTAGAGTTGAAGATGTTGAAGATATGTATGAAGACCCAAATAAGTATCAAGATTTTAGAATATATCTAACTGAGAAAGATATTACAGGACATCATCATGATGATTTTGTTGAGGTGGATGATGATAAACAAGATGATAAAGATGAATCAAAAAAAGATAAACCATTAAGGGGTGGATCGTTATGTGAGAAAGCTTTTTTCACCAAAGGTATAGCAGATGATGAAGCCAGTATAATAACATTCGAATATATGAAATATATAGATGGTAAAAAAACCAGAATAAGTAAGAAAAATGTTAATTATATCAAAGATGGAAATTTATATGAGAATCAACCATACGATGACTTGTATAAGATTCGTTCTAAACCTAAATCATCGGGTTATTTAGTTGTGCAACGAATCAAAGAACCAGCCGATAAACGGTCATTGATGGATTACCACAATGATTTCCTTCAGATGGCAGATGACCTGAAGGAGGCAACTTGTGGTAATATTAATCTTTATAAAACGGGTTCAATAAAAAAAACAGCTCTTAATTTATTTTATAATCTCAATCAAGAAAATAAAAAGATTGAACCAGAACCAATATCAGCTAAAGAAGCTCATTGGATTGAGTCAGCCACTTGTGGAGCATTGACTCATTATATAGATTATGAAGGAGAATGTTATGGATATGACGTTCATTCATTTTACCCATCAATTGTTTCATATCGCTCATTCCGCATACCAATCAAATGTGGAACATTCAAAAAGCATACATTTGAAGGTCCATTAAAATCAGATATAACGTATGGAATATATCGATGCACTATTGAAGGAGATATTAACCCATTTTTATTCAGAATAAATAAAAAAAACTTTTATACATCATATGATATAGCGAAAGCAATTCGCCTTGGCTATACTGTCAAATATATCATAGATGATAAAGATAATGCGTTAGTATATCAGAAAGGCACATATGTTGAAGGACCAGAATTATTTAAAGAATTTATGGACTTTTTATATCAATTCAAAAAAGATGGAGTCAAAGGTATTAAACTCTTAATGAATATGTTAATTGGTGCATTATATGAAAGTAATATATTCAAACTAACATCTGAACATGGTGATATAGGCGCAAACAGAGATATATTAAAGGTTTATCCAATTATCGACGAAAATGGAAATGAAATTACAGTTTGCACAGTCGTTAAAACAGACTCAAGATATGAAACATCATATGCACGAATAAAACCATTTGTTTATTCTAAAGGTCGTGATTTAGTTGCCCGTTTATATAATCACCAAATTGAGGACGTTGTCCGAGTTCACACCGATGGATTCATCCTAAAAGCCCCATTGACTCAAATCAAAAATAGAAAATTAGATGATGAAGGACTTGGGAAATTAGGTGTTGATAATAAATACACAGGAAAATTTAGAATTTCAAAAAATAAACGTCCTGAAAAGATATAAATAATAAACGCGTTTTAAGTGTATTTGAATAAATTTAAATTATTTAAAGATTTAAATATATTATTATTATAGTAATAATATATTATCAATTAGAATGGAAACAGAAAACTATAATAAACGATACTATGAAGCCCACAAAGAAGCTTACAAAACTAAGTACTTAAAGAAAATTGTTTGTGAATGTTGTGAGAAGGAAATGTTAGAATCTAACTATAAGAAACATAGACGAACATCACGATATCAATTAATGTTAAGTAAAAAGAATGGAACATATTTAACACCAGATACAATTGAAGCAATTCAAAAACTGTTGGATTTGAATCGAATGAATCAATGACTCAATGCATACAATGCCCTTAATTGTCTATTGGCTTCATCATATGTTAAATATCGTTTAGACATATATTTAGGTCTACCAACTTTATTTATTTTCACTTTATATTTATTATTTCCGAAATCCACAATTTTGTATGGCATAAATCTACTATTATATAAATAATAATAGATTAAAAATTAATAATAAATGTTTCTTTCAAATATTTTTTTCTTATTTCTTGGATAACATTCATATGAATCTTCTTATATTTTTCTTGATGTTCTTCAGAATGATGTATATAACACTTACATATAAAACAGAACTTCCTCATTATGTATATAATAACATTATATATTTATTCTTGATCTGAATCGCTATAATCAGAATCACTATCTAATTGCCCACCACGCATTCGTCTATGCATTTTACGTTTGGATATCAATGCGCCCGCTTTATGAGAACGTTTTCTATGTCTTCTACCGAGTCCGACTAATGGTAGGGCACTTTTAGCGGTATTTAGAATATCTCCTTTATGATCCCAAGCCCAATTTGCACCTTGTTTTACACCATCCCATAATTTATTGAAGAAGTTTCCACCAATCATTGGGGTATGAGTAAATTCATATGGTGCATTTTTACGAATTGACATTATACTGGCTTCATCAAGAATACCTTTATAGAGCTGTGATGTAGTTGGTGAATTGATAGCTAACATAGCGTCGTTACAAACTTGAACGAATAGGGTTGGATTTGTGGCGTTTGCACTTAGATTGATTGCACTCACTTGAACAGAAAAATTGCAGTTGTATGCTGAACCGATGCTTACTCTATCCCAAGGTATACCTTGCAGATCGGCTACGTCGATTCGTAACACAGAGCCATATAAACCGATTGGTGCATTGATACCATTGGGATTTTGTGTAATTGGAGATACTGCTCCTGTTTCTAAAAATGATTTATTGAATCCTTGACGTGCCATGAAAGTTTCGTAAATTTGATAAGGTTGCATTCCTGAAAATTGGCCGCCTACCCCATTAAATGTGACGTTCACTTTTTGAATTTGATACCCAGGTGCATCAGAAAGTGAGCATCCACTGATGGCTGATTTTTCTGGTGAACTATTAGCTAAAGCAACCCAAACATAAATACAACGAGGCAAGACACTGAGAGATAAGGTTTGAGAGACAAAATTAACCGTGGCACCACGCGCAATACCATCAACAGTTTTATCTAATACAGATGATTGCACACCATAATCAATCACAGGGTAATAAGATGGGAAATTCACAACATAACTATCGTCAGGTGTATATACAGTATATAGTATCCGTGCTGAATTCACTGTAGCCGAGAGTGATGCAAGAGTATTGTTAGCTAATGGAACATAATTGATAAGTCTGGCTGCTAAATTTGATGTAAATGTTCTATTGAATTGGACAACGGTAGCCCCTAAGAAACCAGATGAATTGGCTAATGTCATTGACGTTACTCCAGTGAATATAGGTTGACGAACTGTAAATGTGAATGCACGTTGTTGATTAACGTTATTTGGGGCTACTTGACACGGACTATTATTGAGTGCAGTCACTTGGACATCAGTGAAACGTGGATCGCAACCATATGTTGAACTAAAATAATCAAGTAGTGGATTTTTAAGTGAACCTGATTGTGTCTCATATACAACAGGATTTGTAGGAACAGCTAAATCAGTAAATGCATCAATCATACAACAAGGTAAATCACGACCTGAATATTCTGGTTTTTTATTGAATGCAAGAATCGCCGCCAACATATTCTGACTATTAACATTGATGGGTGTTCCGTTGATTGTCAATTGAGCCGTTTGAGTAGCAGATTCAATAGGTAAAGCTCGTGGACTAAGATTTCCAGTAGTGAAGGGATTGTTAGTAGCACCGGCAGTCGAAGTAATACCAAGTGTCACAGTAAATGATATTTCCTCAACCATATAATCAGATAGAATTTGATTGTTATTAAGGAAAATTGTATATTGAGTTCCTTGTGTGCTATTACCATTTTGTGAGGCTAAATTACGATAATCAACCGCTTTAACCCCTTTTGGTAATTCATACACAGGCTTTTTGTTTTCTAATACTCGTAATTGGGAGTGAACAGAATTAACAAATTCGATATTTTGTTCTAAAGACATTTCTATAATATATAACTATATTAGAAAAATATTTTTATAAGAAATTAAAAACTATATATTATTATTTTTTCTTTTTTAATATGAATTTGATATTGGCAAACCCTCCTGCAGGTATATTTAATGGATACATCTCATTATCTATAGTCATAATATAAACTTGGAGTCTTATATTGTTTAATTCTTGGTTGGTTAAGCCATTGACAGGGAAGAATAAACCTTGACTTTCATATTGTATATATGTATTATTTATAGTTGAAAAATTCAATGTTGAAAAATCTATATCAATATTTTTTAATGCTGATACAGTTGGTAAATTAATATTCTGTTGTGTATTATATACTGATACTGGTACTATTTGTTGTCTCAATGTAGAAAATGAACCTTGGTCAGAGCGGATAAGCACTGAGTGGGTATCGCATAATGATGACACTGTTGAATATTCCGCTGTCCAAGTCCAATCATCATCTGCATTTTTATTAAATGGATAATTTGCAATAACAAATTGATAATCACAACCAGTATAACCAACTGTAGTCACATCTGAATTTTGTAAGAACTTCCATCTGAATGCATCTAAGTATCTTTCTAAAAATGCATTGACATAAAACGTATAAGCTGTTCTTATAGGATCTGGCATAATCAATGCATATAACTGTGTTTCTGGTATGTAATAGAAATACATTATATCTTCTTGTAAACCAGCTGATTCCATTGCCACGTTTATGGATGTATTAACAAAACTTAACCATTGATTAATAGAATGGACATTCCAATAACTTCTTGGATAGTTTGCTGAACTCGTGAAACCTGCATCTGTTGGATTAAGTAAGGTGGAATTTTCCGATGTATATTGTATGAATACTGTTATACCATTATATTCATTTGGATTTCCTGGATTGACATTGAAACCTTGAACAATTTCATTAGGTGCTGGAATAACAAAAGGATAATTAGTTGCTGTATTCGCTTTAAACGATATTGACATATTTGTTTTATTATTCGTAAAATTATTAGCATCCCATTGGACATATCGTCTCATATTAGTGAATGGTAATTCTGATGTTTGAACCGTTAAACTTTGTAAATATACATTGTATTGAGATAAATCTTGAACGATCGGGTTCGTTGCTTGATTAATAGATGCTTGGATAGAGTTTGAATTTGTTTGTGATGAATTTAATGCTTGGACATTAAGATAAATACATTCTGAAGTTTCATCAATATTCATTTTATTATATTATTATAACATAATAAAATATTTTCATAAAATTATTTTGGTTTTAATTCTTCGTATAAATAACATATCATTTCATCTGTTGATATTCCGTCTTTTATTCCACCTTTGACTATCTTAGCGAATTCATCTTCATCAACATCTGGATACAATCCGCGGACACAACAATACTTTCCACAGGTTGATATATGTTTATCAAGTTTTTGTAATCTATATTGATTATAATGGACTTGTAATGGCTGGTTTATTAATAATTTTAATAATACATTTTTATCCTGATTACTCATTTTCTGAAATGCTTTTGGGATGTAATTAAATTCACCGCATGGAACTAATCCATATGAATCAGTCATTAATATATATGGTTTTTTATTTGGTTTTCTGATGACTTGTATGATGACCCAGTGATTCGTTCCCTTGGACTCAAACAGAATGATGCACCTTTCATATTTCCCTAAAACATCAAATATGTTGTCATAATTTTGTAATTCATTGTATCTTAAGATATTAATCTTTCCATTGAAGAACTTCTTAATTTCTGTATCGCTCATTGCGTGATTCAATAATTTTTCCATCTATATATAATAATAAAATATATTTTTAATATAACCATAATTTATGCTCCTCAATGACATAACAAGGAACAGTTTTACGAATAAAGCACCATCTTGATTCACTGTCTAATACTTTGGTTATCTGTTGTTCATTCATCTTTGTATAATTTTTCAAACAGTATTTCAAATGATATGGTGATATACCTTTATTGAATAGACAGAAGGCATCACATTCAGTGAAGAAGGTCTTTGTCTTGGGTCCGGCACACAGGGTATGAGTGACTAATATACAATATATTCTACTTGCTCGACCCACACGCAATATTGAATTTATAATTGTTCTGACTAATTTCTCTATCTGACCATCACTTTCAAAATCATCACATATAACCAGACTCTGACCCGTCTTTGATTTAAAATATTGGTAAGGTGCATATCCTTCTTCATTATCAATCCGATCATCTTCATTCATTTCTTCAATCATTTTATTAATCTTTTTCTTATCAACAAATTCATCCTTACCAATGATTTCAATTAATGATTTATGATTTAATGGAATTTGTTGGATATTCTTAATGCCGTCAAATGCTGGCTCATCCTCTATGGGTTTATTTGATAATAAATATATTGGTGATTTTGGATAATATTTTTGCCATTTCTTAACATATGAACCGACCCAATATGATTTACCAGAACCATTTTGACCATTGACTAATATACATTCTCTTGATTTATTCTCTCTTGAATTAGACCCAATAAATGGACACACCTCTAGTTCTACATCCTTTAATCGTATTTCACTTGATTTTTTTAATTGATTTTTGAAATCGTGATATAACTGTCTTAATCTTCTATCTGAAGGTTGTTCATTGTTCTCCACTGCTTCCAATAACTCATCAAAATTCTCCTGTGTAAGTCTTTTGTGTTTGGTAAAATCATAAAATATATCATATTTATATTCTTCTTTTGAATCTTCATTTAATCGTTCGTGATTAAGATATATTAATCGTCCTCTGTCTTGTTTTGATTTCTTACTGATTTGTGCGACTACTTCACTTTCATCAGATGATGGTTTAAAAGAAAATTGTAATTCATTCATTATATTTACTATATTATTATACTAGAATAAAATAATATAAATTTTTTGTTTTGAAAACATCTATTTAAACTAAAGGATTAATTTCGTCCATAATGACGCACAATATATTGACGTCCCGAGCCCTTTTTAGCTCTGTAATGTGCTGATGCTTTGGATATTGCTTCTGCTTGGGTAAGTCGGGGATTCTTTGCTCGTAATTCCTTTGCCATCTTACTTATTTGAACAATCGCTGATGGATTACCTCGTGGACGACCTTTCTCTGATTTATGACGTTTACCACCCATTAAATGATGAGAACTATGACGACGACCGCCTGATAAGAGAGCACGACCAGTATGTTTTCGTTTATGGCTTGAATGACGTTTTGAATGCGATTTTTTACGTCCACCTGATAACATTGCACGACCTGATGTATGACGTCTATGTGAACTCTTTTTCTTATGATGTGATGATACCCGACGACCACCAGATAATAAAGCCCGTCCATGCAGTTCTTTTCTGACTTGTTTACGAATCTTTTCACGGAGTTTTTCTAATTCACCTTTCATTTTATTATATTTTTATTAGAGATAATAATATTTTCTAATTATAATTTATATATAATTATGAAGAAAAATAAAACAATTCGTAATAAAAAATCTATAGTTCCTAATAAAAATAAGAAATCTATATTAAATAAAAGAAATGTTAAAATTAATTCCAACCCAATTGTTAAAGAATTTGAGAAAAAGAAACCAGTCAGTGTAAAATTGAATTACATTGAACCATCTGACCCACTTAATTTAAGAAAGATGTTTATTGATAATGAAGTGAAGTATATCAGAGAGAATGATGTTTATGATTATACATTTAAATTATTCAAAGAACATTTAGAAGATTTATTTAATCGGTTTCCATCAATTTATTGGAGAAATGACAAAGAATATATTGATGATGTGTATAATGAAATCTTGGAAAGGTCTGCAAAATATATTGAACAAAAGAAACTCATACAAGAAAAACAAGATATTGCCACCACCCGAAAAGCATCTACAACCAAAGGATTATATACAAAGTTTTTAGATAGATTTGAAAATATTGAAAGAAAAATAAATTTATATATGAGTGATGATAACAAGACCACTGAGAAATTTAAAGTTATTGATAAAGATATTTCACAGTTTCTAAAAACACCATCTAATATATTTGATGTGGAAGAATTAAAAGAAATCGGTAAATCAACTGATTACATTGAGAAGATAGAGTTCTTAAAAGCCGTTAAATCATCATTATTATCTAAACCTGAGAATAAGCCCGTTGATACGAGTGATTTCCTAAAGATAGCTATTAAACCCAAACGAGGAAGAGCCAAAGTTGAAACTATCAAACCTTCTGAAGTAAAACAAATAAAAAGGAAGAACGTATTAGTTAAACCAAAAAATGAAGTCAAGAAAACTGATGAAGATTATGAACCAATATTGACAGATATCAAAGATTTGGATACTGAAATAAATGATGATAAAAAGAAAGTCGACACAATAATAAAAGAAATTGTAAAAGAAGAAGTCAAGAAGGAAGAACCAACAACAACAAAGATTGATGCAGTTGTAAAAGAAGTGGTTAAGGAAGAAATACAAAAGAGTGATGATATAATTCAAGCAAGATTCAAGAAAATGAATGCGGGCGTATTTAAAAAATATGGTGGACAAAAACAAAACATTTTACAATATGCACTCGATAACAACATTGAACCTCTGAGTGGGGAAACTGATCTCGCTTATGTTTCGAGAATAGTAAGGGAATTATCAAGTAAATTAATACCGGCTAAAAAATATACAACATCCACACCATCCAAGTTAATTTCAAAAGATGACGAAGTTTTTGATTCAGATAAAACACCCATCAAAGCCTCACCTATTCCTGATAAATTCATTGAGAAGAAATTGCTTGAAATAAAAGAGGTTGAAGAAGCAAAACAGGAATTATTTGACCATCCTTCTGGTGATGTAGATGCTGATGAAGAGCATTTACAGGAATTGGAAAATAAAATTCAAAGAATAACCAAAGAAATGAATGAATATGAAAAAAAGAAAAAATCAGGTGAAGGTTTTTTTAAGGATACATTTAATAAAATTAAACATATAATATTGAATACAGGTTCACCACAAACCGATAAAATGGTGAAAAAATACGGGGACTATTATGTAAAACGGGCTATGATACATCGGAAACCAGTAGATAAGATTCTTAAGGATATTATAAACGTAATAAGCCTTGGACAATTTAACAATTACAAGAGGGATTATGATGATGTATTTCATCTTGCTGTTATATTACAATTAGAAAATAAAAATGGAAATACAGTATATTTATTAACAGAAAAAAGACCAAATATATTTTGGAAAGAAGTCAGTTCATTGGATGATTATCCATCTAATGATGATAAATTACAAGTCAAATTAGAGAGCTTCAAACCTGTGTCTTTTGCACAGATGATTGAAGAAACTAAAAAAATAATGGGGGATAAATTTAATAAATACCAAGCAAAGGATAATAATTGTCAAGTATGGATTTTATCATTATTTGATGCATTTTTTAAATTAGTTGGTATGGATATAAATAATCCTGTTTTTAAAATGATTAAAAATTATATTTATCAAGATATGACACCATACATAACGAAAACATCCTCTGATGTCGCCAATAAAGTTACTGATTTGGGGCATATATTCAATAGAATATTGTATGGTGCATCATTGCGAAAGAGAATATGAAACGACCTGTTTGAATATATAGTGTTCGGCATTTGTTGCAGCCCCTAATAGTTGAATTGATAAGGTTCCGGCTGTTGTAATTTGAACATAAGCTGTCTTTGAATTATTATCATCATCAATATTTTGACAATAGCACTGAAATACTACAGGTTCATCTTGCGGACAAAGATTTGGTGGAATTGAATCATTATTTTCAAAGGTTATAGCTTCCGTGGCAGTTGCAACAGTTGATGGTATACTTATATCTAAATTAACGATATTACCTATTTGTGAAGCAGTAACTCGATAATCTGCGGGGGCTATTGCCGTAGCATTTCCGAGAAATGTGCAATCACCTAATAAAGGTGCAAGTTCTACAGATGGCGGGTTGAAATAGCCATATAGTTGAAATTGATTTGGTTGCAATAAATTTGCGATGCTCATTTTATATATTATAATTTTAGAAATTAATTTATTTTATAGTATTAATATATAATTATGAGTATAGCCAATTTATTAAATACAAATTCATTTGATATAAAATGTAATACATTAACTAATTCTGAAATAACAACCATCGATTTGGCATCAACTAATGTATTATGTGAAAATATGTCAGTAACTCAATCAGTGGCATTTACTGGAGATATAGAATTTGCCACAAATAAGAATCCCTGGGTTAATTTAACTGGTGTAAATAATCAGGTTTTTGGTCTAGATGGAAGCAACAATATGAAATTAATAACAATTGGGTCAGGTAATGGGATACAGGGAATTTCAACAGACACAAGTGATTATTTACAAATATCAGAATCAAATAATGTAGCAAATATAAATTTTATTGGAACCATACCGACACAAGGCATTACAGCGATAAACACAAATACACCATCAGATTTACAAATTAATACAAATAATAATATTACAACAATTGATTTTATAGCTAATATCCCAACACAAACAACAATTAATACTAATACAACAAATTATTTAAATGTATCAGAAAATAATAATAATTATATTATTGATTTTGTTGGAAATATTCCAACTCAGGGAATAACACAGATAACAACAAACACACCATCAGATTTATCTATATCAGAAAATAATAATATTGTTAATATTGATTTTGTTGGTTCTTCTGGTGGGTCTAATGTACAAGGAACAGCAAATGAAATAGATGTAAATGGAACTAATCCACAAGTATTAAGTCTATCAAATCCAATTGTATTAAATAATGGTGCTTTAACAATTGATAAAACGGAACCATCTATTATAATGATTGAACAACCTACACAAGATAATAAAATTTTACTATATCCTGATTCATTAACAGTTCAATATTTAACTGGTGGCAATGTATCAGAATACGCAAAGATTCAATCAAGCGGTATGATAGTATATGATACTGTTAACCAATCATCATTAACATCAACTGACTTAAATGTCAATAATGTAAATGTAAATAGTTTAAATGTTTCATCTAATAACAATATTTTTACGAATCTAAGTGGAACACAAAATCAAGTGTTAGGATTAGGTGAGAACAATACCTTACAATTCTTCAGCATTGGCTCTGGTGGTTCTGGTTTACAGGCTATCACAACAGGAACAAGCGATTACTTACAAATATCAGAATCAAACAATGTAGCCAATATAAACTTTGTTGGAACCATACCAAGTGGTGGTATTACAAATATTAATAATACTGATAATAATTTAGTGATTGCAGTAAATAATTCATTAGCTACAATAGATTTAAATGATACAATCACATTACAAAGTGCAGGTTTATCGTCTACCCTTTCATCTAATGGATATACATTTGAAAATACAAATCCTAATAATATAATAACTACATTAATTAATGAAAACGGTATACAATTATCGACCAATACAGAACAGGCAAGTGTTTTAATAACACCTACAAGTATTCTTGTTGATGATTCTGGTCAAGGTCATGGAGTTGAGATGACTTCAACAACGATTACGGCACCTAATATTATATGTAGTGGGGAATTTGAAATGAAAAATATGTATATTTTGCCAGCTGTAGCCCCTTCACCAAATCAAGTAATGATATCTCAAGGTGGAAGTAATCAACTAATATGGACTAATAAAGCAACTGATGGAATCACTAGCATTACATCTACTGATTTGACATCATCTGTGACTGATTCAATTGCAACGGTAAATTTAAATGTACAATCTGGTTTAAGTGCTGGAAAATACGATAATTGTAATGTCACAGTAAATAATAAGGGTATAATTACCGAAATCACTGCTGGAACGGCTGGAGGTATAACCACGATTGATTCTACAGATTTACAAGTCAATACATCAGGACAAACATCAACCATTAATTTATTAGTTCAAGAAGGATTATCGGCAGGTGATTATACAAATTGTAATTTATCTGTAAATGATAAAGGTATAATAACTCATATTCAAAGTGGAAGTAATGGAGGTATAACGTCTATTGATTCAACTGATTTACAGGTAAACACGTCTGGGAATACATCAACAATAAATTTATTATTACAAGAAAATGTATCAGCGGGTAATTATACAAATACAAACATAACTGTCAATGACAAAGGAATAATTACACATATCGCGAGTGGTTCAGATAGTGGTGGTATAACATCAATATCATCGTCAAATAATAATATATCTACAAATGTTGTTGGAAGTAGTGCAACATTAGAATTGAATAATGATCTAGTTTTAAGCACATTAACTATTGGAACAAGCAACCAAACAAATACATTAAATACTACAAGTATGATTATAAATGATATTGCTTCTTCTGGTAATTGTTCAATTGCATCTAATCAAATTCAAATGACAAATCCTAATGGAACAACAATAATTAACCCAACTAATATCCAAATAACAGACCCAACAGGAACAATTCAAACAAATATATCATCAAATAATATTTCAACAAATAATATTTCAACAAAATCATTATCAGTAGTTGATAATTCTTCTATGGTTCTTTATACAATGCCATCTGGTGCCCCTTCACCTGGACAGGTCTTAGCTGGTGTTGGTGGTTCTCAATTAATGTGGGAATCTTTGCCGTCAAGTGGTATTCAAACAATATCATCAAATAATAATAATCTTAATATTAATAATTTAGGAAGTTTAGCAACTATTACATTAAATGATACAATAAATAATATGACATCAATAACGTTTACACCTGATAATGTTCAAACGTGTGAAATTAAAAAGGATGGTGTGATTGTTAATAATACAACATCTAATCGTTCTATTGTTATGGATGGAACTGGGTTCAGTGTAAATGATTCTGATAATATACTAAATACTGTCATAACTAATAGTTCTATAACGATTTCAAATGCGAATGATACAACAAGTCTAACAACTACATCATTTAGAAATAAAGAGATTAGCACACCACAACTTAATATGATAGACCCAACTTTTGGCACATTACAGTATACCTTGCCTAATTTTGGACTTGCTGGGAAAGTATTAGGTATGCCGTTAAGTGGAACAACATTAGAATGGTTAGACCAAATGAGCTATGCTAATGGAACAAATATTAATATTAATTCATCTGGTGGAACAATATCAACAATTAATTTAAATGATATAATTTCACTAACAGATAATGGAAATATTAATATAGGAACAGGAACACAAACTAATGTTCTTACAAAATCTAATATATTATTAACTGATTCCACAAATTCATCATCACCAGCAGGACCAGCATTACCAGCGGGACCAATGGCACCGTCTACACCAAATCAATGTAATATTTCACCTAATGTAATTCAATTATCAAGTCAATTAGGAAATATAACAGTTAATTCAAATGAAATTTCTATTAATGATAGTATGAGTGATACAACTTCAATTACTCCATCAGGTGTAAATACTAATATGATTAATGTAAAAAATATTAATGTTATGAATAATATGAATTTTCCATTATATCAATTCCCGACAACGCTTGGAACAGCTGGACAAGTATTATCGGTTCAAAATGGAACGACTCAATTAGGATGGCAAAATATTAATACATCGGCGTCATCTATAACAGCACCAGCTACATTTTATTTTGGTGGCACAATGTCAGGAACTGGTTATACTACAAATATAACAATAAATAAAATGGGAAATATATGTGTATTATCTATTGACCCACAAGGACTCACTGGATTATTAAATGATAGTGGTGCGACTCAATCTGTTTTTCAATGTGTATTGTCAGGAGTTAATCCATCATTCTTACCTGCAACATCATCATTATCTCTATGTGGAATACAATTTAATCAAATGATGCCCTCAGGTATGTTTCAAACAGTAGTTGATTGTGATTTATCTATTGAGACAGGTGGGGCTATTGCACAAACAATATTAATTAAATTCTTAACAAGAAATCAATATAATGTTGGTTGGTTTTACTTTTATACTAATACAACATTTGATTTATCAAGACAATATTATGGTAATGCATTGACAGATTGGAAGTATAGAGCTTCAATAACTGCAACTTATCAAACTAATAATTAAATTATTTTATAATATTAATATATAAATGGGGAACTGTTGTTGCAAGGAACAAAAACCAATCATTGAATTTGATAATAATCAGATTGAATGCATAAGTGAATGTTGTATGAAAAGAAAAAGTCCTGAAAGGGAAAAGCTCAGTCCACGATTTAAACGAAAAAATATATCATCGAATTCTGTATAAATTTATTTTCTAGATAAATTAATATAAAATATATAAATATATAAATGACATTTTTCATCCAACCATTTTTCTTATATGAATATATTAATGGAAAAATGAAAGATGCGTTTAAGATTGGTTATGGTGTAGTATTTCCAAACAATAAAACAATTTATAATAAATATGCAACTGATGAAATTTCAGTTTATAATTCGTTTGAAGAATTTAATAATATTAATTGTAAAGGTAACCGTTCGGCAATATTTATAAATATGATTGAACAAGATGAAATTAATAAAGATGAATAATTTTTTCTTTTATATTATTATATAAATGGATAGAATTATCAAAGAAATTGTTCATGAAGAAGTTGAGAAACATCAAATGAAAGGAGGTAGTTGGGATGATTTTATGTATGGGTTTAAATTACCTTTTAAAGTATTTGGTGATGTAGTCGATACCATCAAACCAGCCACCAAGTTATTTGGTTATGGAGGAAGAAAGAAACGACGTCACCATAAAAAATGATATGACTTGTATAATAACGCATAAAACGCATTAATAAATTATTTAAATATTGTTTTATATTTTCTAAGTATATAATAAACATACAAAATAAAATGTTAATGCAAGTTTTTTATTTATATGAATTCCGAAACGATGATACGAAACAATTCTCTGAGCTTGGGTATGGTGTAATATTTCCAAATGATAAAACTATTTACAATAAATATTCAACTGGGGAAGTTCTGGTTTACAATTTTATAGACGAATTTAAAGACATTCATTGTCAAGGAAATCGCCAATTGATATTTCTAAATATGATTGATGCAAAATTATTATTATATCAGCTTAATCACCATAAATAATGATATGACCAATAATTAGGTGAGTGAGGATTTAAATATGTATAATTTCCATACTTATCAGTTATTTTTGAAGCCCGCTTACGATAATTATCTTGTCGAGTCTTATCTCCATGTTCATAATATATGTGTAAGTCTTTTGGTATTTTATTTGAAGTTTTATAATGGTCATATCTTTCATCCCCGAATGGAATCCATTTATTTATATCTTCTAAATAAACATCATATTTTTTATTTTTATGATGCGATATTCTAAATTGAAATTTTCTCATTATATATTATATAATAAGAATAAATTTATGAGAACGAAATTAGAAATAGTAAATGAACTAAGACGTGAGGTTATGGAAAAAAGAAGAAAGTTGACTTGCGAGATGTTTAAATTAGATGATGTCATAAAAACCCACCAAGTTGTATATAAAAAATTAGAAGATGAACGAAATAGTTATTTATCAGTTTCTAATTACTTATATGAGCAGATTGAAAAATTAAGGAAAGAATTACATACAAAACCAACAATGAAAGAAAATTCCGATGATGAAGATGATTAATTTCTATTGTTAATATATAATAATATGAATTTTGTTACCCGAGAATTACTGTACTCATATCCGGCATATCAATTAAAACAAATTCTAAAAGGAATCATCAAAGAAAATGACGAGAAGGCTCGAATTGGTTTCGTAGATAAACTCAAAAAAGACCTTGTGATTAATAAATTAGTCGCAAGTAAATTCAAAGTAGATGATTTACCACCAATTACAAAAAGAGAATCTGGACAACAAAATATTTTGAAAAAGTACAACACAAAAGCTTACAAAGAATCAGATGATGATTATAAAACAATGTTACAAGAATATGAAGATTATAAAGAATCTCCATTAATTGCTAAACAGTCATATATGTCAAAGAAAACAAATAAGATGGAATATACTGTTTTACAACCTCATCAAATAAACTTTGTCAAAAAGTTTGTTCTATCAAATTTTCAAGGAGCAATAGCTTTTCATGGTGTTGGAACTGGCAAGACATTAACTGCCGTTGCAATGTCTCATTATTATTTATCCTTACATCCAAAAAACAAAGTTGTTATCTTATCTCCACCTGCACTAATTTTTAACTTTGTGGATAGTATGTATCAATTTGGTTTGAATATTAGAGATCCAAGATATAGATATTATACATATGATAAATTTGTAAGATTAGTTCAGCAAAATAAGGATGATGTTGATGAAAATACTTTAATTATTATAGATGAAGCACATAACTTTCGAACGGCAATTATCGCAACAAAAAACCAAATAACGAAAAAAGATGGTGAAGTAATAAATTCAGTCAATGTAACAAAAAATAAAAAAGGGTTTTGGGTATTAGAAGCCTGTAAAAAATGTCATAAAGCATTATTATTAACAGGAACACCATTTATTAATAAATTATACGATATTGAAAATTTATTGTCTATTGTTGAGCAAAAAGATCCGTTAAATGAAAACGACTTTGCAATTATGATGAATAATAAACATTCTCGTGATGATTACTATAAATACAGAATTTCGCATTATATGCGTGATGAAAATTCAGAGTTTTTCCCTCGAAGAATATTACATATTACTCCAATCATTATGAACAAAAAACAAGAACAAATTTATGATGATGTTGCGTCAAAACACGAATTTGATGATGATGATGATGATGATGAGAAAGATAAAGGTTCTTTTACAAAATCTTTTCATTTGGGTACAAGAAAGGTCAGTGATTTATTCGATAATAAATTAAAGTTTTGTGTGAATATTATCAAAAAATCAATTGGTGGAAATATTATTTATACGACATTTATTGATACCTCTATGATGCAATTCATTAAATATTTTAGAAAACATAATATTTCATTTGGCGTGATTTCAGGACATGAATCAAAAACTCAAAAAGAAAATTCACGCTTAAAATATAATAGTGGTGAGTATAAAGTCTTATTAATTAGTAAAGCTGGTACTGAAGGGGTTGATACAATTGGAACGGAAAATATATTTATTATTGAACCGCAATGGAATGAATCCCTTACTGAGCAAGCAATAGCCCGAGCAATCAGATTTAAATCTCATTATCATTTACCAAAAAATAGGCAAAAAGTTAATGTTTATCGATTAATCTGTTGTAAAGAAAGTGATTTGGAATTAGTAAATAAGATAAGTGATAGTTTAAATGGTAAAGGAAAAATTAATTACATTGCACTTTTTGAAAAAATGAAACAACAGAACAAAGATGTGAAAAAACTAAGTAAACAAATTGAGAAAACATATGAAGATTTTGATGATGAAAAGTATAAAGGTATGACAAAAGAAGAAAAACAAAAGCATATTGAAAATTTGAAATATAATCGATATCAATTACAAAACGAATTACAAAGTCTTAATAATAAAATCAATTCAATTGAACCGTATTTATTAGTTATGTCTCTACAAAAGCAACAAATAATTGATACATTTGTTCAAGAGTTAGATAAAGAAATCAGTCAATTAGAAAGTTATACATCTCCACTTGAGAACCTTTTGGAGAATAATAAGCATCTTACTCCTAAAGAATTATTAAAAATTCAAAGAGAAGAATTAACGAAAGAAAAAAATGTATTATTTAATCGCCTACGTGATGAAAACTCTTCACTTAATCGATTATATGACAAAATTAATTTAAAAAATGAAAAGATGATGAAAAAAGTAAATGAAGTTAAACGATATCAGGAATTTTATACACCTCCTCAATTAGTCAAACAACTGATAAGAGTATCATCTAAACTTAATAGTTATGAAAATTTGAACATATTAGAACCAACAGCAGGAAGTGGAAATATTGTGAGAGGTATTCTTGAAAAAAGAGATAGTAATATATTTATTGATATGGTTGAAATACAACAGCAGGCGAGAGAGCTTCTTAAAGAAATGGTTAAATTAGCTCCTGATATGCTTCATTTGTATGAACAAGGTAACTTTCTTGAGTTCTTTAATAATAAAGAATACAATCTTATTATTATGAATCCTCCATTTCATTTACAGAAAAAATTAATTCCGACATTAGATAAGGACTATTATGATATTGACTTCATACAAAGAGCATATCGTATGTTATCTAATAATGGTGAATTAATTGCATTAGTCAGAAAAGAAAATCGATTAAAAAAAGAATTCGATAAATGGCTCAAAGATAGAGATGCAACATTCATTGACTTAGATAATGTCAAATATCAACACTCAAAAGAAAAAGGTGAAATAAGTAATATTGGTAAAATAAATCTTTCAATTGTCATCTTGTATAAACAAACCGTAAAGGTCGTCAACAAAAGGGTGAATCGGGTGATATAAAATTGGTCAAATTCTTAGTTTCAAATTATTTTTTCATATAACCAAATAACCCCGTCACCTCACCCACCTAATCCACCTAACCCATAAAATGATATTGACCTCCTTCGTCTTCTCAGATTATTCACCTTTCTTTTATCATTTAATTATTATTCATTAATTGATTCGTCTTTGGGGTGGTATGGGTGATAGTTTTTTTCTTAAATTCTTCTTCTAAAATATTTTTTTTATCCAACCAAAAAAACCCATCCACCCACCCACCTAACCCACCCAAAAAATTAAAAATTAATTAATAAAATATTTAATATAATATAATTAATCTAATTCATATATTATCATCCATTAACAAATTTAACAATAGACCCGTAGGGTATATGTTATAATTTGCCCATGTTGTTAGTCATATTTTAATTTCGATATTTCGGAAATCATAAAATAATTTCCGAAA
>Ga0214923_10002796_pt1 | contig 22647 bp, 22 predicted proteins | sample LL1510_MetaG_FD_177993 | JGI IMG/M metagenome (GOLD analysis project Ga0214923, IMG submission 177993) | Freshwater microbial communities from Lake Lanier, Atlanta, Georgia, United States - LL-1510 | ecosystem: Environmental > Aquatic > Freshwater > Lake | place: USA: Georgia | collected...
AGCAGCGCCAAGTGCAGGGCCACGAGCAGGGCCAGGAGCAGGGCCAGCAGTAGGGCCACTAGAACCAGCACCAGGAGCAGGGCCAGGAGCAGCACCAGGAGCAGGGCCACTAGAACCAGGAGCAGGGCCACTAGAACCAGCAGCAGGGCCAGCACTAGGACCTCTCTTTTTTATTTCTCCAGTCTCCCAAGCTTTTACACCTTTTTGATAAATATCCTCGCAGCCAGTATAATATTTGACTAAAAGTTCACGAGCCTGATTTGTTAATTCATCAAGTATTCCAAATCCAGCAAATAATAATTCTGTCTTAGGACCTTCTACTTTCCACGAGCCATCTGCACGACGACTTATATTAAATATTTTCTTTAAAAATTTTGAAATTTCAACAATTTGATTAAAATGATATGCTAATAAATTTTGAGAATGCACTTTCATTTCATTAAATATAGGGTCTCCTCTTTGAACTTGTATTTCATCATTTTTATTTCCACACTCTTTTGATTTACCAATAGTTACATCAGTAAATCCCTTGTGCATATCTTTATTATATACTATATTAAATGCTTTTGTTAAACGTGTTATTGCATTTAATAGTGACTCGGATTCACCTGGAATTTTGGAAACTCCACTTAAATTTACTGGGTCACCTTGAGAATCTTTTTGAACAAATGCCTTAAGAATTTCCATTGAATTTTCATAGTCTACAGGATTAATTTTTCCATATAATTGTCCAAGTGAACGGGTAGATATATACTCTGACATTTTTACTGGATTAGTAGATTTTCCTACTGAATATTTACAAATATTAGATATAGCAGTTCCAGAAGAAAAATTATTAATAGACGCAGGATCTAATAATTGCAAGGCTCTTGATATACAATGGGGTTGATATGATTGAGAAGTATTATTTAATACATTTACTATATCTCTTATTGATTTATTTTTTGATTCAGGAATTATAACTCTTGACCCGCTAGATATATCTTTATCATCAATAATAGTCTCAATACTTTTTAATTTTAAAAAAGATATACTAGGATTTTTTTGTTTTAAAAAATGCTGTGTAATTTTTTCTAAAATTTCTTCAAAATTTTTCTTAGGATTTAACCCATCAGTACTTTTTAAGAATTCAAGAAGTTGAGAAGGCTCAGTTGCTGATATTATATATTCAAGTCCATTGCTCATTGATGAAGATGGATTAAATTGTGCACGTTGAAATGTAACTGTATTTCCGCCTTGTCCAGAAATCTCAGAAAACTTAATAGTTACTGATGTAGGATATATTTCTTCTTTTCTTCCTGCCCTCGAGGTGGGCGTTGTATATCCATTTAAACTAGATGTAGAAGAATTTTGTTCTGTTTCATAGGTAATTGATTTTATAGAAACTTTTATAAATTTTACTTCATACTGGTTACTACCATCAGTTGCGGGTATACCCAATTCTTGTAATCCTCCGTTTGCATGATTTCCATCAATTCTAGTGGGATTTGTAGGAGCAGTAAATCTAAATACTAATAATTTTGCTTTATCAAATAAAAATGTTTTATCTGGCTCAAGCCTTGTATTTATATGATTTTGTTTATATAATTCATTATCATTACTATTTGGTATTCTAAGATAATAACGTAAAAATTCAAAGGGTCCTAGAGGTTTATTTGTGTTAAAATTTCCTCCACCAACCTGTGGTCCTGGATTTTCTTCAGGAGCAGTTCCTACACTTTTATTCATCTTACTCATTCTGTCACGTTCACGTGCTTCTAGCATTTCAAGGCGTTCATGATTTATTGGTAAATTTGGTGGCTTAAATGATTGCATTGTATAATGTTCTGGATACATTTGTTGAGCATAGTCTCTATAAGAACTATTATCTTTGTCAGTTCTAGATAAAATTTTTCCATCTCTAGGGTCATATTCTGGAATATTTATATCTTTTACAACAAGCAATAATGCACCTAGAATTTGAAATAGACGAACAAAATAAAATGCAATAATTTCAGAATTTTGCTTATGCTTGGCATAACCTTTTTGGCGACGGCGGCGCGTTATTTTTTTTTCTTCAAAATCTTTTTTATATTTTCTAGATAATCCTATATTTCTAATCTCAGATAAAATTCGCAGATCTTTTTGATCAGCAACATCAACCTCTTGTTCAGAAGGAAGTGGTGGCTCTAAATCATCATGTTTTCTAAAATATATTTCGCCCATTCGTCCAGTTCGGGTCTTATATCCTAAAACAGTAAATTGTGTAGTTATAAGATCTGAAAGTGCAATAACATATTTTTCTGGATTATTTGCTATATCTAATATATCTTTTTCTCTAGAATTAGAATACATGAATTGAAATAATGCATTTGACATTTCATTAATTTCCTTTGAATTTTTTACTAATTGTTCTCCTGTTAATCCAGAATTAAAAACGGAAAAACTAGAACCCCCAGCTCCCATACTACTTTGTGCCAATAGTTTCTGTTTGAACAATGCCGCATTCTTCAGCCCATAACTTTCTTGACTCATCAATACGTTTCCAACACTTGAGCAAAGTGCCAGCTGATACATTGCATAAAGCTGCAATAGATTCCATTGAAATATCCTTATATCCCTTAAGTCTTACTGCTTCACTTAGAGCTGCCGCAGCAAGAGAAGGTGGCATATGCTCTGCACAGAGCGATTTATCCTCTGAAATATCAGCTATTCTAGTTGCTAAGGCAAGGACAATGGCAAACTCTGATCTTTTTAAAGGAAGTTTACTTAGAGGATGTGCAATGTAATGAGAGGCTCGTGTTGATTGTATTGCTGATGGGGAGCCGGAGAAACCCTTAAGCTGACCTTTCTGATGTGCTAATGCTAATACTTCCTGCACATACTTAAATGATTTAGTAAAATCACTTGTCTTAATATTAAACATATCAGCAACATCCTTAGGTTTTCTTGGTTGACCAACTTGCTTAAGCGCTGAGAATACACAACTTGCTAGAATTGCTGAGCGGGAAAGGCCTCGTTTTTGACAATTGGCAGTCAGAGCAACATAGTATTCTTTAGCAAGATCAAGAATTCCTGAATCAAGACCTTGATTAGATGCTGTAATTTGCAGAGTCTCAAACACGTGCAAAAGATTACGTTCCTTGTATGGGAGCATATTCCAGGTGTGATAACGACGAATTTTATTCATTGACCATCTGCAATTTGCAGAGCCACCACTCTGTGTAGGCAGGATAACTGTGCCAAGACTAGATTCAGGGAAACGATTGTCTTGTGGGGCTCCAACACGACAGGGGTCGCCGCCACCTCTGTCATCTTGGCTAAAATATCTATATTCTGCAGTTAAATCTAGGCAACGGCTAATTACCGTGCCACATCCAAGACAGGTGCTCACATCCAAATGCTCCCAGTCCTCAAATCTGGATTCACATGTGGGACATGAGGCTACACCTTTTTCGGGGACCTGGTGATTTTCGGCCCAGGCAGTTTCGAGGTAGATGTTCATGCTAAAGTTTTTAGGCCTCTCAATTTCAATTTTTGGTGAATGTATACATGACACGAGGAACAATAACTAAAAAAATACAAATAACTGCAATAATACCTATAACTACCTCATTACCTTTTATAATCGTAGTGTCAAAGGTTTTACTTGTAAATAATATTATAAAGGCCACCGAAATCATTGTAATATAAAAATAAGACATATAATCTAGTTTCATTCTACTTCAGGTTTAAAAATATTAAATGGATTAATAGTAAATGACTGAGCCTATAGCCACAGCCACAGCTACAGCCACAGCTTCAGCAACAGGCTTTGCCTTTGAACGTCGTATCGGATATGTCTTGGAGAAAATAAAAGAAAATCTAGAACCTGGATGGACTTTTTTAATTAGAGGAGAACAGGAGATCCGAGAGCATTTCAAGGAGCCTAGTCTGAATGGAGTTGACCATATGATTCAAGTGCAAAAGCCGACCGGCGAGCAGCATGTCTTTCTGCTTCAAGAAAAATGGCGACTTCAAACAAATCAACGTGAAGTAAGCCAATTCCTTGATTGCTGTGCCCGCATTTTAGCGCGGATGCCCCAATACAAAGGGGATATACATCGAATGTGGATTTCCAGAACAGTCCCGTCGATTAATGGAGAAAAGTCACTGCAGGAAGGCCAATGTATCTTAGTGCAAACATGCACTTCTCAGACAATGCTAGCAATAAATACGGCTTTAATGCTCTGTGAAGTGTTAGGGCGTCGTGACCTTGCAGTAGGCCTCATTGAATCTATTGGCTCTTTGATGCCATCAAAAGAGGAGGCAATTGCGGATCCTAAAACATTTGAGCCAGTAAGTGACTTTGGTGAAAAAAGAGTTTTACCAATTACAAATAAGACAGTTGTAATGGTTAAGAAAGTTGATTAGCTTGCCTATATTGCTTATGTCTCTCTTTTACACCACGCCAATACTCTGCACTATAAACAGAATATCTGTATATTAGTTCTTCATGAATTGAAGGACTTTCTGGTATATAGCGGCCAGTTAACGTATTATACTTTGGTAAAATCATATCTGGTTGAACTAGGGGTCGTTTTTGACGTTGTTGAATTTGACCTTTCCATAGCAATAGTTCATTAAATGGTTTCTGGTGCATACTTATAGTATAAATAATAAAAAACCAATTTTTCAACAACATTTATAATCTCCGGTTTTAATAGAATGTTTACAATTTTAAATATTTTTATTATACTGTCCAAATACGAGTGCCCATAAGTTGACTTGAAACTGCGGCATTCTTGAGCCAGTGAGAGCCATCATGCACTGTATGTACATAGTGCATTGTGGGTTCTACCGACAAAGTATAACCAGCTTGAATTGCTTGTCTCATAAAAAATATGCTGTCCGTTCCTACTATCTGATTTTCAGGAAGGTCAGGAAAATGCTTGATAACATCACGTGGCCAAATACAATTTCCATCATTCAGAAGAAAATTCCAGCCACGCATTCCTAGAACTTGATTCCAGTTCTCACGAGAAATCCGCATTCCATTGAATTGTTTAGTCTTGTCTTCTCTGTTACCAGTTGCTAAGTCTAAGTGAACAATATTACCAGCACCGTAAATTGTCTTTTCTGCCGCATAACCATCACGCTCTTTGCATTTTAAGAAAGCTTCAAAAAACTCAGGTTCAAATTGGTTATCACTATCCAAGACTGCCACCCATGGTGAAGGAGCCTTGAGAAAACATTGCCTCTTATTTCCATAGACTCCTAGGACAGTATCATTCTGATATAGCCGCAACTTACTATGACTATCTAGTTCAAGTTCACACATCACATTAATATCTTTACCATTTTCATCACTAATTACAACATATGCAACATTTGGGTCAGCAAGATATTTGGGAACTTGATTTTTTAAAAAAGACCAGCGTTCCATTGTTGGAACCGCCACTGTTAATGCCATCTTTTTAAAACTATAATACTGGCTTTAGATATTTTTAAATTATTAAGATAGATGGATGCTAATTTAACTAATATATTATTAGGAATATTAACACTTACACTTAGTATTTATATTTTTAGAGTTAGAAGAGAATCATTTAATAATCCTCCACCAGTGTCTGACGAAACTAAAGAGCAAATTGCAAATGCTCATACTGGAGCTCCGGCAGTTGATCCTAAACTAGTAGAAAGTATGAAAACTAGTGTAAAAAATTTTATAACAGAAAGGCCAGATATAATTTTATCAATAAAACAAGTTGTAGCAGATCCTTTAATTAAAAAAACACTGGCTGATATTTTATATAGTATTAGACGTTAAACTTCTAATTATTTTCAAGTATAAAATCAAGATGAGTGGAACATCGGCAATGCAAATGGGAAATGATGGGAGAGCAAATGTCTTACCAGTAAAACAAGCAACTGGTCCAGGATTCTTAGGACCACAATATAATCCTGCAGATGAAATGTTGCCGCCTTCTCAGATTGGTGTTGAGCGTGGTGGAAATATGGAAAATGTTTTAGGTGCAGTAAAGGGTATTATTTATTATGGCGATATGATGGGATTTGGTGAAAGTTCATCTGATTTTACGCGTGGTATGCCAGGCTTGAAACCATTGGGTGTTAATTATTTTGTAAATTCTGGTTTAATTTGCAGTAATGGTGCAACTATGTGGGAATATGTTCAAACAATTCCTACAGGTAATGCATTAGGAGAAAAAATAAAGCAGGCATTACGTGATTCTAAACTTCCTCAACTTCGTGGAATGGGTCCAGGAATCTTAGAAGATGCTCAATCTGCTTTGAATCCTTTTCCAGTAATTAATGCAGTGGTTGGTAGTGGATATCCCCAGTGTCGCTTAGTAAAGAAACAAGTAGGAGATTTTGATGGTAAAATCTATAATGTGGACGGTGTTCTTCTAGTTGATTCAGAAGGATTAATAGGAAGTGGAAATGGACCATATTATCAGGAGCATTGGATTCAGGATAGAGATGTAAGTGCTCCAAAAAGGCCAGGTGAAAATGATGATGAACATTTTGCGCGTGGTGATCCTATACAGCTTGCTTATGATGAATGGGATAAGGCTCCTAAGACGCATGGAGAAAATGGATGTATTTTAGATGTTGCTAAAAATCCACCTAGTGCTAAGTTAGTAGAGCCTTCATTTTGTGCAGCATCTCGGACTACACAAAGGACAATAAATCCTCCGGTTACAAAACAAGGTTTTAAAGATTATAGGCATCCTTTACAAAAAATGGTGTCTTTATCTGTTGCAGCAATTTCAATTTTAACTCTTATTGCATTTTGGTCAGTTAAAAATCGTAAATAAATGATAATAGCAAATATATTATTAACGTATTAAATTTAGATTTATTTATCTATATTTAATAGATGAGTGGAGCTTTACAAGAATATATGTTAAGATTAGCATCTGGTGCTGCAGAACAGGTAGTAGAGTCACAGCAGGATGCAATTGATTCTTTTATAACGCAAAGAATACAACGTGAAGGCGCAGTATCTTCAACAAATATAATACTTGATATATTTAGTGAACTTGGAATTCGTGATTTAAAACCATTTATTGCTGGCCTTGAATTTCTTAAAAGAGGTATTAATAGTTTACCTATATCACCAGCTGCAATGGATTTAGTTAATAAAAAAATAGATACATTAAGTGAATTATTAAGTGACGACAGCAAGATAACTAGAGAAAATTGTATAACACTATCAAACGATTTAAAATTGTTATATGCCTTTATACAAGAAAAGGAAAATTTACTACTCGCTGGCGGTTTGTTTAGAGCTCTAATTAGATCTACTACTGGAGTTGACTTAAATTATATTAAAAGTATAATTTTTATTTGTATTCGTATTGTTGCATTAAAATGTGAGACTTTTACAGAAAACAATAATTCAATATTATCTGAAAGTAAAAATGATGAAGAAAATATGGATCCAGAATTAGAAGATGGTCGTTATAGAAAACAAATAACATCAGATTCTAACACTTATGCCATACAACCAAAAGGTCCATCAATTACTTTAACTAATCATAACAAAGATATATACACGACAGATGAAGAATATGCCACACATCAATTAGGTGCATGTTTAAGAGCAGTTTCTTCTTGTAGAGGTCAAAAAGCAATGTTATTTCTTCATTCAGTAGGTTCAGGAAAGACTCGTACTGCATTATGTATAGCATCAAATTATAATTCAAACGAACTTGGTATTAATATTGTTATAATAACACCTGCTGGTTTAGATACAGCTTTTAAAGAAGAACTTAACAAAGAATGGGCACAAGCTGATAGATATATTAAACAAATTAAAAAAAAATTTATTTATGTGACATATTTAGAATTATATAAAGATGCCCAAAATTTTAATAATAAAGATGTAAACGCGGTGTATAAAAATGCAGTAATAATTGCAGATGAAGCACATCGTTTAATACCAATGTTTAGAGATGAAAAAGTTTCAACTGGTATTTCTAAAATATTTGATATGTCTTTAAAATTTATTATTATGACTGGAACACCATTACAACAAGATTGGTCTGATTTTGGAATATTATTAAATATAGTAATTAAATTAAATAAAAAACAAGAAATAAATGCATTAACTGATTTATCATTTAGAAATGAATTTTATAATCCAACATTGATTGAAAAAGGATTAAAAATGACATATGCAATAGTATTTAGATCAATAGGAGAATATTGGTTTAATCTTGGCTCTTTAGGACTTTTAACAAATCCAACATGGTCGGCATTTATCTTGTCTCAAGTAACGCCACTTATTAATATTATTGGTATTAGTAATATAACATTACCAATTTCACCAATGTTATTATCTGGTGTATTTGGTTCAACCGCTGGAGCAGTTATTGGTCAAAGTGCAGCAGTTATTAGTCAAGGTGCCACAATTTTATCACCTATTTTTGGATATCTTGCAGTAACCGCAATTACTCTAAAAGCAATTGATTCAACTATTACCGCAATATCTGGAAAAACTCCATCATATCCTATAAATATAGATAAATTAATAAAACGAATTTCACCATTTATTGATTTTAGTGATTATAAATCACTTGAGCTTGAATATATAAATAAGTTAACTACACCAGATAGGCGAAAAAAAATTCAAACTGATTTAAAAAGATATCCTGTATTAAACAAAATTGATTTTTCTATACCATACACTGAATTTCAACGTCCTTTATATAATATTTGTACATCTAAAGGACTTGTTCCTTCAAATCTTGAACTGGTGTTATCAGGACGTCTAAATATAAATGATAAGGATGAGGTAACTCCAGATAGTTTTATATCAGTTGAAAATGAAAATCTATTTAATGTATTAAGATGTATAGGTAATGCAACACCAGATTCACTAGTATATGGAACAAAACGATGCCCATATTCAGAAAGAATGAGCCCAAGAGAAAAACGATTTCACGAATACTGGTGCTATACTTATAATACATCTAGAATAGACAATAAAACATTATCCCCAGAGTTAATGACATATTATAATTTAACTGAAAATATTAAACAAAAATTTGGTTGTGATAAATACCACGCAGTTCTTGATATTATAAAACATGCTAGGATGAAATTTCATCATTTACCTGTTATTTATAGTAATTTTGTTAAACAAGGAATGGAAACATTTAGTGCATATTTAACATCATTGAATATACTACATATAGTAATTCATGTTGATCAAACAGTTCAAGAACGACAAGACTTAATTGCATTAGCAAAAGCTGCATATGAACGTCATTGGTATCTTTTAGGAAATCAAGATAATAAAAAAGAAAGAGTTTTAAGGGAACTTGAGACGGCTGCAGTTAAACACAAAATACAATCATATTTAAACATTATTATTTCTCCAAATATACAATCTCAAAGTGTGGATCCAAGAGCCGCATTTATAGATGATATTTTTTCTAATAAAGAAAAGATTAAAACTAATAAAATAGCAACAACTGACACATATGTAAAAAGCATTAATAATATGCCAATGTGTGTTATAGTTCACCCAGATTTATTAGAAGGCCTCGATTTTGTAAATAATGAAGTAATGTTATGTTTAGAACCAATGGTTGGCCTGGGTAATCAAGAACAAGTATATGGTAGAATATCTAGATCATTGGCTAAAGTTGATGGAAACTATGAATGGGAATCTTTATATGCAAAAGACTATGCAAATATTGAAATAGAAACAGGAATTTGGGACAAAATAGAAGGTATAGAAGGTAGAGAAGAATCTAAAAATGAACAAACATATGAAATACTAAAACCAATATATGAAGCATTTCGTCGATATTTTGTAAATGATCATCCTGTTATTTCAGAATCAATGAGTCAATATTTTGATACTTATAATACTGAATATAATAGGAATGATTTAAAAAATAATGGTACAGATACAATAATTAAAGTAAGTGATAAAAAATCATATAATAATTTACAAAAGCATCTTAATAGATTTCAAAAATATATTATACAATTTAAATGTTCTTATTATCCTAGTAGAAAAAGATTTAATGATGTATCTTTAGTTCCAAGTTTTTTTCAAGAATTTAGAGATCCTGTCAAATTTAAACAATGGAAAGACAACTGGAAAAACTATCCAGATTTTGTTAGTACACTTCCAACTTTTTTTGCAGATTTACATTTACCATTTTATAGAAGAATTACAAGAGAAGATTATACATTAATAGAATCATTTGGGTCTGACGGTGAGGTTACAAGCTCAAATTACATTGTTAGCTCAATTCAACAAGGAATTGATTTATATAAAACAACTGTATTTAATTGGAAAGTTAAAGAATTTTATTATGTTATTGATGCATTATCATTTAAAATTAATGCTATAATTTATAGAGGTAAAGACGCTATAAAAGACCCAACATTTTTTATGGGAGCAGGTCATACTAGTATTTCATATGAAACTCCAGATTTAATGTTTGATGCACGATTACAATTACAAGCAGAAGAATATAATACGGTTCGTATAAAACTTTCTGAATTAACTAAACAAGCAATCATTGAATCTTTAACAGATAATAAAGTAATATATGATATAAATCAATATTATAGAAATAGTGAAGAATTTAAAACTGCTGGTTGTGAAAAAGGAAGAGAATATTATCCAATAAACTTTCCAGATAATCAAGATTGCATTGTTACACGCAAAAAAAGTAGGAGAGATACAAGGAGGTGTAGTCTTATTGGTCCAATTGCTATTACAACAGCAAGAAGACGAGAACAAACACATGGTGTATTAAGTGCCTCAAGTTCAGCAAGTAACCCCCTTGTTAATTCTAGTGCTGCTGGTATTGGTGCCTCAAGTTCAACAAGTAATCCTTTAGGGTCAGAATCAGAAGCATACAATCCTGCCCATAACCATCTCGAATTTCTTCGTCGACAAAGTATTTTACATTCCGCACAACATGTGGGCTTAGCTGGTGATGATTCAAATTTAGAAAATAGAAGACTGCAAGCAAGACAAGGATATGGTTTAAGAATGCGCAACCCCCTTGTTAGTTCTAGTGCTGCTGGTACTGGTTTGCCACTTCCTACAACTACTCCTCCCATTATTCCCTACAGAACATACGACCGAGCAACCCCTACTCTACGAAGACATTACAATAATATAAACCCTACCCATGAAGAATTAAATCTTCTTAAGAGTAGACGTTCTTCCAACGGTCCATTCTTTCCTACCCATAATGAACTCGAATTTCTTCGTCAACAACGTATTTTACAGTCCGCACAAGCTGTGGGCTTAGGAAGTGTGCAACCAGGACAAAGAGATGGTTTAAGAAGGCGCCCAAAACATGAAGGTGGGGGAAATATTCCACTAGAAGAATTTGTAGCACCTGATAATATAACAGAAGAAGATATATATGATATTAATAAATTAATTGCTCCTTATAAAGATGTTTCTACAGTAGAAGAATTAATAGATTTAGCAGAAGAACGATTAAAAGAACATGCACCAGGTTTACGTAGAAGAAAAGGTAAATTAGAAAATAATTTATTACAATTAGAAAATGCAAAGCATAATCTTGCTGTTTTAAAACAGAAGCCTACTAAATTACATCATGAGGGAGGATATAAGAAAAAAACAATGTATAAGAGGACAAAGTTTATTAGAAAAACACGCCGTAAATTAAGAAATAATTAATGCTGATTGCATATTGGGCAGTTAAGGCGTGTAAATAAGTTGTGAGGACCACAGAGAGGTGTAATTATTGTCTTTATTACAGATAAATTCCTCCAATTATTCTTTGCCATATCTCGATATGTTATATTATCATACCATGTTTTTCTTGAAATACGGTCTGATACATTATAGGGATTGAAAATTCCAGGCTTGGTTGAGGGATACCATGAGAATCCTGCATGTTCATGGTCTTTCATTGTTTCTAAAAAAACAAATATAAAATAATTTAGTTCAATTTTATGCTTTATGCTTTATGCTTTAGGCTTTTTAGAAAAAAGCCAGCAAAAACGCTTTTAGAAAAAAGCCAGCAAAAACGCTTTTAGAAAAAACCAGCAAAAACGCTAAAAATTTTCTAAAAACAATTAGATGAGTTCTCAAGTTAAATGTCCAGAAAAATCACCAGTTCTCTGTGAAAAACAAACTCTATCCCGAGGACTCTGTGTTCCAAAACCAGAAGATTGTAATTTGAGAAGTAATTCCTTAAGAAATATTCCAATCCTAGAAATAAATCCTCTAAGTGCAAAATATGGTTACAAGAATAGTCCTGATTTAGGAAAGCATTGTTATTATACCAATATGACTATGACTCTGAATTATTCTCAAACATACGATAATCCTGATACAATTCCAGCAAATTTCTCATGTCTTACATATAATATTTGGGGTCTAGCAAAGAATGATGATATTAAGAAATTATTTGATCTAAGAAAACCAATTCTTGAACAAACTATCCGTAAATCGGGCGCAGATATGCTATGTCTTCAGGAAATCAGTTCATTTGCTTACAATAGACTCAAGGGTCTCTTTTCAGAATATAATTTTGCCAGTGAAACTCCATATCCTGATAATTCTGTAAAACGAAGAAATCGTGGTGTCGATGTCTATTTTGTATCTAAGTATAGGCCGGCTGCTCTATATATCTATGGTCTAGAAGGAGTCTTAGGATATGCAAATGCTCTAATGGCAGTTGAATACCCAAATTTAGTTGTCTTTAACTTATATAGTCAGGCGGGTAGTAAGTCAAGTCCAGGTCAAGCAGAAAAATGGCTTCATTATTCAAGATGCCGCTATGATATCTTACAATCTATTCGTGATCTAATGGCTTCTACATTCTCAGATATCAAACAATTCATAATTTGCGGAGATTTTAACTTTCACTTAGATGGAAGTGTAGAAGACTGGCCTGAAATGGAAATGATTAATATGTTAAAGTCAGATGGATTTGTTGACAGTTTTAGAAAAGTGCATTCTGACCCTGAGAAGGAACCTGGATACACGGAAGATACTGATTTAAATAAGATGAGATGGAATCAGAAACTTATTGAAAAATTTTATCGTTTTGATGCTATTTTATATAGGGGTCCTTTGACAGTAAAGAAATCAGTAGTTATGGGGCAAGAGGAAGCCTGTTTATCTGAGGCTGATTCAAATTGGTTTATTGATAAATTGTCAGATGCAAAAGGTGGACGTGAGACAGAATTAAAGAGATGTGCGGATGGCACATTGCCCATAAATCCTTCAGACCATTTTGGAGTTCTAACATGGTTTGGACCTTCAGGGAAAGGTGGTAAACGACGAAAAACTAGAAGGTTAAAGAAGAATGGCGCATAATATATAATGCAAATTCAGAAAATAGTAGACCCTGTTAAATTTATTACAAATTATCACCTTGGGTCAATTCGTAATGTATTATTGGGAGCAGGACTATGTTATGCAGTTCAGAATGAACGTTACACACATGTTCCAATAATTTTCTTAGCACCTTCAATTTATGCAGGTTACAATTTATTTGAGAATAAAGAAGATGTTATTAAATGGTTAAACACATTTAAGACGGAAGTAAAGAAGACGTTTTTTTAAAAATATGTGAAACAAATAATAAAATTGACCACATTATCCATAGGTATAGCGTATATCCATGGATAAGTTTGTATTGGCTTTTGAGGGTGCAAATTATCCTAGCTTAGATGCATATCTTGATAAGTATATTAAACTTCCCATTCTTCCTACACATATGGGAGGTGATATATTTGGCAAGGTGACAAGAGTGCATAAGTATGAATTATCTGTAAAATTTTATACAGATTCTGGAAATTTTGTCTATTTTCAGACTAAGATACCCGATGCCTACATTACGCTTTTTTAAAAAAGCGTGCAAAAACCTAACAAAACAAAAAATTGAATACTAAACATTCATTTTACCAAGTAAAATGAACGCCGTCTATGTTATTATTGAGAATGGAGAACCTTATAAAATGGTCTATCAGACTTTTGAGTCTGCAGTTGCTGTTGTAAAAGCAAAGCACAAGGAAACTATTGATGAGCAAATAAAAGAGGCAGAAGGCTATCCTATTTGTTCGAACCTTGATGTTCCAGAGAAGGTAGGTAAGACAGAGCTATATGTTGAAAAAGGGATTAATATTATTATATATAAATTGCCTTTGGCTTTTTAAAAAAAAGCCAGCAAAAACTTCTAATAAAAAGCGTGTAGACCATTCTATACATTAGTCTAATTCATAGCCGTCCTTGTGGTTCTGAGCATAACAATCTGGAGAATAATGGCCTGCACGACCACATCTGTAACAGGTTCCAGATTTAGTTGGCTTCTTACTTCTACTTTTTTCTTTACATGATTTCTCATGAACTCCACATCCAAAGGCAGTTGTGAATGTCCTGTCACAATATTCACAACCCCATTCATCCTCATCCTCCTCCTCATCCTCCTCCTCATCCTCCGCATCCTCCTCATCCGCCTCTTCTTGAGAATACCTATGGGATGTCTTGGATTGTGTTTTTTTTTGTATTATATTCTTATTAGGACAATCCCTTATGAAATGCCCTTTCTGTCCACATTGATTACATGCATCAGTTCCACCTCTTAGTTCACGAGTTAGTGCTTCCATCTGAACTTTATCTAAATCCACTTGAACATATGCACCACCACGAACATTATCAATTCCGTATTTTGACATGTATTCTTTGACAACCTTATCCTCTTCAAATGGACTCATGTCACTTTTACATTCTAAAAGGGACATTGGCTTATACTTTTTTGTCCAAGCAGATCCTTGGCCACTCATGTGTTGCTGGTATCTACCAATAACATCATTACTCTTTCCTACATAATATTTACCTCCTTGAAGTTTAAGGACATAAATATTAGTTGTCGCCATGGTGTAGTATGGATTTGGAAGTTTAAGTTATCAATTTTATTATATAGTAAAATTGATAAGTTATAATTTATAAACCACCTAATACAAATAATTATGCCATCCGCTAAAGAATATGCTATAAAGTTTAGACAAGAATTAACTAAACATTCTATTTTTAAGGATGACCCGATTCCAGAATGGGAAGTTATTAGAATTCATGGTGGTTCTGGTGAATGTATTTGTGGAATGGATATAAAAAATTTGTATACAATTAAAAATAAGAATACAAATGAAGAACTTATAATTGGTTCTGAGTGTCAGGAAAAATGGAATGTTAGGTGTAATATTTGTTGTGATAAATGTAACTCTCCTCTTGGTAATTTAAAGAAAAGATTTAAAGAAAGAAATTATCTATGTCCTGAATGTACTAGAGAAGAGAAAAGAATTAAGAAACGTATTATAAAACTTGATAATTATACTATGTACCTTAAGGGCCCATGGTATAATTATTCATTTAAAGATGTTGCATGCATTCAAACATGGGTTGAAAAGATTCTGAATAATCAAGATTATTTTAAGACTAAAACATATTCTTACTTTGAAGAATACTGTGGGTATATTTATGATATACAAGAACAAGAATAAATTAATAAAATACTTTTAATTATCATTCTCTAGAAACATAAAATAATCCAACCATATCCTTCATTACAGTATCCTTGAATGTTTTGCTACCTATTTTTTTGAGAATATTAATATAATCAAGACTTTCTATATTAATTCTATTAGTATCAATACTTTCAGGGTGTTGCACAATGGCTTTAATTCTTTCTCTTACCTTTGATGCTTCATCTATTCTATTTTTATCCATAAGCAAGTTTTTCTTTTCAATTAAATGTTTAAGAATAATATCATATCTTTCTTGCATATTCTGGTTATTTGCAATATTCATAACCTGTATCTTAGGAGAAAATTTAATATTTTCTATACACTCTTTAATCATTCTTGATAAAGATAATCCAATTTCTTCCCTAACATCAAATGAATCTACTAACACCCATTTTTCTCCATCAAATCTATACCATAGGCCATTTGCATCTGTCTTATAAATTTGCTTGAACATTATTTGCATCATAATTGCAATATCTGTTTCAGAAAATGATTTATTTTCAAGTATATATTGTATTATATTTTCCTTAATAGAGTTCTCTGGTATTTCTTGCTCTTCAATGCCATCGTTTAATTTAGAGATTATCTTAGTATAATCTACAATCTTACTAGAATAGACTTCATTCGTTTTCTTATTAAAGCCGGTTTTAAGATAAAATTCACGACGCCTAATAATTGGTTCTTTTGAATGATGACCTTGTTTATAACAACATATCTTATCAATATTTTTACCAAGATAGTCTTCCTTAAATTCTCTTATATTGCAATATGTGCATGATATTGCAATATTATTATCGGTATGTATATCACTATTATTTATTCTATCTGGACTAGGAAAAAAATAACAGTGGTTAATACCATCAAATTTAAACTCCTGAAGACAAATATAACATTTAGAATCTTGTTGCATCATTCTTCTTATAAATTGGTCATATGTTAGATCTCCTTTAGTTCCAAATCTTTTAAAGTCATTATTATTATTTCCAGCAATATTTCTTTTTATCTTTATTATTGCATCTGCAGTGAAGCCCTCCATTAGTTATTTTATAATAAAAATCTTTACGTGCTTTACTTACGATTTTTCCGTGTCTTCCTGTTACCCCCCTTCAAATACGTAGGAGCACTCAAAACCTTACGAGTATTAAATCTCTTAATCTCACTCAACTTCACCTTATAATCCTTGATTAGGCGTTTAATTACACGCACCACATTATTATGGGTATTAAGAAGATCCGCCTTTCTTTCTCTATACCTAGGGTCCTTCACCATTTGAAATAAGGCATCGCGTAAATGCATCATTCCATTCACAGTGCTCTGTGCATAGGAATACTGTATGTCGGGGTCTTCTACCGCAGCAATACGACCAACATGCTCTAATTCGTGCTTCGCCCATTCCATAACTCCTTGAACCGTTGTGTTATACTTGTGTTCCATTCTAATATTGCATTATATTTATATATTTTTATAATATTTAGGAGCTACTTTAATTAAATCTCTACAGCCAGATATAGCACCTTGTTGAATTAATTTTTCCTTTCTTTTTTTCGTAAATGATTTCAACCATTTATTTTTACTACCTTCACAGTTTTTTTGACAATATATATCATCGCAATTTTTCAAAAATGCATTTTCAAGCAAGTTTGCTAATGATTTTTTGTTTGTTTTACGGAGATGTTTAATTGTCTTATATTTCCATTTTTTATTTAATTTTTTACTAACTTCTATTTCAACTCGTTCTCTTTCAGGCAGAAAAACTTCTTTGCAAAACTTTTTACATGTTTTATTTTTTGGTTTAACTATTTTATCTTGCATTTATATTATAGATTTAGAAAAAAATTGGCATTTTACTTAAATACACTTTGGTAACGATCATCTGTATCCATCTTGGTTCTTTCGCCAAGAAATTCAAAATATCGCTTTGCTAACTTATACTCTTTTAGTTTCTTTTGTTTCAGCACTTCTAAACGAACTTTCATAATCATTGCAACTGCCCAGATTCGTCTATGTGGATATTTCTTTGCCTTGTATAGCTTTTCTAATTTTTCTATAGTATTCTTAACATCCTCCAGTGTTTTATAATGAATAGGTATAGTATCATGTGGATTTTTATCTGTATACACATTAAATGAGGTCTTAGGATTATTTGGATTGAATAAGAACTTTCTTGTTATATTTCTCTTTCCACCCTTTTTTCTTGTCTGCAACTTATATTTTAAATATGTATCACGAGTATTGAAGGTTAATGCTGATTTATCGGTAGCGCCTAAATCAACAGGGGGTGCTACACCTGCTTTGCGTGCTTCTTCCCATCTTCGTGCACAAAGACACCATTTATTGCCTGGTTTTAATCCAGGAAAATCACCTTGTGGAGTTATTAAATCATTGCCTTGTTTTTTAGTGAAGTCTAAGAATTTGTCAGTCACTTTAGCACAAACTACATGCGTCCCGTAATCTCCTTCTGTATTTGTGCAGTAACCACTACGATTATATCCAGTCACTGGATTTAATGAACATATTTTAATAGGTTCATCTAATATACTGGTCATCTAAATGATATTTTTATTATATCTAGATTTTTTTAACTTTTTTTCTAAAACTTTTTTAGACCAAATATTTCAAACTGGTATTAAAACTAAAAGAGAATGGAAAAGAATAGATTTAGACATGACGTGTATAGATATTATTTTCTGATATTTGTGGGTATTGAATTGGATTACATACTATTGTATTACTTGTTACTAGAAGACGTGATTGTTTAACATTGTATTTATTTTTGCAATAAACAAATGAAGCACCAATGATAACTACAAATACCAGGGCGCCTATTACACCACCAGCAATACTTGGACCATTAGTGGGTGGGGTTGCATCTACTCCTAATGCAATACCAGAATATAGGCCATTGGCATTAGCAGTATTAGTATATGATGATGTTATACTAGTTAAAAGAGTTTGTGTTACATTTTGGCTTCGTGTAGGACTCTGGTTAGCAGTTGAGGCTGGTGCTGGGGTTTGGCTTGAAGTTGGAGTCTGAGATGGGGTTTGGCTTGCTGAATATAATATGCCTGTAAAAGTAGAGGATGATAATGGGATTTGACTTGTTGACGGAGAGATTGTGCCTATTAAACTTATACTACCTATATTTAAGGAAGTTGGAGTCTTAGAAGAAGTTGGAGTCTCAGAGGAAGTTGGAGTCTCAGAGGAAGTTGGAGTCTCAGAGGAAGTTGGAGTCTCAGAAGAAGTCGGAGTTTTAGAAGAAGTCGGAGTCTGTGATCCCGTAAGCGTGACACCATTTATTGTAGGTGTTGCTCTGGCACTTGGAGTTTGGCTTGGTGAAACCCAAATTTGCATTGGTATATAGGCCCCATCTAGTGCTCCAATTAAAGTCCAGGGTGTTGCTCCACAAGGTTGATTTAATGGACCCTGATCTACTATTAACGCATATGATACTAATGCGGTTCCTCCTGTAAGGGGCTGTTGCATATTGTAAGGCAATTGGATTACACAGGGCGCACCTTCAGTATTCCAAGTATATGGTTGAATCTGTAAATAATAAAGTGAACCTGCTATAAAGTTCCATCCACTCTTTGATACGTCAACTGTATTATTTCTATTTATGTCAAACATACTTACAAATGTTTGGCCTATTTGTGAGTTATTTCGGAAGTTGAAAAGACTGAAAGCAATATCGCATATTTCAGGGATTGGTTTTGGTATGAAATTAATCATTAAAAACGAAGGTGTACCGGAGGCGGATGCAGCAAACTTAAACATTGATACTCTGCGGCAAGCTGAAGCACTTGAAGTAGCATTAATAATGGTTGGGGGTAAATAACCGATAGGGTACGTTGATTGTTGCATCCGTAATGGCATTGTGTTTAAAATCATTGGTGGTATATATGTTGATGATTGAGCCAAAATATAAGAAGGAAGTATAAGGGAAAGTAGTAAGAAGAGCATTCTTTATTATAAATATAATAAAAAATACTATTCAATTTTTTAATTGTTTTTTGTTAACTTTATGGTTTTGCCTATAAAAAACTTTTTTGCTAGCTTTATGGCTTCGCCTGTAAAAAGCTTAAGCTTAAGCCAGAACCTGGTAAGCATACAAAGCCCCAGCTGCACCTGCACACTGGGCAAAACTGTAAGTCAAAAACTCCAATGTTCCCATAGAACCTTTCAGTAACATAGCCACTGAGATAGCGGGATTTAAATGAGCACCAGAGACATTACCTAATAATAAAACTAATAGACCAAGAGTCCCACCAATTACTAGAGCATTGCCTGATGCTAGGACCGCCATTGCTAGTAAAAAAGTTCCAAGAAATTCAGCTAATAAGGGTAATCCGTTCATTTTCTTCTATTACTCAACAATCTTTTTCAGCGGCTGCTCCACATCCTCAATTGCCCCCTGGGTAAAGATTCGTGAACAGATATTCATTGTCTCCAACTCCTGAACTAGAAGCTTGTATGCATAGGGAATCTGGATTGATGCAAACTCCGTAGTATTCTGGCATCCCTTGCACAACCAGATATTCGCCTCGGGATTAGCAATTGCCAAGAGGCCACACTTTCTGCAGGTATAACACTTGAATCCATCACTGCACTCCATGAAACGCTCTTTTGTGAATTCCATGATACCATGTGCAGCAACGCAATCACGCTCCATCTCTCCAAAGCGCAATCCACCCTCACGTGCCCTGCCTTCGGCTGGCTGTCTCGTTAGCATCACTAGAGGCCCACATGCTCTACTATGTAGCTTATCTGCAGCACAGTGCCTCAACCTCTGGTAGAAGCAGGGACCCATAAAGATATTGGTCTCCATTTGCCGTCCAGTGTGACCATTATACATGATTTCATTGCCGTAGGGCTCCAGTCCAAGGTCATCGCGAAGCACCTTAGCCAAGCCATCCAACGTCATCTTCTTGTTAAAAGGAGTGCCATCACCCAAGCAGCCTGTATGACACCCAATCTTTCCTAACAAAGTCTCCATCAGCTGAGCAATAGTCATACGAGATGGAATACAATGGGGGTTAATGATGATATCAGGAATAATACCAGATGCAGTCTGAGGCATATCCTCAGGCTCGAGCAACATTCCACATGTACCCTTCTGTCCATGACGGCTTGAGAATTTATCACCAATCTCTGGTGTTCTCAGCTCTCTCATGCGAATCTTGACAAAGGAGTATCCCTCACCATTCCTATTCTTGAAAATCTTGTCAACAAATCCACTCTCATTGTTTCTTGGCGTCCTGGAGACATCACGGAACTTCTTGGCTCCTGCGGGCAGCACCATCCCTGTTGGCACTCTCAATGGAACCACCTTGCCAACCAGAATATCATCTGAATTTACAAATGTATTCTCAGGAATAAAGCCATCTGCACCTAGCTTCCCGTAATTGCCATTACGAAGCTGCTTAGTCATCTCAGGGTCAGGGCGACCAAATCGCTCCTCCTCACCTGATGACTGATTCTTCTTCTCCTCATCCTTGTAGGTTCTATAAAAGATGGACTGGAAGAGCCCACGGTCAAGTGCACCCTTGTTAATCATAATAGAATCTTCCTGATTGTAACCACCATAGGCCATGATAGCCACAATGATATTGCGACCAGAAGGCATGGAATAAGCACCATAGTGCTTACCCATATTTGGTGATACTAGAGGCAAATTAGGATACATGAGCATGTGGGCCAGAGCATCAAAACGCTCCTGGTAATTCTGGGCAAAGACACCCATTGCTTGCTTTCCCATGGCGCACTGGTAGGCATTTCTGGGAGACTGATTGTGGTCAGGGAAGGGAATTGTAGAAGCAATGGATCCCAGAATCACGCAAGGGTGAATCTCAGCATGAGAATAAGAATCTGCATCAGCTGCAGGCATTGTAATTAGGTCATTAGGCTCCATACAAATCATGGCCTGCTCAGTCTCACCAGCATCAATATACTCCATAAGATGATGGCCGGCTGGGCTCTGCCAACGAAGAATATCTTCCCAGCACTTACATGACTCAATAGATGCAATAAGCTCTTTCTTTACAGGCTCAGGTGATCTTGCAATATCTAGAAGTGCTGGAGCAAAGTAGAGAGGGCGAACAAGGCGTCCTGCCTCTGTGCTTAGCCATAGCTCCTTCACTGTTGGTTTCCACACAATGGCAATTTGTCTCTGAATAAATCCAGAGCGCTTTGCTACACGCAGCCGAGTCACGCATGCAAGTGCAGAATCAGGAGGAAACATACCAATCCACTTACCATTTACAAAGATACGGGAGCCCTTGAATAAATCATCAATGGGGAGGCCACGGATTGGTTGAAACTCGGCCATCTTTTGAATGAAATCTAGCACGACACCAGTATTGGAGAATTGTGTAATGCAGGCCGTGCTTGCCAAATTCTTCACTACACCAACTGAATGACCTTCTGGTGTCTCATTGGGGCAAATGTAGCCCCACTGAGTATTGTGGAGTTTACGAGGTGCAATAAGTTTGCCGGCAGTCTTCTCAATTGGTGTAGAAATACGTCTAAGATGCGACAATGACGAAACATAATTGAGACGTCCTAGCACTTGGCTTACACCAATCTTAGGTGGTCCACCAACCTTAGCAGAGCCAAAGTTGCCTGTAGAAAGAGCAGACTTGAGGCCAACTTCTACGATAGTAGACTTAATTACTTTGTAGAGATTACTCATATTTATAATTTCCTGAAAAGAGCCAGTTGCTTTCCAAGAGCCACTGTGAATTTCCTTGGCAATAGATGCCTTCATATCCTTCAGCATCTTCACCTGGAAGAATGTGCGAAACAAGTTGGCTAGAAGAAAGCCAGGAGAATCCACACGCTTATTGGGATATGCATCACGGTCATCATTGTTAATTCGCTTATATGCTACCCACAGAAGCCTGCGAGTCATATGAGCCAAGAAACATGCTTTCTCATATGCCTCCTCTAGGCCACCAATATGAGGATATAGTTCATCACGCAGGAGGTCTTCCACTGTAATTGTCCGTGCAGGCTTACCAGTCCAGACATTCAAATGCCTCTTCATCCACAGAAGAGCATCTTCCTGAGTTAGCACGGCACCTGCCTCCCCAATAGACTCTACAATCAGACTCTCAAATACTT
>Ga0214923_10002797_pt1 | contig 22642 bp, 18 predicted proteins | sample LL1510_MetaG_FD_177993 | JGI IMG/M metagenome (GOLD analysis project Ga0214923, IMG submission 177993) | Freshwater microbial communities from Lake Lanier, Atlanta, Georgia, United States - LL-1510 | ecosystem: Environmental > Aquatic > Freshwater > Lake | place: USA: Georgia | collected...
ACGGTTCGTGATGCGAGTGGACGTATTGTACAATTCGTATATGGCGAAGATGGTGTAAACTCTACAAAGATTGAAGGTATTGCTCTACCACTGAATAAACTATCTGAACAAGAGATTCGCAAGTCGTTTGGTCTTGAAGGTGTAGATTTGACCACAATACTTGCTCCTGGAACCGAGACTGGAGACTATGCGGAACTACTAGAAGGATTTATAGAAAACATCCTCGAGGACCGCCGAATGCTTGTAGAGCGTGTCTTTGGATTCGGTCGTTCAACATCTCTATTTGCTCCTCTAAATGTAGAGCGTTTCATTATGAATTATAGAATCAAGTTTAATCTACAAAGGGACCAACCTACAGCACTAAGTCCTCTCAAGGTACTCAACGATATTAATATTATTATTGAGCGTACACAACCCAAGAACAAGATTTGGTGTGCTTCTTTACGATTTCAACTAGCTCCTCATAAGATGATTGTCAAGGAACGCTTTAGTGTAGAAGCGTGGGATTCTCTTGTAGAAGCAATCGTTCTTAAGAACTGGAAGTCTTGGGCACCACCTGGAGAGCTTGTGGGAATCGTAGCAGCCCAGAGTATTGGCGAACCGACCACTCAGATGACGCTTAATAGCGTGGACTGGGACACGGAAATCATACTCGCAAAGAATGGAAAAATCATTACGCCTCAAATTGGTGAATTTATTGATGATTATTATATGAACTGTCCTGAATCATCCAAGATTCAACACCTAGATAATGGACGCATTTATATTGAACTAACTGATGGAAATGATTGGAAGGCTATTTCATGCGATGAAGATGGAAATATGATGTGGACAAAACTAGAAGCAATTACACGCCACCCTGTTGTAAATGAAGATGGAACCAATACAATCCTTGAAGTAGAACTAGAATCTGGTCGCAGTGTAAAAGCTACAAAAGGAAAGTCGTTCCTAACCCTTGTTGATGGAAAGATTGTAGGTACAAATGGTTCTGATTTGAAGATTGGAGATGCACTACCTATTGGAAATAGTCTTGCTCTTGATGGACTTGGATATATCAAAGAAGTCAACCTACGTGAATACCTACCTCCAACGGAATATTTATACGGAAGTGAAGCCCAAAAGGCACTTGAAGTCATGCGTGGAAGTGATAGACATTGGTTCCAAAAGAATCAAGGTGTGCTATTTACAGTGCCGTATAGTCGCAGTGATTCTTTCCATGAAGCATTTGAAAACGGACAGAATTCGAATTCTATACTCCCTGGAATGGTATATAACAAACACATGAAATTAGATGTAAGCCAGATTCCTGAAACTATTCAACTAAATGAAGACTTTGGTTACTTTGTTGGAGCATATTTATCTGAAGGAATGAGTAATAAGACACAAATCTGTATTACAAACAATGATGAACTATATCTTGCAAGAGTTAAGAAGTTGATGGATACTTGGAATGTAGGATGCCACATTGTATATGAGGAATGTGAAGCAAAAGTTTCTGGAATTAAGGGAACGACTACAAGATTAATTGTGCATTCCACAATACTTGCAAAGTGTATGGGAGCAATGTTTGGTAGTGTAAGTTACGAGAAGACTCTACCTAACTGGGTTCTACAAGCACCGCATGAGTTTGTACATGGTCTTGTAGATGCGTATATTTGTGGGGATGGAACCGTTTCTAAATATGAAGGGTGTATTTCAGCTAGCTCTGTTTCAAAGAAACTACTTACTAGACTAGGAGCATTATTTGCTAGATATGGAATTTATACAACTATGTCTTCAACTATGCCTAATCTTGGTGAATTTAAGTCAGTATCTCGTCAGTACTCTTTAGTTATTCCAGTACTATATTCAGATATATTCTATTCTAACTTTACGCTAAGTATGGATCGTAAACAAGATATACTAGATATGTATCATTGTAAAGAAAGAAATTATTCATCAAAGTGGAAGAAAACAAAACAAGTTGTATGGGATAAGATTAAGAGTATTAAAGAAATAGTCCCCATGAAGGAAGGATGGGTATATGACGTTACTGTAGAAAAAACAAAAAACTTCTGCTTGGTAAACATGGTAAATGGAAGGGATACATTTCACCAGGCAGGTGTAGCTGCTAAATCAGCAATGACACGTGGTGTTCCTCGTCTCAAAGAACTCCTAAAGGTTACGAAAAATCCTAAAGCAAATAGCTTAACAATTACACTCAAGCCTGAGTTCCGTAGTAGTAAGGAAAGTGTTCGTGAAGTTGTACAAGACTTGGAACTAAGTCTTCTAAAGGATATTGTGCTCAAGTCAGGTATTTACTATGATCCTGATGATGAAAGCAGTGTACTTGAAGAAGATAAGGATATGATCAAGTTCTTCCGTACAATGGAACTACGCAATGGCACGGGTTCGTGTGGACCTAGTGGATTAGATGGAACTGGTAAATCAGAAGAAGAAAAGGTCTATAGTAAGTGGCTCATTCGTCTAGAGTTTGACCGTGAAAAGATGTTTAACAAGAATATTACAATGGACGATGTCTACTTTGTAATTCACAATGCCTATGGATTTTATGGGGAAAGCGATGATAATATTCAAACAATCTACAGTGACTACAATAGTCATAAACTTGTGATGCGTATTCGTCCGAGACTCATTCAGGATGAAAATATTTATGGTGACCACTTATCCTCCATCAAAAAGTTTCAGAAAATCCTACTGAATAATACAATTATTCGTGGTATTCATGGTATTCGTGCCGTAACTTGGCGTAAGGACAATAGTCGTGTTGAGGAAAAGGATGGAAAGTATGAAGAACTTCAACAATATATTCTTGATACGGATGGTACAAACTTTGTGTCCATTATGAACCATCCTGCAGTAGATGGTGATAAGCTCTATTCAACAAATGTCCATGATATTTATGAACAATTTGGAATTGAAGCGACACGTGTAACCTTATACAGTGAAATCACCAGTCTATTCGGTGAAGCTGATATTAACTATAGACATCTAGGACTCTTGTGTGACACTATGACACACTCAGGTCGCCTTATGTCAGCGGATCGTTATGGTATTAATAAGGTAGATAGTGGTCCTCTTGCAAAGGCATGCTTTGAAGAAACGGAGAAGATTCTACTACGTGCTGCCTTATTCGGTGAGCTTGATCCTGTAACAGGTGTGAGTGCAAACATCATGACTGGTCAGCCGATTCGTGCTGGTACTGGATTTACACAAATCTTGCTAGACGAAGCAATGCTACCCAAGCTCATGGAAGGTATGGATGAAGTTCCTGAAGATGAAGAAGAAGTGTATGCTGATGACTCGGCAATTAATGCAGAAATTTATTCAAAGGATAATGACCTCTGTTCTCAGTTACAAACGCAGATGAATATGACACTACCTATTGGTGGTGCAGATCTACAAGCAGAAGAAGAAATAGAAATTATTGAAATGGGTTAAACAAACGTTTCTATAATTATATATGAGTCAATTAGTTACTAAACCGCCTTGGAAACAATTTACATGGTTTCCAAAACAAAAGATTTTTTCTGCAGAAGATTTATCAGGTTCTCCTATTATAGGAGAATGGATTGAAGAGCGTAATCAAGAAATAGAAGCCTTAAAAGAAAGTATTCAAAACTTTGACAAGACTGAACTTTGGGACTTGGCAAAACGAATTACAAATCCGTATGAACTCATTAGTACACATAGTACGCGACTGAAGTTACCGAAAAGTGTTTCGTGTATCTATCCACTGAGTCGTAGTTATTTTAAGATGGTTGAACTATTATTTCAACTAGATTTTTTTGAACGTCATAAAGAAACACGATTAAAAAGTCTCCATATTTGTGAAGGTCCTGGTGGATTTATTGAGGCACTATATTCAATGGCAGAATCAAAACGACGTAGTATACATGCAAGTTATGCTATGACTCTACGTAGTACAAATACAATGATTCCAGGATGGAGACGTGCAACTGCTTTTTTACAAAAACATCCTTCCATTCATCTTGAATATGGACCAACAAAGACAGGAAATATTTATGAACCTTGTAATCAAGATGAGTGTGCAAAACTTGTTGGTACAAATGGAGCACATATTGTAACAGCAGATGGTGGATTTGATTTTAGTGATGACTTTCATGCACAAGAAAAGTCTATTCTACGTCTAATTATATCAAGTTCTATTATCTTACTGCGTTCTGTAGCACATGAAGGTGATATTATTTTCAAGGTATTTGATTGTAATAGTCCACTTACACGTGATATTATTGCTCTTCTTGCTTCTTGTTTTCAACAATGGTCATTATACAAACCTGTAACAAGTCGTCCTTGTAATAGTGAATGGTATTTTCTAGGAAGGTCAGCAATACGAAATAGAAGTGAAGTTATACAAGTTCTAACAAAACTACGTGATGGTCTTGCACAAGAATCTGCTATAAACTACCAAAAAATCTTAAAGGTGAATCCGTTAGATAATTTCATAAAAAATCTTCAAAAAGAAAGATGTATAAAACAAATGGAAGCCTTGAAACAAGTTCTTTCATTTTGTAATTCACATGAAAGTGTGATAAAAGAGGATCTTTGGGAAAAACAACGTCCTAGTTGTATAGAATGGTGCAACTATTTTCGTATTCCAAGTAATTCTAACGTAGGGTAGGTTTTATAAACTTATCTACACCAAGTTGACCTACCTTTACAGAAGCATTGTGTAATGATAGTCCATTATTAATTTTACTCAAGATTTCAATATACTTGTTCATTTGATTCATATCAAAGTCCTTCTTTACAGCATACTGAAAAAGAGTAGGATAGTTAGTTACAAAGTCTCCCATGACAGATTTTATTTCATCTTGTTTTTTACCAAAACTGACTAGGTTACGAATTTCGTCCACCCGCTCTCTCACATATTTTGCACGATCTTGAGGATTGAATTTTGCCACCTCCTTTTCAGCTTCTAGTGAAGCAGCAAGAACTCCATCCTTATCTAGACCAGATATTTGCGGTGGTTTTGACATCTAATTATAGAAAAAGAAATTCTTTATATAGATAGGAATGTCAGATAAACCAATATCAGCAATGATCTATGCTCCCGTAGTTAGTAGTGATCCAAATTCTCCTGAATCAAAACTAGCTCGTATAAATACACAGATACAAGCACAATCAAATACAGATAGTCACTATGACACAGTTCTTGAAAGATTTAGTGGAATAAATGAAGAAAGAAAAATACTTATGAATCTTGTATTAGTTGCTGGATTCTTTTTATTATCGTCATTGGTTCAAAAACGCAAGTAGGATCGTAGATATAGTATAGTTCTACAAACTAATTCAAGACTTAACATTGTCATGATTAGTGTACTTCCCATAATTGTTATACCCACTGTAGTTTCTTTTGTAATAGGAATATGAAATAATTCTAAGAAAGGATCTACAAAACTTGAAGTATCTCCAATAAGTTTTTGTTCTAACTTACTTGATATACAACCACCTGAAATAATATGATGTACCCAAATACAAAAACAACATGTATAGAAACAACATAGTAAAAAGTATGATGGCAAAACTGTATGAACCAAGATTAAACTAATTAGTAAACAATACATAATCATATGATGTAGAAAACGTATAATTTTCCCGATACGTATTGAATCATCTTCCCAAAAAAGTATCTTTTTTATAAAAATCTCCAAATATACCAATAATTTTTCTTGTATTGGATTTATCATTAAAAATCTACTTATAGTTAGATTTTTTAGTGTTTCTTTTAACGCTAACCTAGAATAGATATGGAACCTGCTTTTATTCAAAGTTATTCTAATGAAGAATTAGATTTAGAACAAGAACAAAACCTTGAAGAAATGCAAGAAATTGATCCAAAAATATATACTGCCGTAGACGAAATAAAAGAAACATTATTTGCATTTAAAAAACAATTATTTTTTGACTATGTATCTAATAATAATAAACACAATGCATCTACTATTGATACAATGATATTTTTTCATGCTCTTTTTTTACAATGTATTGGGTATTGGATTAGTATGTTAGATACAAAAAAAATTGCAAAACCTACATTTACATCTAACAAAAATACACATGACTTTGACTCCCTTTCAAATGCTATTAATACAATTCAAAAATCTTCTCCTGATGCCAAAATAATTATTTATAATATGTTATTTCAGTTTTCTTTGCAACATCCTTTTAATTTAGGAACAAAAAAAACTAGCGATGAATAATAGGATGACTACTATAAGTCAAACACGAAAATACCGCGGAAAATTAAAAGGTTTAACTGACAAGTTAGGCCTAAAAAAACAATGTCCTCCTGGTTATATACTACGTGCTCCATTCAAACGTAAGTATACCAGTACAATTAAAGAATCAGGATTTAATGTACATCGTGGAAATAAAACAGTACGAGTCTATCCCAAGGGTTCTTCTGTACTTGTAAAAGCTTCTTGTATTAAAGACAGAGGTCTTCCGGGTAAAGGACCTCGTCTTATTGGTCCTTTAAAAAAAGGTGAGCTAACACGATATGGTTATAATGCCCATCTTTCTAGTGAAGAACGTCAGAAGGCTTTGAAAAAGGCTATTTCTGTTTATGGAGCATTAGGTGTGTTTCATAAATTAGATGCTATAACAAAATTAACCAAACGAACTGCCCCCGATGCTCACAAGATTTTTAAAACTGATCTTGATTGGGTAAGAAAGCATTTTACATTAAAAAAGCGTTGAGGCAATATATGTCATAACATACAAACAACGCAAAATTTTAGATTTGGCGTTGTTTGTATATCTGAGTTTTAAATTGTACTTTAACAGGAGGTTTATGGAATCTAATGTTAAAGAATCATCATCATTCTTTTGGTTATTATTTACCATAGTTCTTATGATAGGAATATGGTATTTATTATCAAGTGCCTTAAATATTGCTGAAGTCAGTACCAATTGGCCAAAGTATAGATGTTCACCCACTGTCATGCCTTTTGCAAGTTTATATGGCTATGATACAACACAAAATTTTAACTATTGTTTAAAAGGTATATTTGAAGGACAGCTAGGTGGTGTAACAGGACCTTTTACTATTATATTAACAACAATGACAAAGTCATTAATGACCTTTCTTCAAAATATTAACAGTATGCGTGTTATGATTTCCACACTTGTAGGTGGTATAACAAAGACAATACAAGAATTTGCCGACCGTTTTAAACTCTTATTTTCTCAAATAAGATTTACATTTTTAAAGCTACAAATACTTATGAGAAGATTATTTGGTTCCTTTCATTCAGTAATTTATATGGGTCTTTCAGCTGTACAAGTTGGTCAAAATTTTTCTCAAACCTTTATATTCAAGTTCTTGGATACATTTTGTTTTGCACCTGAAACAATTATCTTATTACGAAATAATATACAAATTCCTATTCAAAATGTAGTTCTTGGAGATACCTTAGTAAATGGATCAAAAGTAATCAGTGTATATAAATTCTTGGCAGATGGACAAAGTATGGTAAATCTAAACGGAATTATTGTAAGTACAAACCATTTCGTACAAAAAGGCGGTAGATATATTGAATCAGTTGACCATCCAGATGCACAAGTAATAGAATCGTGGAATGGTGGTATTCTAAGACCCTTAATTTGTCTAGATACAGATACACATACAATACCAATTGGTCGTCATGTATTTTCTGACTGGGATGAAACAACATATGTAGATAGTCAATACATGATTATGAATGACAAGAATATAAATGGAAAAAATAATATATCTCCTGAAAAATATAATTGGAAATTTCAACCAGCCCTATCACCATTTACAGAAATTATATATAAGAATGGTGAAAGAAATCTTTGCAGTAAAGTACAACTCGGTGATGAACTTTCAACTGGTCGTGTTGTTGGAATTGGAAAACGTCTTGTGAATGAATATTGTGAACTTCCTTCTTTTCTTATTGTTACACCAAGTACACTCTATTGGAATGGTAGTATATGGGTGCGTGCTGGTTGTATTTCAAATCTGCGTATACTTGATGAACCTACAATTTTTTACACGTTTGTTGTTTTAGGATCTGCAACAATTGAATTATCCACTGGAGAATTTGTAAGAGATATGTGTGAAATACATTCACCCGATAGTTCTGAAACACTTGTTCGCAAACATTTTGCCAAGGAGTAGTAGATTGATATACTATATGAATAGAAAGCCAACAGTAAAAAATCTTTATCAGAGTATGCTCAATAAAAGTAAGACCGAAACAAACATTATTGCCTTAATTGATAAAGGAGCTCCTGTAGAATTTATTAAAACTGGTAGAAATATTATACAACAACAACCGCTACACTTGGCAGCTAGTAAGGGTTATATACATGTAGTACAAAAACTACTTGATGCTGGTGCAAATCCAAATACAAGATCTATTATTGGACTACCACCTATAACGAATGCCTTAGCTGAAGGTCACCTAGATGTTGCTAAACTTCTTGTTACAAGGGGAGCAAATATAAATGGACTAAGGGTAATTACTTATAGACTTGATGATGATGAAAAAGAAACTACCTTTCTAACAGAACTTTTATTATCATCACATGAACATCTCTCAACAACGATTCGTTACTATTCTGAACTAATTCCTATAAATGAAATTCTAGAAACCAAAAAAACATTTCAATATCTATATGCAAAAGAACAAACACCTGAAAATAAAGAACTTTTAGAAGATATTGAAGGTATCTATATACGTCGACGAGCAAAGAATGCAAAAAACAACACTATGAAAGAACACCGTCGAGTGTACTATAATGCACCTCCCCTACCTATTATTCCTATGGGAGGACCTGGATATCAAGAAGCAAAAGAATCATGGGAAAGACATATAAAAACACGCTCAGGTGGTAGAAAAAATGTCTATCGTACCCGAACTAGGCGTTTATATAAGTAATAGAATATTCTACTTCTAGCAGGATGGCAGGATATCTTGCCTTAATAGTTACAACTTTTGTATTAACTGGACTATTTGCAGTTGTTGTAGCAAGTGCAGATATTGAAGAAATTAAACAAAACTGGTCTGAACGTCGTTGTGAAATTCCAGTTGTTATCGCTGGAGGAATGTTTAAATCAAAAGATGATAAACGAACTTCAACCGAATTTGCTCAAGATAATTTCAAGTACTGTAGTGAAAAAATCGCGGCCGATGTTATAAAAATTGCTTTTGCACCTTTTTATACAATTCTAGGCCAACAAATAAATGCTCAGTCAAGCATGACTGGTCCATTAAATTCTATACGTGCAATGATTGCAGAAGGTGTAAAGAGCTTTTCAAATATATTTGAACAACAGTACAAACAGTACAAGTCAATATTTGTACAAGCAACAAAAACATGGCATCATATACGATTTGCTATGGGTCGTATACAAGCTATTGTTATTTCTTTTGTCTATATGGGATTAACAGCAACTGCGCTTTTACAAAATACAATGAAATTAATTATAAATATTATACTAATCTTTATTGGAATTATGGCTGCTATGATCTTACTAATCTGGTTTGGCCTTATACCCTTTATTTTTATTATTGTAACAGTACTTTCTATACTTATTGCTGCAGATGTAGAAACTGGTGGTTGGGTGACTGGAGGTGGTCGTGGACTAGGTGGTGTCTTCTGTATTGATCCAAAAACAAATATCAAAATGGCAGATGGTTCTACTAAGAAAATAATTCAACTAAAGTGTGGAGATAAGTTATTTAGTCCCAAAGGTGAAAATAGTGAAAATATTGTTACAGGTGTGCTAACTGTTGATTCATCCAATGAAACCATTGTAGAAATCGACGGTGTGTGTATGAGTACATGCCATCGTATACTTTACAGTGATCAATGGATTTTAGCGAAAGACCATCCTTCTGCAAAACCTTCTAAACAACTTCCCTATCTTATTTGTCTAAATACATCCGAACATGTTGTTCCTGCTATTGGAGAAACAGGTCTATTAATGCTTGGTGATTGGGAAGAAATTTCAACAGAAGCAGGTCGTAAACAGTGGATTAATTGGGTTTCACAAGTCATTAATCCTTCAAGTAGTATAAGAATCAATAACTATCCGACAAATGTCCCATTATGTAGTCCGGATGTAATTGTTTATACTCCTACTGGACCTATTTCACTAATGAATATTACAATTGGAGACAGTGTTTTATGTCAAAATGCATATACAAAGGTTATTGGAATCTATATTGGACAACTTAAGAGCAAGACTGAATTCAATACTCCCGATTGGATTTCGGATGGTATTTGGAAAAAATCAAATGGTATATGGACACATTTTGTGGATGGAATACGTACTGAAAATAAACAACCTGAACCAAATACAATCTACTTATACGGAATATGCCTTGTAACTCAAGATGGAACATTTTATATTCAAGGTAGCAAGGGCATATACTTACTTCGTGATTTTACTGAAGTAGGTGTTGAAAATATTGGAAAAAGTTATTCATGGTTAAATACTACAATAAATAAAAAAAGTATAACCTAATCAGAAATGCGCACAGGTGTATTAATAAGTGGACTACTTTTACTTATCTTAGCAAATCTTTTAGCTATGTGGGGGTTTCAAAGTACAATGGATGAAGGTTTTACCAGTCACTTTCTAGAAAATGCTGGTGATCTAAGTGCTAAGCCTATAGGACCCTATGATCAAGTGCGTCTAGAGACAGGTAATAAGGAAAGTCAATATCGTTACAATCGCCCTAATGAACCCCTTGAAGGAAACTATCCTTCATTCAAACTAGGTTCTGATAATCTTTTTATGTTTAGAGATAATCAATGCAAACCTGAGTGCTGTGGTGCTTCCTATGCTTGCGACGGTGGCTGTGTATGCACAACTCCGGACCAACGTAAGTTCTTAAACACTCGTGGTGGAAACCGCACGGTTGAAGACGGTTTTTAGGTTTTCTGAGAAAAATATAATTTCATAGATGATTATAAAATTCTCTATGAAAGTAGATGATAAAACCCTACAAGTATTGTATTATAGGATTTGGAATTTCAGGACAAATTCTAACCCTTGAACTATTAAAATCTAATATAGCACCTTCAGATATTATAATTTGTGATGAAACCTTTATGGGTGGTGATCTATCTATCAAATATGGTTCTGTATTAAGTAATACACCCTGGTGGAAGACAAAAAAAGCCCTTGAAGTCTATAGACCACAAATACAATTTATGAACCTACCTAATTTTCTTGATAATGAATGTACACCTGTACGTGAGATTGCAAAAAGTCTTTTACACATTGCTACACTATCTTCTATAAATACTGAGAAGCTAACTAGTGTCGTTACTGGTTTAGAATATACAAATTCAATGTGGCAGGTTATACATAGTCATGGTAGCTTTCAAGCAAGTACCGTGTTTTTAACAATTGGTTGTATTGAAAACAAATTAGATATTTCTTTACCTAAGATTCCTTTAACAATTGCAATAGATAAAGAACAATTAAAACATTTTGTAGATTCTTCAGATATAGTTTCTGTATTTGGCACATCGCATAGTGGTACAATTATATTAGATAACTTACAATCACTAAGCATACCTAGTTATGGAATTTACAAAGGGGCTGAACCGTTTGTCTTCGAATCTAATACTTATGGGGGTCTTAAAGAACATTCATCAACAATTGCTAATTCTATTTTAGATAATAAGTACTCTTATATATCTCTTATTGATTGGAATAATCCATTCGCAATTCATAAAGCATTATTAAAATCTACAAAAATAGTTGTAGCAACTGGATTTAAACCAAAGTCTATCTTTGGAAAAGAATTTTTAGAATATGATCCAAAAACGGCTGCCTTAAAAGTCGGTCCTAGAATCTACGGCTTCGGCATGGCATATCCTGGATGCACAATAATTAATGATAAAACCTATCAAGATAATAGTGTTTTAAGCTATCAATCACAGATTCAAAAATGTTTACCTGATATTCTAAGAACATAGTTAGAAGATGAACAATATACGTTCTCCGGCTGGTAGTGCCGCTATAAAAAATAATGTTTTTGTAAATGCCGCAAATACATTTATGAACTCTGCTAATAATATATCTAAAAAAAATACATTTAGTGTTGATATAACACATTATATTTTGATTGCTATTTTTGTTGTTATTATTGTTTTATTTGGCATGTATTGGAAAAGTATAAATAATACACTAATGATAACGTATGAACATGTACGACAAATATTCGGTGCTAAAAAAGTTCCTATTAAAAAACCTAAAGAAGATGAAGAAGACAAGGAATCTGTAAATACGGCACCTGAAGCCCCTCAAGATGTAATTACTAATAACAAGAAACTTGTTGAAAAAATTTTACCTGGTGGTCAACAAGTATTTAATATAAGCAAGAATAGTTATACCTACTATGATGCTGAACCTCTTTGCAAGGCTCTAGGATCTGAACTTGCTACATATGAACAAGTTAAGAAAGCATATTCTCAAGGTGCTGACTGGTGTAACTATGGTTGGGTAAAGGGACAGATGGCTGTATATCCTACCCAAAAATCAACATGGGATACTCTTCAAACTGGACCCGAAAAGAATAGACTTTCATGTGGTCGTCCTGGATTAAATGGTGGATACTTTGATAATCCTGAACTACGATTTGGTGTAAATTGCTATGGTAATAAACCTGAACAAAAGGATCATGATGCTACAGCAGTAGCTTCAGGTGAAGGTGCACCACTAAGTCCTGGTGAACTAGAACAAGAAAAGAAAGTGGCAAAGTATCGTGGGGAAGTCAACTATATTTCTGTTCTACCTTGGAATAAAACCGCTTGGTCTAGTTAATATGTACGTCGGTCTCCACTATATGCATTCATTTCTTCATTATTATGACCAGAATAATCATCATATTTATCTTCACTATCTTCAAATAATTCCAAATAGTTGATATGTTCGCGACTATTATTTAAGTCAACTAGATGCCATATAAACCATGCTAGGTCTTCAGACTGTCTAAGACCTGCATCTGAGTCATCTAGAAACCCTTCAACCTTCCATGCATCTATAAGATTTGACCAGCTTTCTTGTGAAATCTTATAATGAAACCATTCATATTCATTATTTGTACCGTTATGTGCCCATACTTTGCATTCATACTTATCTTTAGTATATAGGTGTAGAAATGCCCAAGTATTTGTGTATTGAATACAGTCTTCAATACTAAATCCAAGTCTATATCCATAATGTTTTAGAAATGGAACTATACCTTGTTGTATAAATAGTTCAATCCAATCTTCTGGAAACTTGTTACGCCATTCAGAATGTTTTTTATGTCGTTCTTTTTTTTCTAATGATTGTAAAAATTCTGATGAAGGTATATAGTCTATATGACTCATAATAAATTTAGAATAATATATACAATCTATATATTAATTGCATATAGACTTTAGATTGTATTTATTTTTATTGTAGGGTTTGTGGTGTAGGTGCAGGTGGAAGAGCTGGAGGCATTAGAGTCTTTTTTAGTTTTGCTGTTACTTGAGTATCATTAATTTTCTGGGTTTTTATATACCGGAGTATAGAATCTGTTTCATCAATACCATTTCCCTTTTGTTTAAAGTAAGCATGTAGATAAAGTTCTAAACGAGGCATACTTAGCGTAGGAACGGTCTTTTCTTCAGTATACTGAAGACGAGCACCAGATACTTGAATAACCGCATTTATCATATTATTTGACCGTAGATTTTGAATAACCTTATCTTCAAATTCATCTCGTAGTTTTCTTGAGGCAGATGCTTGTTTTGAGTAGGTGTTGGCAATATTATCATAGTGTATATAATTACGGACCCATGATCCTATTTGATTTTGTGGAGGTGGCGTGGCCATATTTCTTATAATATTATATACTTATTGTTGATACAGATGACGCATGTACATCAAAAACATTCGGAATTCGTGTAAATATAACTAAGAGTGTCAGTGAAATCATAATTGTTAGAATTACAAATAGTACACATAAAATAAGAATATAAGGAAATAAACGTTCTAAAACATAATTTAAAATAGGATCAACTAAGAAAACATGTATAAATTTTTTATTTTCATCCGTTTGCATAGATTGTAGAAGTTTTTGTACCCACGTATGAATCCATTCTTTTTTTGCTGGTTTTGTAGTTGTTGTTTCCATTTTACTATTTTAGGTATTTAAACATTCAATTGGAATAACGCAACAGAAGAATATATGGCCTACTTCAAATCCCAATTTAAACGACAAGCATCGGTAAATGGAAAGTATATATATTGGTTTGATAGTTTATACACACAAAATGATACTAATCGGAATGAGGTCCCTCCGTTTGGAATTGATGGAATAAATATTGAACCAAGTACATTAGCTTCAAGAGAAGAATTACTAAGACTTCCTGATGAGGTTAAAAATCCGATGATTTTGAAGAAAGTATTTACACAGTGGATTACTGATTGTAGTGGAGCATTTATAAAATGTCCTAGTATTGAACAATGTCTCTCGCGTTCAGAATCAATGGTTGATCCAAACGCTAGTCTTGCAACAGTATTTCGTGATGAAGAAGAGGAATCTTGGACTCTCCAATGGATTCCTATAAGGATAAAGGTAGATACTCCTATATTTGAACTCTACTGGTCTCCATGTTATAAAATTCCTTGTAAGTCCCGGATTCCAATTGAAGATATACAAACTGAAACTAATACAGTGCAAGAAACATTAGTTGATGTACAAAGTCCGGAAAAAACCTATACAATACTGCCTTCAACATCCCGACGAAATGAAACTGATGAGAAAGAATGGATTCAAGAAATGGCAGACTTACATATTCCCTTCGCCGACTCTACAACTCTCCGGTTAGATTCTGAACTTGATAATGAATCTCAAAAGGAAAAACTACGTCGTAAAGTACGTGATGCGCGTATTCGTGCAAAGCTTGCAAGATATCGTGCCGAGCGTATGGCTTTTAAATTTGAGGAAAAATATGGTTTTTATCCTGAACAAGATGCTGAAGAAGCAGAAACAGAAATTGATACTGGTGATGAAATATCATAAACGCTCAAACCAATAAAAATTATACACTCACTCTATTACAGAAACAGCAGTATGGCCGGTAATAAATTAGTATCTGGATTACTAGCAGTTCTTGTAATTGGTGTGCTTTTATATTTTGTAGACCCTACCTTCTTTGGTCTCTTAAAATTAAAACAAAAGTTTGGTTCTGATGATGATGAAGGTTTTGAAGAAGAAGAAGGTTTTGAAGAAGAAGAAGGTTTTGAAGAAGAAGAAGGTTTTGAAGAGGAAGAAGGTTTTGAAGAGGAAGAAGGTTTTGAAGATGAAGAAGGTTTTGAAGAGGAAGAAGGTTTTGAAGAGGAAGAAGGTTTTGAAGAAGAAGAAGGTTTTGAAGATGAAGAAGGTTTTGAAGAGGAAGAAGGTTTTGAAGAAGAAGAAGGTTTTGAAGAAGAAGAAGGTTTTGAAGAAGAAGAAGGTTTTGAAGAGGAAGATTATAGAAACATTCCCGGTCAAATGTCTAATCCTGGTGCTGTAAATGCCTCTAGTATTTTAGGAAATCAACATGTTGTACAAGGATTTGCTGATCTAAGTGCAAAAGAAGCACCCGCTAACTTTGGAAAGACAGGATCTCCTGCTGGATGCTATCCTCGTGACCAGCTAACACCTAGTGAACTTCTACCCAAAGATAAGAACAGTGTTTGGGCTGAACAAAATCCTATGGGACCTGGATCATTAAAGGGTAAGAATTTCTTATCTGCTGGTGCTTTAATTGGTGTAAATACAGTTGGACAAAGCTTACGTAATGCTAATTGGCAACTTCGTTCTGAACCCCCGAATCCTCAAGTAGCTGTATCTATTTTTAACCAAAGCACCATTGCCCCTGATACTAATCGCCGTCCCCTAGAAATTAACTAGATATGAAATATTAAAATATTATAGTATTATAGTATTATACTATTATTATAATATTTATTAATACTTATAATAATATATATATTTAGAATTATATGGACTCAAGTGAGTTATTAGGTTTAAGAAAATTTAATGTAACATCTGGAATATGTCTTCTTATAGGAGCAACAGGAGTTCAAGGGCTAACAGGTGTTATAGGTTCAACAGGAGTTATAGGTTCAACAGGAGTTATAGGAGCAACAGGAGTTATAGGAGCAACAGGAGTTATAGGTTCAACAGGAGTTATAGGAGCAACAGGAGTTATAGGTTCAACAGGAGTTATAGGAGCAACAGGAGTTATAGGTTCAACAGGAGTTATAGGTTCAACAGGAGTTATAGGTTCAACAGGAGTTATAGGTTCAACAGGAGTTATAGGTTCAACAGGAGTTATAGGTTCAACAGGAGTTATAGGTTCAACAGGAGTTCAAGGGCTAAAAGGAGATACAGGCCTTAATAGTGGATTTACTGGACCTACAGGAGTTAAAGGAGATACTGGTTTATTTGCACCATATACAAATATAACTACAGAAACAATATCAATTGGACTTAATGCTGGTTACGTTAACCAAGGATATAATTCTATAGCAATTGGAAATGATGCTGGTTATAATAATCAACATATATCTACAATTATATTAAATGCTTCTGGAATACAATTAAATTCTGTATATGATTCATCACTTTATATATCTCCTATAAGAAATGAAAATATATTGAATGGTTTAAAAAATTTATATTATAATACTATATCAAAAGAAATTACATGTAGTTATTCAGATGCAAATATAAATTCTGGTGCAAATATATATTCTGGGAATGGATTTCCTCCTCCTATAACAATAAATCCAAATCCTGGTGATTTTTATTTAGATCTTGATACTTATATTTTTTACGGTCCTTATACTTAGATTATTATTAATTTTATATTAAGCTAATTTTTGATATATTCTACATTAGTAAGAGTATCAGTTTTTTCACGTAATTTAAATATTATTATACCCGGATTACAATTATATTTAAATTTATATAATTGTAATATAGAGTTTAAGATGGGTTGGAGTACTGGTATTAGTTTAATTGGTTTAAAAGGTTCTACTGGTATCACTGGCTTTACTGGTCTGACTGGATCTACTGGAGTCTATGGAGCTACTGGAGTCTATGGAGCTACTGGAGTCTATGGAGCTACTGGAGTCTATGGAGCTACTGGAGTCTATGGAGCTACTGGAGTCTATGGAGCTACTGGAGTCTATGGAGCTACTGGTCTGACTGGAGATACTGGTATTTTTGCACCATATACAAATATAACAATTAATACAATAGCAATTGGAAATTATGCTGGAAATCTTAATCAAGGTTCTAATGCAGTAGCTATTGGATCTAGTGCTGGAAATCTTAATCAAGGTTCTAATGCAATCGCCATTGGTTCTAATGCTGGAAATACTAATCAATCTAATTTTGCAATAGCTATTGGATCTAGTGCTGGAAATACTAATCAAGGTTCTAATGCAATCGCCATTGGTTCTAATGCTGGAAATAATAATCAATCTAATTTTGCAATAGCTATTGGATATCAAGCTGGAAATACTAATCAAGGTTCTAATGCAATCGCCATTGGTTCTAATGCTGGAAATAATAATCAATCTAATTTTGCAATAGCTATTGGATCTAGTGCTGGATATAGTAATCAAGGTTCTAATGCAATCGCTATTGGATATCAAGCTGGAGAAACTAATCAAGGTTCTAATGCAATCGCCATTGGTTCTAATACTGGTAAAACTAATCAGAGTAACTATGCAGTAGCTATTGGATATCAAGCTGGAAATACTAATCAAGGTTCTAATGCAGTAGCAATTGGAACTAATGCTGGGTATAATAATCAGAGCAACTATGCAGTAGCAATTGGATATCAAGCTGGAAATAATATTCAAAGTTTTAATGCAATCGCCATTGGTTCTAATTCTGGATGTAATAATCAAGGTAATTCTGCAATAGCACTTGGAACTAGTGCTGGATTATATAAACAAGGTAACTATGCAATCGCTATTGGTTCTAATGCTGGATATAGTAATCAGAGCAACTATGCAGTAGCGATTGGATCTAGTGCTGGATATAGTAATCAAGGTTCTAATGCAATCGCTATTGGATATCAAGCTGGAGAAACTAATCAAGGTTCTAATGCAATCGCCATTGGTTCTAATACTGGTAAAACTAATCAGAGTAACTATGCAGTAGCAATTGGATATCAAGCTGGAAATACTAATCAAGGTTCTAATGCAGTAGCTCTTGGATATCAAGCTGGAAATAATATTCAAAGTTTTAATGCAATCGCCATTGGTTCTAATTCTGGATGTAATAATCAAGGTAATTCTGCAATAGCACTTGGAACTAGTGCTGGAAATACTAATCAAAGTTTTAATGCAGTAGCAATTGGAACTAGTGCTGGTAATACTAATCAAGGTTCTAATGCAGTAGCTATTGGATATCAAGCTGGTTACTCTAATCAAGGTAATTATGCAGTAGCTATTGGAAAAGGTGCTGGATATAGTAATCAAAGTAATTCTGCAATAGCTCTTGGAACTAATGCTGGATCTAATAATCAAGGTTCTAATGCAATCGCCATTGGTTCTAATTCTGGATCTAATAATCAAAGTAACTATGCAGTAGCTATTGGAACTAATGCTGGAAATTATAATCAAGGTAATTATGCAGTAGCAATTGGATATCAAGCTGGATCTAATACTCAAAAATCTAATGCAGTAGCAATTGGAACTAGTGCTGGATATACTAATCAAGGTTCTGATGCAATCGCCATTGGTTCTAATGCTGGTAATACTAATCAGAATAACTATGCAGTAGCTATTGGAAGTTATGCTGGATGTAATCAACAAGGTAATTATGCAGTAGCTATTGGAAAAGGTGCTGGGCAAATTAATCAGAGTAATTCTGCAATAGCTCTTGGAACTAATGCTGGATATAGTAATCAGAGCAACTATGCAGTAGCAATTGGATATCAAGCTGGATATTCTAATCAAAATTCTAATGCAGTAGCTCTTGGATATCAAGCTGGAAATACTAAACAAGATTCTAATGCAATAGCAATTGGTTGTAATGCTGGATGTAATAATCAGAGTAAATATGCAGTAGCTCTTGGAACTAGTGCTGGAGGAAATTATCAAGGTATGAATGCAATTGCTCTTGGAAGAAATGCTGGTAATACTAATCAAGGTAATTATGCAGTAGCAATTGGATCTAGTGCTGGAAATACTAATCAAGGTAACTATGCAGTAGCTCTTGGATATCAAGCTGGAAATACTAAACAAGATTCTAATGCAATAGCAATTGGTTGTAATGCTGGATGTAATAATCAGAGTAATTCTGCAATAGCACTTGGAGCTAGTGCTGGAAATCTTAATCAAGGTTCTAATGCAATCGCCATTGGTTCTAATGCTGGGTATAATAATCAGAGCAACTATGCAGTAGCAATTGGATATCAAGCTGGACAAGGTAATCAAGGTAATTCTGCAATAGCTCTTGGAGCTAATGCTGGATATAGTAATCAGAGCAACTATGCAGTAGCAATTGGATATCAAGCTGGATATTCTAATCAAGGTACTAATGCAATCGCCATTGGTTCTAATGCTGGACGAACTAATCAATCTAACAATGTGTTAGCTATTGGAACTAATGCTGGAAATTATAATCAAAATAATTATGCAATTGCTCTTGGATTTTATGCTGGTAATACTAATCAGAATAACTATGCAGTAGCTCTTGGAGCTAATGCTGGAAATACTAATCAAGGTATGAATGCAATTGCTCTTGGAAATTATGCTGGTTCTAATAATCAGAGTAATTCTGCAATAGCTCTTGGAGCTAATGCTGGAAATACTAATCAAGGTATTTCTGCAATAGCAATTGGTTGTAATGCTGGAAATTTTAATCAGAGTAACAATACAATTGCTATTGGAACTAGTGCTGGTTACTCTAATCAAGGTAATTATGCAGTAGCTATTGGAAGTGGTGCTGGTTACTCTAATCAATCTAATTCTGCAGTAGCTCTTGGAGCTAGTGCTGGAAATCTTAATCAAGGTTCTAATGCAATCGCCATTGGTTCTAATGCTGGGTATAATAATCAGAGCAACTATGCAGTAGCAATTGGATATCAAGCTGGACAAGGTAATCAAGGTTCTAATGCAGTAGCTCTTGGAGCTAATGCTGGGTATAATAATCAGAGCAACTATGCAGTAGCAATTGGATATCAAGCTGGACAAGGTAATCAAGGTTCTAATGCAGTAGCTCTTGGAGCTAATGCTGGATATAGTTATCAAAGTAATTCTGCAGTAGCGATTGGAAATTATGCTGGTTACTCTAATCAAGGTTCTAATGCAATTGCTCTTGGATCTAGTGCTGGTTACTCTAATCAAGGTAATTATGCAGTAGCTATTGGAAAATATGCTGGTTCTAATAATCAAGGTACTTTAGCAGTAGCCATTGGAAATTATGCTGGAAATACTAATCAAGGTACTTTAGCAGTAGCCATTGGAAATTATGCTGGAAATGCTAATCAAGGTTTTTCTGCAGTAGCTCTTGGAAGAAATGCTGGAAATATTAATCAAGGTAACTATACAATTGCTATTGGAAATAAGGCTGGTTATTATAATCAAGGTACTAATACTCTAGCTCTTGGAAATGATGCTGGAGGAAATTATCAAGGTAATTATGCAATTGCTCTTGGATTTCGTGCTGGTAATACTAATCAGAGTAACTATGCAATAGCTCTTGGAAGAAGTGCTGGAAATATTAATCAAGGTAACTATGCAATTGCTATTGGTTGTAATGCTGGATCTAATAATCAAAGTAACTATGCAGTAGCTATTGGAACTAATGCTGGATCTACTAATCAAGGTTCTAATGCAATTGCTCTTGGAGCTAATGCTGGAAATACTAATCAAGGTTCTAATGCAATCGCCATTGGTTCTAATGCTGGATCTACTAATCAAGGTATTACTGCAATTGCTCTTGGACATTATGCTGGTAATACTAATCAGAGTAACTATGCAATAGCTATTGGAAATTATGCTGGATCTACTAATCAAGGTTCTAATGCAATCGCCATTGGTTCTAATGCTGGGTATAATAATCAGAGCAACTATGCAATAGCTATTGGAAATTATGCTGGATCTACTAATCAAGGTATTACTGCAATTGCTCTTGGAGCTAATGCTGGATATAGTAATCAAAGTAATTCTGCAGTAGCGATTGGAAATTATGCTGGTTACTCTAATCAAGGTTCTAATGCAATTGCTCTTGGATCTAGTGCTGGTTACTCTAATCAAGGTAATTATGCAGTAGCTATTGGAAAATATGCTGGTTCTAATAATCAAGGTACTTTAGCAGTAGCCATTGGAAATTATGCTGGAAATACTAATCAAGGTACTTTAGCAGTAGCCATTGGAAATTATGCTGGAAATGCTAATCAAGGTTTTTCTGCAGTAGCTCTTGGAAGAAATGCTGGAAATATTAATCAAGGTAACTATACAATTGCTATTGGAAATGTTGCTGGACAAACTAATCAAGGTACTAATACTCTAGCTCTTGGAAGAAGTGCTGGAAATTATAATCAAGGTAATTATGCAATTGCACTTGGAACTAATGCTGGAAATTATATTCAAGGTGAATCTGCTCTAGCAATTGGAAGAAATGCTGGTTCTAATAATCAAGGTGACTACTCAATTGCACTTGGATTTGGAGCTGGCTACACTGATCAACAAGCAAGTACAATAGCAATTGGAATCTATGCTGGTGCAAGTAACCAATCTACAAATTCTATAGCAATTGGAAATTATGCTGGATCTAGTAATCAAGGTTTTGGTAGTGTTGCAATTGGAAACTTTGCGGGACAATTCACTCAGGGTAATTATAATGGTAATTATGCTGGTAATTATTATAGTGCAATAGCTATTGGAAACTATGCTGGTAGGAGCAATCAGGGTAACTATTCAGTCGCACTTGGATTCAAAGCTGGAAATATAAATCAAGGTATTGGTAACTATGGTAGATGTATAGCAATTGGTTTTAATGCAGGAAATACTAATCAGAGTAATTTTGCAATTGCTCTTGGAAATAGTGCTGGAGCAAATTATCAAGGTAATTATGCAATTGCTCTTGGAAATAGTGCTGGAAATCTTAATCAAGGTAATTTTGCAGTAGCTATTGGAAGTACTGCTGGACAAACTAATCAAGGTACTAATGCTCTAGCTATTGGATCTAGTGCTGGTTCTACTAATCAAGGTACTTCTGCAGTAGCTATTGGAAATGTTGCTGGATTTACGACACAAGGTACTAATGCAGTAGCTCTTGGAGCTAATGCTGGTTTTAATAATCAAGGTACTAATGCAGTAGCACTTGGAAATTATGCTGGACAAACTAATCAAGGTACTAATGCAGTAGCACTTGGAAATTATGCTGGACAAACTAATCAAGGTACTTCTGCAGTTGCTATTGGAGATACTGCTGGATTTACGACACAAGGTACTAATGCAGTAGCTATTGGAAGTTATGCTGGATCTAATAACCAAGGTAATTATGCAATTGCTCTTGGAAATTATGCTGGATCTAATAATCAAGGTGAATCTGCAATTGCTCTTGGATATTCTGCTGGAAAT